>ERZ1504176.82-NODE-82-length-42232-cov-4.693221_pt1 | contig 42232 bp, 29 predicted proteins | sample MGYA00574906_ERZ1504176 | MGnify/ENA primary metagenome ERZ1504176 (study PRJEB39906, sample SAMEA3182081) | gut metagenome | biome: human; feature: gut; material: Stool; isolation source: human stools | place: Canada | collected 2012-12-04 ...
ATTCTCAGATGAGAGTATTGTTAAGGAAATATGCAAGAGGGTTAAGGCTATACGACTTAGCTGTTGTTTTTCTCAACAAGAATTTGCGGATAAGGCGGGGGTATCCATCATTACAATTAAAAGAATAGAATCTTGCAAAGTAAATGATATTGCCTTGAGTACGTTGCTTAAGATTTTGCGTATCAGTGGAACTCTTGAGGGGGTTGTCGGTCTTGTACCGGAACTTCCAGACTCTCCATTCCTTATCAATGAGAAAACAGGCAAGAGAATACAAAGAATTAATAGTAAACGTAAGATGGCATGAAGAAAGAACCAATTATAGTGAATGTATATTTGTGGGGAACTTGTATTGGCAAATTGAATTGGGATTTTGAAAAGCATTGTTCCGTATTCCAATTTACTGATGAATATAGGAAACAGGATTATGATATATGTCCTTCCACCCATCCCAAGAGAACCCCTTTGTTTGCGTCTTTTTATGGAAATAGGGATAAGTTATATCAAGGGCTTCCGGAATTTCTTGCGGATGCGCTTCCTGATAGATGGGGATCTTCCTTGTTTGACCAGTGGCTCACGGATAACAATATAAAGGTTACGGAATCATTACCCCTATTGAAACTTTCCTATATTGGTAAGAGGGCTATGGGAGCATTGGAATTTGAACCGGAATTTAATGATGATGAGATCCAAGAGACGGTGGATATGTCATCATTGGCAACATTGGCTTCTAAAATATATAATGATCGGGATGCTGCTGCCATATCGCCGGAGGATAGCCTCACGATGAAAAAGTTGGTATATCTTGGGACCTCTGCCGGTGGTATGCGCCCGAAGGCGGTGATTGCCTATAATACCGAAACGGAAGAGTTCCGTTCCGGCCAGGTGGATTTACCCGAAAATTTCAAACAGTATATCATAAAATTCAAAGAGGCTGATGACTCTCCTACCACAGAGATAGAAATGATATACAGCGAAATGGCAGCGGCGGCAGGGATTGACATGATGCCATGTTTCTTGAAAGAAATTGATGGAAAGAATCATTTCGTAACGGAAAGATTTGATCGTAAGAATGGAGAAAAGATTCTTAGCCAGACTCTCGCGGCCATCATGCCGGGGGCAGATGATTATATGAAGCTATGTTGGATAGCGGAGACTCTGAAACTTCCCCAGGAAGACAAAGACCAGATATTTATCAGGATGGTATTTAATCATGTAGCAGGTATATCTGATGATCATAATAAGAACATATCGTTTATTATGGACAAGACTGGGGCGTGGCGCTTGTCACCTGCATACGATGTGATGTTCACGGCAAATACATGGGAAAATCCTTCTGCGCACATTCATTCGATGGGCGTGATGGGCAAAAGGTCGGCCTTGACCACAAGTGATTTCGTTAACTTCGCCGAGGATTTTGTGGAGGAACCCGAAAAGAAGATACTACAGGTGTTCGATGCTGTAAGTAACTTTCGATCATTATGCACCAAGTATGGCATAGGCAAGGCTATATCTGATAAAATCCAACATGTGTTGGATGGGTTGGTCACCGATGATTTGAACTTGTTGGAGTCGAAGAAACAGTAAGCTTGAACTGAACTGGCCGGGTTATTTGCTGATTTGGAATCTTATCTGAAGGGAGTCACCTTTTCCCCACCCGCCACTAGTGCCTTCGGGCTGGTTTGCGATAGCGTACACGCAGTTCTCTTACTCCCACCATCCCATTAAGGTATGCCTGATTCTTGTTAGTCCTCACTGTTGTTCGTTGGCTGCGGAATCAGGCATCCGGTACGTTCACGCATCATCTTGTGGGATGCTGTGTTCTCTCACCTTACTGTTTACTCATATGCCCCGGCCTTTTAGGGCCGTAGATAGGTAGCCGGATATTTCGCCCCCAAATCGGCAGTCCGGTCCAACCCTTGCTTTTCTCCGAATGGATGTCTTGTTATTTTTCCGGTCGTATAATCTTATTTTTCCGGAAACAAGTGTGGTGGCCGTATGCCCATATGGTTATGTTCTCCCCACAGAATCCGTTTTCCCATTTTTCCGGTGTAGCCTTTCATATTACCGTGCAGCCACTTTTCTCGATACGTGGAATATGGTACGCTTCATTTTTCGGCTTCATCTTTTTTAAGGAATTGCAGATGTTTCTTCCGGTGTATCGATAGGCGGCCAACTGTACTTTCGGAATGTGCCATGCTTGCTGTCTAACCGGTTGTTTCTTGCGTCCATTCCAAACCTGTTACTGATTTTCAAGTTTTGTTTTTCATATCATTTTTTTAGTGAAGTCAAATCATTTTCCGCCGCAAATATAGATTGTCGCTAATCCCTTTTACGGGGATAAGGGGACGATTCACAAATATCACGTTGTTATTTGGCTGAAATCTTCCTTTTTCCGCCTCGTGCAAAAAGTGTATTTAACCCCAATTATTTGTTGCCATCTTAACCAATAAAAGAGGTACAAATCTTCCTTTTTTGACAAGTAAAAAAAGCGTATTTATCCCTTTTTTCATGGTGTCCCCCCAAGTCAACAATCAGTTTTCGCACCGTAAAATTGATTAATTAACTTCTAAAAAAATCAGAGATATGAAAAAAATTGAAAATTCATTCGCAGTGACAGGTTTTATCGGAAAGGACGCAGAACTCCGTAGTTTTGGAACAGCAAGCATGGCACGCTTTTCTATCGCAGTCAGCCGTGCGGACAAGACAGGCGGAGAAATCTCTTATGTTTCCGCTTTCATGGGGATTGAAGCCTGGAGAAAGAATGAAGCGGCGGCTTCCCTCGATATATTAAAAAAAGGTGAGCTGATTACCGTTGAAGGCTACTTCAAGCCGGAAGAATGGACGGATTCTAAAAGTGGTGAGAAGCGTAACCGCGTCATTATGGTAGCTACCAGGTTTTATCCGGCTCTGGAAAAAGAAGAGGAAAAAACGGATCGGCCTAAAAAGAAGGCTGCCTCTAAGAAGAAAAAAGCGAGCAAATGATTGAAGCGGCCTTGTGCCGCTTTTTTTGCCACATATCCGAGAATGTATTTGCGTTCACGCAGATTGTTTCCCCCACCCCTTCAGCGGAATGACTGCTCTCGCTCCAGGCTTGTATCGAACCAATGTTTATGGCTCACTGTTTAACAACAATGTCAATTTCAGTATCTCGATTCTTCCGAATTTTGATAACCAGCATGATCACAAAATTGTCGAATCCATATCAGATTTACAGACAGCTCTCACTGAAGGTGGAAACTGGATACTTCAAGAAGACTTGACCACAGACATGGTACTTTTTGTCACTCCCGGCAAAGAATTAAATCTCGACTTAGGTGGCAATACTTTAAATGCCACAAAACTGAGTATGACATATAAAGACGGGACTGAGAATGTATCTGGTAAAACCTGCGCTTTTGCCAATGATGTCATTGACATCAAACCGAAATCAAGCTCCAGCATACAAATCGTTGCCAAAGAGCTGCAAGTTGTTTTCAATAATGTCACTATCAACTCAGAGGATACGCAATCCACGATCTTGCATGGAACCAGTGGTGGTGATTATTCTGAGGCGATACACAGTACATTGGTTATGAGGAACTGTACTATCAACGCCAAAAAAACAAGCGGTATCGTTATTGGTAGACAGCAGAATGTAATATTGGAGAATACCATTATTAATCTTAATGGAGATGGTTATGGAATTACTCAGAATGGGACAATCCTCGGTTCTGTTTTCACGTTGAAAAATTGTACTATCAATAGCTCGCACTCGGCTATTTATCTGTCCAACCAAGAAACAGACGATCCCAACACACTGACCGTGGACGAGGGGACATACAGCAGTACCGATACCCCATTCGAGCTGAAAAAGACTAATGTCACCATAAAAAACGCTACCATCAAATCTATTTGGAGCGAGGAGCAAAAATATACTTTCAATGATGCTGGAACGGGAGCTATAGGATATGGTATTGCACTGGTAGGTTATAAAACAGGAAGACCATACGCAGAAGACGGCATAATCGCTTTATTTGAGAATAACACATTTCAACTTTCTGCAACTGGAAATCCGATTAATATCGCCACTTATAATGGAACGTCACTTGTAGAATACAATAAGTAATCTTTTATGTTCATAAAAATGAGAGTATGCTTAGACAACAATTGAGTATACCCTTATTTATATGTTTTATATCTTTTATCTGATTAAAAAGCACATTATCAATTTCTTAAATCTATCATAAAAAGTGCAGTACAAAACATAAAAAATGAATTTTGGAACAAATACAAGATTCGTGTCATCTCTTGCGCAAAGAAAGTCTGTAAGATAAACCACAAAGAGTAACAACCTTAGATCATTTTCATAAGAAAAGGAGAAATCAAATTGTTTAATTACCTTGATGAGAAATACGGATATATAGGCAGGATTAAGATATTAGACTCCTATGAGGTTTAGAAATGAAAGCGATCTTGCGGCCTTACGGTCCAAGATAGGCAGGCCGGCTGATCGTGGCGGATCTTCCACTAGGTGAACAATCAAGCGATTTTTGTTGTTAAAATAATATAAAAATAGGAGGGTGATTTTTATTTAGCCTTTTATTCCATTCCTAAATACGGACTATATTTATAAATTTGGGGGTGGTTTTTTGTTTATATAACCTCTCAAAAGGATAAAAGACAAACGCTGGAATGTTTACGGTGCGTATCGCTATTAATGTAAAAGTGCTTCTCATTATCCATTTTGAAACCATTTATCAATCTTATAATAACACAAGTATGAATAAGCAGATTATTGGAAAGAATGCGGGGATCTTATGGCGTTTCCTAAACACAGACGCGCATAAAAAGTGGCAACTGGCGGAAGTTAAAAAAGGAACTGGGCTTGATGATATGGAGCTGGCCAGCGCGATCGGGTGGTTGGCACGTGAAGATAAAATCCAGTTTGAGCTACAGCATTCAAGCGGAAAAGATAAAATAGCATACGTATATCTCATGCTAAACGTGTATTTCTAACTATAAGCCTCCGGCGGGGTAACTCGTTGGGGGCTTTCTGGCCTTTACATATCATGGCTTGAGTTTTCCATGAAAGAATCATCCTATTGGGTCTCTTATATTTTTTAGCATATTGGCATAAAAGAACTATTTTTCCATAACGGGGAAAACATTTATAGAAGGATACATAGTCCCTAATCAAACAATAAATCGCCTTTAAGCGCTGGTACTTATATTCAAATTAAAGAAATACCAGAACAAGGTTGGCAGGAGAATACGGAGAGTAACTTCATATAGATAGCTTGGATTATCAATGTAACACGGGTAAATCGGCCTCTTTAAACAGAATCTCTGGCATGTCTGCAATTTGGCTCAAGAAACGATGTACGTGTACCGAATCGATTTCTATCAACTCCACCATTATTCGATTTTCCTCTTCAGATATATAGAGATCGTTAATCCCTACTTTATAGCACTCTATCCTCCCCGTGTCCCTCTGCTCGATAAATGCTTCCAAAACCATTATAAGTGAGTCATATTTAGACAATAAATGATTATATGGATACTCGCGTTCGGTAATCAAGAATAAATCATTGCCGAGCATTTTCCTTATCTCATCTCGATATACGGACGTATCCCCTACAACCCCTATAACCAGTTCACAGGCGGAATTAACATAAGATCCCGCATAATAATCCGGATATATTGTCTTTCCCAAGCTATCCACGAGAAACGAATCCTTATATTTATCCTTATTCGTATTAGCGATGGTCGTTTTACCTAGCAAGTCTTTCCAGACTTCCTCGTCGGTATTCTTATGTACACAAGAACACATTATACTAATCAGCGACAATAACAGGAACATTTTCATATTGCCTAAATATAATGCAACTATCATTTACTATATATTCCTCGTTGGTGTTAAAGGTTACATTATTCTGAAAAAGGAGTTTCAGAAAATTCAGGAACGTGCTTTTGCCTGTGTTGCGTTCCTCCGACACCAGCAGCAGGATAGGCAACTTTTGGATGGGTTGCAGGTAAAGCAGTTGCAGATAGTCCATCCCCAACTCGTATTGCTCCCCGAAGATGTGGCACACCAACGATTGAATATGCGAGAAATCGCCCTCCTTTGGTACATGGTCTATCGGTTCATAGAGGTTAAGGAACTGGCCTATGATGGGGCGGTAGTTCAGATGTTCGGGTACGGTGCAGAAACCGTCATACTTGGGAACGCTGCCGATGTAGTCCTTGCCGTAGTCTTGGCGCAAGGTCTCGTTGTTCCACACGATGCGTTTCTTTACATACCCTCCGTTAAGTTTGGGCTGCTCCACAATCTTGTAGAGCGTTGTTCCAACTCGGATGAATTCTTCCTTTGCCATGCCGCCATCCGATGGCGGTCTGTGGCTGTCTTGTTGTTTGTTAGCTGACATAATCAAATGGTTTTAAGTTTGAAAAATACCAGCTACAAAAGTATAAGCATTTATCGGATAAGTTGTTACGCAAAACGCAGCAGAATGGTGACAAATAACCCCCGAAACAAAAACTTTCAATGGATTGGGGCGGAAATCGGGCTGGACAAACAAAAAACCCCCGAAAAACGAATTGTTGGATTACGCCTTTCGGGAGAAAAATCAGAGCATCTGTCGTTCTGTCGTATTGTTGTACTGACTTATTGAATTACTGACTTAACGGGTGAATTATGTCAGTCATTCATCTACGAGAAGTATTCGGCTTTGGATATGCCTTTGGTGTTCAGCGAAAAGAAGACGCTTGTTTTCTCTTTTCGCAAGTACAGTCTTTCAAGAACGGCATTGCGCACCTGCTTCGCCCCGTATGTACCGATACGGAACGCAAGGGCAATAACCGTTTCAAGGCTGTAAACCTCCATGCTGCACCTGTCGGATATTCGGATGGTGCGCTTTATCTCATACTCGTTCAGAACTCCACACTTGCAAAGTGCCTTTATCCCTGCCTTGACGGTCGGGGTGGTTACTCCGAACAAGTCGCAAAGCTCCCACTCGCTCATGGAGGTTGCCTGTATATCGATCGGCAGGACTACTTTCCCGTACTCGTCTATACTGATGATGTTCCTTTCCATATCCTATGCCATTTGGGTGTTTCCGAACGATTGGTTTAACTTATCTCCGAACATGGTCAGGTCGTGGTCTATCTTTTGCGTGGTTATCTTCGCATAAAGTTGGGTCGTGACAATGTTCGTATGTCCCAATACACGGCTGACACTTTCAATCGGCATACCTTTACTGAGGGCAAGGGTGGCGAACCCATGTCTTGAGCAATGGAATGAAATTGCTTTCGTGATACCACACTCTTTTATCATCTTTTTCAGCGGTTTGCAGATAGACCAATAGTTCAGATTGGGGAATACCGATTTATCTGTTTGGTACGGCTCGTAACGCTTGATAATCTGCAAAGGAATATCAAGCAGTTTTACTTGGAACGGAATTTTTGTCTTGTGCCGTTTGGATATAATCCACTTCTCTCCGTTTACCTCCACGATGTCATCGGTAGTAAGTTCTTTTATATCCACGAATGAGAGTGCCGTGAAGCTGGCGAACACGAAGATGTCACGGATATAGGACAGCTTGCTGTCCGCAAACTCGTGTGTCATCAGTGTTTTCAGCTCGTCTTCCGTCAGATACTCACGTTCCTTGATGTTGGGGCTGATGTGGAACTGCGCAAAGGGATTTCTTGGGATAAGACCGTTGAAGTGCGCACGCATCACCACACCTTTCAGCCACATGCAGTTTGTCCAGATGCTTCCATTCTGCAATCCTCTGTCAGTGGATAGGAACACGGCAAACTCCTTGATGAAGTCGGGAGTAAGTTCAAGCATGGACAGGTCGCTGCGCTTGTAGTTCGCCTTGATGAACGCTGCCACATGGTTTCTTGCCCGAACCCTTGCCAAATAAGTTCCCTTGACACGGTCTGTACCCACACGCTTTTGAAAAGTGGCGTTATCCTTGTCAAACGCTCCGAGCAGTGTTTCATACTCGCTGCCTATGCCCTGATAGGCATTGCGCACCATTTCTGCCGTAACGTATGCCTCACGGTCTGAAATGCGCTGGTAATGTTTGATGATTTGCGCCTTGATGTTATCCAAAGCGAGGTTGATTTCCCTCGCTTCGGAACTCTTGCCTTTGGCTCGGTTGCCTTTCGCATCCCAAAGGGCTTTCGGGATGGTCCGCTTGCAGCTGAACTGTGCCACCGAACCGTTGATTGTCACTCGTCCCATGATGGGGACAATACCGTTTTTCTCCTTGCTGCCGTTTACGTAAAACAGCACTTTGAACGTACTTCTTGCCATACTCGTTTTTTGTTTGCAAAGTTAAATATCAACGAGTTATACCTTGATACGCAAATCGGTGACAAACGGTGCAAAAGCATCCTACCTCTGTTAAATCTTACCTTTTCTCGGGTAACGATTTGAAAACCGTTCTCTTTCTATATTCTGCTTTTTATTGCGTTTTACGCTTTTTCATCTTGTCATCGTTTGTCACCGTAACGACATTGATGTTAAGACGTTTAGCGTCATTTCTCCCATTTTTCGAGGTTATTCTGTGATTTGTCGTTTCGATGACGCTAGCCGCAATTCTCCCGAACGTATCGGAAATCTATTGCTGACTACCGGTTCCGGAACAAAGATTCCTCTTTCGCAAGTAGCGGAGATTAAGATGACAACTGGTGCCAGTACGATTACCCGTGAGATGAATAAGCGGCACTTGACGGTACGGGTTAATTTACGTGGCGTGGACTTGACGGCGTTCTTGAATAAGGCAAATGCGTTGATCGATAAAGAGGTGAAATACGATCATGATTCCGTGCATTTGAAATGGGCCGGACAGTTCGAGAACCAGCATCGTGCGTATGCCCGTTTGGGGGCTGTGGTTCCTTTGGCGTTGGGGCTGATGCTGCTTTTGTTGTTTGCGGCTTGCGGTAAATTCCGGCAGGCGGCTTTGATGATGAGTGTCGTTCCCTTGGCTTTGTTTGGTGGTATGTTGGCGTTGAATGTGCGGGGAATGACATTGAATGTCTCCTCGGCGGTTGGTTTTATCGCCTTGGTCGGTGTCGCTATCCAAAATGGCGTGATCATGATTTCCCATATCAATAACTTACGTACGAGGGAGCGGGATTTGAAAGATGCGGTGATAACGGGAACCAAGCACCGTTTCCGTCCGATCTTGATGACGGCTACGGTTGCGGTCTTGGGATTGCTTCCTGCCTCTGTCAGTACGGGGATCGGTTCGGACGTGCAGCGTCCCTTGGCTACGGTAATCGTTTACGGGCTTTTATTTGCTACGGTAATCACGCTTTATGTGCTTCCCGCTTTATACTATATGATCGAGAAGCATTATGAGGGGAAGGATTTGACGCCGGTATCGGAGGAAAAAGAGCTGCACGCTTAATCCGGCGGTGGAATTAAAAAGATGTACTATGTTTAGATTAGAAGATATGAAGAAATATATAATCCTGTCGTTACTCTGCGGATGCTTATCTGCGAATGCCCAGACCATGGTTCCGCTTACGTATCGGCAATATATGGAGCGGGTTGCGGAAGGTAACCTTGAGTATGCGTCGGAGAAATTGAATGTGCCGGCCGCTAAGGCCGAGGTAACGGCGGCAAAGGTGTTTAACGATCCGAACCTTTCCGTGTCTTATTTCAATAATGAGAATAATTCCTTGCAAATGGGAGAAGGTGTTGAAGTAGAACTGAGCAAAACTTTCTCTTTTGGAAAACGGGGTGCGAATATCTCATTGGCACGTAGCGAGAGTGAGTTGACCGAGGCTTTGTTGGCCGATTATTTCCGGAATCTCCGGGCAGACGCTACGATTGCTTATATGGAAGCCTTGAAGCAACATGAGTTGTATAAGGTAAAGGAGAATGCCTATGAGAATATCCGGACATTGGCGGAGAGCGACAGTATCCGTTTCTCATTGGGGCAAATCCGTGAGGTGGATGCTACGCAGAGCCGGGTAGAGGCCGGGGTCTTACGAAACGAGTTGCTGCAAGCCGGAGCGGAATTAAAGAATGCTTTCTCGAACTTAAACTTCTTGACGGGGACTTTCAGTACGGATACTTTATTTCACCCAGAGGCTGAGTTACGTACGGAGCCTCGGGATTTTATTCTTGCTGACTTAATCACGGCGGCAAGCGAGGGGCGTACGGATTTGGTAGCCGCCTTAAAAAACAAGGAAGTGGCCGCTAGAGCCTTGAAAGTAGCTCGTCGGGAGCGGAATACGGATGTGGATTTGTCTATCGCCGTAAGCCGTAATGCCCGGGTTTATAATGAGGAAGCCCCGGCACCTCCTTTTACCGGAGTGACGGCAGGTATCGCTGTTCCTTTGAAATTCTCTAATTTCAATAAGGGGACGGTTCGTGCCGCTCGTTATCGGGAGCAACAAGCGGAAGCGCAATATAAGCAGGCTCTTTTGCAAGTACAGACGGAGGTGATGCAGGCATATCGTAATTATCAATCTTTCGCCGAGCAAGTTAATCATTATGAGGATGGGCTTTTAAGGCAAGCTCGTGAGGTGATGGATGGCAAGATTTACAGCTATAATAGGGGGGAAGTCTCTTTGTTGGAAGTCTTGGACGCCCAGCGTACTTACGATGAGGTACAAGCTCAGTATATTGAGACGCTGTTTAATTACAGCTCAGCCTTGGTCGAATTAGAACGTTCGACGGGTATTTGGGATATTGAGATTTGATTTGCGCTATAATTCAGAAAAGTAACAAGGGATAAATTGTAAGACGCTTACATTTCTATCCCTTGTTATTTTATCTGAATAAATCCATCAGTTTATCCGGTGATTGCCTAGTATCGAATATCTGATATTTCAGTAAATGATTCTTCTGCATGTTTAGACCATTGGATTTCTTTTACCATGAAGCCAACTTTTTTTGTAGTTTTTTCTTCAGCGCTTTTTGCGTACAATAATCCCCATTGTTGAAATCTACTTCAGATTCAGCTATCTTACAAGTTAATTCAGCCTCGTCTGGTGCCCAAGGATAAAGACTCTCCTTTTGCTTGGCAAGGCATAGACGTTTTATATAGGTCTCCACTTTCGATAATCTTTCCTCATCCATGCCTTTTATCAAGTCATAGAGATATTCTTTCCGTAAATTTAATTCCATCGTTGTCATAACGATTTGTTTTTTAGGTTTCTTAAACTAGACAAAGATAGCGTATATATTTGGATATTATGTATTTTTGCATCTAAAAAATGAGCGCATGATATTCTACTTTACAGGGACAGGAAACTCCCGTTGGGTTGCGGAAGCGTTAGGAACGGCTTTCGATGAGCCGTTGGTTTCCATTGCCGATGCGTTGAATGAGGGTAAGGATGAGAATGTTTATCCATTGAGGGAGAGGGAGAAAGTGTTTTTTGTGTTTCCTGTCCATTCTTGGGGGCCGGCTGTATTGGTGTCCCGTTTTATTTCCCGGTTGATCCTGTCTGGATATAAAGGGCAAGAGGTTTATTTCGTCTGTACTTGTGGTGATGATTGTGGATATACGGATCGGATCATGCGGAGCACCTTGGCGAGACGGGGAATTACCTTAACCGGAGGATTCTCTATACAAATGCCGAACAATTATATCTTAATGCCCGGCTTCGACGTGGATAGTAAGGAGGTAGAGACTGAAAAACTGAAAAAAGCACCGGAACGTGTAGACGAGATCGTAGAGGCGATCCGGCAGAAGAAAAATCCCTCTTTGTATTGTGCGGGAAGTGCCCCTCTTTTGAAGAGCTATATGGTCTATCCGTTATTTACTCACTTTGCGATAGGCAGCAACCGATTTTATGCTACGGATACCTGTATCTCTTGCGGTATCTGTGCGAAGGTCTGTCCGACCGGTACGATTTCCCTGTCGGGTGACGGAAAACCGGAATGGGCTGATACTTGCGTTCAGTGCGTTGCCTGTATTCATCGTTGTCCGGTGCGTGCGATAGAATATGGGACGATCTCGTTGAAAAAGGGACGTTATCATCACCCAGAGTTTAAGTAATCAATAAATAGAATAGAGAAATGAAGCAATTTTGTATGATGGCGCTTGCCGGCCTTTTGGTGGTTGGTTGCCAAGAAGTTCCAAAAGGATATGTTATCAATGGCGAGGTAGAGAATATGCCCGACGGCAAGATTTACTTGAAGTCATTCCGTAATAAAATGTTCTTTGACGTGGATACGGCAGAGGTAAAAGACGGGAAATTCACCTTTAAGGGTGAGGTAGATCAGCCTTTACTTTTTGGTTTGGCAACCGAGAATATGAACTATCCGGTTCAGCTCTTCTTGGAGAATACGGATATGAATGTCAAGATCGGGAATGACGGGGAGACCATCACCGTACGGAACTCGCCGGTGAATGATGTCTTTCAAGAAAATGCGGAGAAGGTATTTGAGGAAGGGTATGATATTGACAGTTTGATTTCGAAATATCCGGATTCTCCGGCGGCGGCGTTCTATCTATATCGTTATTTTACCTACCAATTATCTTTGGATGATTTGAAGGCGACTCGTGCGAAGATTTCCCCGGCATTGGCGAATAGTCCTTATGTGAAGGACTTGGACGGTATTATCAAGCAATTAGAACACGTACAGATCGGACAAGTCGCTCCGGAGTTTTCCTTGCCGGATACTGCAGGAGTTTCTGTGTCATTGTCGGACTTTAGGGGAAAATATGTGTTATTGGATTTTTGGGCCTCTTGGTGTCCCCCGTGTCGCAAGGAAAACCCTAACGTGGTAAATGCCTTCCAGCAATATAAGGATAAGAACTTTACGATCGTAGGTATATCCTTGGACAAGGATAAGGCTAAATGGCAGAAAGCGATTGCAGACGATCATCTGACTTGGGCTCACGTTTCCGACTTGAAATATTGGGATTCTGAGATCCCTGCTCTTTATGGGGTACGAGGTATTCCGGCAAATGTGTTATTGGATCCGAATGGGGTGATCATCGCCAAGAATATCACTGGAGAAGACTTACAGAATACCTTGAAGGAAGTGATTAAATAAGGATACGTTACTGCAACCCGCCTTGCAGTAGTGCTGCAAAGCCGTTGCAGTAGTATAAACAAAGGGAGTGTATTGGATTAAGCCTAATACACTCCCTTTGTTATGGATAAGTTATGGCTTTTCTTTATTTAAGCGGAATAAGGGTAAAGCCCCAGTTGTATTCCCGGTTTGCGGGTAATGTATAAGCTGGTTCCGGACGTGAACCCCAGCTATCATAACCTGCTACACCTTGTTGTTTCAAGTCGACGCAAACTTCAACGAAGTCGCGAGGCGTGATATTGTTGATATGATGCTGGCGACGTAATACGTTCTTTGCTGCGGCTTCATCATGGTTCGCTACTTGCTCTGGTGTGAAATTACTCCATTGACGGGGTAGCCCAGTTGCTTCCTCGTCATCGAAATCCTCTATGGAATTACGCAAAGCGTTAAATCCAATCGTATTATCCGCTTGGATCAACAAGCCTTTCTTGCCGGTACTAAGTGATACCCAACGAGTGTCGGTATGATGACCGTTTTCCTGCGGGCGTACATATGGGAAATATAATTCCTCGGCTGTAGATTTATATAAGCCGACCATACTACCGGCGTTTCTATCCAAGTAGTTCTCAGCAGGTCCTCGTCCGAAATATTCCACTTGATTCATGCTTGCCGGTAAGCGGAAGCGAACACCGATACGGGGAACATTCAATTTGGAAGCCTCTTTACGGGCGGCGTCACGTCCCGGAGTGAAAGTTGCCGTGCGAGTAGCTTCCGATACCTCGGTTTGGGCGGCATCCATATCCGTGGATGTGAAACGGGCGGCCACATTTACGGCTCCGCTTGGATAGATCGTATAATTAACAATGTATAGATTTCCTGCCGGCAATAAATAGTTCACGTTAACCACGGCGTTATTGCCATCCATAGTGACGGTAGCGTCTGTCACGTTGAAGTTCTTGCTGCTTTCCTTCCAGACTTGCAAGCGTTTTGGCATACCGTTTCCGTAATCGTTATCGGTCGGCGCACGCCAGAAGTTCGGTTGGATACCGAAACCCTCGCTGAAATATTCCGTACCATCCACTTTATAAGAAGTAACGATTCCTGTCTTCCTGTTAAACACGAAGTTTACCTTTGAGGAGGATGCCGATAAGTTATCTCCATTTGTCGAAACCGTTAATTTAGGGCCGCTGGTCTTAAACGCCTTCTTGGGGCTTTCGATCGGTAAGCGGAATTGATCGCAAGCGATTTCGTGTCCGATAGGGATTAACGGCTCTTTTTCTACGGTCGTTACGTTGAAGTTTACGAAATATTCCGTACCGGCTTGTGGCTTTAAGTTGCCTACGGGAACCGTAAATTCCTTAGAAGCTTGGGGTTCTATGTCCAAAGAGACTTTACCGGAGCGTACAACTTTATTATTGGCTGTTACGCTATAGTGGACCATATATTTCTTTAGATTCGTGAAATAAAAACGGTTCGTGACGCGGAATAAACCGTTCGCTAAATCGATCGCCTCAAACCCGATATTTTGATGGGCGTATTTAACCTCTGCCATAGCGGGATGCGGGGTACGATCCGGGTTTACTATACCGTTGCAAAGGAAGTTTCCGTCACTAGGGGCGTTTACTCCATAGTCACCACCATAGGTATAATATTCACGTCCATTCTTATCTTTTTCCAAGATACCTTGGTCCACCCAGTCCCAGATGAATCCGCCTTGCAGGTTCGGGTATTTATAGATAGCTTTCCATTGATCCCATAAGTTGCCGGAAGAGTTTCCCATCGCATGTGAATACTCCGAAGGAGCTACCGGACGATCACTACCCTTACGCCCGATTTCCTCTAGCCATTCAGCGCTCGGGTATTGAGGTACGTACATATCCGTATTCCATTCCCAAAGGGCACGTTCATAGTTCACCGGACGATTCATGCTATTTATTTCCTTGTCTTTCAGATATAAATAAGTTTGATAGAAGTTGTATCCGTTTCCAGCCTCGTTTCCGAGTGACCAGAAAGTAACGCTCGGATAATTCTTGTTTCGTTCGTACATATTCATCGTACGGTCCATATGCGGGATCAGCCATTCCGGATTATTACCCAAAGTGCCGCCTTTTTTCAGGCTGTAATACATACCGTGAGACTCGATATTCGCTTCATCGTAAACATACAATCCGTATTCGTCGCAGAGTTCATAGAATTTACGGTCTTGCGGATAGTGGCATAGGCGGACAGCGTTGATATTGTTTTGCTTCATCAGCTCGAAATCCTTACGCATGAGTTCCTCGGTTACGTAATGTCCGGTTTCCGGGTTATGCTCATGAATATTGACACCCTTGAACTTAACCGGTTGCCCATTGAACAATAAGACCGTATAAGGTTTTCCGTCTTCCGCTACTTGGTCAATTTGCTTCATCTCGAACCGGCGGAAACCAACGTTGAATGGAACTACCTCGATTACCTTACCCTCTTCTTTTATCGTCATCAATAATTTGTATAGATTCGGATGCTCGGCACTCCAAGGGGCTACGTTCTTTAAATCATACTCGAAAGATACTGTTTGAGGACTTGCAGGACTTACCCATATATCATTAGCCTCGGAGGTCACAAGATTACCTTTTGCGTCCAAAAGCTCATATCCGACATTTAAATTTTTCGTTTCTTGGGTATGATTCTTTAAGTCTACCGCCAGTTTGAAGATTCCATTCGTATACGTATCGTCCAAGGTTGAGACGACACGGAAATCTTGAATACTGGCCTTGGGTTGAGACCAAAGGAATACGTCACGTTCGATACCGCTCATTCTCCAGAAATCCTGACATTCCAAATAAGAACCGGTGCTCCAACGGAATATCTTTAATGTAAGCACATTCTTTCCGGGTTGCAGGTATTTATTGATCAGGAACTCGGCGGGATTTTTGGAATCCTCGCTATAACCCACTTCTTTCCCGTTTAAATATACGTAAAGGCCGGATTTAGCTCCGCCGATGTGTAAATAAATATCCCGGTTATCCCAACTTGCGGGTATCTCGATGTCTCTGCGGTATACGCCAACCGGATTCGCTTCCGGCAATAACGGAGGTTGGGGATTTCTTGGTTTAAACTCGTAACCATGATTCGTATAAATGGCTACGCCATGTCCTTGTACTTCCCAGTTTCCGGGAACGGTTATATCATCCCATGAAGAGGTATTAACGGAAGGATCTGTGATATTTTGAGGAAGATCTTTGTAAGAGTCGACAAAGAAAAATTTCCAAGTACCGTTTAATAGGAAATAGTACGGGCTTTTCTCAAATCGAGAGGTGAGGGCGGTTTCTCGGTCCGCATAACTCATGAAGGAGCTTCTGGGTTTTTCCTTGTTTACGGCTACGACTTGAATGGCTTGCCAATAAGGTTTTACGGGTTGGGGTGAAGAACCGTCCGCATAAGCCATTCCGGAAATAAGGCAACCTAATGCTCCGGAAAGCATCATTTTTTTGATAGAGTTCATATTCATCGTATTTTATTTAGATTAGCACTGGGGAATTGAAAATTGAGAATTGAGAATTAGAAGTGACTCTACGTAATTTTCAATTCTCAATTCTCAATTTTCAATTATTTAGCTGCATAGTAAGAATATCCGTCAGCTACCTGTTGGAAAGCTAAAACACCTGCTTGGTTTAGCTCGACATTCATTTCCTTGCCATCGGGTAAATACATGACAACTTCGTCATCACCATTGAATTTTAATAATTTTGTGCTTTCTCCGTTAGCTTCTACATTCCAGCTTTGGTCAGCCTCGTTGAAAACTAAGTCAACCGCTTTCTCATCGCCTTCCTTTTGGATATGGTATCCATCAACTTTTGTTTCTACGGTATAAACGCCGTCTTTACCATCGATTGTTTTAACGTTACCTACATCCGCTACAGGATTACTTCCGCTCCAAAATTCGATAGAGTTGATCACAAGGACATCAGCCAAAGCGGAAATCTCGTAAACCGGGACAATCCAGAAAGCAATGAACACTAGCTCATTAACAAACTTACTGTCGATGCTTCTATTCCACGTTAAAAGTTTGTTTGTTAAACCAAAAGATCCTATACAGGACGAAAATAGGATACTACTTGCCACCGTAGTCGCTAGTAATAAAGTTAAGCTTTTCTTTTTCATAATTTAATAATTAGTTATTACAAGGGACGAAGATAACAACTTTTTCATGATAAATAGTGGTTATAAAGGAATAAATGGAATAAGTGCCTTAATATTAGTCAGGCTTCTATAAGTACGTAGTTCTGGCGGAACTCCGTTTATTACTCATATACACTAACTTCATGTTTGAATTTCAAACCATATACCTCTTTGATGTCCATAGCTCCATACTAAAAAAGATTATGGTTGAAAAGATTGTTTGTTAAATATTTTAATAATTAGGTGGTGTCGTTTTAGATTCGTATGCGAAAAATTAGTCTTTTTTGTTTTATAATTAAAAATAGTGCTATATTTGCTGCGTCTAATGATTATAAGTTCCGCCAGAACGATGAAGAAGCGCTTTCATGGTAGTTAACCGAGGATTTATAATTATACATTAATGATTTAGAAGAGTGAATATTATAAGAAACGAGATCTAAAATAGTATGCCTTAAGTCTTATAATAGTAACAGCTATTTAATAAACAAAAAACGATTCTTATGTTGAAAATTGTAAGACCTGTCAGTTTTGTTCTATTGTCTGCAGCGTTTTGTTCCGGGGGTGTGGTTCATGCTTCTGATCGTGCGGCGATAACTCCGAGGGTAGGTATTTCCCAGCAAGAAGGTAGTTTGAAGGGAACGGTTAGTGACAGTTTTGGCCCTGTGGCTGGAGCGTCAATAGTTGTAAAAGGTACTACGAATGGTACTGTAACCGACATGAATGGTAATTTCGTGTTGGATGTGAAGAAAGGGGATGTGATCCAAGTATCCTTTATCGGTTATCTAACTCAAGAATTCAAATATAATGGAGAGCCTTCCATCAATGTATCCTTGCAGGAAGATACCCAGAAATTAGATGAGGTGATCGTTGTCGGTTATGGTACGCAACAGAAGGCGAACTTGTCGGGAGCGGTAGCCCAATTGGATAGCAAGGAGTTGACAAGCCGTCCTATCTCCAACGTGTCTTCCGGTCTTCAAGGTATGATGCCGGGTGTAACCGTTACCTCGGGGCAAGGCCGTCCGGGACAGGATGGTAGTACGATCCGTATCCGTGGTGTCGGTACTTTGAACTCTGCCAGCCCATATATCTTGATCGATGGTATCGAAAGTGGCTCCATGAATGATATCGATCCGAATGATATTGAGAGTATTTCTGTATTGAAAGACGCTTCTTCCGCCGCTATTTACGGTTCGAAGGCTTCTAATGGTGTTATCTTGATCACGACAAAACGTGGTAAGACGGGTGCTCCTCGTATTTCTTATAACGGATATGTGGGTGCCTCGAAAGCTACTTCCATGATTGATCGTGTCAGCTCAGCCGATTACGCACGTTTGTGGAATCGTTTCGAGCCGGGACATTATAGTGACGAGGACATCCGGATGTTTGAGGATGGCTCTGATCCTTACGGACATCCTAATACGGACTGGAATGATGAGGCTTATCGGACAGGTTTGTTGCATAAGCACAATGTTAGTATTACAGGAGGTGCGGAGAACGTGAAGTATATGGCTTCGGCCGGATATTTAGGGCAGACGGGTATCCTTCCTAACTCAGATCGTAAACAGTTTAACGGACGTACGAATCTGGATATGCAGTTGACGAAGAAACTGGCTGTTCGGATGAACATGTCTTTTATCAAGAATGACTTCTCGGATCCGAATGCTAGCTATTATGGTGGTTCTTCCGACCAGATTATCCGTCAATTGAATATTATTAGCCCGATGATCCCTGTCAAGGATAAGGATGGCAAATACGGACAAACTAACGATGGTAACCCTATCGCATGGTTGGATTCCGGGCAGACGGTGGATAATTGTAACCAGAATTTTACGGGGGCACTTTCTGTTGATTATGATATTATTGATGGGCTGAAGGCTACTGTGACGGGTGCCTATGTGAACGAGGACCAACGTCATACGGAGCGAGTTCTGAGCATACCGGATGATCCGGCATCTGCATCTCGTACCACTTCCTTGGTTGAACGTTTCGTGAATTGGAAACGTTATAATTTCGATGCTTTGCTGAATTACAGCAAGAACTTTGGTCAGCATGGCTTGAAAGTGATGGTAGGTTATCATGCGGAGAAGTATGAGGTTAGCAAGAATCAGATGCAGAGGAATAATTTCCCGAGTAATAGCCTGAATGATATGGATGCCGGTGGGGCTTCTACACAAACAAATGATGGTTTGAGCCGAGAGCTTGCCATGCTTTCCTATTTTGGGCGTATTAATTATGATTTTGCGGGAAAATATTTATTAGAGGCAAACTTCCGTGCGGATGCTTCCTCTCGTTTTGCTCCGGGACATCGTTGGGGATATTTCCCTTCTTTCTCCGGTGCTTGGCGTATCAGCGAGGAGGAGTTTATGGAAAGTACGCATGATTGGTTGAGCAGTTTGAAGATTCGTGCTTCTTGGGGTATGTTAGGTAATCAAGACGCCTTAAATAAATCGAATCCTTGGGAGAACCAATATTATCCTTGGATGCAGACTTATAATTTGGATGGTAATTATCCTATGGGAGGCAACTTGACGACGGGATATTATCAGAAAGCCTATCGTATCGAGGATTTGTCATGGGAGAAATCTACGACTTGGGGTATTGGCTTGGATGCGGTTATTAATCATGTGACTTTCACGTTTGATTACTATGATCGCAAGACTACGGATATCATCATGGAGGTACCGGTCCCGACTGAGTTTGGCTTGGATCCTTATTTCGACAACGTGGGTTCTATGCGTAACCGAGGTGTCGAGGTACAGCTAGGTTATAACAATAAGTGGAATGACTGGTCATTGAATGTGATGGGAAATATGGCCTATAATAAGAACAAGATCGAGGATTTAGGAGGTGTAGACCGTATGACAAATCCTGATGACGGTGATTTGTGGCGTTTTGTTGGAAAGCCAATCGATTCTTACTATGTATATAAGGCTGATGGCTTTTTCCAATCTGACGCGGAGGCACAGCAATGGATGGATACCTATAAAGGAAAAGACGGCTACCCGTTCGGACAGGATTTCCAAGCTGGTGATTTACGTTATGTAGATACGAATGGAGATGGAAAGCTGGATGCGGATGACCGTGTATTGTCTAAGACTATCAATCCAGTTGTTACATTTGGTTTGAACTTGAATGTAGGCTATAAAGCATTTGACTTGACTTTAAACTTCACCGGTGCGGCTAATGTAGGCCGTGCGTTTACGAAAGAAGCGTTTGGTGAGTTCTCGGGTAGTGCCGGACATCCTTCTACTGCATGGCTGGATAGCTGGACACCGGAAAATACCAATGCAAGTATGCCGCGTGTAGCGGAGTCTAGAAAATCTCCGAGTGAGGCTTCTAACGTGATGTCTGATTTTTGGGTAATTAATACCAGTTACCTGCGTCTGAAGACATTGCAATTGGGATATACGCTTCCAAAGAGTGTGCTGAACGCTATCGGTTTGTCGAATGTACGTGTTTATTATTCTGCGGAGAATTTGTTTACGATAGATTCTATGCCATTGAACGTAGACCCGGAGACGGTTAGTTCCCGTTTGTCTAGCTACCCATTAGTGATGACAAATTCTTTTGGCGTAAATGTGACATTCTAATTAGTTAAGACCATTTAAATAGAAGATTTTATGAAACGATTATCAATATATATGTTGGCGGCTGGTATGGCTGCGTTATCTACTTCGTGTTCGGATTTTCTGGATACGGTGCCTAAGGATCAGTTGGCTCCTTCTACCACATGGCAGACAGAGGCGGATGCGAAGGGCTTCATAGTAGGCTGTTATAAGGATTTGCTAGATGGAAATACGTTGCTTTATCTGGATTGTGGCTCAGATATAGGCTATAATAATTTCCCTTGGGAAGGATTCCGCCCGTGGGGGGATGGGTCATTGTCTAGTTCTAATCCTGGGCAGATCCTTTATGATTACAAGTCGATTCGTAAGGCGAATACATTCTTGGAGAATGTAGACAAGGTGACGTTTTCTAGTGACGCTGTAAAAGCTAATTATGTGGCTCAAGCTAAAGCGATCCGTGCTTATAAGTATTTCTTGATGAATTGGTGGTATGGTGGTGTGCCTATTATTAGTTCTTATTCAAGTGCGGACGAGGCTAAAGTGGAACGTAATACGGAACAAGAGGTACGCGATTATATAGCTAAGGATTTAGACGAGGCCTTAGCTGGGATTGCGGAGGCTCCGGAGGCTCGTGGCTATATCGCTAAAGGTGCTGTTTTAGCTATCAAGATGCGTGAGGCTTTGTATTATGGTGATTGGCAAAAGGCAAAAGACGCAGCTAAGGCAATCATTGATTTGAAGCAGTATGAGTTGGATCCGGATTATACGAATCTTTTTAAGGTATCGGGAGTGGATTCTAAAGAGATAATCCTAGCGGATCAGAATATTGAGACGTTGGACGGATTGGGAACCATCGGGCAAATGTATAATAATGTTGACCAAGGTTGGTCTTCTATCGTCCCGACCCAGAATTTGGTGGATATGTATGAAATGTCAGATGGATTGACGAAAGAAGAGTCGAAGACTTATGACGCAAAGCATCCGTTCGCAAATCGCGACCCTCGTATGGCCATGACCATTTTATATCCGGGACGTGAGTGGAGAGGTGATGTCTTGAATACTTTGGATGAGAAACTTCAAGATGGTACTGTCAACAAGAACTTCCCGACTTATACAGATAATGCTTCCAAGAGTGCTTTGACTTGGGCGAAATACTTGGATCCGATGGATCAATATGGAGATGTTTGGAGTTCGGGAGCTTGTCCGATCGTATTCCGTTATGCGGAGGTTCTATTGACGTATGCGGAGGCTGCGAATGAGCTGAGCGGTCCTTCTGATGAGATCTATGGTTATTTGAACCAGATCCGCCAGCGTGTAGGAATGGGGGAAGTGGATAAGGCTAAATATGGGACGAAGGATAAACTTCGTGAATTGATCCGTCGTGAGCGTACGGTAGAGTTGGCCGGCGAAGGCTTGCGCCGTGCGGACATCGTCCGTTGGCAGGAAGATGGAAAGATGCTTGCCGAGAAAGTCATGAATGGTGATTTGTTACGTGTTACAGGAACGATTAATTATGGGGAGTCTGAGCCTACTAAACGTGCGGAAATCACGGGTACGGCTGTTATTGAGACTCGCCAGTTCTCTTCTCGTAACCGTTACTTGCCGATTCCTCAAACAAGCATGGATAAGAATCCGAACTTGAAACAGAATCCGGGTTATTAATTTCCTATAAAGATGTTAGATAAAGAAGGGGGAAGGCCGAGAGGTTTTCCCCTTTTTTAGTTACATTTGGCGGATACTGAGATTGTATGTCTCATGTGTGCTTTAAGTATATAAATTGATTCCGTTATGAAAAAGAAACTGATAGCTTTCGTTTGCTTTCTTCTCGTATCCTTGTCTGGTCTGCCCCAGTTGCCTGTACGGTTGAACGAGCGTCCGGTGGTGTTGAATACGTCTACCGGGGTATTAAAAGGGAAGATGGTAACTCCCAATCAGGAGTCCGGTTATCCTGTGGTATTGATCATCCCCGGCTCCGGCCCTACGGATATGGACGGGAACTCCGCCGCCTTGCCGGGTAAGAATAATTCCTTGAGATATTTGGCGGAAGGGCTGGCAGGGAAGGGTATCGCTTCCCTGCGTTATGATAAGCGGGGTATCGCTTCGAGCGCCTCGGCCGGAAAGGATGAGTATTCCATGCGTTTCGAGGACGGGATCAAGGACGCACGAGGCTGGATCGATTATTTAAGCAAGGACAAACGGATCTCCGGAATCTATGTGTTGGGGCATAGCGAGGGAGCGTTGGTCGGTATGGCGGCTTCGGTGGATAATCCGAAAGTGAAAGGATACATTTCGGTGGCGGGTGCGGGGCGTCCCGCTTATGAGATCATAGAGGAACAGATGGCCGGTCAACCGGAAGTGATCCGGAATATGGTGAGATCCATAAACACGTCCTTGAAGGAAGGGAAGCTCGTACCGGACGTGCCGATCGGTTTGCAAGCCCTGTTCCGCTCGTCGGTACAGCCTTATATGATCTCATGGTATACGTATAATCCGCAGGAAATCATCAAGAAACTAAAAGTCCCGGTGTTGATCTTGCAAGGGGATAAGGATATGCAAGTATCCGTAAAAGACGCCGAACTATTGAAGCGATCCCAACCTTCGGCCGATTACCATTTGATCGGGAATATGAACCATCTGATGAAGACTTGCGATACGATGGATCAGCAAAAACAGATGGCTACCTATACCGATCCGGCCCTTCCGTTGCATAAGGATGTGCTGATATTAATTGAAAAGTTTGTGAGTAAACCTTGAACTGTTGTATCTTTGCGGTCATAAATTAAAGAGACAGTATGATTTCGGTTGAAGGACTAACAGTGGAGTTTGGCGGTTTTACGCTTTTTGATGATATTTCTTTTGTGGTAAACAAGAAGGACCGTATCGCTTTGGTGGGCAAGAACGGAGCGGGCAAATCTACAATGTTGAAAATATTCGCAGGCCTGCAATCGCCGACTTCTGGAACTGTTAGCGTACCGAAGGAGGTCACGATCGGATACCTGCCCCAGCACATGCAATTGGTGGATACCCGTACGGTTCGGGAGGAGGCGGAATGCGCTTTCGAGCATATCCATGAGATGGAGGAGGAGATCAATCGCTTGAATACTCAATTGGCGGAGCGTACGGATTATGACTCCGAGGGCTATCAAAAGCTGATTGATCGTGTCACGTATCTATCGGAGCATTTCCAGATGATGGGAGGAAACAACTACCATGCGGAGTTGGAGCGTACATTGGCCGGACTAGGTTTTAGCCGTAGCGATTTCGACCGCCCGACGTCTGAGTTCAGCGGAGGCTGGCGCATGCGTATCGAGTTGGCGAAGCTCTTACTCCGTAGGCCGGACGTGTTGCTGCTGGATGAGCCGACGAACCATCTGGATATCGAGTCCATCCAATGGTTGGAGAACTTTATCGCTACCCGTGCCAACGCTGTGATCTTAGTGTCGCACGACCGTGCCTTTATCGATAATACGACTTTCCGGACCTTGGAGATCGAACTAGGTAAGGTCTACGATTATAAGGTAAAATATTCGGAGTACGTCGTACTTCGCCGTGAACGCCGTGAGCAGCAGCAGCGCGCTTATGAGAACCAACAGAAGAAATTGGCCGATACCGAGGCGTTTATCGAGCGTTTTCGTTATAAAGCCACGAAGTCCGTACAGGTACAATCCCGCATCAAACAATTGGAAAAAGTGGAACGTATCGAGGTAGACGATGTGGATACAGCCATGTTGCGGCTGAAATTTCCGCCCGCTCCCCGTTCCGGTTCTTATCCGGTGATCTGCGAGGAGGTGGCGAAGCGTTATGGCGATCATCTGATCTTCGATCATGTGACGCTTACGATCAACCGGGGTGATAAAGTCGCTTTTGTCGGAAAGAACGGTGAGGGTAAATCTACCTTGGTGAAATGTATCATGGGAGAGATTACCGATTTCACCGGAAAGCTCCAATTAGGCCATAACGTGAAGATCGGTTACTTCGCCCAGAACCAAGCGCAGCTATTGAACGAGAACCTTACCGTTTTCGATACGATCGATTACGTAGCCCAAGGGGATATCCGTTTGAAGATACGGGATATCCTAGGTGCTTTCATGTTTGGCGGCGAGGCCTCCGATAAGAAGGTGAAAGTCCTGTCGGGTGGCGAGCGTACCCGTTTGGCGATGATCCGCTTGTTATTGGAGCCGGTCAACCTGCTGATTCTCGATGAGCCGACGAACCACTTGGATATGCGTTCGAAAGACGTGCTGAAAGACGCCTTGAGGGAGTTCGACGGCACGGTGATCGTGGTTTCCCACGACCGTGAGTTCTTGGATGGCCTAGTCGATAAGGTCTATGAGTTCGGTAACCAGAAAGTCGTCGAGCATTTAGGCGGCATCTATAATTTCTTGGAGCATAAGAAAATGGATAGCTTGCGTGAATTGGAACGTTCTACTGGGACGAGTACTTCCATGTCCGGTACCGGTGAGGCTCAGGTATCCCATAACAAGCTCTCCTATGAGGCAAGGAAGGAACTGAGTAAAGTGATTAAGAAAGCGGAGAAAGCTGTTGCCGAGGCCGAGGCCCGTATCTCGGAGCTTGAGAATGGCATTGCCGTTATCGAGGCGAAGCTGGCTACGCCGGAAGGTGCCTCCGACGCTTCTCTCTACGGTGAATATTCTGCCCTAAAAAAAGAACTTTCCGATGCGATGGATCTATGGACCGAACGGACAATGGAGTTGGAAGAGTTGAATACGCAGGATTCATGAAAAGGCTGCTAGCCAGTGAAAGGCAGCTTATCTGATCTTTTTGATTCAAATACTCCTGTTTTCGTGACAAGTGCTTGCCGTTGATGATGCGAAATAGCGGAAGAGAGAGTGCGAGAGCTGGCTTTTAAAAGGGAGAATATCCCTTTTCCCATGCGTGATAGGCCGCATTGGGCTACGCCAGTACTGCCATCGGCCGACGCATATGCCGCCGTTGGGCATTGTGACTACTCAAGAATAGGGTTATGACTACTCGTGAATAGGCATTCTTACCCTGCTAGAACCCTATTGTAACCCTATCAATGATACCAATCTCTCCCTTTGATATGAATTAGGATGAATTGATTTCGCTAGAATAAAAGGCTGTTTTGGGGTATGGTGTTGGCCATTAGTTGATTACTGAAATTTTCTTTCGGATTTAGAGGCGAGCTGTACTTAGGCCCGGAATATTCGATTCTCCGGAGGTTCGGATTACAAAGTGTCATTTTGATTATTCTTTGAAAATAACCTCTAATAGCTTACTCGTTTTAAAAAGAAAGTCCTTAACTTTGCTATCCAAAGAAACGCGAAAGCTTAAAACACATATCATGTTAACACAGATCATTAATGGAAAGATTCTTACCCCGCAAGGCTGGCTGAAAGACGGCTCGGTATTGATAAGCGACGGGAAGATTTTAGAAGTGACAAACTGCGACTTAGCGGTAGTGGGGGCAACCTTGATAGACGCCAAAGGTATGTACATCGTCCCCGGAGGCGTGGAAATTCACGTGCACGGAGGTGGAGGCCGTGATTTTATGGAAGGCACCGAGGAAGCTTTCCGTGCGGCGGTGGCCACACACATGAAACACGGTACTACCAGTATCTTCCCCACCTTATCCTCTTCTACCATCCCGATGATCCGTGCCGCCGCCGAGACCACCGAGAAACTGATGGCCGAGAAAGATAGCCCGGTTCTGGGGCTTCACTTAGAAGGACATTATTTCAATATGAAAATGGCTGGTGGACAAATCCCTGAGAACATCAAGAATCCCGATCCCGAGGAATATATCCCTTTGCTGGAGGAAACGCATTGTATCAAGCGCTGGGATGCCGCTCCGGAACTTCCGGGAGCGATGCAGTTTGGTAAATATATCACCTCGAAAGGCGTGCTCGCCTCGGTAGGGCATACCCAAGCCGAGTTTGAGGATATCCTGACCGCTTATGAGGTAGGTTATACCCACGCCACCCATTTCTATAACGCCATGCCGGGCTTCCATAAACGCCGCGAGTATAAGTATGAGGGAACGGTGGAAAGTATCTATCTGCTCGATGATATGACCGTCGAGGTCGTGGCCGATGGTATCCATGTGCCGCCTACGATCCTTCGTCTGGTCTATAAGATAAAAGGTGTGGAACGCACTTGTCTGATCACGGATGCCTTGGCTTGCGCTGCCAGTGATAGCCAAGTCGCTTTCGATCCCCGTGTCATCATCGAGGATGGCGTGTGTAAGTTGGCCGACCGCTCGGCCTTGGCGGGTAGTGTCGCCACGATGGACCGCCTGATCCGTACGATGGTGCAGAAGGCCGAGATCCCCTTGGAGGATGCCGTGCGTATGGCCTCGGAGACTCCCGCCCGTATCATGGGCGTATCCGATCGCAAGGGAACGTTGCAGCGGGGCAAAGACGCCGATATCGTCTTGTTGGACCGTGACTTGAATGTCCGTGCGGTCTGGGCGATGGGTAAGTTGGTTGAAGGTACGAATAAACTATTCTAAGCAAGAACGATTATGTTGACACAGATTATAAATGGCCATATCCTTACGCCGCAAGGATGGATGAAGGATGGTTCCGTATTGATTAGCGACGGGAAGATATTGGAGGTTACAAATAGCGATTTAGCGGTGATTGGCGCCAAGGTGGTGGATGCGAAAGGAATGTCGATCGTTCCCGGTTTCGTGGCGATGAATATCCATGGCGGTGGGGGCTTCGACTTCTCCGAATGTACGGAAGAGGCTTTCCACGGTGCGGTAGCTGCCCATCAGAAGCATGGGGCCACGACGATATTCCCTACCGTGTTGGCTCCGGAAATCGGGGTGATCGATAAGGCGGTGGCCGTATGCGAGGAGATGATGAGGAAAAAAGACGGCCCTATCTTGGGATTGCATATCGAGGGACCGTATCTGAATCCGAAGATGGCGGCGAGCCTGTTTATCGATAAGGAGAATCCCGCCGACCCGAAAGAATATAAAGAGATATTGGAACGCACGGATTGCATCAAGCGCTGGGATTCCAGCCCGGAGATACCGGGTGCGCTTGAGTTCGCCCAATACTTGAAGTCGAGGGGAATCCTATCCGCTATCTCGCATACGGAAGCGGAGTTTGATGATATTAAGACCGCTTACAATGCCGGTTTCACGCATGCGGCTCATTTCTATAACGCCATGCCTGGTTTCCATAAGCGTCGTGAATATAAGTACGAGGGAACGGTGGAAAGTGTTTTCTTGATGGACGATATGACGGTAGAGGTGATTGCTGACGGGCGTCATTTACCCTCTACGATCCTCCGATTGGTCTATAAGTTGAAAGGAGTGGAACGTACTTGCTTGGTTACGGACGCTCTCTCATGCGCAGCCAACGAGGGTAAGCCGTTATCCGATCCCCGCATTATCATTGAGGATGGCGTATGCAAGTTGGCGGATCATTCTTCATTGGTGGGAAGTATCGCCACGATGGACGTACTGGTACGTACGATGGTGCAGAAGGCTGACATTCCTTTGGCCGATGCAGTCCGTATGGCTTCCGAGACTCCGGCCCGCCTGATGGGGGTAAGCGATCGCACCGGAACCTTGCAAAGAGGGAAGGATGCGGATATCGTGATCTTGGATCGTAAGTTGAACGTGCGTGCGGTATGGAGCATGGGAAACTTAGTTCCGGAGACAAATACATTGGTCTAAACACGTTAATAATAAAGAGAGGGGCTGTCTTGGCTGGCCGGGACGGTCCTTTTTTATTTTTAGGCGATATAGATCAAACCTTTCGGCTAATAAATTTGTTCTATCAACGTATGGCGAAATCAGTACTTATTTCATATATTTGTGATTCAAGTAAGATTGTAATACTAAATCAATAATTAAACATGAAAACGAACCTTAGTTCTCAAATTACTCTGACGCGTATACCGTTGCGGTATTATCGCCCGGAAAATGCTTTCGAGCATTCAGTTTTAACTCGTTTGGAAAAGATTCCGACAAACATTTACGAATCGGCCGAGGAAGGTTCTTTCGCTATCGCTAAAGAGATAGCAACACAAATCCGTAAAAAACAAGATATTGGTAAGCCCTTCGTGATCGCTTTACCCGGCGGACGTTCTCCGCTAAGCGTTTACAAGGAGTTGATCCGTATGCATAAAGAGGAGAAATTAAGTTTCCGCAATGTGATTGCTTTCGTGGAATATGAGTTCTATCCATTGGCTAATCCCAGCGCCGGAAATCTGGCTCGCCTAAAAGAGGAGTTATTCGATCAGGTCGATATCGATCCTGCGAATATCTATTGCCCGGACGGAAGCATGCCGAAAGACGCTATCCTAGATTTCTGTCGCCAGTATGAGGAGACGATCCAATCCGTGGGAGGTATCGATTGCATGTTGCTAGGTATCGGTAACTCCAGCAATATCATGTTCAACGTGGGTGGAACGACGATCAGCTCGCGTACCCGTATGGTCTTGTTGGAAGGCGCTTCCCGCAAAGAGGCTGCCCGTACGTTCCCTTCGCAGGAGAATGTCCCGGCAGGTATCATCACGATGGGTATCTCTACGATGATGAACGCCCGCAGCGTGATCTTGATGGCTTGGGGCGAGGATAAGGCTAGCATTGTCGCTAAGACCGTTGAGGGCAAGGTTAGCGATGCCGTTCCTTCCAGCTATTTGCAGAATCATCCGAACGCCAAGGTCGTGATCGATCTTTCCGCCGCTTATGACTTGACTCGTATCAGTCATCCTTGGTTGGTGACTAGCTGCGAGTGGGATAATAAGTTGATCCGCCGTGCGATCGTTTGGTTGTGTCAGTTGACGGACAAACCGATCTTGAAATTGACAAACAAGGATTATAGCGAGCACGGATTGGGTGAGCTATTGGCGTTATATGGTTCCGCTTACAACGTAAATATCAAGATATTCAACGATATCCAGCATACGATTACCGGATGGCCGGGTGGCAAGCCGAACGCCGACGATTCCAATCGTCCGGAGCGTGCTAACCCGTATCCGAAGAAAGTGATCGTATTCAGTCCGCACCCGGATGATGACGTGATCTCCATGGGCGGAACCTTGCGTCGTTTGTGCGACCAGCATCATGATGTGCATGTGGCTTACGAGACTTCCGGTAATATTGCCGTAGGCGACGAGGAGGTAATCCGTTATTGCGAGTATTTGCGTGATGTATGTGAGAAATACTCTCCCGACTCGGCCGTGAAGGATAAGGCGAACGAGATCATCAACTACCTGCGTTACGAGAAGGTGGAGAACGGCGAGCCGGAGCGGAAGGATGTCCTCTTTATGAAAGGAACGATCCGTCGGGAGGAGGCCCGTCACGGTTGCCGCTACTCGGGCGTGAAGGACGATCATGTTCATTTCTTGGATCTTCCGTTCTACGAGACCGGATTAGTGAAAAAGAATGATTTGAGTGAGGTCGACAAGGATATCGTAAAGGCCCTGTTGCTCGAGATCAAGCCGGATCAAATGTTTGTCGCCGGTGACTTGGCTGACCCGCACGGAACCCACAAGGTTTGTCTGGATGCCGTACTGGCCGCTATCGACGAGGTGAAAGACGAGGAATGGATGAAGAACTGCCGTGTATGGATGTATCGCGGCGCATGGGCAGAATGGGAAATGGACCATATTGAGATGGCCGTACCTATCAGTCCGGAGGAGTTGCGCTTCAAACGTAACGCTATTTTGAAGCATCAATCGCAGGCCGAGAGCGCTCCGTATCTGGGTGACGACGAGCGTTTGTTCTGGCAGCGTGCCGAAGATCGCAACCGTGCTACCGCAGAGTTGTATCGCCAATTAGGTTTGGCTTCTTATGAGGCGATCGAGGCGTTTGTACAATATATCCCGTTGAGATAATATCTAGCGATAGAATAATCTGAAAGCCCTATCTGATTAAGTTCGGATAGGGCTTTTTGTTTTTGTGTTATTTTTTTCGTGTGGGCGTAAGTAGATCTGTTTCTATGATCGTATATAGATAAAGGAGAAGCCTTGAACTGTCTAATATAATACAAGAAATGTCCACATTGAGCATGAAAGACTATATTATTAAGAACCATGAGTTGGATAAATTTAAATTATTATATCTGGAGAATGCCCCCAGACTGATCTTTTATGCCTCGAAATATGTGGATAGCGATACGGCGGAAGATTTAGTGCATGATATATTCATCAAGATCTGGCAAAAGAAAGAGATTTATTCCGTGGAAGAAGGCTTGAAGACATACCTATTCCGTTCCGTTCAAAATGCTTGCCTCGATTACCTAAAGCATAAATCAATAGAAATGACTTATGCGGATGAGGTTGCTCGTAGACTAAAGATAGAGGAGATAGATTATTATAATCAGTCGGATGCGGCGGAGCTGGAGAAAGAGCGTCTGGACTCCGTTTACCGGGAAATAGCCAAGTTACCGGACAGATGCCGAGAGGTTTTTACGTTGGCTTATGTGGACGGGAAGAAATCAGTGGAGATCGCAGGAATGCTAAATATCTCTCAACGTACGGTAGAGGCGCAACTCTATAAAGGATTGAAGATCATACGGAATGTGTTGGCGCTTCTGGCACTGGTTTTATTTTTTAGATGAAAATACGGTAGAATACGTAAGTAAAAAGAGGAAACCGGTCGTATATATTATAAATGAAACAGAAAATGGAATCTAATAATTCGATAGAAGAACTGATCATACGCTATTTGCAGAACGAGATTCAAGAGGATGAACTTCGAGTGTTGGATGCTTGGATTCATGAGAGTGACGCTAATAAAGCCCACTTCTTTGAGCTTAAGGGGCTTTTTGACACTCGGAAAGAAGTGGCGTTCTTGAACCATTATTCCGTGGAGCGTAGTTGGGAGCGAATGGCTGGAAAGCTGGATGCGATCTCTGGCGTATCTGTGAAATCCAAGGTCCTTGGCAAACAGTTCTGGCTTTCATTCTTGAGATATGCGGCGATTATCGTAATCGCTATGGGAATAGGTGTGGGTATGAATCAATGGATAAGCAATCGTTTATATGCCGGCGATATGGAATATAACGAGATCGTAGTGGAAAAAGGCGGACGTGCGAACACGCTATTGCTATCCGACGGCAGTAAGATCATACTCAATGCCTCCACCCGTTTTAAATACCCCACCTCTTTTAATGGAGATGAGCGTGTGGTTCATCTGGAGGGTGAGGCCTATTTCGAGGTTGCGAAGAATCATTCGAAACCTTTCATCGTAAAACTAAAGAACCAACAAATCACGGTACTCGGAACCTCATTCAATATACAGGCTTTCAACGATGATCGCTTTAGCGTCACCACCTTATTAAGTGGTAGTATCCTGTTGGAATCTTTTGACGCTCAAGGACGGAAAATGAGTAGCATGAAGCTAAAGCCGAATCAACAAGCCCGGTCGGATAACCGGACCGGCTCTATTTTCTTGTCAGAGACAGATGCCTCGATCTCGAACGCTTGGGTAGGAGGGAAATATCGTTTCAAGGATGAGACCTTAGTCTCTATCGTAAAACGTCTGGAGAATTACTATGGGGTAAATATCCGCTTGGCGCATGACAGTCTGCGGAACATCCGCTACACAGGAACCTTCTCCTTGGATCAAGGTATACAAGAGGTGCTAGATATTATTAACTCGGAGAAACAATTCACTTTCACGAAAGACGGAAAAGATATCCTGATATCGGCGAGGAGCAAATAACAAAATAATAGATGTATAACCTTAAACATTCGAATTGCCTATGACAAATACCTGATCACAAAAAAGAATCGGGACTGACACCACTCACCCCCGATTCTTAGACGTTCATTATTCGTTTAATCACCTTTATCGCTGTCCTCTAAAAAGTAGCGAGCAAGGTAAGTCATTAATAAAAAATAATTACAAACTTATGGAAAAAGTCTGGAATAGCGATGAGCTATTGCCTAAAAAAATTAAATCAATCATGAAGATCACATTGCTTTTTTTAATACTGGGTATATTGCATGTCTCGGCGGATACCTATGCGCAAAAAGCTCAAGTTACGGTAGAAGTAAAGAACGGGACGTTCTATGATGTCGTCTCGGAGATTGAGAAACAGACCGAGTTCATGTTTTTCTATAAGAGCGAGGATATCGATAATAGTAAGCAGGTGGATATACAGGTGAAGAATCGCCAAGTCACCGACGTGTTGAATGAGTTGTTGAAAAACACGAACTTGACCTACCGCATATCAGGTAAGCACATCACGATCTTGAAGAAAGACGCCGTACAGCAACAAAAGAAAAAGATCTCCGGTATCGTTACGGATCCGGATGGCATACCGGTTATCGGGGCCAATGTCGTGATAAAGGGTACGACGGTCGGTACGGTTACGGATCTGGATGGAAAGTTTAGCTTGGATGCGGCTAATAACGATATCCTGTCATTTTCCTATATCGGCTATGCGGAGCAAGAGATCGAGGTCGGGAATCGTACACTGTTTAACGTGAAGTTGGCCGAGGATTATAAGGCGCTTGAAGAGGTCGTTGTCGTTGGATATGGTACGATGTTGAAACGAAACTTGTCAACATCAGTGGGTTCCGTAGACTCGGAGAAGTTATTGGAGCGTCCGAATGCCACGAACGTATTCCAAGGATTGGCCGGAAAGGTGGCTGGTGTTAATATCGCCTTGAATTCTGGTGCGCCGGGTGGTAGTCCTGCGATAAAAATCCGTGGTATCGGTTCTTTGAATTCTTCTAATACACCGCTATATGTGGTCGATGGTGTGGTTGGCGTGGATCCGGACCAGATTGATCCGAATATTGTCCAGTCTATCGATATCTTGAAAGACGCTACTTCCTCTTCTATTTATGGTGCGAGAGGTGCGAATGGCGTTGTGGTGATAACAACAAAGGAAGGTAAGAAAAATACGACGAATATCTCGTATAATACAGTTCTGTCAGCAGGAACGTTAGCTCGTAAAGTCGATGTCTTAAATGCGGAAGAGGCTTTGGATGTATTCAAGCGTGCTTATGAGGCTCAACCGGGACGTATCGCTCCCCATCTGGATCCGAGCAATATGTTTACGCATAAGAATGACCTGTTCAATCCGGACGGGACTCCGAAATATGATACGGATTGGCAGGATGCCGTGACTCGTACGGCTTTTTCTCATCAGCATTCACTTAGTTTCTCTGGAGGAAGCGATAAGCTGACCGCTGTGGCGAATGTAAGTTACAAAGATAATCAAGGTATAATGTTGGAGACCTATAAACGTCAGTTAAACGCATTTATCAATGTCGGATGGGATTTGAAAGAATGGTTCCATTTACAGGCCATGTTGAATGTTGGATCTAGTAATGCCCGAAACTCGGAGAATGCGATCTCTCGGTATACATTGGAAGCATTACCGTTCCTTCCGGTTCAATATGAGGATGGTACCTATTCCCGTAAAGGAGATTATCCAGGTGCGGAAGATACGGAGAATCCCGTGAGGATTTTAAAGGAACGTAAGAATATCGATAAGAATCAGTACACGTTGGCTAACGTGATTGGTACGTTTAAGATTACCTCTTGGTTAAAGTTAACGACTAGCTTCAGCCGCCAGGATGGTTCTTATATCAATTCATCTTATAACCCGAGTACCTTATTCGGCTATGGAGATACTCAAAAGGGTAAAGCGGAGAAAGCACATCGAAATACGATGTCGTGGACGAATGAGGACTACTTGACTTTTGATAAAAGCTGGAATAAGCATAACTTGAATGTCGTAGCGGGAGCCAGTTGGTATTACTCAAAAACAGAGAAAAGCGAGCTAGGGGCCGAGAATTTCTTCGATGATTATTTTGAGTACAATAATATGGGAGTCGGCACCGTACGTTCTAAGGTTGGCTCAGACTATACGGATAATAAAATGAATTCTTACTATGCCCGTATCAACTATAATTTTGACAATCGTTACTTATTGGGCGCTTCTTTCCGTGAGGATGGTTCTTCTCGTTTTGGCTTGAATAACCAATATGGTTTCTTTCCTTCATTCTCGGCCGCTTGGCGTGTATCCAATGAGAATTTCTTCGAGAACGCAAAAAAGGTGATTGATGATATGAAAGTCCGTTTGAGCTACGGTACGGTGGGTAACGCGGAAATCGGTGATTATGCGTCTATGGCACGTTATGAGAATAAACGCCTTCCTTTTGGCAAGGATATGACGACGATCGTTACGTTGAAAAGTATGGCAAATCCGGATTTACGCTGGGAGAAATCCAGACAACTTGATGCGGGTATCGATTTGAGTTTCTTTAATGGGCGTATCGAGTTTATGGCGGATTATTATCATAAGATTACGACTGATTTATTGTATGAGCTACAATTGCCTTCTAACTCGGGATATGAGAAAACTATGACAAATCTGGGTAAGATCCGTAATCAAGGTCTTGAGATGAGCTTGAATACACGCAATATCCAAAGCCGTGATTTCTTATGGACTACCTCTTGGAATTATACGATGAACCGATCGATGGTACTGGATATAAATGATAATATCATTGGTAAATGGGGAGGACGTATTGAAGAGGGACATCCTTTAAATGCCCTTTACGGCTATGTTCGCCTAGGTACATGGGGAACCGATGAGGCGGAAGAAGCCGCTAAATATAATAAGAAACCCGGCGATATCAAGTATTGGGACAAAAATGGTAATGGAATGAAGGATGGTGAAGACCAAGACTATATCGGAAATGGCGCTCCTAAATTCGAGATGAATATGACAAATACATTCTCGTGGAAAGGCTTCACGTTTATGTTTGATTTACAATGGGTGTATGGTAATAAGTTGATTAACTTCACTCGCCAGTTGATGGGTAACCGTGTGACATTCTCCAATGCTTATGCGGACATTCCGGTGAACGCTTGGACGCCGGAAAACCAAAACACGATGGTGCCTAGCTTGCGCCTTCCGGGAGATGGATATGAGAATGACGTAGATTCTTGGAGTTGTGAGCCGGGTTCGTTCTTGCGTTTACGTAATATCGGCTTGAAATATGACTTTAGTTCCCGTATGCTTTCTGCCGCTCACATCAAGAGTTTATCCTTGGGATTCAATGTGGAGAATGCGTTCTTGATTACGAACTATTCTGGTAGTGATCCGGAGGTGACGAGTTATGATGCTGTATTTGAGCAAGGAGTGGATTTTTATACCTATCCCAAACCTCGTACGTATTCATTTACTTTAGGTGTTAATTTCTAATTGTTTAATCTTTACTTCGTAAAAAACTAAGATATGAAAAATAAAGCGCATGTATGGATGTGTGGCTTGCTTTCGGCGACAATGGCTTTTACATCCTGTACGAATTTTTTAGAGGAAGACCCGAAAACCTTCTTGAGTCCTTCTGAATATTATACGACAGAGAACCAGATAAAGGCGGCTGTGGATGGCACTTATGACGGGCTTGATGATCTGTTGAGTTCCGACCTCGAGATTGCCACAGTTCACCTTTTTAACTTGGAATATCTTGTAGGTACTAGTTATCGTCCTCGTGCGGCCGGTAATGAGCAGAACCAGTTCTTGTTGCTTTCCGGTTTGGAAGAGAGTAACGGCATTATTCGTAACTTCTGGAAGGCTACTTTCTTTCCTTTGGAAAATTGTAATAGCGTGATTCAAAATGTTTCCGCTACGGATATTATTAGCGAGAGCCAGAAAGCGAAGTATCTGGGAGAGGCTTATTTCTTGCGGGCGTATTACTATTTTCAAGGGGTACAATTATTCGGGGATATCCCGTTGAAGACGGAACCTACGGTAGACTTGAATACGGTGAAGATTCCAAGGTCTCCTAAGGAAGATATTTATAACCAGATCGTGGAAGACTTGAAAAAGGCGGAGCAGTCCGGTTTGGATTGGAGTGATAAAACAGGCCATGTCTCTATGGGAGCGATCAAAACCCTTTTAGCCAAGGTTTATTTGACAATGGCAGGTTATCCGCTTCAAAAAGGAAATGAGTATTATCAATTGGCTTACGAGAAAGCCAAGGAGGTTATTGACAGTGGAGCCTTTAGCTTGTTCGCTGATTATAAGGATTTACGTGCGTTAGAGAACGAAAATAGTGGTGAGCATATTTTTATGATCCAGCGTGAGGCGCAAGATGCCGGGGCTCCTTTCCATTTTGGCCTTTTGCCTTATCCGGAACAACCGATTTCCATTACTCCGGCTTATGGGGGTGGTTTGGCTCCTCGTAAAGAGTTTTATGAAAGTTATGATGACCAAGATATTCGTAAACGGAATGAGGAGTTTTTCTATACTTCTAAACCCAAATATGGTGATCCGGAGACAACGATTACTTTGGATGTTCCTTATCTATGCAAATATTGGGATGAGAATGCGGAATCTACAGGAAAGAGCGGGGCGAATATCCCGGTTTACCGTTATGCGGATGTTCTATTAATGTGTGCGGAGGCAAAAGCTACCTTGGATGGAGGATCTACTTCTGACGCTACGGCGGTTGATGCTTATTTCCAAGTTCGTCACCGTGCGTTACCTGATGAGGCGAGACCAACTTCGATCACGGTTGATCAAGTATTGAAAGAGCGTGCGTGGGAACTCTGTTATGAGTTTACAGGATGGTATGATATGTTGCGTACTCACCGTGCGTTTGATCCGGTATCGAAGCAAATGGTTGATTTATTCGGCTATCAGGCGGTTAATCATACGTATCCGTTTAAAGAATCGGATTTGGTTTTCCCGGTACCTTTGCGTGAGAAAGAACTGAACCCTCTGCTCGGTGAGGATGTCGTTCGCTAAAAGTAAGCGGGCGATTCTCTAGACTAGAGGTGTGTGGGAGGATATTACTATCCGTAGTAATCCGGATTATTATCCATGATAAATACGATTACTATTGATAGTAATATTTTTTAACACGGTATATATTATTCATCACAGAAAATTAGAGAAGAGAGAAATAGAGATGAAAAGATATGTTTTGTTTGTCTGTTTGCTTTTATCAGGTCTTGCAAGAGTATATGCTCAGTCGATAGCTCCGTTTCAGAAAGGAGATCGGATCGCCTTCGTGGGAAACAGCATTACTTGCGGTGGTCATTATCATTCATATATCTGGCTGTACTATATGACCCGTTTCCCGGATCAACGCATCGATATCTTTAACGAGGGAGTAGGTGGGGATGTAGCCGAGATGATTTACCAGCGGTTGGATAAGGTTTTCGAACATGAGCCTACAGTGGTGACGCTATCTTTTGGCATGAACGATGTCGGCTATATGGATTTTCGGAAGCCGGGGGCCGATACGATCGCTCGGAACCGGGTAGAGAAAGCTTGTCGGGATTATGCTCTTATCGAGGAGGTCTATAAGAAGTATCCGGAGGTGAGGAAAATCTTGATCGGAAGTTCTCCTTATGACGAGACTTCCCGTTTCAATAAGGTCGCTTTCCCGGGGAAGAATACGCAGATCTTGAAGATCGTGGATTTCCTGAATGCCCGTGCCCGGGAGAATCAATGGGGATTCGTGGATTTCAATCGCCCGATGGTAGCGATCAACCAATGGGAGCAAGCGGCGGATTCCATGTATACCTTATGCGGGAAGGATCGTATACATCCCTCTACGGACGGACATCTGGTCATGGCTTATCTTTTCTTGAAAGCGCAAGGCCTGGCCGGTAAGCTGGTAGCCGATATCCGGATAGACGGAGCGGGGAAAAAGGTGACTCGCTCGGATAATTGCCGTGTCTCGGATTTGTCTGTTTCCTCGGATAACCTTACTTTTACGTACGAGGCGAAATCGCTTCCGTATCCTATCGATACCTCTTATTATGATAATGAGAAACATACGCAGGCAGATGCCTTGAGTGTTATCCCTTTTATGGATGAGATGAATTATGAGGGATTGTCCGTGAGCGGTTTGTCGGATGGATATTACGGGTTGACGATCGGTGGGGAGTTTATCGGTCGTTTTACGGCGAGGGAGTTGGAGCGAGGCATCAATATGGCTCTTCTTCAGAATACCCCGCAGTATAAACAAGCGATGAAGATCCGCCAGATGAACGAGGAACGCTGGTTGAAAGAGCGTAAGATGCGCGAGTTCTATTGGGTGGAATATAACTTGATGCGGAAGACGGGCATGCTTTGGGCCTGCGACGAGGCTGCCGTGGACACTTTACGCAAATACCGTCCCCACGACATCTTCTTGCAATGGAACGGCGACCTTTGGCTACAATACATGCACAAGGGGATTCGTGAGGATTGCGTGAATGAGCAACAGGATCTGGTCGACCGGATCTATGAGCAAAATAAACCAATCCCCTTGCAAATAGAGATCAAGAAATTTACAGACTTGTAGAGACGGGGCGTGCCCCGTCTTCCACCGACTGGAAGTATTCTAAATGTGAATTAATAGTACATATTATATGAAAAAGAAACTAGCGATATTCGTATTAAGCCAATTCTTGTTGGCCGGTTGGGCGGATGCCCAACAAGCCTATTTCATCGATGGCTATCATGGCGGTATCTACGGGCATTACCCGGTGGGACAAACCGCCTTTATCGCCCAGAAATTAAGGCAGAATCCCAACTGGAATATCAATATCGAGATCGAGCCTGAATCATGGGAAGTCGTACGGCAACGAGACCCCGAAGGTTACGAGGCTTTCAAGCGCTTATTTAAGGATCAATCCGTGGAGAGCGGGCGGATCGAGTACGTAAACCCGACCTATGCCCAAAGTTATTTCTTCGGGACATCCGGCGAGAGCGCTATCCGCCAATTCGAATATGGAATACGGCTGATCCGGAAACATTTCCCCGAGGCGGTATTCACCACCTATTCGGCGGAGGAGCCTTGCTTTACCAGTTGCCTGCCCTATATATTGAAGTCATTCGGCTTCTCGTATGCCTCTACTAAGAACCCGAATACGATGTGGGGTGGCTACGTAAGCGCCTACGGAGGTGAGTTGGTGAATTGGGTAGGGCCGGATGGTACGAGACTTACCACCGTCCCCCGTTACGCCTGCGAGGATTTACAACCCGGCTCTTGCTGGCAATCCATCTCGTGGTTCAATACGGAGGACTACATCCATAAATGCTTGGATGCCGGTATCCAGCACCCGGTCGGCATGTGTATCCAAGATGCCTCATGGAGCCATGGTTGGGATAAAGGCCCTTGGCTGGGACAGGATACGACGGGCTATTATACGCCGACCGCCTATAAGACTTGGCGGAATTACATCCAAGACTGTTCCGTCGGGACTACTCAGGATGATTGGCATTTCTCGCAAGAGGATGTCCTAGGTGGCTTGATGTGGGGAACGCAGGTCATGCAGCGTTTGGCCGGAGAGGTACGGGTAGCCGAGAACGCTATCGTGCGTGCGGAGAAAATGGCGGCTTACGCTCGCTTATACAAAGGCATGGAATGGCCGACCGAACGTATCGATGAGGGATGGCGCACGCTTTTATTGTCGCAGCATCATGATTGCTGGATCGTTCCTTACAATCAACTACAAGGGAAAAAGACATGGGCGGAGACGGTTACGGATTGGACTGGGGTGACCATTCAAAACAGCCGTCAGATAATTGATAACGCCTTGTCCTTATTGAAAGAAAAGGAAGGTGAATCCACGGTGTACGTATATAATACCTTGGCTACCGACCGGAATGAATTGGTGGCGGTGGAAGTTCCCGCCTCATGGAGAAACTCAGATTGGGTGGTTCTTGATAAGCGAGGGAAGAAACAGCCGGCTCAATGGCTGACGGAAGACGGCGTTTCAAAACTCTTGTTTCGTGCGCAAGTCCCCTCTGCCGGTTATGCCTCTTATGCGATCCGGAAGGCAGAGGATAAACAGTCCGGAACCTTGAAGGCTGAGAGACAGAAAGACGGTACGTTTCGCATGGAAAGTGATTTATACACCTTGGTGCTAAACCCCTCTAAAGGAGGTGTAATAGAAAGCTTGAAAGCGAAAGCCGTACGAGGCAAGGAATTCGTGGATAACCGGAATGAACGTGGGTTCAATGAGCTTCGGGGATATTTTATCGATGAGGGTGGTTTCCTTTCCAGTATGGATCAACCGGCTGAGGTGAGCGTGTTGGAGCAAGGGCCCTTATTCGTGAAGGTAGCTGTGAAAGGCAAGATTGGAAAGTATTCATTTACCCAAACGATCCGGTTAACGCAGGGAGAGCCTCGCATCGATATGAGTGTTAAGCTGGATTGGATAGGAAGCCCTCGTATTGGTGAGCCGGGTATCGAATTCCGTGCGGATAATCCTCGTAAGTCATTCTATGACGACCGTTACAAACTTCTGGTATATCTGCCTATCCAGATCGCCAACCAACAGATTTATAAGGATGCTCCGTTCGATGTTTGCGAGAGCCGGTTGGAGAATACCTTTTTCAATCGTTGGGATAGCATCAAGCATAATATCATCTTGAATTGGGTGGATGTAGCGAGCAAGGATAACTCTTGCGGTCTGTCATTATTCACGGATCATACGACCAGCTATGCGCATGGTAAGGATTTCCCATTGGCCTTGAACGTACAATACGCCGGTAAAGGCTTGTGGGGCCGGGATTATATCATAGACCGTCCGACCGAGATCTCGTATGCCTTGATCCCTCATGCCGGAACTTGGGAGAAAAGCCGTATTTGGACACAAAGCGAACGACGCAATGAGCCTTTGGTCGCAACCTTGGACGGCGATGCTACCTTGACATCCGGTTCCCTTTTCCGGATAGAGAATAATGCCTACGAGTTGGTCTCCATGGTCTATAAAGGTAATGACCTTTACATCCGCCTATTCAATGCCCAAAGCGATGCCTCCCCTAAAACGATAACCTTCCAAGGACAAGACGTGAAAGCGAGCTTGGTGGAATTGGATAACCGTCTGGTTGAGGACTTAACCGTCACCGAGAAGAAAGGCGCCAGTTCAATGCGTCTCTCTATCCCTCGTTACGGGATAAGGACATTAAAAGTAAGCTGTAAGAATATCTAATGTAGAGACGGGGCATGCCCCGTCTCTCTTTATCCCTAATTAATCCCCGTTTCTCTTGCCTCTTTCGGTGGAAAGATGTTATTTTGCATCCCGAATTAAAAGAATAGGCGTTATGTTGAGATTCTTCAAGACATGGACACTCCCTATCTCCATGTTAGCGGGTGCGATAGGGTATTTTGTTTTCGCCAATGTTACTTTTCTGGAGCCTACAAAGCCGTTCATGTACACTTTAATAGCGTATCTGACGCCCTTTTTGATTTTTGCGCAGTTGCTCTTAACCTTCTGTAAGATCTCTGTCCGGGAATTGATGCCCAGCCCTTGGCATGGTTGGCTATTGCTTATCCAAGCGGTTTCCAGTTTGGTGCTTGCCGCCTTATTGCTCTGGCTGCCAATGAGAGAGGAATACCGGGATGTGTTCGAGGGAGCGATGGTCTGCCTGATTTGCCCAACCGCTACGGCGGCCGCCGTGATTACGGGTAAATTAGGGGGAAGCGCCTCTAGTCTGACTACTTATACCTTATTATCGAATCTATTGGCAGCGATTGTCGTGCCGCTGGTCTTCCCATTAGTGGAACCGCATGCCGAGATTACTTTCTTCGCCGCATTCTT
>ERZ1504176.300-NODE-300-length-21977-cov-5.950187_pt1 | contig 21977 bp, 9 predicted proteins | sample MGYA00574906_ERZ1504176 | MGnify/ENA primary metagenome ERZ1504176 (study PRJEB39906, sample SAMEA3182081) | gut metagenome | biome: human; feature: gut; material: Stool; isolation source: human stools | place: Canada | collected 2012-12-04 ...
TCTCGAAGAACTGGTGGCATATGGCAACAAAAAAGGCGTAGGTATCATCCTCTGGGCAAGCTGGCGCAATCTTACGGGAGGAGGCGACATCTCCCCTGCCGTGGAACAAGTTATCAGCCACTATGCACAAATGGGAATCAAAGGTTTCAAAATTGATTTCTTCGACCGCGACGACCAACTCGCCATCTCTTCTACCGAACAACTCGCAGCATGTGCCGCCAAGCATCACATGTTGCTTGACCTACACGGACTGAAACCCTTCGGCATCCAGCGCGCCTATCCCAACATCCTCAACTTTGAAGGTGTGAAAGGACTGGAAAACAGCAAGTGGGAGCCCATCGTGAACGGTGCACCCTTGCATGACTTCCCGCGCTACGACGTTACCGCCCCCTATCTGCGCCAACTCGCCGGTCCGATGGACTATACGCCGGGAGCTATGGTAAATGCCACCCGTTCCCTGTTCCGCTCCGTCAACGACCACCCCATGAGTCAAGGTACACGTGTACACCAGATGGCTATGTACACCGTCTTCGAAGCACCCTTGCAGATGCTTGCCGACAGTCCTAGCAAATACATGAAGGAACAGGAATGCACCGACTTCATCGCCAAGGTTCCCACTACCTTTGACGAAACCATTGCTCTTGATGGTAAAATAGCCGAATACATCACGATAGCACGCCGCAAAGGAAACACTTGGTTTGTAGGCAGCATGACCAACTGGACTCCGCGTAGCTGCACCATCGACCTCTCCTTCCTCAGCGAAGGCAACTACGAAGCCGAAATCTTTGCCGACGGCATCAATGCCGACCGTGAAGCTACCGACTATAAAAAAGAAGTACGCATCGTCACTGCCAAAGACAAACTCAATGTACAACTGGCACCCGGCGGTGGATGGACAGCACGAATTACAAAAAAATGAATCTGAGAAAACTGTTTCTGCCATTGTGTTCAGTAGCCTTGTGCCTGCAATCCTATGCACAAGACAAATCCTTCCTTAAGGATATGCTCTGGTATATAGACAACCCTTCTGTATTTGAAAAAGGACAAGAGGAAGGACACGCTTGGCATATGCCCGAAAAGAGCATGCTACTGAATGGGACATGGAAGTTTTTCTGGTGCGATACACCGGAAGGGATACCTGCACACTTTTTTAACCCCGAATTCCCGGATAAGCAATGGGGCGACATCAAAGTTCCCTCAAACTGGGAAATGCAAGGTTATGGTGACAAGCTGTTCAGAAATGTATCTGCTCCCTTCGGGGTGAATCCACCACATGCTCCCAAAGAGTATAACCCTACCGGACTATACCGGCGAACATTCAAGGTACCTGCAAGTTGGCCAGCAAAAGACCAGATATTTTTAAGGTTCGAGAAAGTGGCATCCGCTTCTTTTGTATGGGTCAACGGTCATGAAGTGGGCTACAATGAAGGAGCACAAGAACCTGCCGAATACAACATCACTCCTTATTTGAAGCCGGGCGAAAACACGCTGGCTGTCTGTGTACTAAAGTATTCGGACGGCTATTACCTGGAAGGACAAGATTATTGGCGACTGGCCGGAATCTTTGACGACGTATGGTTGTACGCCACACCTGCTGTCAGGATATTCGACTGGCAAGTAATCACAGAGTTTGATAATACGTATACCGATTCGCAGTTAAGTATTCAGGTAAAAATCAAGGACTACCAAAAGAAGCCAAATGAGAATTATGGATTGAAAGCTTACTTAAAGGATAAAAACGGCAAGATTATCTGTAACTTTTCCGCAGCTCCATTTGAAATGGACGCTGCGGAAAAGACAATACAGTTGCATACCTTGGTACAAGAACCCCGGAAATGGACAGCCGAGACACCCGAGCTTTATACGCTCGGTCTGGAATTATCCAATCCGGCCGGTCTGCAGAAAGACAAGATAGAAACGGTCATCGGATTCAAAAAGACGGAAATCAAAGACGGTGTTTTTTATCTTAACGGTATCCCACTGAAAGTCAATGCACAAAATTCGCACATGCAGCATCCCGAAGAGGGACATGTCATGGACGAAGCCACCATACGCAAGGATTTTGAATTGTTGAAACAGTTTAATTTCAATGCCGTACGTACCTCTCACTATCCTCCGGTGAATAAGTATTTGGAACTGGCCAATGAATACGGGCTTTATATCATAGACGAGGTGGGCGATGAAGCCCATGCCTCGGAATGGATTTCAAGTCTCCCGGAATACGAAGAGATGTATCGCGAGCGATGCCGCAGAATGGTGTTACGGGACAGAAACCATCCCTGCGTCTTGTTCTGGAGCGCAGGAAACGAAAGCGGTGAAGGTATCAACATTACCCACACCATTGAAGAAGGGAAATCGCTGGACCCCACCCGCTTCTGGATGTATGGCGGAAATGCATTCTCCCATCCGGCAGAAGATATTATCGGACCCCGTTACCCTACTCCTATGGAACTGGAAATGCAGGTAGGCATAGGAGAGGATTCCCGACCATCGTTTATGGATGAATACTTATCGGTTGCAGGCAATGCCGGCGGTGCCCTGGACGATTATTGGGAAGCCATCTACCGACATCCCCGCCTGATAGGAGGGGCCATCTGGGATTTTGTAAGTCCGGGACTGACCGAACGGATAAGGCAAGTGGACGACCTTTCGCCCTTCCATACTCCCGCCCATCTGATGGGAAATGCCCGCTTGGTGAAGGAAGGAAAGAACACGGTGCTGGACTTGAACGGTCACGACCAATGGGTAGAGGTCTATCGTGCAGACAATGTGGAGTTGAACAGTAATGAACTGACACTCACTTGCAGAATCTACCCCCGGAAACTGGTAAGCAGTTGCGGCTCATTCATCACAAAAGGCAATTATCAGTTCGGGCTGCAACAACGCGGTAAAGACAAACTGGAATTTTATATCTATACTGATAAAAAGCATTCCGTATGCGCCTCCTTGCCTACTGACTGGGAATACAACTGGCATCAAGTGACGTGCGTCTACGACGGACAGAAAATGTCCATCTATATAGACGGAGCAGAAAAGGCCTCCACACAAGCATCGGGCAATATCCGGAACTTCCCCTACCCCGTCAACATCGGTCGGAATGCAGAAACACACGGCCAAGAGACTTCGGTCTACATCTGCGATGCTCAAATGGACGAAGTCGGCATTTTCGCCAAGGCACTGACTTCCTCTTTTCACCCGGAAGAAGCCGCTCTGTGGCTAGATTTTGAGCAAGAGACGGAAAATGGTACATTCTACAGTTACGGCATCGGTGCACGTACGTACGGCAGCATCTGGCCCGACCGTAGCGTACAGCCCGAAATGTGGCAAATGAAGAAAACCGGACAACCTCTTTCTTTTTCCATGTCGGATGTGACAGAGGGAGTCGTTGAGTTATGGAATCGCAATCATTATACAAATGCTTCCCGATATGCCATACGATGGGAATTGAAAGAAGATGACAAGGTTATTCAATCGGGCGACTTGGCACTCTCAACAGCGCCGCTTAGCCAAGAGCTGGTGCACATACCTTATAAGAAGCCAGCCCTGATTCCCGGCAAAGAATACCGCCTGATGCTTCATGCCGTCCTGAAAAAAGATGAATTGTGGGCAAAAGCCGGACATGAGGTGGCATGGGAAGAACTTGAACTGCCTTGGAGCCTGCCATGCTCTTCGGAAGAAAAGGCTCAAGGCGTACCTTCCTATTCACTTTCGGAGAAAGAATTGGTTGTCTCCGGAGATGGCTTCAAATATGTATTCAACCGTACCGACGGACAACTGACGTCGATGGTTGTTCAAGATATGGAACTGCTGGAATCACCGCTCCGGCTGAATCTTTGGCGTGCCCCGCTGGCCAATGAGCTGGACAACTGGAATGCCTCCAGCGCCCGCTCCTCCAACTGGAAAGAAGGTTACGGATACACGGTAGCCACAGAAATGTATTCTGCAGGGATTGAACGCCTGACACATCAGCCCCTCTCTTTTTCGGTGTCCGAAACCACCGAAGGCGTACATATACACATCATTGATGCGGAATTGATGGGCAAAGGAGAAAAAGAGAAAAAAGACCTCTACATCGAAGGAGTACAGAACAACGGCATCATCAACCACTATGAGTATATTATCAATAGTGAAGGGACGATAGAGATACGCCATGTATTGAAGCCTGAAGGGAAAATGCCGCTTTGGTTTCCTCGCATAGGACTTACGCTGACCGTAAGCGATGCGCTCGACCAAGTGAAATGGTACGGCCGAGGACCGCAAGAGAACTATCCGGACCGGAAAACCGGCTATCCGATGGGGATATATGCCTCTACCGTACAAGCTATGTACGAGCCCTATCTAATGCCACAAGATTACGGATTGCGGACAGATGTACGCTGGCTGCAACTGACCACGGACAAAGGCATCGGCCTTCAATTCAAGATGAACGAATGGTTCAACTTCAACATTTATCCGTACAGCACAGACAATCTGACGAAAGCGATGTATACCTACCAATTGCAGAAGCAGAAAGGCATGACCCTGAATCTCGATTATGCCACTACCGGGGTCGGCTGTACGGCCCGCGGTGTATTCGGTGCTTACAAGGCGATGCCGCAGGAATATCGGAGAACCATCAGCATAAGACCTATGATGAAATAAAAATATTGTATCGGACTGGTAAGATTATGAAAAACAAAAATTACTTTATTCTATTAGTGTTGTTTTTAAGCGCTTTACAAATAAAAGCGCAGTATTCATTCGACAACGTGCTTTATGGTGCAGCCTACTATCATGAATATATGCCCTATGAGCGACTGGATGAAGATATCCGGCTGATGAAAAGAGCCGGCCTGACAGTAGTGCGCGTTGGAGAATCTGCCTGGGGAGTATTTGAGCCGCAAGAAGGAAATTTTGAATTTGAATGGATGGACCGCATTCTGGACAAGATGCATGCAGCAGGAATCAAAGTCATCTTGGGAACTCCCACCTATTCCATTCCTGCATGGCTGGCATACAAACACCCGGAAGTGCTGGCAGAACACGCCAAAGGAAACAAAGCCTATTATGGAATCAGACAGAACATGGATTTTACAAACCCGACCTACCAATTCTATTGCGAACGGATTATCCGCAAGATGCTGGAAAGATATGCACAGCATCCGGCAGTCATCGGGTATCAAGTGGACAACGAAACAGAAGCGCGCGGAGTAAACAACAGAGACTATTTCTTCGGATTCAGGAACTACATCAAACAGAAATTCAACAATGACCTGAATCTGCTTGCCAAGGAATGGGGAATGAACTACTGGGGAATGAACATCAACACCTGGGAAGAGTTCTATCCGCGCGATGGAGTGACAAGCCCCTCGTACAAGAATGAATGGGAACGCTATAACCGGAAGGAAGTGGCCGATTTTCTGAATTGGCAGTGCGACCTTGTAAATGAATACAAGCGTAAAGACCAATTTGTCACCCACTGCTTTATGCCCGACTTCCATAATATAGACCAAGTGGAAAGTTTCAGGCAGATGCAATATCCTGCCATCAATGTCTATCACGATGTACAGGATAAACAAGACGGCCAGCGCATCGCTTATGCCGGTGACTTCGTGCGCACCGTGGCCGACAACAATTACATCGTCATGGAAACCAACGCACAAGGCATCGGCTGGGATGCCCGCACCCAGTTTCCTCCCTACGACAACCAGTTGCGGCAGAATGTGTACGCACATTATGCTTCCGGAGCCAATATGGTGGAATACTGGCACTGGTCTACCCTGCACTACGGGCAGGAGACATACTGGCGAGGCGTGCTGGGCCATGACCTCCAGCCCAACCGCATATACAAGGAATTCACCACCACCGCCAAAGAGTTGGAAAGAATAGGCAGCCACATCGTGAACTTGAAAAAGAAAAACCGGGTAGCTATCCTCTACAGTCATGATTCTTATCATGCTCTCGGCTTCATGCCCTACACTTACAAGAGCAATTATCCCATTGATATGGTGCATAAAGCCCTCTATTTCCAAAACATAGAAACGGACATCATCCCTTGTGACAAGACAACCGATTTCAGCGGATATGACATGCTTGTCATTCCCCCTTTGTATGTGGCTACCGACCAATTGCTATTAGCCATTGATGAATTCGTACAGTCCGGCGGACACGTGGTAATGATGCACAAAAGCGGTTACTGCAATGAGCACTCCGCAGTTCGGGCCACCTTGGCTCCCGGGCCGCTACGCAAAGCCTGCGGCTTCCATTACCAGGAATTCTCCACTATCGGTGACTTATCATTAAAGGATAACCCCTTTCAATTAGAGGGAAAGAACCAGATAAGCGACTGGTATGAATTCCTGATTCCCGAGACAGCCACCCCGTTGGCTTATGCAGAGCATCCGTTCTTCGGCAAATGGCCCGTTGTCACCGAAAACAAGTATGGCAAAGGCAAACTGACCTACATAGGAGCCTACCCTTCGCAGGAATTGCTGAATGCCATCGTGCGAAAGGCAGCCATCCATGCCGGTATCATCTCTTCAGAGAGCGACGTGTTCCCCATCATACAGCGTTCGGGAATAAACAAAGCCGGAAAAGCCATCCGTTACTTCTTCAATTACAGCAGCGAGAGTAAAGAAATCACTCATAACTATCCGACATCCAAAGAGCTGATTTCCGGCAAGACTGTAAAAGAAGGAGACCATGTAACATTGCCCCCCTGGGGAGTTCTCATCATGGAAGTTTATTGACCATCAGAAAACATGAGAAAAAATGAGAAAAAAGATATTTGCCTTTCTATTGCTAAGTGCCCTATATGCCGGCGCCCAAGAAGCTCCGGACTGGGAGAATCCTATTGTAGTCGGCATCAACAAAGAGCCGTATCATGCCACACTGACATTGCCTTCGCAAAAAGTCGATTGCAAAGAAATCATATCCCTGAACGGCAAGTGGCGATTCCAATGGTCTGCCGACCCGGGAAAGCGCCCGGCCGACTTCTACAAGAATGATTTCAATACCGACACATGGGATACCATCACAGTGCCGGGAGCATGGCAATTGCAAGGTTATGGGAAACCTATCTATTCCAACGTAAACTATCCCTTCCAGAAGGATGCACCCAGAGTGACAAGCGAGCCTCCCGCCGAATATTACAGTTACGGGCACAGAAATCCCACAGGCTCTTATGTCACCACGTTCGAAGTGACGCCCGATATGAAAGACAAGTGCCTATACCTTCACTTTGAAGGAGTAAAATCGGCCATGTATGTCTGGGTAAACGGAGAGCGGGTAGGCTACAGCCAGAATTCGATGTCGCCTGCCGAGTTTGACATAACCGAATTTGTGAAGAACGGAGCCAATCGTCTGGCAGTGGAAGTGTATCGGTGGTCGGACGGCAGTTATCTGGAAGACCAGGACATGTGGCGGCTTAGTGGAATACTCAGGCCGGTAGAGCTATGGGTACGTCCCCGGACAAATATCCGGGACTATAGGTTCAGCAGCGACTTGTCGGACGACATGCGTTCAGCTACATTCGGAACCGAAATTTGGATAAGAAACCAGACCGACCGTAAAGTAAAAGACCTGACCGTAGAAATAAACCTGGTGGGGAAAGACAACAGAGGAAATAAACTCGACAAAAAAATGGTGGCTCCCGTAGGTACTATTCAGGCCTTTTCTGAAACGAGCGTCACACTGTCCGAAATGCTCCGGGAGCCTCAACTATGGTCTGCCGAAAAACCGCATCTATATGACATCCACATCAAGCTTCGCAGGAAGAATGAACTTTTGGAATCGTTCGAATACCATTGGGGCATACGGAAAATAGAAATCGCGGGAGACGTCTTCAAAGTCAACGGGAAAGCCGTCAAGCTGAAAGGAGTGAACCGTCACGACTTCCATCCCCGTATGGGATTCTTTGTCGACAGCCGGACGATGGAGAGAGATATCCGGCTGATTAAACAAGCCAACATCAACATGATACGCACGTCCCACTATCCACATCTGCCATTGCTGTACGAGCTATGTGACAAGTATGGAATCTACGTAATGGACGAAGCGAACCACGAAAGTCATGCCTACGGTTTGGGGAACAAAGTATTAGGAGACAACCCTCAATGGACACTGGCCCATGTGGACCGGGCAGTAGCCGTGGTGGAAAGGGACAAGAACCATCCGTGCATCCTATTCTGGTCATTGGGCAACGAGGGTGGAAGCGGTGCCAATTTGCGAGCTATGGCAGACACAATCCGTGCCTTAGACCCCACCAGACCGATATACGACGATACAGACCGCACCGTATCCGATGTCTATGACGAAGCTTATCTGCATCCCAACGCTTTGAAGGAACTTGGCGAGAAAATAACCGACCGCCCCGTATTCATGAGAGAGTATGCCTACGCCATGGGAAATTCCATCGGCAACCTCAAGGAGTATTGGGATGTGATTGAAAAGGACGAAAGTATTATCGGAGCTGCCATTTGGTGCTGGGTAGACCAAGGCATTCCTAAAAAGCTTAACGGTGCACCGTTAAGTTTCGGCGAGAGCCCCTCGTCACTCCCATTACTGCCCGATGAATTCTGGGCGTATGGAGGAGATTTCGGGGACTATCCCAACGACGGTCCCACCGGCATTAACGGGCTGGTATCTCCCGACCGGGTGCCTCACCCCCATTACTATGAAGTACAAAAAGTATATCAATACATCAAGTTTGAAAAGAAGGGAACACAGCAAATCAAATTGACCAACGGGTATGCGTTTTCCGATTTGGATGAATTCGATTACAGCTATGAGTGGATATGCAACGGAAAGGCTGTACGCAACGGCGACCTCCACTTGTCCGAAGGGAATCTGCTGGAGGTACCTTCAAGACCGGATAAGTGTGGGGAACTTTGCCTCAATGTATATGCCACGTTGAAGGAATCCACGACGTGGGCAGAGAAGGGCTTCAAAGTTGCCAAGGAACAACTTACGTATCATGACTATGAATTCCCACAATTGAAGGATGACGGCGGGAAGGCCACGTTTAAGGAGACACCCGAAGCGGTGGAAATTATAGCCGCCGATGCCTTGTTCACCATAGAAAAAGGTACCGGTGCTTTGGTGAGTTGGCGAGTCAAGGGAGAAGAGTTGTTGCACAGTGCCTTGGAACCCTATTTTTGGAAACCGGCAAATGACATTCAGGTCCGCAACGGCTACAATGAACGTTTGAGCGCTTGGAAAAATGCAGAGCAAAAACGTATCGTAAAGGCATACCAAGCAACCGTAAACGATGGTATGGTGATAGTGGATGCCAGTCTCTCCCTCCCCCGGATAGGAGCCGGTTACCATCTCCGCTACACTGTGGACGGCAAAGGCCGCATACAAGTAGAAGCAACCTATCAGCCTGAAAAGGAAGATATTCCGCTGATGCCCAAATTCGGTATGCGCATGAGAATGCCCTCAGCGCTGAACCGGATAGCCTGGTACGGACGCGGCAAGTTCGAGAACTATCCCGACCGCAAGAGCGCTGCTTTCCTGGGAGTCTACGAGTGTGGCATACACGAATTTATCACGAACTACATCGTACCGCAAGACAATGCCAACCGGTGCGATACACGCTGGTTCATGCTGGGAGACAGTGAGCGATGGAAAATACAAGTCAAAGGCCTGCAACCCCTATGTTTCCGTATATGGCCCTACGGGGAAGAAGACCTGGAAGGGAAAGAGCATGCGCACGAACTGCCCGAACGCGACTTCATCAACCTGAATATCGACTCCAACATACACGGAGTAGGTGGAAACGACGGATGGGGCGCACAGACCATGAAGCCATACACCATTGACGGCAATCGCTCTTACCGGTATGGGTTTATCATGGAGTATATGGACAAAACAGAATAATCCGTTCATCAATGCATTCAAAAAGGGAATAAACATTTTGTAAACAACAATAAAGGTATGAAAAGAAACATCTTTAAAACAATTCTCCTATCCGCCTGCATCCTGCAAGGGGGCAGTGCATTGGCACAACAAGAGAAAGCAGAACCGGGCAAGTTCTCACCTACCTGGGAGTCATTGTCCCAATACGAAGTGCCCGAATGGTTCCGCAACGCCAAATTCGGCATATGGGCACACTGGGGTCCGCAATGCCAACCCGAAGCCGGCGACTGGTACGGTCGTGGCATGTACGAAGAGGGTGGTGCTGCCTACAAGTGGCACTTGGAGCATTACGGACATCCTTCGGAATTCGGCTTCAAGGATGTAATCAACGAATGGAAAGCCGAAAAATGGAACCCGGAGAGGCTGGTAGCCCTTTTCAAGAAAACCGGTGCCCGATATTTCTTTGCCATGGGCAACCATCACGACAACATGGACTTGTGGGACAGTAAATACCAGTCATGGAACTCCGTCAACATGGGCCCCAAGCGAAACGTACTGGGTGAATGGGAGAAAGCGGCTCGCAAAAACAAACTGCCCTTCGGTGTCAGCATCCACTCCTCCCATGCTTGGACATGGTATGAAACTGCACAAGGAGCCGACAAGAAAGGCCCATACGCAGGAATCTCCTACGATGCCCGCGTAGTGACTAAGGAAGACGGCAAGGGAAAATGGTGGGAAGGCTACGACCCGCAAGAGCTATACGTACAGAATCATGCCCTGAGCGGACATGCTTGGGTGGCATGGGACTGGCCCGAAGGAACCTCTGTCCCCCCACAGAGCTACTACGACAACTTCTTCGACCGCACAGTGGACATGATAAACAAATATCATCCCGACCTGGTCTATTTCGACGACAGCGTACTCCCCTTCTGGCCCATCAACGATACGGGGCTGAAAGTCGTGTCGCACTACTATAACCAAAACATGAAGCTTCACAAGGGCAATCTCAATGCCGTAGTCTTCGGAAAGAAGCTGGAAGCTAAACATAAAGAGGCCATCGTATGGGATGTAGAAAAAGGGGTTCCATCGGAATGCCAGGACAAGGCGTGGCAAACCTGTAGTTGCCTCGGTACTTGGCACTATAACCGCTCTGCTTACGAAGACAACTGGTATAAATCAGCCGAGACCGTCATCCACATGCTCATTGACATCGTCAGTAAAAATGGCAACCTATTACTAAGCGTACCAATGAAAGGAAACGGCACCATCGACGACAAGGAAGAAAAAATTCTGGAAGACATAGCCGCCTGGATGGAGGTGAACGGAGAAGGAATATTCGACACACGTCCCTGGTGTATTTATGGTGAAGGTCCCTCCACAGAAACAGCAATACCTTTGGACGGAGCAGGATTCAACGAAGGCAAGAACGCACCCTACACTTCTACCGACATCCGGTTTGTGAAAAAAGGGAAATACTTGTATGCCCATATCATGAAATGGCCCTCAGACGGAAAAATACAGATAAAATCACTGGCTACCGGCAGTCCCTACTGCAAAGGAGAAATCGAAAAGGTAGAATTATTAGGAGGCGGAAAGGCAAAGTTCAGAAGAACTTCCAAAGGCTTGCTTATTGACCTTCCCAAAGACAAGACACCCAATCCTATTTCTTTGGTACTGAAAATCACTAACCGTTAAACTGCTGATATTGTATGAAAAAGGGATTTTTTTTAAGACTATTTGTCCTGCTGATGCTGACATTTTTCATAGCAGAACAAGGCAGAGCACAAACCTACCAACGCACCTCACAAGGCATAAAAAGCACTGTGCAAGGTATAAATATAGATATTAGCTTCTTCTCTCCTGTCACAGTGAGAATCTTAAAATCGCCTGACGGCTGGAAGTATACCAAAGAAAGTTTGTCGGTCATCGGGCAACCGGAAAAAGTAAAACTATCCGTCTCTTCGAAAGGGGGCATATTGACTATCAAAAGCCATCAGCTTACAGTCCATCTCAACGAAGAGACCGGACAAATAACTTTTGCCTCTTCCGATGGAAAATCGCTGTTGCAGGAACAAAATAAAGGCGCACGTTTTGATGATTTCAACGATGCCGGCACAAAAACCTTCAGCGTTTATCAATCGTTCACCTTAGAGAAAGACGAAGCTATTTATGGATTGGGACAATTGCAAAACGGCAAAATGTCGCAACGTAACCAGACCAAACGCCTTATCCAAGACAATCTTGAGGATGTGATTCCCTTCTTCCAGTCCGTCAAAGGCTACGGTCTCTTTTGGGACAACTATTCGCCAACCATCTTCAAAGACAATCAAGAAGAGACATCCTTCCTTTCTGAAGTCGGCGACTGCATTGACTACTATTTCATGTACGGCGAAAATGCCGATGGAGTAGTTGCCCAGATGCGCTACCTCACAGGACAAGTGCCCATGTTTCCATTATGGACATATGGATTCTGGCAAAGCCGTGAACGCTACAAAAGCCAAAAAGAGATTGTTGGCGTAGTGCAAAAATACCGCGAACTGGGTGTGCCCCTCGATGGAATTATCCAGGATTGGAGATACTGGGGAAGCAACTACCTGTGGAACGCAATGGATTTTTTGAACGAAGAATTCTCCGACCCCAAAAAAATGATGGAAGACATACACGGAATGAATGCCCACATTATCATCTCCATTTGGTCAGCTTTCGGACCACATACCAAACCCTATCACGAGTTGGATAAAGGGAACATGCTCTTCAACTTCCGCACATGGCCCGAATCCGGTTCCGAGAAGTGGCCTCCCAATATGGACTATCCATCCGGTGCCCGCGTGTACGATGCCTACCATCCGCAAGCACGCGACATCTATTGGAAGTACCTGAACGAGAACCTACGTTCTGTGGGTATAGACGGCTGGTGGATGGACTCTACCGAACCCGACCATTTTCACCCCATTCCTGAAGATTTTGACACGCCCACCTATTTGGGGTCATTCCGTAAAGTACGCAATGCCTACCCTTTAATGAGTGTAGGTGGAGTGTACGACCACCAGCGTGCCGTAACTTCGGATAAACGCGTATTTATCCTTACCCGCTCAGCCTTTGCCGGCCAGCAACGTTATGGTGCCAATACATGGACAGGAGATATCACAGCATCATGGGAAGTTTTGGAGAAGCAAATACCTGCGGGATTAAACTTCTCACTATGCGGCATTCCCCATTGGAACAGCGATATCGGCGGATTCTTCCTATGGCAATATCCCTTGATGCTGGATGACCCGGATTATCGCGAGCTTTATGCCCGTTGGATACAGTTCGGTACATTCTGTCCCATGATGCGATCACATGGGGAAGGTGCTCCCAGAGAAATCTATCAATTCGGCAAAAAAGGCGAGCCAATATACGATGCGATTGAGAAATACATTCGGTTACGCTACAGTTTGTTACCATACATCTACACAACTGCCTGGGAGGTAACTGCCAATCAGTCCAGCTTCATGCGTGCCTTGGCAATGGATTTTGCCCACGATCGCAACGTGTGGAACATCCACAATCAGTATATGTTTGGCAAATCCCTATTGGTATGCCCTGTAACCCAACCCATGTATACCCAAACAGTTTCGGACACCATCCGTGTAGAAGATTTCAGTACCGTTAAGTCTATGCGAATATATCTGCCTAAAAATACGGAATGGTATGATTTTTGGACCAATCAGAAACACTCCGGCGGACAATATATCGTGAAAGATACCCCTATTGACATTTTACCACTTTATGTGAAAGCAGGTTCCATCCTGCCAATAGGTCCCGAAGTGCAGTATAGCACCGAAAAATCATGGGACAACTTGGAGATAAAAGTGTATCCCGGTTGTAACGGCGAATTCACACTTTACGAAGACGAGAATGACAACTACAATTATGAAAAAGGAATGTACAGCACCATTACGATGAAATGGAATGACCGTACTCGCATGCTCACTATTGAAAATCGGAAAGGAGAGTTTTCCGGTATGTTGAAAGAACGGAAATTCAACATAGTAACTGCTGATGGCGCAAAAAAGGCAGTGGCTTATAATGGGAAAAAAGTAACGGTTAAAATGTAATGGTTTCTAAAAACAGCTATTAATTTGCATTATGGAAATAAATACTCGTATGAAAAAATATCATCATTATCTTACCCTTTTAAGTTTATTTATGCTGCTCGGCATCCTGAAATTGCAAGCAGCGATACAACTCCCTGCCATATTTTCCAACCATATGGTGCTACAACGTAACTCAGAACTTACTTTCTGGGGATGGGGTATTCCGGGAGAAACAATTTCCATCGCCCCCGAATGGATGAAAGGAGAAATAATCAAAACCCAAGTCAATAATACGGGGAAATGGTCAGCCCGTGTACCTTCCGGCGAAGCCGGCGGACCTTATGAGATTCGTTTCAGCGGCTCGTCAGAAGTAACCTTGACCGATGTCATGCTAGGCGAAGTTTGGCTGTGCAGCGGACAATCCAATATGGAATGGAGCGCCAACCACGGCATAAAGAACGGAGACGAGGAAACGGCAAATGCCCATTGTCCCAATCTCCGAATTTTTCACGTGGCCAGAATAGCCGCCCCGTTCCCTCAAGAAAACTGTTTCTCGCAATGGACACAGTGCACGCCCGAAACGATGCGCAGCACGAGTGCCCTGGCCTACTTCTTCGGCCGCAACATCCAGGAAGAGCTGGACGTGCCGGTAGGAATCATCGTAGCCGCATGGGGCGGAACCACCGCCGAGACATGGACGCCCCGCGAATGCGTAATGAGCGACCCGGTCTTGTGCGACTATCCGTATGAATCCAATCCTTGGTTTCCGGCTGAAACAGGCACGTTGTACAACAGCATGATTTATCCCGTGATGCCCTACGGCATTGCCGGATGCATCTGGTATCAGGGAGAAGCCAACCAAGGCCGTGCCAGCTCCTACGCCCGGGTGATGCAGCGGCTGATAGGCTCGTGGCGTACCGGATTTAACAAGGAATTCCCATTCTATCTGGTCCAGATAGCCCCCTTCCAATACCACTCCAAAGACAACGGACCGGCACTGCTACGCGAGCAGCAGGCCATGTTGCCCGAAATGCTGGACAAGGTCAAGATGATTACCGTGTCAGATTTGGTGGACAATGTGCAGGACATCCATCCACGTGATAAAAGAAGCGTAGGCAAACGTCTCGCCAATCTTGCACTGGACGATACATACCATATATATGCAGGCCCCTATAAAAGCCCGGTCTTTGAAAGCGCCTGCCGCAAAGGCAACCATGTGACAATCTCTTTCAAAGACATAAAGAACGGACTGGCCGTACACGGGAAAAGGATAGAGGGGCTGATGATGGCCGCAGCCGGCCAGGAATGGCAAGAGGCCCGGGCCAGGATAGACGGGGGAAAGCTGATTGTCCCGGTAAAAGGAATCGAAAGCCCGGTTTCCATTCGCTACTGCTTCAGTGACGCTGCTCAAGGCAACCTTTTTTCAACGGAAGGCATCCCCTTAGCCCCCTTCCGGGCAGACAGCATTGCCTCTTCTGAAAACATTCCGGTTTCTACAGACAGCGCTTTGGAAGAATCTTTTGAATTCTCGCCCAAGTTCTCTACCGGCAATGCCAATCCCCTTCTCGACTTCCAATACATGGCCGACCCCACAGCAGTGGTGCACGACGGCCGCATTTATGTGTACGGTACTAACGACCACCAGCAATATGATGTAGTGGGCCGTAACGGGAAAAACACCTATCAGCACATCCATTCGCTGACGATGGTCTCTTCTGACGACATGGTGAACTGGACTTATCACGGAGTAATCAATGTAAAGGCTCTGGCTCCCTGGGGAATGGCTTCGTGGGCACCTTCCATCGCTTCGCGCAAGGAGGCCGACGGCAAAACACACTTCTATCTGTACTACTCCAATAGCGGTTCCGGTGTAGGTATGCTGACCGCCACTTCCCCCGTGGGGCCCTGGACAGACCCATTGGGCAAATGCGTGGTAGACGGCAATACTCCAGGACTCGGCAAGTGTAAAGCTCCCTTCGATCCGGGAGTAGTCATCGACGACAAGGGCATCGGCTGGCTCTCCTTTGGCGGGGGCGACAGCGACGACTACATTCCCGGAGACGCACGCATCGTGCGGCTGGCAAATGACATGAAGACGCTGGACAGCGAAATAGTTGAAATAAAAGCGCCATACCACTTTGAAGCAAACGAACTGAACTATCTGAACGGCACTTGGATTTACACCTACAACACCAACTGGAAGAACCGGGATGCATGGCCCCACAAGGATATAGACAAGCCGAGCCGGTGCTGCATGAGCTACATGACGAGTCGCACGCCACTTGAGACAGACAGCTGGACCTATCGGGACAACTACTTCAAAAATCCCGGCGACTATGGCATGTCCGACAGCAACAACCATACACATCTGGTAAAATTTCAAGGGAAGTACTATCTCTTCTACCACTCACTGGGCTTGCAGGACAGCCGCGACCTCAAAGTGGGTGTCCGCAGTATCTGCGTGGAAGAAATAGAGGTGGACGAAAAGGACCTCACTATCCACATGGGCACAGCCACAGCCAAGGGCGTTTCACAAATCAAGCCTCTCGACCCGTTTGCGCAGCAACAGGCCGAGACCACAGCCGCCACACGCGGCGTTGCCTTTGAACCGACCGGACAGACAGGCAACATGTCTGCCGTAGGAAACAAGAGCGGACAGGCCATCTGTGTCCGCGGTGCGGAATTCCCGCAATCACCTCAAGCCATACAGATGAAGATAAAAGGGAAAGGCTCCATCGAAATACACATGGACAGTCCAGACGGTCCGCTCCTATCCACCTTGACCTTTGATACCGATACGTGGCAAACATTGACAAAGCCGTTGGACAAACGGATAAAAGGCAAACACGACATTTACTTCGTATTCGGGAACGGAAAGTTCTTATTTGACGAATGGAAATTCACAAAATAATGAATCCGTCGGCAGAATCTGCCCAGTATCTCTTCACCCTTGTGATGATATCGCTGCACAATTCGAGCCAACACACAACAAGCCAGCAAGTTACTTTGTCAGCGTTTTGCCAACTTGTCGGCAAGAAAGACAAAAGCAACATCGCTGTCCGCAAAGAGGCGGAAGCACGTCCTCAATATAATTCCGCTAACGGGAAAGAGACAGATTGGTTCCATTAACGGGCAGAAGTTTTAAAAAATGGGAAGGATTTGGCACAATAGTTCCGCGCAAATTCTCATTTATCGAACAAAAATTGTATTTTTGCCTGCGACTGAAAAATCAGTAATATCATAGAATAGACAATTCCCGAACAAATATGAGCGAAGATTTTGAAGCACCGAAAGATGATTTGGACAAGGAACTCCCGGCCGGGAGCGAAGAACACTCGGATTACAAACCTGCGGACGCAAAGGATGCCAATATAAAGCACCAACTGAGCGGCATGTACCAGAATTGGTTTCTGGACTACGCCTCATACGTTATATTGGAACGTGCCGTACCCCATATCATGGATGGTCTGAAACCCGTACAGCGGCGTATCCTCCACTCCATGCGCCGCATGGAAGACGGGCGCTACAACAAGGTGGCGAACATCGTAGGACATACCATGCAGTTCCATCCGCACGGTGATGCTTCTATCGGCGATGCTCTGGTACAGCTGGGACAAAAGGACTTGCTCGTGGATTGCCAGGGAAACTGGGGTAACATTCTGACGGGTGACAGCGCCGCTGCCCCCCGTTATATCGAAGCACGTCTCTCCAAGTTCGCACTGGACGTGGTATTCAACCCCAAGACCACCGAATGGAAACTCTCTTATGACGGGCGAAACAAAGAACCGGTTACACTACCGGTAAAATTCCCACTGCTGCTTGCACAAGGTGTGGAAGGTATTGCCGTAGGCCTGTCATCCAAAATATTACCACATAACTTCAATGAGCTGTGCGATGCTTCCATCAGCTATCTGCACAACGAAGAATTCAAGCTGTACCCCGACTTCCAGACGGGAGGCAGTATCGATGTATCCAAATACAACGACGGTGAACGTGGCGGTGCGATACGCGTGCGCTCCAAAATAGAAAAGATAGACAACAAGACACTTGCCATTAAGGAAATTCCTTACGGGAAAACGGTGGCCAGTGTATGCGACTCCATCGTAAAGGCCAGCGAAAAAGGAAAAATCAAGATACGTAAGGTAGAGGACCTGACATCCGGCAGTGTGGAAATATTAGTGCATCTAGCCCCGGGTGTATCATCCGACAAGACCATCGATGCCCTCTATGCCTTCACCGACTGTGAAGTGAGCATCTCTCCCAACTGCTGTGTCATCGACGACCAAAAGCCCCACTTCCTCACCGTGAGTGATGTATTGCGCAAATCAGTCGACAACACATTGGCACTGCTACGCCAGGAACTGGAAATCCGTAAGGGAGAGATACTGGAAAGCCTGCATTTCGCTTCACTCGAAAAGATATTCATTGAAGAACGTATTTACAAGGATAAGGAGTTTGAACAAGCCAAAAACATGGATGCCGCCTGCGAACATATCGATGAGCGCCTGACTCCCTACTACCCGACTTTTATCCGCGAAGTGACCAAGGAAGACATCCTCCGGCTGATGGAGATAAAGATGGCACGTATCCTCAAATTCAACTCCGACAAGGCAGAGGAACTGATAGCACGCATGCGAAAGGACATAGAGGAGATAGACCACCATCTGGCAAACATCGTGGAATATACCGTCGACTGGTTCCGTATGTTGAAGGACAAGTACGGCAAAGCCTTCCCCCGCCGCACGGAACTGCGTAACTTCGACACCATCGAAGCAACCAAAGTCATCGAAGCCAACGAAAAGCTGTACATCAACCGCGAAGAGGGTTTCATCGGAACTGGATTGAAGAAAGACGAATTCATAGGCAACTGCTCGCCCATAGATGACGTGATTATCTTCTTCCGCGATGGAAAATATATCATCACACCGGTGGCCGACAAGAAGTTCGTGGGCAAGAATATACTTTATGCCAACATTTTTAAGAAGAACGACAAACGTACCATCTACAATGTCTGCTACCGTGACGGCAAGGAGGGGACAAGCTATATCAAGCGTTTTGCCGTCACTTCCGTGGTGCGTGACCGCGAATACGATGTGACGCAAGGTACTCCCGACTCCCGTATCACCTACTTCACCGCCAATCCCAATGGAGAAGCTGAAATCATCAAGGTAACCCTGAAACCCAATCCCCGTGTACGCCGTATTATCTTCGAGGAGGATTTCAGCAACATCAATATCAAGGGACGGCAGGCCATGGGAAATATACTCACGAAACTCCCCGTACACAAGATAGCCTTGAAACAACGTGGAGGCTCCACGCTGGGTGGACGGAAAGTCTGGTTCGACCGTGATGTGCTACGTCTCAACTACGACGGGCGCGGAGAATATCTCGGAGAATTCCAGAGCGAAGACACCATCCTTGTCGTACAGAACAGCGGAGAGTTCTATGCCACCAACTTCGACTTGAACAATCACTATGACGATGGCATACGCGTATTGGAGAAATACGATCCGAACAAAGTATGGACCGCCGTACTCTACGATGCCGACCAGCAGAACTATCCTTACATCAAGCGTTTCTGCTTCGAGGCAACCGCCCGCAAGCAAAACTACTTGGGAGAAAACAAGAACAGCAGCCTCATTCTGCTGACAGACGAGTGCTACCCGCGTTTAGAGGTGGTGTTTGGCGGCCACGACAATTTCCGAGAGCCGATGGTGGTGGAAGCCGACGAATTCATCGCCGTGAAAGGCTTCAAAGCAAAAGGTAAGCGCCTGACCACCTATACTATAGAAACCATCAACGAGCTGGAGCCTACCCGTCAACCGGAACCCTCGCAGAAAACCGAAGAGCAGGAAACGGATGAAGAACCGGAAATTCTGGACCCCGACCACGGTAAAAGCGAAGGGGACATACTGGACGAGATGACAGGACAGATGAAACTCTTTTGATGAAGGACGGAAATGAAGTATTAGTGGCTAACGATTACTAATTTGTAATTGATAATTTAATATGTACATATACAAGATAATAATCCTATGCGGACTGCTCTTGGGAAGTGTCGGACTGAAAGCACAAGAAGCACAATGCAGCATCGACCGGAAGCTACGGGCTGACTCCACCAACCGTAACCGTATTATCACCCGTGCCACCATGTATGGTGTCGGCTTCACCAACGTGTTCGACACTTATCTTTCACCTCAGGAGTATAAGGGAATCGATTTCCGTATCTCCCGCGAAAGCATGCGGATGACACGGTTGATGGACGGCAACGTGTCTCTGCAAACTTTCTTCCAGGCAGACTTGGGATATACACACAACAAAGTAGACAATAACAATACATTCTCCGGACTGGCCAACTGGAACTACGGCCTGCATTATAATTTTCCAATCACGGGCAATTTCAAACTGCTTGCCGGAGGAGTCGGCGACTTCAACGGTGGCTTTGTCTATAATCTGCGCAACGGAAACAACCCCGCCCAAGCACGTGCCTATATCAACCTTGCCGCATCTGGAATGGCTATTTGGGACTTGCGCATCAAGAACCGTCCCATCACACTACGCTATCAGGTAAATCTTCCCTTGGCAGGTATCATGTTCATGCCCAACTATGGACAGTCCTACTACGAGATATTTACGTTAGGACATTGGGACGGAGTAGTGAACTTCACCTCCCTGCACAACCAGCCCTCTCTGAGACAAATGCTGACCGCAGACTTTCCGGTGGGACGTGCCCGGATGCGTTTCGCTTACATATGGGACGCACAACAGTCCAAAGTAAATGAAATAAAGACACATACTTACTCGCATGTATTCATGGTGGGGTTCGTAAAGGAACTCTATCTGTTTCCTAACAAGAGAAAGTAAAAAGTGACAAGGTGATAAACGATAAGATGATAAGGATAATGTGCATGAAAAGAAGATATATTTTAATAATTTGGAGTATCCTACTCACGTTATTGCCCCTATTGAACGGATGTATTCGTGAGGAAGAGTTCGACAATACCCCACAAGGCAATTTCGAAGCCTTGTGGAAAATAATAGACGAACAGTACTGCTTCCTGGACTACAAGCAAATAGACTGGGATGCCATCCATGACAAGTACCAGCCACTCATTACCCCGGGAATGAGCTACGACGGTCTATTTGAAATATTAGGTAACATGCTTGCCGAGTTAAAAGACGGACATGTCAACTTGTACTCTTCTTCCAACATGGCGCGCTACTGGGACTGGTATCTGGATTATCCTCGTAACTTCAACGAAAGTATCATTGAAAAGTACCTGGGAAGAGACTACCGCATTGCTGGAGGCGCCAAATATACCATATTGGAGGACAACATAGGATATATCTATTACGGTGATTTCTCCAGCGGCATCGGAAACGGCAACCTGGATGAGATTCTGTTATACCTTTCCGCTTGTAACGGCCTAATTATCGACGTGCGCAACAATGGTGGCGGCAACCTGACAAACGCCACCCGAATGGCACAACGCTTCACGAATGAAAAAGTACTGACGGGATATATTCAGCACAAGACCGGCAAAGGCCATAGCGATTTTTCAGATCCGACTCCCATTTATGTGGAACCTTCCAACAGTATCCGCTGGCAAAAAAAGGTAATTGTCCTGACCAACCGTCATTCCTATAGTGCAACCAATGATTTTGTCAACTCCATGCGCTGTTTTCCCAATGTCACCCTGGTTGGTGACAAAACCGGCGGCGGGTCGGGCCTGCCATTCTCTTCGGAACTGCCCAACGGATGGGGGGTACGCTTTTCTGCCAGCCCGCACCTCGATGCCCAAAAACAGCATATCGAGTTCGGCATCGACCCGGACAAGAAAGTGGATATGAGCAAAGAAGATGAGAACAATGACTTGGACACCATCATTGAGGAAGCAAGAAAAATACTGAAAGTGACTTTCTAAAACGACTTTATCTACAAAACAATTTGCCAAAACGAAAATTCTTTCTATCTTTGCTCCCGCTAATCGGAATTATTCCGCGGATGTGGCGTAATTGGCAGCCGCGCCAGACTTAGGATCTGGTGCCGTGAGGCGTGTA
>ERZ1504176.456-NODE-456-length-17091-cov-6.141524_pt1 | contig 17091 bp, 9 predicted proteins | sample MGYA00574906_ERZ1504176 | MGnify/ENA primary metagenome ERZ1504176 (study PRJEB39906, sample SAMEA3182081) | gut metagenome | biome: human; feature: gut; material: Stool; isolation source: human stools | place: Canada | collected 2012-12-04 ...
ATATTTTATAAATCAGCAGAATACATTCTGGTTGCATAAAACTGATTATATACGTTTGAAGAATATAGAATTGGGATATACTGTACCATCTATATGGAGTAAGAAAATAGGTGTGGAACATTTACGTGTTTATATTAATGCTTATAACCTGCTGACAATTAGTCCTGATATGAAGGATTATGATCCCGAAAACACAAGCGGATCGGGATATAATTATCCGTTGAATAAAGTGATAAATTTTGGAGTAAACCTTACTTTTTAAATAAAATGAAAAATATGAAACGTTTATATGGATTATTTGTATTGCTATGTCTTATGCTAACAGCATGCAATGATGATTTTTTGGATGTGGATCCAGTAGACCGTTATTCAGATGCAGTTGTCTGGACGGATGAATCATTAATAACTTCTTTTGTTAATAATATTTACGAGGGACAGAAATGGGGATTTCATACCGTAATGCTTTCTTCTTTGTGCGATGAGTCAATGGAGGTTTGGGCATGGGAGAGCCAGCCGGTAGTGATGAGTGAATTGAGTCCTAGTTATCAAGGTATTCTTGCTCCTAATTTTTGGATTATAACCTTCCATAATATAACTTGGACCAATCTTTATAAAAATATCCGTGCCTGTAATATCTTTTTTGAAAATGCAGAGAAATATGCTTTAGAAGGAGATGTTGTCGATAAATTGAAAGGTGAAGTGCATTATTTACGTGCTTATTTTTATTATTGGTTGTTGAGCCAATGGGGTGGTGTCCCTTTGATTGAGAAATCTTTTACTCCTTCTGATGATTTACTCGTAGCTCGTAATACGTTTGAAGAAACGGTAGATTTTATTGTGAAAGATTTAGATGAAGCAGCTTCTATTTTGCCTTTGAACGGAGATAAAGCCCGTGCAACAAAAGGTGCTGCTATGGCTTTGAAAGCCCGTGTCCTGCTTTATGCGGCTAGTGACTTATTTGTTTCTCAGTCTTTATGGGCATCCGGTTATGAGCATCCTGAACTTATAGGGTATGTGGGAGGTGATCGTACGGAACGTTGGCAACGGGCCAAAAAGGCTGCTAAAGCTGTTATGGATTTAGGTATATATCATCTGTATGGTGAAAATGGAGGATGGAAAAATAGAGAGGAAGCTACTCAAAACTATGCTGATATTTTCTTATGTCATAATTCGGATGAAGATATTATGGTACAATATTATGATTATGTAAATCATAATAGCAGTGATTTTCAATTGCCTCGTGTTGGTTTGTTCAATAGTCCCAATGGTTTTCATGGTTGGGGCGGAAATACTCCTACTGGACAATTAGTTGATTCTTATGAAATGGCAGATGGCAGCAAATTTAGTTGGGATAATCCACAACAAGCAGCTTACCCTTATCAAAATCGAGATCCTCGCTTCTATGCTTCTATTATGTATAATGGTTCTTATTGGCGTCAACGTCCGGATGATACAGTAGGTAGTGATCCTGAAGGAATAGTACAAACTGCTTATTATCAGCAGTCAGATGGAAGTTATACACCAGGTTTAGACACTCGCCAAGGCCCTATTGAAGATTGGAATGGTTCTTATACAGGATATTATATGCGTAAGTTTTTAGATCCTTCAGTTAATCATCAGTATGATAAACAACCTTATCCTTGGCGTCAGATACGTTATGCTGAAGTTTTGTTGAATTATGCTGAAGCATGCATAGAATTAGGTGAAGATGCTGAAGCCCGTAAGTATATCAATATGATTCGTACAAGAGCGGGAATGCCTGACATACCAGATTCTGAAATGGGAGATGTCTTGAAAGAACATTATCGTAATGAACGTAAAATAGAATTAGCTTATGAACAACATCGTTATTTTGATATCCGCCGTTGGATGATTGCACCTGAAGTGATTAAGAATGTTCAAGGAATAGATATTCGCTATCCTTATGGAGTTACAGAGCCTAATTATTCCATTATTGATGTGCAGGAGAGGAAATGGAATGATAAGTCTTATTTACTCCCTATTTATTTGGATGAAATGCAGAAAAATGATTTATTGATACAAAATCCATTATATTAAAAAATCATAGATAAGCCCGTAGCTTAATGATGGCTACGGGCTTTATTAAAAAGAATGATTTTTTATTCCACTCCCAAATCCTTATAAGTTCTCGGAGCCGGAACGGGAGGTAATGGTTTGCGATCCTTTAACTCTTGTAGAATTACCTCAATGGCTTTATTCAACTGCTGGTCTTCACCTAACTGTTCTTTTACCGGGTCATTATCAATCAGAATATCGGGATCTACTCCATGGTTCTCCACTATCCATTGACCGGTCTTTGCATCATAATTGGTAAAGAACGGAACACGTACATCCGTACCATCCATATAAGGCAACGGGCCACTGATACCGATAATGCCACCCCATGTACGAGTACCGATAACTTTACCGATTTTATTTGCCTTAAAACTCCATGGGAACAAGTCACCGTCCGAAGCCGAGTATTTATTGATTAGCAATACTTTCGGACCCACTAGTGTTGCATCAGGAATGGTACCGATTTTGGTTGATCCACGACGCATGGTCAGGCGATAGGGTTCACGAAGCAAACGTTCGATAATCATTGGAGATACATTACCACCTCCATTGGCACGGTCATCAATAATCAAGGCTTCTTTATCGAGTTGGGGATAGAAGTAGCGGGCGAATTCATTCAGACCGTCCGGTCCCATATCGGGAATATAGACGTAACCTACACGACCATTAGTTGCTTCTTCCACTTTTTTGATATTATTCTGTACCCAGTTATAATGATACAATGGGTATTCATTGTCTAATGGTTTAATGACCACTTTACGTACTCCTTTACTTGATGCGGTACGGTTTATGCTTAGTTCAGTCAATACATTGGCTTTGCCTGCTAGCAGACTGTAAATGTTATCAACAGTAGCTGTTGAGATGCCATCAATAGCTGTGATATAATCTCCTTCTTTTACTCCGATACCCGGTTCTGTAAGGGGAGAACGCAGTTTCTGACTGTAAATTGCACCCGGTAGGATTTTGTCAATACGGTAGAAGCCACTCTTGTCACGACTCAGTTCAGCTCCCAGTAATCCCATTGGAATACGTTCGGGACCTTTTATTTCACCCGGATTCACATAAGCGTGTCCGCAAGCCAGCTCGGCAATCATCTCACCGATGATATAGTTCAAGTCCAGACGGGTTTTTGCATGAGGAACTAATACAGCATATTTTTCTTTAATCGCATTCCAGTCTACTCCATGCATATTTTCCAGATAGAATCCGTCACGGAAAGCCCGCCATGTTTCATCGAATATCTGAGCCCATTCTTGACTGTAATCAATGGGAGCAACCATATCGCTTAAGTTAATATTCTCTTCCAATGAGGCTTTAGTGCATGGAAAATCACAGATATACAGATTATTTCCTTTAAAGAACAATGCTTTCTTATGATTGGCAGCTACATCCATATATGCTCCTTCGGCTACGATTTCTTCTTTTTGTTTAGCCAAATCATATACTTTGGTACTTCTACCACTGGCATACCACACTTTTTTACCGTCTGAATAGAAATTATCGTAGTTACCTGCTTGTAAAGGTAATTTAATCAGTCTTCCGGGCAAGCCTTCCGGATCTATTTTAACTGTATTATTTGTGGCTTCCGGTTTTTTATTGGCCGCATCGGTAGTCTGTTGTTCTATGCTGACCATTTCATCCGAAGGTAATAAAGGTGACGGTGTGTCATTGGCGAGCATGGCCATATAGACTCCTCCCATACGATTATAGGCATGATTCCATTCTGTCTGGCTGTAGATGGGATTAAAATCTCTTTCGGAACTGAATATGAGGTATTTTCCATCCGTGCTGAAGACAGGTGAAGAAGAACTGTACCATTTTTCGGTCACCGGATATTCCTTACCTGAAGTCAGATGGTATACATAAATGACACTCATGTTATTAGCTCCGGATTTAGTATAGGTAATCCATTGGCTGTCTGGTGAATAGTTCACTTCATAGAACTCTCCTTCCGGATTCTGCATGACAGTCCGTTTCGCTTTTGAGGCAATATCAACTTCTACGATACGGTTTTTACGGTCGGTATAAAGTATTTTCTTGCTGTCCGGGCTCCACATCAGTTGGCGGATATAAGTATCATTGTTTTGGGTCAGTTGGATGGGATCACCCCCTTCGACAGATTGTAGCCAGATTTCAGTTTCACCGGTACGGTCACTGATATAGGCTATTTGTTTACCGTTCGGACTCCATTCTCCTTCCCGTTCATTGGCTCCCGGGGTGCGGGTGATATCACGGGTTACCCCTTTTTCGGCAGGGATATCGAATACTTCTCCGCGAGCAGTTACTACCAGACGGTGGCCATCCGGTGAAAGGCTGGCGGCAGTCAGGTTATCTGCTACCCGTTTCATTTCTTTTCGGGCATAGATATTGTCTGAAGTCAGCGTGATGGAGATTTTTTCTGATTTGCGCGTTTTAGGATCCAGTTTATAGAGGTATCCTCCATGTTCATAGACAATAATTTGTCCGTTACTGCTGGGGAATTTTACATCATAATCCGTATAGTTAGTTACTTTTTCAGTTTGTTTGGTCCGGATATTATAAACAAAGATATTCATGGTGCGATCCCGATCGGAAATAAAGTAGATTTCCTCTCCTATCCACATAGGGATAATATCTTGTGCAATATTATTGGTGATATTCTCTACTTTCTTAGCAGCCGGATCATAAATCCAAATGTCATCTGCCATGCCACCGCGATAATATTTCCAATTACGGAATTCTCGCATAACCCGGTTGTAAGCCAGCTTTTTTCCATCGGGGGAATAGCTGCAAAAACCTCCTTCGGGTAATGGAATCACTTCGGGCATTCCTCCGTTTTTCGATATGCTCCATAGTTTGCCATCAAAACCGTCACTGATACGATTGCGGTAGACTATGTTTTTTCCATCCGGCGTCCAAGTCATTACTATGTTATTGGGACCCATTCGATCTCCTAAGTCATCCCGGTTGTTTGTTGCTGTGTAGGTAAGTCGTTGGGGTTCGCCTCCGTCAGTTGGAATCAGATATACTTCAGTGTTACCGTCATATTGACCGGTGAAAGCAATTGATTTTCCATCCGGAGAAAAACGTGCGAACATTTCATAACCGATATGGGAAGTCAGCTTTTGTGCTTCTCCTCCATTCAAAGGTGCTTTGTACAGATCTCCGGCGTAAGAAAAGACAATGTCGGAGCCATTGGTAGCGGGAAAACGGAGTAATCTAGCCTCATCGGCATGTCCGGTGAAAGCTGTTCCTGCCAGTAACAGGGAGAATAATAGCTTTTTGTTCATTTTATTTAGGGTTTGATTTTCGTCGGAAACAAAGTTAGGTATTATTCTTCAGATTATGAGCTGGAACTTATTTCTTTTTTCAGTTGATTATTACTAGAGTTTTTTAATAAGAAATAGTTTTATTGGCATGATGTTTTTAAGAAATGCTATATTTGCAATATTAATAGTCTTAATAAAGATGGATGCAAGTATAGTAGATAAAGATTTGATTGAAAGAATAAACAAAGGAGAAGAAAAAGCTTTTGAGGTTTTATATAATAGCTATTTTGTCTATCTCTGTGCTTGTGCTAATTCTTATATCTTTAACCCTGTGGAAGCGCAAGATATAGTTAATGAAACTTTTGCTAAAATATGGTATAGGCGTGGTGAGTTATCTTTTCCTATTCATGCTTATTTGATACGTGCTATTCAGAACGGGTGTTTGAATTACCTCCGTTCGCTTCACAGCCGTGAAAGAATTATAGATGAATACCGTGAAGCATTACTTGAGTATCAAGAAGAATTTTGTGCTTCCGAGTGTTCGCCTTTGCAAGAAATGGAATTAGCTGATTTGGAAAAATCAGTCCAAAATATAGTGTCTTCCTTGCCTGATAAATGCAGGTTCATTTTTGAGCAATATCTTTATTCCAATCTGACTCCTCAAGAGATTGCAGATAAAAATAATATTTCAGTCAATACAGTCAGAGTACATGTAAAAAATGCCATGGATAAAATAAGAGAAAAGGTGGGATCTAGAGTAGGGATTCTATTATTTTTTCTTTTCTAAAAAAAGAATGAAAAAAATCTGTTTTTGGCTTAAATGTTTTGTCTGTTGCTTGTGTATTATCTATAGTAGATAATTCCAAAGATATAAAATGAACAGCCAAATAGATGAATTTGAACGAATAATGCTGGATTATCTGAAAGTCGAAATCTCGTCTGAAGATATGCAGAAACTAACTATATTACTGAAAAGAGAGAATGCTTGTCGCGAAAAATATCGTGAAATAGCCCGTTCTTATGCATTGGCATCCTCTTCTTGGTTTGCACGCAGGAAAGAGCAAAACTTTGAGCAATTGTGTGATACATTGAATTTCTATTCTTCTCGTAAACATTCTTTTTTCCGTAAAATAAGCGTTTGGAGAAGCGTTGCTATATGGACTTTACTGATTGGTTGTAGTATAACATTCTTTTATTTATATCATTCGCCTAGTCCAGAAGTTCTTACTCCTTCTTATTGTCAGATTGAGGTTCCCCAGGGGGCCAGTTCGAAATTATTATTGCCTGATAGTACCATTGTTTTTCTGAATGGGGGGACGGTTTTAAAGTATGATGTTTCTTTGCAGCAGCGGACTGACCGGAAAGTTTTTCTTTCAGGTGAGGCTTATTTCAAAGTTTCTAGAAATATGCTCAAGCCTTTTATTGTTCATACGGGGGAATTGAATATAAAAGTATTAGGTACAACATTTAATGTGGCTTCTTATCCTGATGATGCGGAAATAAAAGTGAGCCTTGTGGAAGGTAGTGTGAATGTTTACACTACTTCAGATGCTAAAAAGAATATTCTTCTTTCTCCTGATGAGCAAGCTGTTTATAATAAAAATGATAAGGTATTGTCTATGAGAAAGATAGATGCGGTATCTCAAGCAGCATGGACTACAGGAAGACTGGTATTTGTTAATGAAAAGTTATTTGATATTTTGAAAACAATCGGGAAAAAATATGATGTACAGATACTTGTGCAGTCTCGGAAAGTGTATACTGAATATTTTTCAGGAAGTATAGATACGAATCTGACTTTGGATGAAATTCTTTCTTATTTAGATGTGGATAATAAGTTTATGTGGAGAAAGAAAGGAAAAACAATAGTTATTACAGACCGGTAACTGATAGATAAAAAGTACTGTGAAAAGTACATGCTTAAATAATTGTTAACTAAAAATTCTAAGTATGAAAAAAAACTTTTGTAAAGTTCGTAGGGGGCATTGCCTCTCTCTTGTATGGATAGTTTCATTTCTACTATGGGGAAATGTCACTATGGCCGCATTGCCTATTCAGGAGGCAAAACTTTCTATACAACAGCGTTCAGTGGCTTTGAGTCGGGTTTTTTATGAGATTGAAAAACAGACCGGCTACTCTTTCCTTGTTCGTAATAATGATATTAATATGAATGAGAAAGTATCTATTGATGTTAAAAATAAAAGTGTGGAAGAGGTGCTTGAGATGTTGTTTGTAGGGAAAAATATCCGTTATAAAGTGGAAGGGGAGCATATTTCTGTTTATAAACCCCAGCAATCAAGACAAAATGCAATTACCGGATTGGTTATGGATGTGGCAAAAGAACCAGTTATTGGTGCTTCTGTTGTGGTAATGGGATCTACTAACGGGTGTATCACAGATTTTGATGGAAAATTTTCTTTAGAAGTTTCTGAATTTCCTGTGAAGTTACAAATCAGTTATATTGGTTATAAATCTCAAGAGGTAACTGTACGTGATACAAAAACTATTCAGGTGGTATTACGTGAGGACACTGAAACTTTAGATGAAGTGGTGGTAGTGGGATACGGTTCGCAGAAAAAAGCAAACCTGACAGGAGCCGTTGCCTCGGTCAAGATGGATGAAGTGATAGGCAATCGTCCTTTGTCACAAGCTGCTGATGCATTGCAAGGTACGGTTCCTGGCTTGTTTGTGTCTAGTGATGGCAATGCTCCAGGTAAAAGTAAGTCATTCCAGATTCGTGGCGCTTATTCTGTAGGTATTAAAAATGATGATGGTTCTTATGGTAGTGCTATCAAGCCTTTGATTTTGATTGACAATGTGGAAGGAGACTTGGATATGGTTAATCCTGAGGATATTGAAACGGTTACAGTGTTGAAAGATGCTGCTTCAGCTGCCATTTATGGTGCCCGTGCTGCCGGTGGTGTAATTTTGGTTACTACCAAACGTCCGAAAGGAGAAACTTCTTTCCAACTGAATTATAATAATAACTTTGCCTTTGCAACTGCCATGAATTTGCCAGAACAGGCACCGTTGATGGAATATTTGCAGGCCTATTCTGATGCAGCCGGAGATCAATTCTGGACAATGGGTTCGCCTAGTGTAAGCAAATGGATGGGATATTTGGAGCAATATCGTAATAATCCGTCTTCTATTCCTACTGTCGGCGATGGTATCTTTAAAGATACGGATGGGGCTGTTTATTATATGAATGAAAAGGACTTGGTGAAGAACATGCTTGAGACTAGTTTCCAGCATACACATAATATATCAATGACAGGTGGTACTGATAAGCTCCGTTATCGTCTTTCTGCCGGATTTATTGATAATGACGGTGTGCTGATTACTGACAAGGATAAATACAGACGAATGAATGTCAGTGGATTTATATCTGCCAATGTTACAAAATGGTTTACTCAGGAAGCCACTTTTAGCTATGCACATAGTAAAAGAATGGAGCCAAAGTCTGCTTTGGGCGCTGTTTACAGTACTCGTCTTGCTTCTTTCTATCCGGAAGGCAATATGCCGGAAGGTATTTCTGCTGCAGGCGATGGATTACCTTTCTTTACTCCGTCCAATCAGATACGTTGGTCCAATCCAGAAAAAACATTGTATGACAATCCTCGTATTTTCCTGAAGTCTATATTGAAGCCATTAAAGGGATTTGAAATAGCATTTGAATATACTTTCGACAAGAATATATATGATTATAGCTGGTATACGGGAAGTGTGGTATATACTACTGTGCAAGGTGGTAAAGACACGACTCCGACCAATGACTATTTACAAAAAAAGAAAAGATATACCGACTATAACTCAATCAACTTGTATGGTACTTATGATTTCTCATTGGGTAATCATCAGTTTAAGATAATGGCAGGTTTCAATCAAGAATCCAGTTATCAGGAAACAATGGAGGCTTTATCCTATGGACAAGCTGTTATTGAGGTGCCTTCATTGGGTTCGGGTACATCTACATTGAAAGCTACGGACAAGTATAATGAGTTTTCTGTTCGCGGCGGATTCTTCCGTGTGAATTACAACTATCAGGATAAATATTTGCTGGAAGTAAACGGACGTTATGACGGTTCTTCTAAGTTTCCTAAAGAATCACGTTACGGTTTCTTCCCCTCTGTTTCGGCCGGTTGGAACATTGCACAGGAAAAATTCATGGAAAGTACTCAGAATTGGTTAGGTTCTTTGAAGCTACGTGCTTCTTATGGTATGATTGGTAACCAGAACGTGCCTGCTTATTCGTTTATTCCAACTATGGCGGTGAATAATAAATACAATGGTTGGATATCCAATGGTAATTATGTAACCGCTATTACTTCTATTCCTTCATTGGTAAGTCGTAACTTTACTTGGGAAAAGGTAGGGACATTAGACATCGGTATTGATTTCTCTATGTTCAGTAATCGCTTTACAGGTACTTTTGACTGGTATCAGCGTAATACGAACGGCATGCTTGCTCCGGGTGTGCAATTGCCTGCTGTAGTAGGTGCGGATGCTCCTTATCAGAATACGGCAGATATGCGTACACGTGGCTGGGAACTGAGTTTCAATTGGCGCGACCAGATTGGAAAGGTGAGCTACCGAGTCGGTTTCAACCTGTCCGACAGCAAGTCAAAGATTGTGAAGTATGACAGTAACTCATCCTACATATTAAGCAGCCAAAAGACGAATGCGCTGACGGGTGGAACATATACATTTTGGGAGTTTTATAAAGGTAAGGAATTAGGCGAAATCTGGGGATATGAAACAGATGGTTATTATACCGTAGACGATTTTGTCGATACTTCTTCATGGAAATTAAAGGATGGCGTTCCAAGCATAGATGGCTATAATCCTCGTCCGGGTGATGTGAAGTTCAAGAACTTAATGGATGATGAAAGAGGGACAAATATGATTTCCAGCGGTAACAATACGTTGAATAATCCGGGCGACCGTAAAGTGATTGGTAATGAAACTCCTCGTTATCTTTATGGTATTAATCTAGGATTAAACTATAAAGGTTTTGATTTGAGTGCCTTTTTGCAAGGAACCGGTAAACGCGATAAATGGATTGCCAATACATTGACTTTCCCATTATATTCTGACTTTAAGTTTATTCCTTTATATAAAGGTTTGGGTGATTACTGGCAACCGGTAGATGCTGCCAATGGTGATTACACAGCAGTTAATCCTAATGCTGAGTTCCCACGTATTTATGGCAACTATGGTAACCAAGGCTCTAATTACCGCCAGTCAGACAAGTACTTGTCCGATGCTTCTTATCTGCGTATCAAGAATGTTACTTTGTCATATACATTCCCCAAAGCATGGATTACCAAAATATCTTTGTCGCAGTTACGTGCTTTTGTCAGTGTAGAAAATCTGGCAACGTTCTCATCATTGCCAAAGGGTATCGACCCGGAAACGCTGAAATGGGATTATCCCGCATTCCGCACAGTATCCTTTGGGCTTAATCTTACATTATAAACCTTAAATTAGTACGAGTATATGAAAAGATTATTTATAAGTTTAGCAATTCTCGCAGGAATCAGCCTCTCTAGTTGTAATGATAGTTTCTTGGAAAAGACTCCTGTTACAGACTTGACGGAGAATAATGCATTCAATTCCTACGATAACTTCAAGGCTTTTATGTGGCCTTGTTATGAGATGTTTACAAATAATACTATTCGCACTTCCTTACAAGGATTCGGACAAGACGGACAGTATAAGGGCGATATGGCAGCAGGATACTTTCAGCAAAAATATGAAAGTGGCTACAATGAATTTGCTTATCAGACAGTTGCCAGTGTAGCATCCGGTAATGGCTGGGATTTTAAATCATTTATCCGCCGTGTCAATATCATGCTTTCACACATTGATAATTCTAGTATGACAGAGGCTCAGAAAGACCATTGGCGTGCAGTAGGATATTTTTTTCATTCTTTTTGGTATATGGAATTGATAGATCGTTTTGGCGATGTGCCTTGGGTGGACCAGGTATTGCAGGAAGATTCTCCCGAAGCTTATGGACCTCGTGTGGATAGAAAAACCGTAGCCGACAAGGTATTGGAACGTCTGCAATGGGCGGAACAGAATATTGGAAATTCACATCACAGGATGGGGACAATACGATTAACCAAGATTGTGTACGTGCCGTTATTTCGCGTTTCGGATTACGTGAAGGTACATGGAGGAAATATCATGAATTGGGTGATGCTGAAAAATATCTGCAAGAGTGTGTACGCGCATCCGAGTTATTAATGGCCGCTTATCCTACTCTTTACACAGGAACAGACGGTCAACCCGGTGCCGGATATGGTGAAATGTGGACAACAGAGGATTTGGGACAAGTTCCAGGTATCATTCTCTATAAATCTTATGTGAAGGATATAAATCCTATGGGCATGAGTTATATTGAACATACTTCTTCACACTATGTGGAGATGAACCAGAATACGGTAGATCTTTATTTGATGAAGAATGGCAAGCCGATTTTGGCTGACGGATCGGGCTACCATGGAAATAAGGACATGTATGCGGTATTTCGTGACCGTGACCCGCGTTTGTATCACACGGTTATACCTCCTTATAAAGTAAAATCTGGAAAAGGCGACTATCCTACCTGGTCGTATACAGACAATCCGGCAGACCGTGAATATATTGATATTATGGGAGCAAATGAAAGTTGCAGTAACCCGGGTGTTGGTATGAAACGTTTGCCTGGGCAGAACTGGAGTGCATCACTTGTACCTGAAATACCAAGATTAGGTACTGGAGCATTTGTGACTTGCCGTTCAGGCTACTATGTATGGAAGAATTGGGATAACTGGGAAACCAGCTTTAATAATGGTAATTTGAATACAGCTGACAAACCTATTTTTAAAATTGAAGAAGTCCTGTTGAATGAAGCTGAAGCCAAATTTGAATTGGGAGTATTTGACCAAGGGGTTGCAGACAAAACAATCAATAAGTTGCGTGATCGTGCCGGTGTAGTCAAAATGGTGGTTGCTGACATTAATGATAGTTTTGATCCTAACCGTGGAAAATACTATCCTAAAGGTAATGAAAGTGGTATTTTGGTTGATCCTGTCTTATGGGAAATTCGTCGCGAACGTATTATAGAATTGATGGGTGAGGGATTTGGTATTTATGATATCCGTCGTTGGCGTATGGCTCCGTGGTTCCTCAATAAACCTGCAACTGGTCTTTGGATGAGTAAAGAAGAGGCAATGAAAAATAATATGACTTTATATAATCCTGAAACTGGTTATTCTGATGGAACTGACGGTTCATTGACGGAAGGTAATTTGTATCTTTTCAATGATCCTCTAAAAGAAGGTAAAGGTTGGTTAGATAAATATTATTTGTATCAAGTACCGACTACCGAAATATTATTGAACCCAGAACTGGAACAGAATCCTGGTTGGTAATTTATAGTGTGATACGAATGAGGCTGTCTCAAATGCGGAATAACGTATGGAGACGGTCTTGTTTGGTTTTTAAACTTAGAAAAATCGAAATAAAATGAGATTTCAGAAAATAGGATTGACTACTGTAGTGTTGTGTACCGTAGGAATACAACAGAGCTTTTCTATCGATATAGTTACAAAAGAAAAACCTAATATCGTGTTTATTTTGGCTGATGATTTAGGTTGGACGGATTTGGGTGTAATGGGCAGTGATTATTATGAAACTCCTAATATAGACCGTCTTGCTACAGAAGGAATATTGTTTGACAATGCTTACGCTGCAGCCGCCAATTCAGCACCTAGCCGTGCTTGTATGATGACAGGAATGTACACGCCACGCCATGGAGTATATACAGTTAGTCCTCCCGACCGTGGTGATCGTACCAAACGTAAATATATAGCTATTCCCAATGTAGAAGATGTCTGTGCCGACTTTGTGACTATGGCCGAGGCTTTGCAAGAACAGGGTTATCAGTGTGGTCATATCGGGAAGTGGCATTTGGGGGATGATGAGGACGGTACAGGACCCTTGTCACAGGGATTTATATGGAATGTGGGCGGTAATAGAGCAGGAGCTCCCTATTCTTATTTTTATCCCTATTGTCTGCCTGATAAAAGTAAATGTCATGTGGGATTAGAAGAAGGTATATTGGGTGAATATCTTACTGATCGGTTGACTGAAGAAGCTGTTTCTTTTATAAAATCTCATAGTGAAGGTCCTTTTTTCTTACATTTGTCCCATCATGCCGTACATACGGTTTTGCAAGCACCTGATTCATTGATAAATAAATATCGTAATAAAACTCCCGGTAAATATCATAAGAATCCTATATATGCTGCAATGATTGAAAAACTAGATGATAGTGTTGGTAGGATATGCCAAGTTATTAAGACATTAGGAATAGCAGATCGTACAATAGTCATTTTTTATTCAGATAATGGAGGTTCGGAACCAGTGACAGACAATTATCCGTTAAATGGAGGAAAGGGAATGCCTTATGAAGGTGGGAGCCGTGTGCCGTTGATTATAAGGTGGACTGGTAAAATAGAAGGAGGCATCCGTTCATCTGTTCCAATAACAGGAGTTGATTTTTATCCAACTTTTGTTACTTTGGCACAGGGTAAGATTCCTGCTAACTTAGATGGAAAAGATATTTTTACGCTTATAAATAATAATGAGACGGAACGTGATCTTTTCTGGCATTTTCCGGCTTATTTGGAGTCTTATTTAAACGGGGGAAGAGATTTCCGTGCAAAACCTTATTCCAGTATTCGTTCAGGTGATTGGAAATTGATATATCATTATGAAGATAAGTCTATGGAACTGTTTAATTTGAAGAATGATCTGGGAGAATCACAAGATCTATCAGGTTCAAATCCTGTAAAGCGAGGAGAACTTTATCAGAAACTGATGAAGTGGATTCAAGAAACTCATGCTCCTATTCCTGTGAAATTGAATCCTTATTATCGAGAGTAGGTGAATGATATTTTTTTCTTCTATAGCTTTGCAGCCTAGGATATTTTCTCTAAATTGCCGATGTTTATAGCAGGAGTAGTAATTATTAAATTCAGTAAAAAACAGAATATATGAAAAATCGAGACCTCTTTCTTTTAACCAGTGGATTAGCATTTCCTCTATTAGGCGCTTATGCTCAGAAAACTCCTAAACCGAATATCATTTATATTATGTGTGATGATATGGGTTATGGTGATTTAGGGTGTTATGGTCAGTCCTACATCAGTACACCGAATATTGATAATATGGCTAAAGAAGGTATGCGTTTTACACAAGCGTATGCCGGTAGTCCGGTGAGTGCTCCATCACGTGCGTCATTTATGACCGGACAACATTCCGGACATTGTGAAGTACGTGGGAACAAAGAGTACTGGCGCGATGCCCCTGTTGTGATGTATGGAAATAATAAGGAATATGCCGTGGTGGGGCAACATCCATACGATCCCGGTCATGTGATTATACCTGAAATAATGAAAGATAACGGTTATACTACCGGTATGTTTGGTAAATGGGCAGGGGGCTATGAGGGATCTGTGTCTACGCCGGACAAACGGGGTATTGATGAATATTATGGTTATATTTGTCAGTTTCAGGCTCATTTATATTATCCGAATTTCCTGAACCGGTATAGTAAATCGGCTGGTGATACGGCAGTGGTTCGTGTAGTGATGGATGAGAATATCAACTATCCTATGTTTGGTAAGGACTATTTCAAACGTCCGCAATATTCTGCGGATATGATCCATGAAGAAGCAATGAAATGGTTGGATAAACAGGATGGCAAGCAACCTTTCTTTGGTATTTTTACTTATACGCTTCCTCATGCAGAGCTGGCGCAGCCCGAAGATTCTATTCTGACAGGTTATCAAAAGAAGTTTTTTGAAGATAAAACTTGGGGTGGACAGGAAGGATCAAGATATAATCCGTCGGTACACACCCATGCGCAGTTTGCCGGCATGATTACTCGCTTGGATTATTATGTAGGAGAAGTTTTGAACAAATTAAAGGAGAAAGGACTGGACGAAAATACCATTGTGATTTTTACCAGTGATAACGGCCCCCATGAAGAAGGGGGAGCTGACCCTACCTTCTTTGGTCGTGATGGCAAACTTCGTGGATTGAAACGTCAATGTTATGAAGGGGGGATTCGTATTCCGTTCATTGTGCGTTGGCCGGGTAAAGTACCCGAAGGAACGGTTAATGATCATCAGTTAGCTTTCTATGACTTGATGCCTACATTTTGTGACTTGGCAGGTGTGAAGAATTATGTGAAGAAGTACACTAACAAGAAAAAAGACATGGATTATTTTGATGGTATTTCTTTTGCTCCGACTTTGTTAGGACAGGAAGGACAGAAGAAACATGATTTCTTGTATTGGGAATTTGATGAAACCGATCAGATTGGTGTACGTATGGGAGACTGGAAGATGGTAGTGAAAAAAGGGACTCCTTTCCTTTACAATCTTGCTACAGATATTCATGAAGACCATGATATCGCTGCCGGACATCCGGATATTGTGAAACAAATGAAAGAGATTATCAGAACACAGCATACTCCGAATCCTCATTTCTCTGTGACTTTGCCTTCATTTGAATAAATAGATTTTTTATTCTGATATTCCTCAATCTATTCATTTAGATTGGGGAATATTTTTTTATGTTCCATAAACCTGCTATCTTTGCCTCGCAAATTTAAAAATATTCCGATGAGAATTTAAAACATTCATTTCCATACAACTATTTGTTTTTACGTTGGGACAGCAGGCGAAATAATTTCGTTTGTTGCGCAATAGTTGTCTTCTTATTCCAACTACGAACTTTTCAGTATTCATATTTAAAATTCTTAGAAAGAGTATGTGTATACATGTACAGTCCATTACTTACATGCATCCGGATAAAGATGTGCTTTTCAGTAATGTCAGTTTTACTATCAGTAAAGGGCAAAAAGTAGCCCTCATCGGAAACAACGGTTCGGGAAAATCTACCTTGATGCGATTGATAACTAAAGAGCTATTACCTTCTGAAGGACAAATTATATGTCCGGATATCCCCTATTCTATTCCACAGCATTTTGGTCAGTTTAATCATTTGACAGTAGCCGGGGCATTGGGAATAGAAAGAAAGTTATATGCACTTCATGCCATTTTACAGGGAGATGCTTCGATAGAGCATTTTACGGCTTTGGCGGATGACTGGAAAATAGAAGAGAAAGCGGTTGCTGCTTTGAATGAATGGGGGTTGGTAGGAGTACCTCTTTCCTATCCCATGCATTTGTTGAGTGGCGGTGAGAAAACAAAAGTTTTTCTAGCAGGAATTACTATATACTCTCCTGCTTTTATTTTGATGGATGAGCCTACCAATCATTTGGATGACGAAAGCCGTATCCGGCTGTACCGTTTTATAACTACTGCTGCAGCAGGGATACTGGTTGTCAGCCACGACCGGACATTACTCAATTTACTTTTTTCTACCTATGAGCTTACTGCAAAAGGTGTCACTTATTATGCTGGAAATTACGATTTCTATAAAGAACAGAAGAAATTGGCTGTAGAAGCTCTGCAAACCCGGTTGGAGGAGAATGAAAAGCAATTACAAAAAGCCCGGAAGCAGGCACGTGAGGTAATGGAGCGTCAACAAAAGCATGATGTGCGAGGTAAAAAACAAAATGTGAAGAAAGGAGTCGGAAAGATGGCAATGCATACATTCAGGGATCAGGCTGAGAAAAGTACTGTCCGTTTAGGAGATGTTCATGTTGATAAGATCCGTTTTTTGGCAGGAGAAACAGTAGAAC
>ERZ1504176.467-NODE-467-length-16775-cov-4.580682_pt1 | contig 16775 bp, 17 predicted proteins | sample MGYA00574906_ERZ1504176 | MGnify/ENA primary metagenome ERZ1504176 (study PRJEB39906, sample SAMEA3182081) | gut metagenome | biome: human; feature: gut; material: Stool; isolation source: human stools | place: Canada | collected 2012-12-04 ...
CGAGATCTAGTACGGTCTCGTGGGCTCGGAGATGTGTATAAGAGACAGCTCCTACAGCATACCAATTGCCGCCCCGCAATTCCCCACTGAATACTACCGGGCGTTTTGTCACCCGGCCGGTCAGTTCCTTCAGCTCGTTATATCTTTTCTTAATAGCGGCAAACTGCTCATTAGCTTTATCTTCTTTTCCCAATAACAAGCCCACAAACTTTATCCATTCAGCCTGTCCCAAAGGAGTCATTTCCTTATATCCCAAATGCGGCATCAAAGGAATGCCTACCTCTTTCAAAGCATCGTATCCCCCTCGTTTAAAAGGAGAGATCAAAATCAAATCCGGGTTTACACTCATAATCACCTCATTATCGAAATTCCCTTCAATACCTATCTTATGAATGCTTCCTTCTTTCAAACGATCATTTATTTTCTTGTTAAACAAATGGCGTGTACTGGTGATACCCACCACTGCATCCAGCTCTTCCAACTTGATAAAATTGGAAAGTTGCAGGGAAGTCATGCAGATAACGCTTCGTATGGGAGTTTCAATAACTGTATAATCCGCAGGTATGTTTTCCGCTTCCACACCTCTTGGCACCAAAGCATAATGAAAAGACTGACTTTCTTTATTCTGAGGGTCCTGAATGTCAAGCAGACAAGCCTGATCCGTATAAGTTATTTTAAACCCTTGGGCATATTCCGGAATAATCTTCACAATAGAAGAATCTGTCAATGTCTTATGTTCCAAATTCCCGGAACCCTGTTTGTGCTTACTTTGGCAGGCTGTAACAGTCAATAATAACAAGAGCCCCGAAGCCAATATTAGTTTTTTCATGTTCTTTTCTGTTTTTCAGCCAACAAAGGTAATCAATTCTCTTGCTTTATACAGAATTTTTCAGCACTTTTGCGTGCTTAAAAACTGTAAATACCCACAAAAGATGAGTCATCCGATCTATTTTGTTTCTTTAGGACCCGGTGATGCCGAACTGATTACATTAAAATCATTGCATGCTTTACAACAAGCAGACATAATATATTGTCCATCAACGGTTCGGGAACCAGATAAAATTTTGTCACGTGCCGCCACCCTGTTACATAAGCTAGACATCAAAGGAGATATACACCTATTCTCACTCCCGATGAGCAAAGACAGGACAAAAGCAATCAAAGTCTATCGGCAACTTTTCGAAAAAATGAGGCTGGAACAAAAAGCAGGAAAACGGTTGGCGGTAGCAGTAGAAGGCGATGCGGGAATTTACGCCTCCGTTCACTATGTACTGGATCTCCTCGAAGAAAATGGAATCCCCGTAGAGCAACTTCCCGGTATTCCTTCATTCATCGCTGCGGAAGCTGCCGCAAAACTACATCTCATCAGCCAAAAAGAAAGACTGGTCATTATTCCGGGCAATATTACTTCGGATGAACTGGACATGTATCTTAGCCATCATCATGTGCCGGTTATCATGAAATTATCTCAATGTGCGGATATAGTACAGGATTACATGGAGTCCCACCCCCAATACAGTTATCATTATTTTGAAAATATATCGACAGCCGAAGAATATCATTCTTCCCATCAGGCGGAACTGAAAAGAAGAGTATTTCCTTATTTTTCCCTAATGATCATCTTTAACGAACAGATACGGAAGGACAATAGTTCAAAATAGCGTTCAGAATACCTTCAATATTTACATCATCTTTCTTGATAACTAAAAAATTGTGGTACATTCCTTCTTTCCGGTAACGGATCACAATAATCGACTTGAGTTTACCAGACTTTGTGTACTCCTTTTCTATCTCTGTGATGTTTTGCAAAGGAAAAACATGCTGAGGCTTCATCCCTCTTATAGCTAAGGCAAAAGAATCAGGAGTAATAGTATAAACAGACAATAACCTTACCCCCATTATCAGCAGAGAAGGAGTCAAGACCAGCAAAGATGCATATCTTCCATGCGCTATAAAAAGGCATGTACACGCCACCAACATAATAGCAATAACCGTCCAAACCCATAAAGGATAGCTGGGTCTGAATTCTTGTTTCTCCATAGGCCACATCTATTTTGTATAGTTACAAAAATAGGGAGATTCAGTTTAATAACCCAAATCTCCCTCAAGGAATTTATAAACTATTTCTAACAATTAATCTAGAGAATACCCTTTACTGTTTCCAGCATACCCTTTTCTTGAATAGAGTCAAGATCAGCTTTCACAGCTGCGGTCAAACCCGGAATGTTGTTCAAGTTCTCACCCCAAATAGATTCTGCAGCCAACACGCCTTCCGCCACTTTCTGAGTGCAGCCTGTAGCCCAAAGTTCTTTCAGCAGATTCATGATTTCAGGAGCATCGTTCGGAACAATCTCAGCACCGTCAGCACGAACACCACCTTTATAATAAGTGATGATAGCCGCCAGTCCCAATACCAAGCCTTTAGGCAACTCACCCTTACGTTCCAGATAAACTTTCAAACCCGGGAGGTCGCGAGTCTCATATTTAGGAAATGAATTCAGCATGATAGAAGTCACCTGGTGATCAACAAACGGATTGTTGAAACGCTCCAAAACATCTTCCGCAAACTTCTTCAATTCTTCTTTCGGCAGGTTCAGGGTTTCCATCAACTCATCGAACATAACTTTATGAATGTATTTACCTACCACTTCATGCTCGCAAGCCTCGCGCACAATGTTGATTCCAGACAGATAGGCTACCGGAGACAGCACTGTGTGAGGACCGTTCAACAAAGTAACTTTTCTTTCGTGATAAGGAGCTTCAGACGGAACAAACAATACATTCAAACCGGCCTTGTCGGCAGGGAATTCCTTGGCGATCTCCTGCGGAGCTTCAATTACCCACAAATGGAAGATTTCTGCCTGTACCACCAGATTGTCATCATACTGCAATTTTTCTTTAATAGCAGCGATATCTTTGCGGGGGAATCCCGGTACAATACGGTCTACCAAAGTAGCGTAGACACCACAAGCTTCCTCAAACCATTGCTTGAAGTCTTCACCCAGGTTCCACAATTCAATATATTGATAGATGGTTTCTTTCAGTTTATGACCGTTCAGGAAAATCAATTCGCAAGGGAAGATTATTAAACCTTTGCTCTTATCGCCATTGAACGTTTTATAACGGTGATACAACAACTGAGTCAGTTTGCCCGGATAAGATGAAGCAGGGGCATCATCCAGCTTGCAGGCAGGATCAAAAGCGATACCGGCCTCTGTCGTATTAGAGATAACAAAACGCATTTCCGGCTGTTCCGCCAATTTCATAAATTCATCATTCTGAGAATAAGGATTCAAAGCACGGCTGATCACATCAATTTTTGTCAGGCTGTTTACCACCTGTCCCTTATCCAAACCTTGCAAGTTTACATGATACAGACAATCTTGTGCGTTCAACATGTCAACCATGCCTTTTTCAATAGGTTGAACCACCACCACACTGCTGTTGAAATCAGTTTTTTCGTTCATGTTGTAGATAATCCAATCCACAAACGCACGAAGAAAGTTACCCTCACCAAATTGAATGATTCTTTCGGGACGTTGAGTCTTTGCTGCTGTCTCCTTGTTTAATGCTTTCATATTTTTAATTATATTATGTGTTTATCCATACCTGTACTTATCGAAGACGAATCAGATTTTATTGTGTACTCATAGTATTCATGCTTTCTCTTAAACGGTAATATATATTTAAGTTTTTATATATCATCATTGATCCAAGCATTTAAAATCTTTAAATCTTCGCCGCAAAGATACAAATAATTTTGTTATTCCAAATAAAATTTCTACTTTCGTGTTCGATAACGGTTAATAAATCTAAAGAGATGCTCTTTGACATCTTTTTTAGAATGAGTTTTTACTGAAAGTCAAAATAAACAACAATTATATAGATATAAAAAGACTACTTATGAAAAACTTTATGGATGAAAACTTCCTGCTTCAGACAGAAACTGCGCAGAAGTTGTATCATGAACATGCGGCTAAAATGCCTATTATCGATTACCACTGCCACCTGATTCCCCAGATGGTTGCTGACGACTATCAGTTTAAGTCACTGACAGAAATCTGGTTGGGTGGAGACCACTATAAATGGCGTGCCATGCGTACCAACGGTGTGGACGAGCGTTATTGTACCGGTAAAGACACCACAGACTGGGAAAAATTCGAAAAATGGGCGGAAACAGTTCCTTATACCTTCCGCAACCCATTATACCATTGGACTCATTTGGAATTGAAAACCGCATTTGGAATCAATAAAGTATTGAATCCGAAAACAGCCCGCGAGATTTTTGATGAATGTAATGAAAAGCTTGCCAAACCGGAATACTCCGCACGAGGCATGATGCGTCGTTATCATGTGGAAACCGTTTGTACAACCGATGATCCGGTAGATTCATTGGAATATCACATCAAAACCCGTGAAAGCGGATTCGAAATTAAAATGCTTCCCACTTGGCGTCCAGACAAGGCTATGGCAGTAGAAGTTCCTGCTGATTTCCGTGCTTATATGGAAAAATTGTCTGCTGTAAGCGGTGTCACGATCTCTTCTTTCGATGACATGGTAACTGCTTTGCGGAAACGTCATGACTTCTTTGCTGAACAAGGTTGTAAATTGTCTGACCACGGAATTGAAGAGTTTTATGCTGAAGACTATACTGATGCTGAAATCAATGCTATATTTAATAAAGTATATGGTGGTACAGAACTGACCAAGGAAGAAATTCTGAAATTCAAATCAGCCATGCTGATCGTATTTGGGGAAATGGATTGGGAAAAAGGCTGGACCCAGCAGTTCCACTATGGAGCAATCCGCAACAACAACACCAAGATGTTCAAACTTCTGGGACCTGATACTGGTTTCGATTCAATCGGTGAGTTTACCACCGCCAAAGCGATGGCAAAATTCCTTGACCGCCTGAATACAGAAGGAAAACTGGCCAAAACTATCCTTTACAACTTGAATCCTTGCGCCAATGAAGTAATTGCTACCATGTTAGGCAACTTCCAGGACGGTACAATTCCAGGCAAAATTCAATTCGGTTCTGGATGGTGGTTCCTCGATCAGAAAGACGGTATGGAAAAACAGATGAACGCACTGTCATTGTTAGGCTTGTTGAGCCGCTTCGTAGGTATGCTGACAGATTCTCGTTCATTCCTGTCTTATCCGCGTCACGAATATTTCCGTCGTACTTTGTGCAACTTGCTGGGTAATGATGTGGAAAACGGCGAAATCCCTGCTTGCGAAATAGAACGCGTCAATCAGATGGTGGAAGATATCTGCTATAATAATGCCAAGAAGTTCTTCCAATTTTGACAACCGTCAGAGTGCTGAATATAAATAAATGAGGATGGAACAAATGTGTCTGCAAAAGTTTTCACTTTTTGTTCCATCCTCATTCCAGTTATAGCAATTCTTCTATAGCCTCCGTTATTTCCTTGTCGGTCTTTCCCATGCCATATCCTCGAATGACTTTCCGTATAATCCGTTCTTTATCCAAAATAAAAAAGTACGGAGCCGCCCCACCCGTCCGGTAATCTTCTATCACTTTATCATCTCCATCCAAAAACATATAATTCAATTCCTTTCTCTTTGCATAATTCTGAAGTGAATGCATCCGGCTCCAACTTTCAATGGCTACCAATTCAAAATCTTCTTCTTGGTACTTTCTTTTCAGTTCTTTCAGAAAAGGGATAGAAGCCTGGCAAGCTCCGCAACCTATTCCTGTTATATTTACCAAGATGACCTTACTTTTCAAATCACTCAATGACACGGGACTCTCCTTTATATCATTCAATGTCCATTCTGGTGCTTTCTTACCCGTCAGATTAGCGGCCATATTCCTGGAAGGAACGCCATAATCATATTTTTTTGTTTCATAACCTTGCGGAACATAATCGAAAACATCAAACCTGTCAATTGTTTCTTTGTTTATTTCCACATTACAGCAAGTTTCCACCGATATATCATGGGACATTGCTCTCCGTTTTTTATAAGGCAAACCATTCGATTTGTGAATCCACAGTTCATAAATAGAAGTCGGCTCTACATAAAAAGGAGGTGGAGGCATGTGATAAGCTTTACCAAAGAACTCCACTTGTGTATTTTCGTTTATGACAAGTTTAAAATGAAAATAATCCCCACAGTCTTCCAATGTGGTGGCTATGCTGTCTTCTGTTTCCAAAGCATACCTGACAATATTTTTGCAATAATTAAAGAAAGGTGGGGACAACGGTCTGACAGGTAACGGCCTGGTGGTAAAATTATCGATTTTTATTTCCTTGACAGCATGATTCACCAACACACGTACTTCACCATTATAACCGAATTGGAACTCTTTACCATCATCTGTTCCCAAATTCACAAAACTTGCCCCTATCGTAGAATCTGCCGGATTATCGAACTCTTTCACCATATATTTTCTAATACTGGAAGGAATTGTATCACCAGGATTCCAGACTTCGCCCTCTACTTTATACGTTGCTGACTTAATCTGCTCTAAATTATTCAACACCTTTTTCAAATACTCTCTCTTGTCATCTTGGCCATTCACCACATACACTGGCAATAACAAGAGAAAAAATAAAACAGCTTTTGTTCTCATACGTTTCTTGCTTTTATTGATTCGCAAAATATTTTGTTGACGCAAAGAAGAAGAAAAGCCTGTATCTCTGCAAAATATTTATCTGAACTCTTTCTGAATTTTCTCCTTTTTCAGAAAAAGATAAGGATAAAAACCGAGAGTTAGAGCGGATTGGAGCAAGAAGGTTGTAAACAAGGGGGGTATAGAGTAACAGACTACGCTGTCGCAGCCAAACCGAAGCCATCGAAAAGCCAACTGAAACCGGAGTTGCGTTACTATCCCGTTACTCTGTTCCGAATGGCAAAGACAGTTTCGGGAAAGTTTCAAAGCGCTGAAATACAAGCTCTATTCGTCTTGCTCCGCCTGCAAATATAGCCGGATTTCCGAAATTCGGGCAGAGGGAGGCGAAAAAAGTTCTATTTCGGGTGCGATTGCGTTGATATGCTGCAATTTGCATATCGAAGAACAGCTCTACAAGGAATAATTTTGTAACCAAAAAAATTGTAGAGTTATGAGATCGACATTCAAAGTTTTATTTTATCTCAAACGTAATGCCCCGAAAAAGAGCGGGCTTATTCCGGTCATGTGCCGTATTACCGTAAACGGCAAAATCGCTCAATTCAGTTGCAAGCTGGACGTGGAGGAGAAATCGTGGAACGTAAAGTCGGGACGCGTTTCCGGTCGCAGCATCGTGGCGCAGGAGGCCAACCGGATGTTGGATAAGATTCGTGTGGGTATCAATCGAGCCTATCAGCAAATCAGCGACCGCGACAACTACGTTACCGCCGAGAAAGTTCGCAATGCCTATTTAGGATTGGGCATGAACCACGAGACACTGCTCGCCGTATTCCGTCAGCATAACGAGGATTACCGAAAGCAGGTCGGCAAACTCAAAAGCCTGCGCAGCTATTGGAAATACTGCGTCGTTTACAAACACCTCGCGGAGTTCGTCGAAAAGCGGTACAAGGTCAGCGACATTGCGCTCAAAGAGCTTACTCCGGCATTCATCACGGACTTCGAGTTGTTCCTGCGAGTGGAAAAGAACCACTGCAACAACACGGTCTGGTCATATATGATGCCGTTTCGGAAGATTATCTATATGGCCGTCAATAACGGTTTGTTGCAGCGCGATCCGTTCTTCGCGTACAGCATCACCAAAGAGGAGACCAAACGGGGCTTTCTGACCAAAGAGGAAATTACACTCTTAATCAATGGCACATTCAAGAAGAAAAGCTATGAACTGATTCGTGATTTGTTCATCTTCTGCATTTTTACGGGATTGAGCTGGACGGATATGGCGAACCTTACCGAAGCGAACCTGCAAACTTCGTTCGACGGACATTTGTGGTTGAATACCAACCGTCAGAAAACGGGTGTCGAAACGAATATCCGACTGTTGGATGTCGCCAAGCATATCATCGAGAAATACGACGGTATGGACAAAGGAGACAAGTTGCTGCCCGTTCCGTGTTACGATAACTGCAAGAACAGTATCAAGGTCATAGCGAAGAAATGCGGCATCGAGAAAAACGTCACGTGGCACATGAGCCGCCATACCTATGCCACGACGGTCTGCTTGTCGAACGACGTACCTATCGAAACGCTCTCGAAGATGTTGGGCCACCGTAGCATCCGCACGACGCAAATCTATGCGAAGATTACCGCCGAGAAAGTGAGCCGCGACATGGAGAAACTCGCGCAGCGTATCGAGCAGATGGAGAGCTTTATTTGTCAAGCGATTTAATGAACTTAAAAAACAGAATACGATGAAAAGAGAAATAATCACGATAGACGAGTACGGCAGGTTGAATATACCGACCGACACGGTAAGCGTATGGATGACGGAAGCGGAAATAGTCGAACTGTTCGGCACGACAGCCAGAGTGGTACATACGGCTATCAAAACCATCTTCAAAGAAAACGTCCTGCACGATTACGAAGTCTGCAAATGTATTCGTCTGGGCAGCGGCAACAGCGCGGACGTGTATAATATGGAGGTCGTCGTAGCTCTCGCGTTCCGACTGAACACCTACCCTGCGTCGGTTTTCAGAAAATGGCTGGTAAGGACAGCTACCGCACCCCGACGCACGACACCTCCGATTGTCATTCGATATAAGGACGGGCTTCTGAATTGAACTGGACAAACAAGGAAACGGGCAGGCTTCGCCACCTGCCCGTTTCCTTGTTTTCAGAGGATTGCCTTGCGGTAGTTTTCCGCGAGCATCTTCTCGATGTCGGATTCCCGATAGAGGACTTTGCCGCCGAACACGATATAGGGTATCTTGCGCTCGGTACGATACTCCTGCAAGGTGCGTCGGCTGACTTTCAGCCGGGCGATCACCTCCTTGTCGGTCATATACCGTTCTCCTCCGAGCGGCGGATGAAATCCGTCCGTGAGCTTATCGACCTCTTTCGCGCATCTCTTCAAAGCGTGCAACGCCAACGCTATGCGTCCATCCTCCGACGTAATTACATTACTGTCATTCATCTTTTTTGTGGATTTAGTGGTTGGTAAAATAAATATTAGCCGGAGCCATCCCTGAACTGCCCGGCTATGGGCATGAGCCTCTCTATCTCTTCCGGCTTGTAATAGAATTTCCGGTTGATTTGCGTACAGCCGATTGTGTGATTATCCCGCAGGGATTGCAGTGTGCGGGGGCTTATGCGCAGCAGGCGGCACACCTCCTGCCCGTCGAGCCACTTTTGCATCTGCTTGTCATTGCAACGGCGACATAACGCGCCGACTTTCCCCGTCAGCGACTCCACACCGGAAAGGAGCGCTTCAAAGGTTTTCTTTTCTACGATAACTATTTCCATGTTCTACGATTTTTAAGATTTGCGGCAAATCTACTCAATCCCTCCGTACCTGCTTACTGTCTGAAGCTTCGTGGCAGCTTGTGGCGTCTGTATGGCACAATTTGGCGTCGTGCTGGTCGCATACTGAAACCATCTTGCCGACAATAGCAGGTACGCAGTGTTGGACGTTAATCCGTGCAGAGCCATAGAACCGGACGGATATTTCGCCCAATAGCCCAACGTCGGAACCGACCAACGTGCGTATGCCGCTCGGATTATTCGGCTACTTATCGGTCTGTTCCTGCCGCCCTTCGGCTGTCCAGCCTGATGGTCGTACATTGGTTTCTACGGTAAGAAAATATCGGTTGTATAGCTTCTGCCTGAAATGGCAGTAGTGTTGTCGGAATGGTGACGTTTGGCGTTTTTGCTTCTTGAAAAGTCGTCTCGGAAGCCTCGGCTTTGCATCCAAGCGACAAGACGAATCGCTCGGCTTTATGCTGCGGTTGAAATCGGTTCTCCCGCAATCTGCCCGAAGGCGGATTTTATGTTCGTCGGAACATAGCAAGGTGTGTATCGAGTTACTCGATACCTTTTGAGTTACTCTCAAAAGCCTTGCCCTGACGGGGACAATCGCCCCTCCGAAGTCGGGCGATTAGAACGAAATAGAATGGAATAGATGGCAAACTATTCAAAAAAGCCAAATAGGATAGTTCCGTTTTCATCGAAAATACATACCAACGATTTATCCGTTTCATACTGCATCTCATCCTTCGAAACAATCATTCTATCGGAACGGCATTGGTGTAAAATCGTACACGAGCTACATTTGCAGAAAACTCAAACGATGAAACGATTTCATACAATCCTCATACTAAGTATCTGTATCGGCCTTCCTACCGCTCTTTTCGGGCAAGGCTATGTGAGTAGCGAATACCTCTCGTCCTCTTCTTTGAGGGACGAAGCAGGAGGCAGATTCGGTTCGGGAGCAATGGGGCGTTTTTCGGGGCGGTACACGCTGCCTCTTTCCGTGAAGCGAAACGACCGGGGACAACCCGTCGCATGGTCGGCGACGTTCAATTGTACGTATGCCTCGCTTCAAAACGAGGGTGTGGCCGCCGCGCTGAATCCTGACCGGATTCTGAATACGAGTCTGAACGTATCGCACCTGCGCCCCATCTCCGAACGATGGAGCTTGATCGCCTCATTGGGTTGCGGCATTTATGCCGTGCCGAATCAAATAGCATGGCGCAGCATACTGGCCAACGGTGCTGTCGTTTTCGTCTATAAGTTGCGGGAGAATCTCGACATCGGTGTGGGTGCGGGTTTGACCAACTCGTTCGGCGTACCGATGATTCTGCCGATGGGTTATTTGAACTGGCGTACCTCCGGCAAATACGAAATTCGAGTGGATATGTCGAGCGGGCTGAAAGTGACGGCGGCCAAATGGCTGAACCGAAAATTCAAACTGGAGCTGACCGCTATCGAAATGGACGGTATCTCCTCCGTGATGCGAATCGGTGGAAAGTCCAAAATTTACTCCTCGACAATGATGCGCTCGACCTTGTCACCGACGTTCTGCATCTCCCCGAAAGCGAGTGTCTATTTGGGGATAGGCGGAAACTGGTTGCGTTCGATACGAATCTCGGATCGCGATTTCGGAGGATTTCTCGACAGTTTCCGCGAGGACGGCCATGATTTCGGCGTATCGCTTCGGGTAACGGCAGGATTTAACTGGAGTTTTTAGCCATGCAAATACTGATATTCAGAACCTCTATATCGACACGAAGCGATTTGAAAAGGCTCCGTGAATTATTGAGCCGATATCCGCAGGTCGAAAAATGGAATGTCGATTTGGAAGATTGGGAAAAGATTTTGCGAATAGAGTGTAACGGACTGACTGCCGGTGAACTTATCGTAGCGCTTCGGACGGTAGACATTTACGCCGCCGAACTCGTATAACCGCAAAAATTATCGTAATTTTGAAAATTATAAGTGAAAATAAAATGGCAAAGTATATTATCATAGAAGACGAACGGCTGGCTTACGAAGAGATCCGACGGATGATGCAGCGCCTGCGCCCCGATTATATGTTGACGGGATGGGCTACAGGCGTCGAGCAGGCCGTTTTGCAGCTCGCATCGGGAGGCATCGACCTGATGATTGTGGACATTCGTCTCTCCGACGGATTGAGTTTCGAGATTTTCGAACGGACGGCAGCGGATATTCCGGTAATCTTTACTACCGCTTACGACGAATATGCGCTGCGGGCATTCAAGGTAAACAGCATCGACTACCTACTCAAACCCGTCGAGGAACAGGCGTTGGAGACGGCTCTCTGCAAGTTCGAACGGAATCGCCTGCCGCGTACCGCCACACCCGAACTCAAGCGGCTCGAAGCGACCTATATGACCGGAATCCGTAAAAACCGCTTTCTCGTCCGGTCGGGAGATACGTTCCGCTATGTCGAAACATCCGACATAGCATTTTTTTACAGCGAGGAGAAATATGTCTTCCTTCATCTGTTTTCCTCGCGTCGCTACATCGTCGATTATACATTGGAACAGTTGGAGACGATGCTGGACGAAGCCAGCTTCTTTCGGGTGTCACGCAACTGTATCGCCAATATTCGGGCCCTCGGGAAGGTCTCACGTTATTTCGGCGGTCGGCTGAAAATATTCTTTTCGCCGGAATGTCCTCACGAAGTTATCGTCAGCCGCGACCGCACGGAGCGGGTCTTGCAATGGATTGACGATATACGGTAAACACGTCCGAACCATGAAAAAGAACACGATTTTGTTTTTCGTCCTGCTGATTGCTGCATCATTGCTGCTTTTCATCCATACCTTTTCCGTGCTGGCACATACGCCGGAAAGGACTGGGGGCGAAGGATTATGGGTGAATTTCTTGATGAATCTGCCCTGCTGTATCCTTATCGGGTATGCGGATTATCGGGTGGCCAAGTCGCTTCAAAAGCGATTTCCCGACCGGAACGTCATACGAATTGCATCGAGTATCTTGCTGACGGCACTGCCGGTGGGACTGTTTGCCGTTGCTATCAATTATGCCATCGCACGGTTGTATGCACATCCATTCAGCATCGCGGGCAGCGTATTCCCTATTATGTTATGGAACAGCCTTATCGTGCTTTTCATCGAACTGTTTTTCTATAATCGCCGGCAGATCGAACAACAACGTCGGTTGGCCTTGATAGAGAAAGAAAAAGCACTTTACCACTTCGAGACGTTGAAGAACCAGATCAACCCCCATTTTCTGTTCAACAGCCTCAATGTCTTGGCATCGCTCGCTTACGAAGATGCGGAAAAGACCAACCGTTTCGCCAAGAAACTCTCCGGAGTTTACCGTTATCTGCTTACGACACACGACAGGCCATCGGTCTCGGTCGCCGAAGAGCTGGCTTTCGTCGAATCCTATCTCTATCTGGAGCGTATTCGTTTCGGAGATGCTCTGCGAATCGAAATCGCCGACTGCGAGAGGTGGTACGATCGGCAGATCATTCCAGCCAGCGTGCAGATGTTAGTGGAGAATGCGTTGAAACACAACATAGCGACGCCCGAAATGCCACTGACCGTACAAATTTCGGTCAGTCCGGAGGGTATTGCGGTCGTCAATAATCTGCAACTTCGCTCCAGCGTCATGCGTAGCGGTATAGGGCTGAAGAATTTGCAACACCAATATGCGCTTTACGACCGACGTATCGAAATCGAATCTGCGGACGCCTCTTTTACCGTAAAGATTCCTTTTCTGAATTAACTTAGAAAACATATCTGTTTTTCAGTGGAACAATGATTACTATTCCAAGCTAATATCATTGTCTCTCTGGAATTTCCATGTCAATATGGCGAGAATGTTTCAAAATTATATTGAATTGAGTAACAATACGACTGAACTGTATCTGCTTTGATGGCCTGATGCTGTTCGCTTTATAAAAAATAAATCTCCTCCGAGTCCCATTTCAACAAACTCGAAGAAACTGATTTATTTACTTATAAAACGAACATTTATGACACATCATATTACGGCGGATCGTTTGGTAGAATCCGCCATCAAAGCTGTTACGGAAGAACTGTTCCGCGACTTCGATAACACGCTTCGTACCCTCTGCGACGAGGAAGACGACCGCAAAGCCGTTTTTCGCACTTTGCGTTATGCGCGAATTCGCCTGCACGTATTATGCGGATATATCTCGAAAGAGGAAACGCCGGAGAGTCGTACTCAAATTCGTTTCCTGCATATCGTCATCGGATATATTGACACGGAATTAGAGATCTTAAATCGCTACGGAGATACTTATCCGCCGAAACCTCATGTTTGTAAACGACGTTGGACGGGAGCTGTAGTCGAAATAGTCGAGTTGATATACGCCTTGCACGAGATGAAACGTATTGACGACGGGGAGATAGCCATGAACGAACTGGCCGGATTCTTCGGCGAGTTGTTCGGTATTCGTCTCGATGCACGAAACCTTTACGACGCTTATACCGACATCAAACATCGCAAGGGTGAGAGCCGTACCTATTTTCTCGACAAGTTGCGCGAGCGTCTGAACCTGCGGATGCAACGCGACGATGAAAAAGAACAGGAGCGGCGACGCTGATTAAATAATGCGGATGGAAGATTCTGTCCGCATTTTGCATAAACCCAATCGCCGATTTTGCTATTTCCAAGAAAAACGCTATATTTGCATAGAGTTGTTCGACGAGATGCAAAGCGCAGCAGTTCAGCGCAGTTACACGGTTGCTAAATCGTTACTGACAACTTTCTTAATCTCCACTCTACGCTGTCATTCAGACAGATACATTAAAGTTTCTTATCCGATACAAAGATCAGATAAAACACCTGTTTTTTCCTTAACGTTATTTACTTTTGCATTCAAAATTTATACGATGAAAAGGGCAAAAACACACATTATCTTATTTATGGCAGTCACCACCACCGTTCTATATACTGTTTATATCGCTTTTCATAATAGTACCGAACGAGTAAACACCCAAATAGACCACGCTTTCAAATCCGCCATTACGGAAGATTACAATGAAAGACTTGCCTACATCAGCTATTATCATCCCGAACCTACAAACTGGGATATAAAAATGTATACTATCGCTCCCAGCCTACATCAAAAAGTAAAAAGCTACACCATAAGAACCAGACAAGGAAAAACAATCTATACCTTTAAAGACAGTCTGGACGAGCAGACCGCCAAACGTATGCTGAACCAATACATTCTATCCCAACTAAAACCCATAAAGCCCGATGAATTAAATGCAACCTTTAGAAAGATATTATCCGATCATGACATAACCGGCAGGACCGGAACTATTTATTATAACAAATCCATTTCCCAACACAGTGACCAAAGTTCTGCAATTCCCCGAACGGCATACAATACTCCCCGATACATAGTAGATATCACCCAAAACATCAAGGTACAAGCATGGGTAAACTATGACTTCAAAACCATTTTACGACACATAGACAACACTCTCTTTTGGCTCATCGGACAATTGATGATTCTTATTTTCATACTCATTTTTCTTAAAAAGGAAAAGGATACTCAAACACTCCTTACTCTTATGAACATAGACATGGAGAAACAAGAGTTGTATATAGGAAACAAAAAGTGCAACATTCAGAAATTAGACCTCACTTTACTAAATATGCTTTATGAAAAAGCAGGAACTTGCGTAAGTCGTGAAGAAATAAAAAAGAGTCTCTGGCCTACGGATGATAATGCCAATGAAAAAATAGATGCACACATCAAATCAATCCGGAAAGTTTTAAAAGAATTCCAAGAATATAAATTAATAACAGTCAGAGGAAAGGGTTATTATCTACGTATTCCATAATCCAGATTCCAGGCATTCTTTTAAAACAATATCCGCTAAATCATCTTTCTGAAAAAGCCTGTTTCTATTTTATTTCCTCCTTTTTTTATGTATATTTGCGGCTCTTTTAACACAAAAAACGTGGGGATTCACTAGAATTGGGAGAGCAACAAAATGAAAATCAAATTTATAAGTCTCGCAAGCGGAAGTAGCGGCAACTGCTATTTTCTCGGAACAGACAGATATGGCATATTGGTGGATGCAGGCATTGGCATCCGTACAATAAAAAAAACATTAAAAGAACTTGGAATCGGACTGGATATTATCCGGGCAGTATTCATAACACACGATCATGCCGACCACATCAAAGCAGTAGGGCATTTAGGAGAGAAATTTGGAATTCCTGTTTACTCTACTCCGGAAGTACATGCAGGAATCAACAAAAGTTATTGCATGACCGAGAAATTATCGACCTGCGTACACTACCTGCACAAAGGTGAGACAATGGAATTGGAAGATTTCGCAATTACTGCCTTTGAAGTGCCTCACGACGGAACTGACAATGTTGGCTATTGCATAAATATAGACGGTAAAATATTTTCTTTCCTTACTGACTTGGGGCATATCACTCCCACTGCCGCCGAATATATATGTAAAGCAAACTATTTGGTATTGGAAGCGAATTACGATGAAGAGATGTTGAAAATGGGACCTTATCCCCAATATTTAAAAGAACGTATTGCCGGGCCTAATGGACACATGAGTAACCGCGAAACCGCCGATTTTTTGGCAGAAAATATCAATGAAAGTCTTAAATATATTTGGCTTTGTCATCTTAGCAAAGACAATAATCACCCCGAACTGGCATATAAGACAGTAGAACTCTCACTACGAAACAAAGGGATTATCGTTGGCAAAGATGTGCAAGTCATTGCCTTAAAGCGGAATACGCCTTCAGATATTTATGAGTTTGAATAAATTTCGATGAAAAGGTGAAAAAATGATGCAAAATGTTGGATGTTTAAAAGAAAACACCTACCTTTGCAACCGCAAATCAGAAAAGAATGCACTCTTAGCTCAGTTGGTAGAGCAACTGACTCTTAATCAGTGGGTCCAGGGTTCGAATCCCTGAGGGTGTACAAATTCAAGGTTGCAATAAAAATAATATGTTGCACTCTTAGCTCAGCTGGTAGAGCAATTGACTCTTAATCAATGGGTCCAGGGTTCGAGTCCCTGAGGGTGTACAAGGAAAAAGGAGGTTTTTGCCTCCTTATTTTGTTGGTTTACAGCAGATTAATTGAATAGATGTTATATGAATTGACATCTAAAGGAGTATCAAAAGATAGTACTAATTACGTCAAACTATGACAAGGTATAGTAAATAGTGACATATTTGTGATACCAATGCGATACTAGGGGGTGATACCGGTGTGATACCAATGTGATACCCGGTGTGATACCAGACGTAAATCTTCCCAATTTCTCCTTATCTACATTTATCAATCATACTTAAAGTAAAAGTATGAACAATGTATCTGTACGGCTCGTCTTTGATA
>ERZ1504176.554-NODE-554-length-14821-cov-5.869294_pt1 | contig 14821 bp, 10 predicted proteins | sample MGYA00574906_ERZ1504176 | MGnify/ENA primary metagenome ERZ1504176 (study PRJEB39906, sample SAMEA3182081) | gut metagenome | biome: human; feature: gut; material: Stool; isolation source: human stools | place: Canada | collected 2012-12-04 ...
GTATTTTTTGAGACTAACAAGTAAAACAGAAAATATTTATCGAAAAACAATAAAAAAAACGCGTTTTACGATAAATATACAGAAAACAAACACTTCAAACGGGAAAATACATAGAACTGCAAGGGGATAAATGACCTCGCCTTATGTTTATAAAGAAAGAATGGATTTAATCTCCACCTCGTCACGGTGAAGCTGGGCAATAAGTTCTTCTATACTGTCGAATTTCAGTTCAGGACGGGTGCGGCGCACAAAGGAAAGACGCATCGGCTGCTGATAAATATCAGCATCAAACCGGAATATATGGACCTCAATACTGCGATCGGGTCCGTTCTCCAACGTAGGCCGGTAGCCAATGCTTAGCATACCGCCGTACTCCTTGCCTTCAACACAGACACGGACGGCATACACACCATCGCAGGGAATCAGCTTGTCAGGATCGGAAACACGGAGATTAGCCGTAGGGAAACCTATCTTACGCCCCACCTGATAGCCACCGACAACCGTACCGTCCAAAAAGAAATCATATCCCAGATACTCGGCAGCTTCCGAAACGTTTCCCTCCAGCAACAGACCGCGAATAGCCGAGGAGCTGACAGTAACCTCCGTTACCGATGTCTCCTTACTATAAGAATACGCGCGCGCAAGAAGCACCTCCATACCCAATTCGCGACCATAGTGCACATAGTCTTCAAAACCCTCGCTGCGGTTATGCCCGAAACGATGGTCGTACCCCACTACCAAAGCTTGTATCTGATAGCGATCCTTCAGTATGGACATGAATTCCCGTGCCGAAAGCCGGGCTATTTCAGGAGTAAAATCAAGCATCATGCAATAATCCACCCCAGTCTTGGCAAGCAGGGAAACTTTCTCATCACAAATGGTCAATAACTTCGGATGATAATCGGCCTGCATCACTTTACGCGGATGTACCGGAAAAGTCACGACCGACGAAGCAAGCCCACGCCCGGCAGCTACCGCACACACTTGCTCTATCAGGTAGCGGTGTCCCCGATGTACTCCGTCAAAGAAACCGATAGTGGCTACACTTGGACGGGAACCAATGTCCGATGTTTCACAAAACAACTGCATGTCTCCAATCCTCGTGGGCCTTTGGCGTATAGGTAGAAATACCCAACGCCTCCGCTGTCCGGCAATTGGCCTCAGAATCGTCAATGAAAAGAGTCTCGTTGGGAAGAATACCGGTCTCATCCAGTACTTTCTGAAATATATCGGCATCCGGTTTTGCCATCTTCATCTCATAAGAGAGATAGATATGCTCAAAAAAGTCCTCCGCACGGAAAGCCTTGTAGCGAAACGCGTGCAGACACGACCATTGCCAATGGATTTCATTGGTGTTGCTCAGCAGATAGACCACATATTTTTTGCGCAGTTCCAACAGTAAATCCAATTTAAAAGTAGGAATACTCACTAGGAAACTGTTCCAGGCGTCATCTATCTGGGCATCAGTCACCGGTTTCCCTATCTTTCCACGAATCACTTCCCGGAACTCCGCACTGGTAATCAACCCTTTTTCATATTTCTGGAAGAAATCCTGCTGGTGATAGAGGTCCAACATGACTTCCACGTCCGGCAATCCCAGCTTTCTGAAATTCTCTAAACAGCGCTGGCGGTCCAAATCAATCAGAACTCCGCCAAAATCAATAATAAGGTTCTTGATTCCTCTTCTTTTCATCACTATTTCTGTGTTAAACGTCGGATAAGGCGAACCAGTTCACCTATCCACAAAACAAACGAAGTAGAAACGACAATCGTCATCCAAGTCATAAAATCGAGCGGCACTGTGCGGAATACAGCTCCACCAAACTGTACAATCAGTATCTGTCCGCCCAAAATGGCAAGTATAATCAGCTCCATGCCATAAGATTTAGAAATGCCCTTGAACGCCGAGTCCGAAGTGCCGAACACACGTGCATTGAACAAGTTCCAGAACTGAAGCATAACAAAGAACGTGAAGAACACAGTCAACCGATAGGTAGTCATCCCCCCCTCTTCACTGTTAAACCAGAAGAGCATTCCCATAAGTAACACCAGGAAGGCAGACCCCATTCCCAGAATGTAATACCTCATGGACTTGGTTATAATGAAATCCGTACTCTTACGCGGTTTTTCCTTCATCACGCTCTCACTGGGTGGAATGGACGCCAGGGCCAGGGCCGCAAACGTATCCATAATCAGGTTCACCCACAACATCTGCGTGACGGTCAAAGGAAGCGTCGTACCCACCAGTGAACCCAGGAGAACGATAAACAAAGCCACAAAATTGATAGTCAGTTGAAAAACAATGAAACGCTGTATATTCTTATATAGAGAACGTCCCCACATCACGGCCGTACCTATACTGTTGAAGGAGTCATCCAGCAACGTGATGTCGCTGGCCTCCTTGGCAACGGAGGTTCCAGTACCCATCGAAAGTCCCACTTGCGCATGGTTCAACGCAGGAGCATCATTCGTGCCGTCACCCGTCACAGCCACTACCGCACCTTTCTGCTGCAACAGTTGCACCAGACGCTGTTTGTCTGTGGGGCGTGCACGCGACATTATCTTCAAGTCCATCACACGGTCCAATGCCTCCTCATCCGTCAATTCGGCAAATGCAGCTCCCGTAATGCGGTTCTTTTCCGTATCCTCCGGTTTCCACAGACCAATCTGACGTGCTATCTCGGTAGCTGTACCCAGTGTATCTCCCGTCACAATCTTCACGCCGATACCTGCCGACTGGCATTTGGCAACGGCCGCAGGCACATCCGGACGGATAGGATCACTGATGGCAACCACACCGAGGAACGACAAGTCATTTTCAGCAACCAATGACACACAATCAGACGCTTCCGCATCATCCACAATCTTGAATGCAAAGCCAAGTGTACGCATAGCCATATTCTGGTAGTTGAGCAACTGAGCCTCCACTGTAGAACGGTATTCCACCGCATCCACACGCTTGCCGTCCAACATGACATCCTTGCATTTACCCAAAACAATCTCGGGAGCTCCCTTCACATACAGCACCTTCTTCCCAATCAGGGGGGATTGCACCAGGGTAGCCATGAATTTCCTTTCCGTAGAGAAAGTCAGCTGGTCGATAACCGTAGCTTTCTCACGCAGCGCCAGATAGTCGCATCCTTGGCTGTTCAGCCAAAGCAGCAGTGCCACCTCCGTGGGGTTACCCACCCCTTTCGGCTTCTCGCCAGTCACCTCTTCTTCCAGAAAAGCAGTAGAGTTAGCACTGATACCTTCCATTACCAGCTTGCTGAGGTCATCATTCCCCAGCTGCCCGTTATTCTTCAAACCATAGAAATTGGGTTCATGCACCTGCATCAGATTTTGGGTCAATGTACCGGTCTTGTCGGTACAAATCACTGTAATGGCTCCCATCGTCTCGCATGCATGCATCTTGCGCACCAGGTTGTTGGTGGAGAGCATGCGGCGCATATTCAACGCCAGACTGAGTGTCACGCTCATCGGCAAGCCTTCGGGCACAGCCACCACAATCAGGGTAACCGCCATCATAAAGTATTGCAAAGTAGCCTGCAAGGCCGGCAGCCAATCACGGAAGGTATGAAATGAAGAAAAGTCATAGACCAGTACCACATCCTTTACAAAGAAAATGAAAAAAGCCAGACCCGCTACGGAAAAGCCAATCTTTCCAATCAGATTGGCCAATTTGGTCAACTGAATATTCAGCGGAGTAGGTTCCGTATTCTGTTCGGTACTTTGACGTGCCACTTTACCGATTTCCGTAGCATCGCCCACAGCCTCCACACGCATGGTGCCATGTCCGTCCACCACCGTTGTACCGCGCAAAATGCGATTGGAAGCATACGTAGCCTCTTCGTCAAAGTCAGCTTCTACGGTAGTTTTCGTCACTACCGGCTCACCGGTCAGATTCGATTCGTTCACTTGCAGGGAAATGGCTTCCAGCAATTCACCGTCCGCCGGAACCTCTTCACCGGTTTCCAGCACCACTATATCACCCACCACTACATCTTTACGGGGAATCTCCTGCACATGTCCGTTACGAATTACTTTCACCAAAGTTTCTTCGTTCACTGCATTCAGCAGGTCAAACTTCTTTCCGGCATCATACTCAAAGAAGAAACCGATACCGGTAGCCAGCAGAATGGCTACTATAATGCCGATAGTCTCGGCATATTCATTCTCTACAATGGAAATAATCAAAGAAAACAGAGCGGCAACCAGCAATACCCTTACTACGGGGTCCTCAAACTTCTCCAGATACAATTTCCATAAGGAAGGCCGTTTAGGAGGCGTCAATAAATTTACTCCATGTTCGTCGCGGCTCTTCCGCACTTGTTCGTCGGTCAGTCCGACATGATAATAATCATCCTTTATTGCAGTCATGCAAGTCTTTAGGTTTAATTTTGGAACGCAAAAATACAATAATAATCCGGGAAAACAATACCTATATAATGATTAGTGATTAATTGACTGTCATTGATTCTCTTTTTCCCTCACCAGTTTCGGTCTAGTTGCAGGCTCCCACGGCAATGTGAACCAGAAAGTCGAACCTGCCCCTTCTTCCGATTCCACGCCTATTTCGCCCCCCAATTTGCGGACAATGGTCTGGCAAATGGAGAGTCCCAGTCCGGTACCGTTCTTTTCCTGCTTCAGCTTGACGAAACGTTCAAAAACATGTGGCAACTTTTCCTGGGGAATACCGGTTCCCGTGTCTTTTACGTAGAAATAGAGACCTTCCTCATAGAGTCTGAATCCGAGGGTAATACTGCCTTCCTGGGTGAACTTCAGGGCATTCGTCATAAAATTGGATATCACTTGTGCAAGCCGGTTTCTGTCTGTATGCATGGTATATTCCTTCTCAGAAGCCTCCCGGACAATCTGCACTCCACTACCCAGCTCGGCCACCCGCATACGGAACTGTTGTTCCAAATCGGACATCATCTGGTTGATGTCCACATCCGAGAACACAAATTCCAATGTTCCGGCTTCTATCTTCGAGAGGTCCAGAATATCAGCAATCAGCTGTTGCAGCATTTCATTGTTACTTTGCACAATTTCCAGGAACTGTGTCTTCTCTTCGTCTGTCGATGCAGAGGCCAGCAATTCCGAGAATCCGACAATTGCGTTCAGCGGGGTACGGATTTCATGGCTCATATTCGCCAGGAACACCGATTTGGAGCGGTCGGCATTCTCTGCCTTCTCACGTGCCAGTTTCAATTCAGCTTCCACTTGTTTCAGCCGGGTAATGTCATGCACGGTAATCACCATGCAGTCGCGGTCCTCAATCTCCATATACTCGCCGGAAACATAAGCATTGCATTCCGTAGTTCTGCCTTCGCTATCCCTAAGATTCAGAATAGCTGCCAAATCCGTGAAGTTCTTTTGCACCACAAAGGCATTCTCTATGGCATTCCGCACGGGGCAGTGCTCACACAAATCGTGAGTGCCGCAACCTCCTGCTGCCGACAAGGCATTGTTACAGCGCAGAATATCTCCCACCCGTCCAGTTTCGGCAGGCTTTACAGCTCCGGTAATATCGTAGTAATTGGTGTAGAATACAGTGAAGTCGCGGTTTATCAGCAGTACATAGGCGTGCAGATTCCGCATAATCGCCCTGAACAGCTTGTCGGTCATTTTCATAAAATGTTGTTTTAATAGAGAACAAAAATAAACTATTTTTGTTCAACAATAGAACAAAAAGGGCTTTTAAACGTTACTATAAGAGAACAAACCTAAAAAAAGAAATTTATGGAAAAGTACATTTGCACTGTATGCGATTATGTCTATGACCCTGAATTGGGCGACCCTGAAAATGGAATAGAACCGGGAACATCTTTCGAAGACCTTCCCGAAGATTGGGTTTGCCCCTTGTGTGGAGTAGGCAAAGAAGAATTTGAGAAAGCGTCCTAAGACGCTTTCTTTTCTTTTATATCGCTGCTGGCTTCCACTACATTCACCACATAATCGCCCAGCTTTTCACATTCCGCAATGATGTCCATATAGTAAACACCCATCTGGTAATCATATTCCTTGTTGTTCACATCCAAGATATTCTGGTTCTTCAGCTGATTGCGGTAATTATTGATTTCGTTCTCCAAATTAAAGGACTTGTTCACATCCGCGCCTGCATGCTCCGGATGTTCCACCACGACAATCATCTGCTCCAAGGCATCATCCGTCAGCTTCATCATGAAATGGATATGCTCGTACTGCTTCTCGGTGAAATCCTGATTGGTCTGGCGCTTGCGGTTGATGGTACGTGCCAGGTTATAACAGCTGTCGCCGATGCTCTCTATCTCCGTCACTTCACGCAGCATGGCACGTATTTGCAACTTACTTTCCGAACTCAGGCGCCCTTCGGACACTTGATTCAGATAATTGGCAATCTCCAGCTCCATGCTGTCACTGATATTCTCGTACTTCTCCACACGGCTGAACACTTTGTTGAAATCATCATCCTTCTCCGTATGCAGCAAGTCCTGCACCATTCCGAACATACGGCGGGTACGTTCGGCAAAAAGATGTATTTCCTTGCTTGCCTGCAGGATGGACAGCTCTGCCGTAGAAAGCATACCGCCCGAGATAAAACGCAAGCGATATTCCTCGTCCTGCTCCTTCATTGGAATAATGGCACAGACCGTACGTTCGATAAACTTCACGAACCATATCAATATCAGCACGTTGCAGATATTGAAGCAAGTATGGAATGCCGAAAGCTTGAAGGATACGGCCACAGCCGGATCTTTAGTACCCATCACGTTCTCTACGAACCATGACACAGCCTCGGTAAAGGGGGTGAAAAGACACAACACCCATATCACACCAAACACATTGAACACCAAGTGGGCCAAAGCAGCCCGCCTTGCCTGCGTATTACCGGTCAGCGCCGCAAGGTTTGCCGTGATGGTTGTACCGATATTCTCTCCCAAAACCAGTGCTGCCCCCAATTCGAAACTAATCCAGCCGTTGGCGCACATAATAAGCGTAATGGCCATAGTTGCCGCAGATGCCTGCACAATCATGGTCAACACCGTACCGATACCCACAAAAAGGAGTATGGAGATAAAGCCCATGTCGGTATAGTCCTGCACAAATGACAGCATATCAGGATTTTGGCTCAAGTCAGGAGCATTGTTTTTCAAATAGGAAAGCCCCATGAACAAGAATGAGAAACCGAAAATAAATTCACCGACAGACTTGCGGTTACTTTTTTGAGAGAAGAGGAGAGGAATGCCGAAAGCAAGAAGAGGAAGAGCAAAGGCGGCAATGTCCACCTTGAAACCTAAAGCTGAAATAATCCATGCCGTAACAGTCGTACCGATATTAGCACCCATTATGACACCTATGGACTGTGAAAGCGTTAACAACCCCGCATTGACAAAACTTACAACCATCACCGTGGTTGCAGAGGAAGATTGTACAAGTGCTGTAATCAGCACGCCCGTCAACACACCGGTCACTCTGTTGGTTGTCATTGCGGTCAATATTTTCCGCAGTCTGTCACCGGCAAATTTTTGAAGCCCCTCACTCATAATCTTCATTCCGTAAAGAAACAGTGCCAATGAGCCGAGTAGCTTTAAAAAATCATAAAAAGAATATTCCATCTTTAATTATTTAAGGTGTTTCATTCCTTCACGTGTTATAATGTCCTATATTTAACGTGTCAACCCACTAAAAACGAGACATCATGAAACACATGTTACAAATTTGTTGCAAAAATAATAATATTTCTAAAGAATTCCCTATAGGGAGCTCACTTTTGGATATTTATTACGGTTTTAATCTAAATTTCCCCTATCAGGTAGTCAGTGCAAAAGTCAACAACCGTTCCGAAGGACTGAATTTCCGTGTATACAACAATAAGGATGTAGAGTTTCTCGACATACGTGACTCCTCAGGCATGCGCACCTATGTCCGTTCCCTCTGCTTCATTCTTTACAAAGCTGTCAGCGAGCTGTTTCCGGAAGGAAAACTGTTCGTAGAGCATCCGGTATCCAAAGGTTACTTCTGTAACTTGCGCATCGGCCGTTCCATAGAGCTGGAAGATGTGACCGCCATCAAGAAACGGATGCAGGAAATCATCGCCGAAAACATCCCCTACCATCGTGTAGAATGCCACACCACCGAGGCTGTGCGTATCTTTAGCGAACGGGGCATGAACGACAAGGTTAAGCTGCTGGAAACCTCCGGCTCGCTATATACCTATTATTACACATTGGGCGACACCGTAGACTACTACTACGGCAACCTGCTGCCCAGTACCGGGTTCATCTGGCTGTTCGACATCGTGAAGTATTACGACGGCCTGCTGCTGCGTATCCCCAACAAGGAGAACCCGAATGTACTGGAAGAAGTGGTGAAACAGGAGAAGATGCTCGACGTATTCAAGGAACACCTGCGCTGGAACTACATCATGGGGCTGAGTAACGTGGGCGACTTCAACCTGGCTTGCGAGACAGGCCATGCCACCGACCTCATCAACGTAGCCGAAGCCCTGCAGGAGAAAAAGATAGCCCAAATAGCTGACGACATCTACCACCGCGGCGAAAACGGAAACCGGGTGAAGCTCGTACTCATCTCCGGTCCATCGTCCTCCGGAAAGACGACTTTCAGCAAGCGGCTCAGCGTGCAGTTGATGACCAACGGCCTGCGTCCCTATCCCATCTCGCTGGACAACTACTTCGTAGACCGTGAAGACACCCCACGCGACGAAAACGGAAACTACGACTACGAATCACTCTACGCCCTCGACCTCGAACTCTTCAACACCCAGCTGCAGGCATTGCTCCGTGGCGAAGAAGTGGAGCTGCCCCGCTTCAACTTCAACCTCGGGAAGAAAGAGTACAAGGGCGACAAACTTCGCATCGACGAGCATACCATCCTTATCCTGGAAGGAATCCATGCCCTGAACCCTGAACTGACACCACAGATTCCCGCCGCCAGCAAATATAAGATTTATGTATCCGCCCTGACCACCATCTCGCTGGACGACCACAACTGGATTCCCACCACGGACAACCGCCTGCTGCGCCGCATCATCCGCGACTTCAACTACCGCGGCTACTCGGCACAAGAGACCATTTCACGCTGGCCCAGTGTACGTGCCGGCGAGGACAAATGGATATTCCCCTATCAGGAAAATGCCGATGTCATGTTCAACTCCGCCCTCTTGTTCGAATTTGCCGTGCTCCGCTGCCACGCAGAGCCCATCCTTACCAGTGTTCCACGGAACTGTCCGGAATACGCAGAAGCCTACCGGTTGCTGAAATTCATCAAATATTTCACCCCCGTGCAGGACAAAGAAATTCCACCGACATCCTTATTGAGAGAATTTTTAGGAGGCAGCAGCTTCAAATACTAAGTTTTTATTCTAACTTTGTGAGCAAATAAAACAAACGTACACATGAAAAAAATTATTTCGATACTTCTCTTAGCGACTTTCTGCATCTTTACTCAACTCCATGCGCAAAACCGTGCAGACGAATTGATGAAACAAGCACAAGAAAATCTTACGAAAAAAGAATATATCAAAGCCCGCTATCTATTCCTGCAAGCCTACAATGCCTTTGCCACGCAAGACAAGTATGCCCAGGCAGTGGAATGCGGCGTCAATGCCAGCGCCCTCTACCATCGGGAGAATTACTATAAAGAAGCTTTTGAACTGCTGCGCGGTGCCGAGCAAGTGGTGGCAACCGGCGAACAGAAAACGGGCAAGGCCATGCCCAACCTACGTTTCCGCATCAACAAGGAACGCCTGCAGATGTACATCAACCTGAAAAATCCCGCACGCGCCAAGGAACAGCTGACCAAACTGGAAGAGACCGCCAAAGCCTCTCACAACGACTCTCTGAGCAACGACCTGCTTTATACGCAGGCCAACTATTACTACACCTTCGGTATGAATGCGCAAGGTGATGCCGCCACCAACCGCCTGATAGGGCAATATAAGGAACAGAAGAACTACGCCAAGGTAGACGAATGCTACAAGACTCTCATCAGCATTGCCCGCAAGGCAAACAATGCCGGACTGGTGGCTCGTACATACGACAAGTATATCCTCTGGACCGACTCCGTGAAAGCGCTTACCGCACAGGACGAACTGAACGTCCTGAAGAAGAAGTACGATGAAAGCCTGGCCACCATCCAGGAGAAGGACGACTCCTTGAGCGCCAAGCAATACATCATCATCGGACTCTGCGTACTGGCTGCCATCCTTGCCGCAGTCCTGATATTCGGTGCTATCGTATTGTTGCGCTTCATCGTCCTTACCCGCAAGCAGAAGAAAGCCATCGGTATCGCCAACGAGCACAACGAACTGAAAACAAAATTCATCCAAAACATCTCCGCCCAGATGGAACCGACACTGGACACGCTCGACGCTTCGCTGCCGGGAGTAAAGGCCCTGCATACATTCTCCAACCACATCCAGGAACTGTCCGAATTGGAGAACACCTTGTCCGAACCTTACGAAATGCAAGAGAAGAACATCTCCGCCTTCTGCGAGGCTATCATGGACAAGATTAAGGGAAAAACCCGGGAAGACGTTTCCCTGGCCGTCAATGCTCCAAAGCTGAATGTAAAAATCAATCCGGAGCAACTGGAACGCATACTGCTGCACCTTTTAGAGAACGCCGCCGAATACACTCCCGCCGGAGGCAAGATATGGCTCGACTTCAAGAAACGCGGTGCACACACGCATCAGTTCATCGTCAGCGACACCGGTTGCGGTGTTCCCGAAGAGCAACGCGAAAACATCTTCAAGCCCTTCACCGAAGTGAAGGACTTGACACTGGGCGACGGCTTGGGGCTTCCCATCTGCTCACTGATAGCCACCAAGATGAACGGCAGCCTGACACTGGATACCGGCTACAGCAAGGGGGCACGGTTTGTACTAGAACTGCATGCTTAACGGCAGGTTGGTACAGAATAGAGTGGAATTCAGCAGCAAGCGAGAAAGAAACAAGAAGTTATCAAACCTGCCCTCACTGCCCTCACCGCTTTTCTGAAATGCCCTGCTCATCGGCATTGCAGCGGCGAGTGAGAGCAAATAAAAAGAGTGAGGGCAAAATTTGCCCTCACTCTTTTCAGTTACCCGGTTACTTGCTGCCACTCCCCCTCAGTACGCACGGGCTTTCGTCCGCCTCTCCCCCGTCTTTTATTAAGAAAAGCATATACATTTCTTGTGCCAGACACAGTGTATTGACAACGGCTCACTATAGTGGTCTGTTCAGCTCACTGTAGTGGTCTGTCTTGTTCACCTTAGTGAGCCGACTTGTTCACTGTAGTGGAGCATTGGCAAATCAAAAGGTTTCTCGGAAGAAACACGCATGCGGAGCACAACGAAACCATAGCCTTTACATCCATACTGACCGTGCTATTGGCAGCCTGCACTGAAACGACAAGTTACAAAACGGCTAAAAAGCATGATAAACAGCACTCCTTCCGATACATGAGACATGTATCATGCAAAATGAGACAATTCACCTCAAAAATGAGACATGCTTTATTGCGCAATAGATAAAAATTGGCTAACTTTGCCATAAGCCCAAAAGCAAAAAGCATGAAACAAGTCTTGTATCTTACCGCTTCAACCGTATTCTTTGGAATAACAGGTACAACCATCCCCCCTCCCGCTCCTTATTCAATACCATCATAAATTAAAATCTTGTACTTATGAAGTATTTATGTATCATCCTTTTTCTGGCAATAAGCATTTCATCCTGCCAGCAGCAAGCCGTCAATGAAAAATGCGAGAAGAACATTATAGTATGTTTCGACCATTATCATCCTAAACCATACAAGACGCCGGGAGGAGTGGGACACATGCCGATGCCTAAAGTCCTCTATACCGACAGCATAGGAACTCTTGTGGAATACATGCCCAACAAAGATTCCGATACCCTGACCATCTATTCCACTGAACACTTCAAGGAGTTGGGCCTGAACTATGGAGATTTTGAGTTCAACTACTACCCATTAATGAAAGGAGATACCGTTATTATTTCCATGGATAGCCTTGGCTACCCCATTTTAAGCAGCAAGCATCATCCCGGATATAGCAGAATCTATAACATGAACTATGAGTTGCGCAAAGGGAAGACCCATGCAGGACTGGAAGCAAAGACTTGTCTTGGGGGTGACTGGGTGCGGATTGCCAAATCGATTGATATAATACGGGCAAATAACTGGACTTCATTACTAATGGATTACTGCCCTTTGGATTCATTACAATCCATGTTCGACAGTTACAAGAAGAACTATACAGATACCATCAATTCCTTTAAAGAACAGCAACTTATCTCAAGCGAGATACACGACCGTTATCAATGCCTGCTCAAGCTGAAAGACTATGAATCCCGGCGAATGCTGAATGAAGACACCGCCTTCTACCGTCAGATGGAACCCGAAATAGCTGACAAATATATCCGTTATCCCTCCTACCGTGAATTTCTGGACTACTACCTTTGGTTCTTCAACCAGCATATCCCGACGATACGCAAATCCCAGGGAGGAAGCAAGGACTGGCGTCAAACCTTCGATGAGCTATCTGCGAAACCGTTCCAGCCAAAATCCAAGCAAGCCCTGCTTGAACGCTGCATCAAAGAAATCGGCGAGAACTTTTCGGCACAAGACGTAAACAGCTATCTTGACAAATATATCCACATCACCCAAGACACACTGCTGCCCGACAGGATAAGAGACCAATACAACTTGTCTGCCGATGCCAACCAGCTATTGCTGAAGGACATTCATGGAAAGCCTGCCAACCTGAACAGATTGCTGGAAAAGAACAGGGGAAAGGTCATTTATGTGGACTTTTGGGCAAGCTGGTGTGTGCCCTGCCGGGAAGAGATGCCTCCCTCGGAAAAGCTGAGAGAACTGTACAAGGGAAAAGATGTGGTATTCGTCTATCTCGCCTTCAAGGACCAGGAAAGCAGTTGGAAAATGGCGGTAGAGCAGGAGGGCTTATCAGAAGTACCCGACAATTTCTTCATCACAAATCCAAAGAACAGCAAAATGCTGGAAAAGCTAAAGCTGGAATTAATTCCCCGATACATCATTTTCGACAAACAAGGCAATATTGTTGAAATGAATGCTCCAAGACCAAGTGACAAACAAGTGACAACAACAATAGACAAGTATCTAAAATGATACATCAGCAAAAGTTTGAAGTATAATTAAAACTTTTCGGTATATGAACTTTCCACAAAGCCTGCCGCATCCTCACACAAGATGCAGCAGGCTTTATCATTCTATATCTTAACGGATTCAGCGCAATGCCTCCACCTCTTCCGGCGTCAGTGGAATTTTCTTACCCAGACGGCGCGCTCCCGTTTCGGTAACCAGATAATCCTCCTCATTGCGGATGCCACCGAAGTTGCGGTATTCTTCCACCTTATCATAGTCAATGAAGTCCATAAACTTCTTCTCTCCCCTCCACAAATCAATCAACTCGGGAATGAAATAAATGCCCGGCTCAACCGTATGCACAAAGCCCGGTTCCAGAGGGATGGCAAGGCGCTGGCTCTTTCGGCCGAACTGCGTACTCTTGGGCTGGCCGTCATAGCCTACCCAAACTTCACCGAAGTTCTCCATATCGTGCACATCCATTCCCATCATATGCCCCAGTCCGTGAGGATAGAACAGCGCATGGGCACCTTCGCGCACCGCATCTTCGGCATTGCCCTTCATCAAGCCCAGCTCTTTCAGCCCTTCCACCATCACTTGGGCGGAAAGCTCGTACACCTTCATATAAGGAATGCCCGGACGGAGGGCTTTGACAGACTCCAAGTGCATGGCGTTCTGGATTTCGTAAACGGCACGCTGGCGGGGAGTAAAGGTCTTGTCCGCCGGCACGGTGGACGACATGTCGCCACAGTAACCCGAAGGAAGCTCGGCGCCGGCATCAATCAGGAAGAGGTCGCCCGGCTTTACTTTATTTCCATGATAGTGGTTGTGCAAAGTCTGCCCGTTGATAGTGGCAATCGTGGCAAAAGACAACTCGCAGTTGTTCATCTGGGCGATACGGTTCATTTCGGCCACAACCTCGTATTCGTACATGCCCGGACGAAGCACCTTCATTGCGGTGATGTGCATGTCAGCAGTCACGTCGCATGCCTTTTCTATTTCCGCTATTTCTTCTGCCGACTTGTAGTTGCGCTGTGCCACCACCGCACGGATAAACGGCACAGACCCTTCCTGCCGTGCCGGAGGAACACCCAGCCAGTCCATCAGTTTCAACTTATGCTCGGCACGATAAGGGGGCAAATAATGGATGGTCTGTCCCTTCTGTACAGCCTTGTGCAGATAACCGACGATGTCGGCAAAAGGACGGGTTTCGGAAATTCCCACAGCAGAAGCCTTTTCGTGAAGGGTGGGCTGGGTACCCATCCAGACAATATGGTCGATGGTCAGCTCATCGCCAAAAATGATTTCTTTATCTTCATCTATGTCGATGAGAGCTGACAGCCCGGCAAACGACAAGCCAAAATAGTAGAGAAAAGTGGAATCCTGGCGGTAACGGAAAGTATTGTCCTCATAGTTCAAACCTTGTTCATCGTTACCCAAAAACAGTAACACTCCGGAGCCTATCGTTTTTTTCAGCTGGGCCCTGCGCTGCACATACGTTTCTTTAGCAAACATAACATTCCTTGTTTTAGTAGTTATAGGACAAAGATATAGATAATCTTTGAAAGAAGATAATACAAAAAGGAGATTAATCTATATAGTTCATAATCAGAAGACTATTTTGCCAACGTTTTTCAAGCCTTTGGCAAAGTTTTGCCACCGCGTTGGCAAAGTCTTGCCATAGGCATGGCAAAAG
>ERZ1504176.601-NODE-601-length-13755-cov-4.921168_pt1 | contig 13755 bp, 10 predicted proteins | sample MGYA00574906_ERZ1504176 | MGnify/ENA primary metagenome ERZ1504176 (study PRJEB39906, sample SAMEA3182081) | gut metagenome | biome: human; feature: gut; material: Stool; isolation source: human stools | place: Canada | collected 2012-12-04 ...
CAAAGAAGCACAGACGGAAGCTGAAGTAATTAAAAAAAACAAGCTTTTGGAAGTAAAAGAAAAATTCCTGAACAAAAAAGCTGATCTGGAAAAAGAAGTCGCCTTACGCAACCAAAAGATTCAGCAGGCCGAAAATAAACTAAAACAACGCGAACTGATGTTGAACCAAAAACAGGAAGAGGTCCAACGCAAACGTACAGAAGCGGAAGCTATCAAAGAAAATCTAGAAGCTCAAATTGTCATCATAGACAAGAAAAAGGATGAACTGGATAAATTACAAATGCAAGAACGTGAAAAACTGGAAGCTCTTTCCGGTCTTTCTGCCGAGGAGGCCAAAGAACGCCTGATTGAATCTTTGAAAGAAGAAGCGAAAACACAGGCTGCTTCCTATATTAACGACATTATGGACGACGCCAAGTTGACAGCTAATAAAGAAGCTAAACGTATCGTTATCCAGTCTATCCAACGAGTAGCCACAGAAACTGCTATCGAAAACTCTGTAACCGTATTCCATATTGAATCGGACGAAATAAAAGGACGCATCATCGGTCGTGAAGGGCGTAACATCCGAGCTTTAGAAGCAGCAACCGGCGTCGAAATTGTTGTAGATGACACTCCCGAGGCTATTGTACTTTCAGCGTTTGACCCTGTACGCCGCGAAATTGCCCGCTTAGCATTACACCAACTGGTTACTGATGGACGTATCCACCCGGCACGCATTGAAGAAGTGGTAGCTAAAGTACGCAAACAGGTAGAAGAAGAAATTATTGAGACTGGTAAACGTACCACTATTGATTTAGGTATTCATGGCCTACACCCTGAATTAATCCGCATTATCGGTAAGATGAAATATCGTTCCTCATACGGTCAGAATCTTCTACAACACGCTCGTGAAACAGCCAATCTTTGCGCTGTGATGGCTTCTGAATTAGGTTTGAATCCTAAAAAAGCAAAACGTGCTGGATTACTGCATGATATAGGTAAAGTACCTGATGAAGAACCAGAATTGCCGCACGCATTGTTAGGCATGAAGATAGCCGAAAAATATAAAGAGAAACCAGATATCTGTAACGCTATCGGTGCTCACCATGACGAAACAGAAATGACTAGCCTGCTGGCTCCTATCGTACAGGTATGCGATGCCATTTCAGGCGCACGTCCAGGCGCTCGTCGTGAAATTGTAGAAGCTTATATCAAGCGTTTGAATGATCTAGAACAATTAGCTATGTCTTATCCAGGGGTAACAAAAACTTATGCCATCCAAGCTGGCCGCGAATTACGTGTGATTGTAGGTGCCGACAAGATTGACGACAAACAAACTGAAAGTTTATCCGGTGAAATTGCGAAGAAGATTCAAGACGAAATGACTTATCCGGGACAAGTGAAGATTACAGTCATCCGCGAAACACGTGCCGTAAGTTTTGCCAAATAAAAATCAGAAACTAGAAACTCAACTATAATCCCTCTTTTTCTTTAGAAGGAAGAGGGATTTTTCATTTTACATTCTCATATTTTATCCACAGACTGGACAAATTCAAGAAAAAATAAATTTCTAATTGCCAAGCAGTAAATCATCTAATCTCTCATTTAAACTATGTAGAACATAAAATAAGATCAAACTATGAGACTTAACAGTATGCTAGCCACAGTGCTTATTTTCCTTTGCTCTTTAGTAATTTCATCGTGCAGCAATGATGAACTTGCTCCCATCTCCTTAAAAAATAGAGAAACAGCAAATATAAAATTAAACTATCCTAATAATCAGACATACTCTTTTCCCTTGCAAGGAGGAGACGGGAATTATGAAATAAGCTGCGATAAACCGGAAATTATAGAAACTAAAATGATTTCTTCTTGTGACATATCCATAAAAGCATTAGCATTAGGTGAAGCAATTATTACTGTAAAAGATCAATCAGGAAACACACTTGACATTCATGTAATAGTAGACTATTACACCGATAATTACATTGTAAGCAAACAGGATATATTTCTTACAGGAGATTTAAAAGACTCTGAAAAACAAACAATTAAAGAAAAAGCATTAGCTACAATACCAGTAAAAACAGGAGGAGGATACAAATTTATCTATACGGATGCAGAAATAGCAAGAGGCAAAGTACTGGTTTATCAAGAAAAGTTTGGAGACAAAGCTATAGAAGGTAGTTTTGAAAGAAAGTCCAATGAAATAGAAAATGAACAATGGGGGACAAAACATCTCATCTCATTTGATTTAACTCTTCCAGAACAGCCCAAAAGAACATTTATAATTTCCGAATATATACCTTCTTCCAGGACTTCCCCCATAGTCCTCATGGCTTTTTTTGAAGATTTAAAAAAGACATTCACTATAGATTATCCGACTGTCGAGCAAGTTTATACCGAGCAAGTATTAACTGTACCGTCACATTTATATTACTAATATATTATCTTTCTTTCCAAAAGGAAAGAGCATTCATTCTTGTTATATGGGGCAGATGAAGTTCCACCCCATATAACAAGAATGATCCCCCATTCCTCCAATATCCCCATTTATAAGTTCCTTCTTGGCCAAAAATTTATTTTTGAAGTATTTGTTTTTCTTCAAACATTTTTTTTGCACAGACATACCCTTCCTCATATAAATCGGTCAGTTTCTTTATATCTGTTTCAATACGATCCACTTCCATCGGCTTTTCAGGACGAATTACCACAATCCTGCCCTTGTCTTCCAATTGCTCTACTAAATCAAGCTGTTCGTTGTAAATACGGCAACGTTTACTTAAAACCACGCGCAAACGAGGGTATTTTTTATAGATAAAATGAGGAATTTTCATATCCTTTCCTTTTTTGCGATATCCCCGATTACGGGTAAGTACCACTACATTTTTATCATATCCTTGTTCAATAGCACGCAACACAGGAATAGAATCCACAATTCCCCCATCAAGCATCGGCTCACCATCTACATAAGCTATAGGACAAACATAAGGAAGACTGCTGGACGCCTTAGCTATGGCAATAATACGTCGAGGATCATGTTTCTCTTCCAAATAACACGCCCTACCCGTAATGCAATTAGTAGTCACCATTTCAAAACGAGCAGAATTTTCAGCATATGTTTTATAATCATAAGGAAGAATTTCCTTAGGAAAATGTTCATAAACTGTCTCTCATAAAGCAATTCCTGATCAAGAATACTGTGCTTACGCCATAAATGCTTTATGCCGATATAATGATATTTCTCCAATAAATCAATATTACTAAACTTAGCTCTACCACGCTGGCGAGACATATATGAAAGACCATTGCACGCTCCGGCAGAAACTCCTACCCCATACGGAAACCAAACCTTCTTATCCATCATATAGTCTAATACCCCGCAGGTAAAAACTCCGCGCATACCTCCGCCTTCCAGTACCAGTCCTGTTTTATCATCTATTTTCATAATCAATGTTGAGGAACAAATCTATCCTTGAAAGAGTTCACTGCAAAGTTAACCTTTTCAAAGTATTTAGCCGTATCTTTTATATTTATTAAATAATTGCATTCCATCATAAAAATCAATCAAATTCTCCTTCATTGATAAATTACTGAATGGCAACTTATCAAGGAAATATAAGAGAAACCTGTGAAATTAGAAAAGCAAGATTGACAAATGATAAAAATAAAGCCGAAATCGATTAAAAAATCAAATAAGCAAATAGTACTTTTAAGATTATAATTATTACATTTGCAACACAGTTCAATAAATTTTCAATTAAAATAAAGTTAGCCATGTTTGATTCCGCAACTTATCAAAGACGCCGTCAGGCACTTAGAAATAAAGTGCAAAATGGTATTATCCTTATACTAGGTAATAATGAAGCTCCGGCAAACTATCCGGATAACACATATAAATTCCGTCAGGACAGTTCATTCCTCTACTTCTTCGGTCATTCTCACCCCGGATATGCAGGTGTAATAGATATAGAAGCAGGAGAAGATTATTTCTTCGGAAATGATGTAGATATGGACGACATTATCTGGATGGGGCCCCAACCCAGTGTGAAAGAATTGGCTGCACAAGTAGGTATTCAGAAAAGTTTTCCTTTCCCCCAGCTAAAAGAAGTGGTAAAAAAAGCTATCACACAAGGGAGAAAAGTACATTTCCTTCCTCCCTACCGATTCGATAATATGATGCTCTTAGAAGACTTAACCGGTATCCGTGCGGCTATAGTAAAGAAATATGCTTCTGTAGAATTGATAAAAGCTGTAGTTGATTTACGTTCTGTAAAAGAAGCTTGCGAAATAGCAGAAATCGACTTGGCATGTAATATTGGTTATGAAATGCACACAACCGCCATGCGTCTATGTAAACCAGGAATAAAGGAACAATATATCGCCGGAGTACTGGATGGCATCGCCGCTTCTTATGGAAGCATGACTTCATTTGCCACTATCCTGACTCAACATGGGGAGACATTACATAACCATGACCATAGCCATATCTTAGAGCCAGGGCGCATGATGCTAACAGATGCCGGAGCTGAAAGAGTCACAAATTATTGTTCAGACCATACACGTACCGTACCTGTGGGAGGCAAATTTGAAGGACGGCAAAAAGATGTGTATAATATTGTATTGGCTTGCCATGATAAAGCATTGGAAATTACTCGTCCAGGTATAACCTATATGTCTGTACACTTAGAAGTCTGCAAAGTGCTAGTTCAAGGATTAAAAGACCTGGGACTCATGAAGGGCGACGTGGAAGAAGCTGTTGCCGCTGGTGCACATGCTTTATTCCTGCCTCATGGATTAGGTCATATGATGGGATTGGATGTACATGACATGGAAGACCTAGGACAAATTTACGTAGGATATGACGATGAAATCCGTCCTTCTTCCCAGTTCGGGCTAGCCTCTCTACGCATGGGACGTCGCTTACAGAAAGGCTTTGTAATTACTGATGAACCGGGTTGTTATTTTATTCCAGCATTGATTGACAAATGGAAAGCAGAGAAAATGCATACAGACTTCCTGAACTTTGATGCTATTGAAAAATTCAAAGATTTTGGAGGCATCCGCTTGGAAGATGATATTTTGATTACTTCGGAAGGCTCCCGTTTCACTGGCGAGAAACGCATCCCTATCACTATCGAAGAAGTAGAAACTATTATGAATGAGTAACATAACAAACAAAACTTTTATTTCTAAAATGAAAAGATTTACATTATTAGCAGCATTAGGTTTATGCAGTATAAGCCTCTTTGCACAAGATGCACAAAAAGAAGAGCCAAAGGAAGAAGGGTTTGTATTCACTACAGTAAAAGAACTGCCTATTACTTCTGTCAAGAACCAAAGCCGTGCCGGTACTTGCTGGTGCTATTCCAGTATGGCCTTTCTAGAATCAGAATTACTTCGTATGGGAAAAGGAGAATACGACTTTTCTGAAATGTACATCGTACACCAAACTTATTTGGATCGAGCTGATGCCGCCGTACGTACTCATGGAGATGTATCTTTTTCCCAAGGAGGATCATTCTATGACGTTATCTATGGAATGAAAAAATTTGGTCTGGTGCCCGAAGAAGTTATGCGTCCGGGAGTCATGTATGGTGATACACTAAGTAACCATACAGAACTTACAGCCGTATCGGATGCTGTAGTAGCAGCAATAGCCAAAGGAAAATTACGCAAACTCCAAACAGATAATAACCATAATCCATTATGGAAAAAGGCCATTGCCGCTATTCATGATATCTATTTAGGTAAATGCCCTGAAAAATTCACTTATAAAGGAAAAGAATACACTCCCCATTCATTCTTCGAATCAACAGGATTAAATCCAAATGATTACATTTCATTAACCTCGTATACCCACCATCCGTTCTACGAACCATTTGTCCTTGAAATTCAAGACAACTGGCGTTGGGGACAATCATACAACCTTCCCATTGATGAATTCATGCAGGTTTTTGACAATGCCATTAATAACGGCTATCCAATCGCATGGGGATCTGATGTCAGTGAACAAGGTTTTACACGTGATGGCGTAGCTGTTATGCCCGACACGGAAAAAGTACAAGAACTAAGTGGGTCAGACATGGCTCATTGGTTGAAAATGAAACCGGAAGAAAAGAAACTGAACACCAAACCACAACCTCAGAAATGGTGTACACAAGAAGAACGCCAGGAAGCATATGACAATTGGGAAACAACCGACGATCATGGCATGTTGATTTACGGTATAGCTAAAGACCAAGAAGGAAATGACTATTATATGGTAAAGAATTCTTGGGGAAAAGCTGGAAAATACGAAGGCTTATGGTACGCCTCAAAAGCATTCGTTCGTTACAAAACCATGAATATCGTAGTCAATAAAAATGCACTGCCTAAAGAAATTGCTAAAAAATTAGGCATCAAATAATCCGCTACTATACAATACTTTACCGCTAATTCCATAAAATATATATGGAATTAGCGGTTTTTTTATTTGTTTTTTCCTAACTTTACGGATTGATTGGGTAAGTATAACTAGAAAATGGTATCATCCCGTCTCCGAGAGCAGAAAAAAGAAAAAACAATATATAAAATGAATCACAAATGGAATTATCAACCTCCAAGCCAAGAACAGACAGAAGCAGCTAAAGCATTAGCAAAGGAAACAGGGATCAGCCCGATTCTTTGTAAGCTGTTGCTGGAAAGAGGTATAACCTCAGCAGCAGAGGCTAAAAGATTTTTCCGTCCCCAGCTTAACGAGCTACACGACCCATTCCTGATGAAGGATATGAGCATTGCCGTAGAACGGCTCAATCAAGCTATGGGCAGGAAAGAACGTATCATGGTTTATGGAGATTATGATGTAGACGGTACAACAGCTGTAGCATTGGTATACAAATTTCTCCAGCAGTTCTATTCGAACATTGACTACTATATTCCCGACCGATATAATGAGGGCTACGGAGTATCAGTAAAAGGAGTGGATTATGCCTGTGAAACAGGTGTAAAACTTATTATTGTGTTAGATTGCGGTATTAAAGCCGTAGAGGAAATTGCTTATGCAAAAGAAAAAGGTATCGATTTCATCATCTGCGACCACCATGTACCTGATGATATATTGCCACCAGCCGTAGCTATTCTGAATGCCAAACGGGCAGACAATACGTATCCTTACGATCATCTTTCAGGGTGTGGTGTAGGCTTCAAATTCATGCAGGCTTTCGCTTTGAATAATGGCATTGAATTTCATCAACTAACTCCTTTATTAGATTTGGTTGCTGTCAGTGTAGCATCAGACATCGTACCTATCATGGGAGAGAACCGAGTGCTGACACATCATGGTTTAAAGCAGTTGAACTCCAATCCCAGTGTAGGTCTGAAAGCTATTATTGATGTATGCGGATTATCAGAAAAAGAAATTACCGTAGGTGATATCGTATTCAAGATAGGTCCGCGCATCAACGCATCCGGACGTATACAGAACGGAAAAGAAGCGGTGGAATTGCTCATAGAAAAGGACTTCTCGGCAGCATTAGAGAAAGCCAACCAAATCAACCAATACAATGAAACCCGTAAAGATCTGGATAAGACCATGACCGAAGAGGCCAACCAAATTGTAGACCACTTGGAAGGACTAGCAGACCGGCGTTCCATTGTCATCTATAATGAAGCGTGGCACAAAGGTGTTATCGGTATCGTAGCTTCACGCCTTACAGAGATTTATTATCGCCCGGCAGTTGTATTAACCCGTACAGATAATCTAGCAACTGGTTCTGCCCGTTCCGTATCAGGTTTCGATGTTTACAAAGCTATCGAATATTGTCGTGACTTGTTGGAAAATTTTGGAGGACACACTTACGCTGCAGGACTATCCATGAAAGTGGAAAATGTGGAAGAATTCACCCGCCGTTTTGAGACCTATGTCACAGAACATATTTTGCCGGAACAGACTAGTGCTGTAATAGATATTGATGCAGAAATTGACTTCCGGGATATCACTCCGAAGTTCCATGCCGACCTGAAAAAGTTCAATCCCTTCGGACCAGACAACCACAAACCTATCTTTTGTACACATAATGTATATGATTATGGTACCAGCAAAGTAGTAGGTCGTGATCAGGAGCATATCAAGTTGGAATTGGTAGACAATAAATCAAACAATGTGATGAATGGCATCGCTTTCGGACAAAGTTCACAAGCACGCTATATTAAGACCAAACGTTCTTTTGATATTTGTTATACCATTGAAGAGAATACGCACAAGCGTGGTGAAGTACAATTGCAAATAGAAGATATAAAACCCAGTGAGGAATAATGGTAAAAATTTATCTTTGAAATATGTCAAAACTTTAATGACGTTATCAGATACTTATCAGAATAATAAGATGACAAGTCATTGGGGTTTTGACATAATTTTCTTATTCTCCTTCCAATGACCTATAAAGAAATTCTAAAACAATATTGGGGATATGATAACTTTCGGGGCATACAGAAAGAAATCATTGAAAGTATAGGCAACGGTCACGACACGCTAGGATTGATGCCTACCGGTGGTGGCAAATCCATTACCTTCCAAGTACCAGCTTTAGCACAACCCGGATTATGTTTAGTTATCACACCTCTTATTGCCCTGATGAAGGACCAGGTACGCAATTTACGCGACCGGGGTATCAAAGCTTTAGCAATTTATTCAGGCATGACGCGCGAAGAGATCATCGTTGCATTGGAAAACTGTATCTTCGGCGACTATAAATTCCTTTATATTTCTCCGGAAAGACTGGATACTGAAATATTCCGTAACAAACTACGGAACATGAAGGTAAGTATGATCACAGTAGATGAGTCACACTGTATATCTCAATGGGGATATGATTTCCGCCCTGCTTATCTGAAAATTGCAGAAATTCGAGAACTCCTTCCTGACATACCTATATTGGCACTGACAGCAACTGCCACTCCGGAAGTAGTAACAGATATTCAAACAAAACTAAACTTTAAAAAAAACAGTCAGGTTTTCCGAATGAGTTTCGAAAGAAAAAACTTGGCTTATATTGTACGTCCTACAGAAAATAAACAGGAAGAGCTATTACATATTTTAAATAGTGTGCCCGGCTGCGCCATTGTCTATACCCGCAACCGGAAACGCACACGTGAAATTGCCGAACTACTGGTCAATAACGGCATAACTGCCACTTTCTATCATGCCGGTTTGAATAATGATGTAAAAGATCAACGTCAAAAAAGCTGGCTCACCGGAGAAAGCCGTACTATGGTAGCAACCAACGCTTTCGGCATGGGTATCGACAAGCCAGATGTACGTATCGTTATCCACATAGATATGCCTGATTCTCCTGAAGCCTATTTTCAAGAAGCCGGACGAGCAGGGCGTGACGGGCAGAAAGCATATGCTGTTCTGCTATACGCCCAAAGTGATAAAACCACTCTCAACAAACGTATCAGTGATACATTTCCCGACAAGGATTATATCCGAAAAGTGTACGAAGATATCAACTACTATTTTCAAATGGCCATGGGAGACGGTATAGGTTGCACCTTTGCTTTTAACTTGGATGAATTCTGTCGTAACTTCAAACATTTCCCCGTACAAGCAGACAGCGCTTTAAAGATTCTGACCCGTGCCGGATATTTAGAATATACGGACGAGCAAGATAATGCTTCACGTATTCTTTTCACTATGAAACGCGACGAACTCTATAAACTACACGAGAATGATACAGATACAGAGAAACTGATAAACATCATCTTGCGTTCTTATACAGGATTATTTACTGATTATGCCTATATTAACGAAGATTCCTTAGTAATCCGTTCCGGATTAACCCGCCAACGAATCTATGAAATTCTACTGACGCTAACTCGTAGACATATCATACATTACATTCCACGGAAAAAGACACCTTATATTATATATACCCGTGAACGGCAAGAAAAGAATCGCCTTGTCCTAACTCGGGAAATATACGAAGACCGAAAAAAAAGCTATACCACCCGAATCAAGGCTATGATAGAATATGCCACAGCCGATGATAAATGTCGTAGCCGAATGCTACTCAGATATTTTGGAGAAAAGAACGAACACAACTGCGGACAATGTGATGTATGCCTTAACAAACATCATTCAGGAATAAAACAGGGGGAATTTCAAGAATTGGAAAAACAAATCAAACAGCTATTACAGGCAAACGCCATGCCTGTTTCAGAACTACTGAACCAATTGAATAGCAATCGTGAAAAAGCGGAAAAGGTACTCTCCTACCTACTTTCCGAAGAAATAATACAATTAAAAAATGGAATTCTTTCTGTATAAATCGTATCTTTGCCATTGATTTATTAACCTTTTACCCCAACAGAATATGAAAAAAATGCATCTGGCAATCATTTGTCTTTTTACCGGTTGTACTATCTTTGCCCAAAACATAGATGTACAGCCCATCCCTCAACAAGTTTCCAAACAAGGCGGACAAATCAATTTACCTGAAACTTACCAGCTCTTGGGAGAAACTGAAGCTAATCCATATGCCGTACAAGAATTAAAAGATTTATTAGGTGGAAAACACCCGGCCAATACCGGTTTGCGCATTTATATTGGAGAAAAAGGAGACAAATCTATCCGCAAGTTTACTCGTCAAATCCCCAACCAAAAGGAAGGTTATTATCTATCCATCAATAATAAGGAAATAATTCTGGCAGGGAACGATGAACGTGGAACCTACTATGCCTTGCAAACCTTAAAACAATTGCTCAAAGATAACCAATTACCGATAATAGAGATACAAGACTATCCGGCCATATGCTACCGTGGTGTCGTAGAAGGATTTTACGGGACTCCCTGGAGCCATAATGCCCGTCTTCGCCAACTTCAATTTTATGGTGAAAACAAAATGAACACCTATATATACGGTCCTAAAGATGATCCTTACCATAGTTCTCCCAACTGGCGCTTGCCTTACCCCGAAAAAGAAGCAAAACAATTACAGGAATTAGTAAAAGTAGCCCAAGAAAACGAAATAGATTTTGTTTGGGCCATCCATCCAGGGCAAGACATCAAATGGAATAAGGAAGACCGTGAACTATTATTGGCAAAATTTGAAAAGATGTATCATCTCGGTGTCCGTTCTTTTGCCGTCTTCTTTGATGATATTTCAGGAGAAGGTACTAACCCTGTGAAACAAGCAGAACTGCTGAACTACATAGATGAACATTTTGTAAAAGTAAAACCAGATGTAACTCCCCTTATCATGTGTCCCACGGAATACAATAAAAGTTGGTCCGACCCTGCTAAAGGATATCTTACTACTTTAGGAGACAAACTGAATCCATCCATACAAATTATGTGGACAGGAGACCGAGTTATTTCCGATATTACCCAAGATGGTATTCAATGGATAAACGACCGGATTAAACGTCCGGCATATATATGGTGGAACTTTCCTGTTTCCGATTACGTTAGAGATCATCTGCTCATGGGACCAGTATATGGAAACGATACTCAAATAGCCCATCAGATGTCTGGCTTTGTAACTAATCCGATGGAACATGCCGAGGCTTCTAAAATAGCTATTTATAGTGTAGCCTCATACGCTTGGAATCCCCAAAAATATAACAGTGAAAAAACTTGGAAAGATGCTATTATGAACATTTTGCCCGATGCAGCCACTGAATTGGAATTCTTTGCTGCCCACAATTCAGACTTGGGTCCCAATGGACATAAATATCGCCGAGAGGAATCTGTAAATCTCCAACCTACAGCGCAAAGCTTTACTGAAAGTTACATAAAAAATAAAACTTACACTGAAAAAGATTTCTCTATTCTACAAGAAACCTTCAGCCAGATGATTGAATCAAGTGATATTTTAGTCGCCCATGCTGATAAAAATCCGATTATAGTAGAAATCATGCCTTGGCTTTATCAATTCAAACTATTGGGAGAAACCGGAAATGAAGTATTGGCAATGGTCAAAGCATACGACAAAAATGACCAATCTTTATTTATGCGTAAATACAAGCACGTGAAAGCCTTACAACAACAAATGTTTCAAATTGACCAGACATACAACCAAAACCCTTACCAGCCGGGTATAAAGACAGCAGGAAGGGTAATCAAGCCATTGATTGATCAAACTTTCGCCACCGTCACGCAATGCTATAACCAAAAATATAGTACACTGCTGAATGCTGAAACCGACTATATGCCGCATAAACTAATAAGCGATATCAGTCAGATAAAGAACTTACCTTTACAGGTAAAGATAAACCGCATTCAGATTTCTCCGGCGCTGGAAGTTATCAAATGGCCCGGTAATGGTTCATTGACTATCGAACTGGATCAAGTTTATCCCGGAGAAAATATAGAGATAGATTTCGGGAAACCGGAAATCGCAACTTGGGGAAGCCTTGAGATATCTGCAAATGGAAAAGATTGGAGTAAAGTAAACTTTACACAAGAAAAGAACCTACTGACTGCCAGTTTACAACAGAAACCAATAAAGGCAGCACGTTTTACCAACATGCAGCATCAGGAACAAGAAATTTACCTCAGACGATTTATTATAACAATAGACAAATAAAACAACTATAAATTATGGGCTTATTTAAATCCTTATTCGGCGGAAACAACATCCCCGAAACCGAAAAAGAGAAAAATGATAAAAAGAACTTCGAGATTTTAAAATACGATGGCATCCGCGCCCAACGTATGGGTAAACTACCTTATGCCATTAAATGTTTTGAAGAGGCAGTTGCCATCAACGATGAATTAGAAACTCTCAGCCTGCTAGCCACTGCTTATACACAGGCGAACCGACTAGATGACGCCCGTATCACACTAGACCGCATGGCTACAAAAGATCCTGAACAAGTAAACACCTTCCTTTCACTAGCTGGCATCTGCTATATGCAGGAAGATTACGAAAATATGAAGGATGCCTGCCAAAAAGCTTTGGTTTTAGATAATAAGAACCCCCTATCTTTCTATTTGACAGCAAAAGCAGCTATCGGCATGAAAGATGATATCACTGCCATTGCCATGCTGACTAAAGCTATCGTATTGAAAGAAGATTATACCGAAGCATACCAGCTACGCGCTGAAGTACTTTGGAAAATGAAACAAGCAAAAGATGCTGCTGAAGATATACAAAAGTTACTCAGCCTCAATCCCGACGACGAACAAGCCTTGCTCTTGAAAGGAGAAATTCTAGCCGCCACCAATGAACCGGAACAAGCACAAGAATGTTTTAATCAAGTATTGTCACTCAATCCGTTCAATGAAAAGGCCTATATCCTGTCAGGCGAACTATATCTGGCAAACAAAGATTTTGACAAAGCATTGGCTATATATGATGAAGCCATTGAAATCAATCCAAACTTTGCCAAAGCATATCATGAACGAGGACGTATCAAATTACTTAAAGGAGACAAAGACGGATCTGTGGAAGATATGAAGAAAGCAATAGAACTGGCTCCTGAAAATGAAATTAATATTAGCGGTCAATACAATAATTATGAAAACATGACTAAGAATGTTCCGTTTTAAAAGCGGAACATTTCAATTCGTTTTATTGTTTATTTATATACAAAATAAGCAAAAAACACATGAGCGTAAAAGAACAATATTGGAAATACTCCCTTATCACCATTATACTGGGATTAGGACTTATTTTATTTATAAAAATGTCTCCTTTCATGGGAGGTATTTTAGGAGCATGCACCATTTACATTATGGTAAGAAAACAAATGTTTTATCTTACCCAAGAAAAGCATTTCAAAAAAAGCATT
>ERZ1504176.602-NODE-602-length-13733-cov-5.187747_pt1 | contig 13733 bp, 9 predicted proteins | sample MGYA00574906_ERZ1504176 | MGnify/ENA primary metagenome ERZ1504176 (study PRJEB39906, sample SAMEA3182081) | gut metagenome | biome: human; feature: gut; material: Stool; isolation source: human stools | place: Canada | collected 2012-12-04 ...
GAGATCTAGTACGGTCTCGTGGGCTCGGAGATGTGTATAAGAGACAGCCGCTACAACGACGGCCTGCGGGGCGGCACGGTGAAGGTGCGCGCCCGCATCTCGAAAATCGACAAACGGACGCTCGCCATCACCGAGATTCCCTACACGACCACCACCGAGTCCATCAAGGAGTCCATCATCAAGGCGAGCGACAAGGGCAAAATCAAAATCCGCAAGGTCGACGACAATACGGCCGAGAAGGCGGAAATCATCGTGCAGGTGGCCCCCGACGAGTCGTCGGACAAGACCATCGACGCCCTCTACGCCTTCACCGACTGCGAGGTCTCGATTGCTCCGAACGCCTGCGTCATCTGGGAGGACAAGCCCCACTTCCTGGGCGTGTCGGAGATTCTGCGCCGCTCGGCCGAGCATACGCGCTGGTTGCTGGGCCGCGAGCTGGAGATTCGCCTCGGCGAGCTGAACGAGGCGTGGCATGCCGCCTCGCTCGAGCGGATTTTTATCGAGAACAAGCTCTACCAGCTCATCGAGGGGTGCCGCAGCCGCGAGGAGGCCTACGCCGCCGTCGACAAGGGGCTGGAGCCCTTCAAGAAGCAGCTGCGCCGCGAGGTGACGCTCGAGGACGTGCAGCGCCTGACGGAGCTGAAGTTCATCCGCATCTCGCGCTACGATACCGAGAAGGCCGACAACGAAATCCGCCAGATTGAGGCCGACATCGACGAGACGCGCTACCACCTGGCCCACCTGACGGAGTATGCCGTGGCCTACTACGAGCACATCCGCGAGAAGTACGGCAAGGGGAAGGAGCGCCGCACCGAGCTGCGCGAGTTCGACTCGATTGAGGCGACGCGCGTGGCGGTGACCAACGCCAAGCTCTACGTCGACCGCGCCGAGGGATTCTTCGGCATCGGCAAGTCGATGAAGGATGCCGAGTTCGTCTGCGACTGCTCGGACATCGACGACGTGATTGTCTTCACGCGGGACGGCCGCTACGTCATCACGAAGGTCTCCGACAAGGCCTTCTTCGACAAGGGCATCTACTACATCGGCGTCTTCAAGCGCAACGACGAGCGGACCATCTACAACGTCCTCTACCGCGACGGCAAGAACGGCCCCATCATGATGAAGCGCTGCGCCATCAAGGGCATCACGCGCGACAAGGAGTACGACATCACGAAGGGGACGCCGCGGAGCGAAATCCTCTACATGTCGGTCAACCCCAACGGCGAGGCCGAGGTGCTGAAGGTCTACTTCAAACCGCGCCCGCGGTTGAAGAAGGTGATTGTCGACCTCGACTTCTCGACGCTGGCCATCAAGGGGCGCCAGAGCCAGGGCAACCTCTTCTCGCGCTACGGCATCCACAAAATCGTCCTCAAGGAGCGGGGCACCTCGACGCTCGGCGGCCAGAACATCTGGTACGACGACGACGTGCGCCGGCTCAACGCCGAGGGGCGCGGCCGCCTGCTGGGCGAGTTCAAGGGCGACGACAAGCTCATCGTCTGGACCTCGAAGAACCAGTACTACATCACGGGCTACGACCTGGCGCAGCACTTCCCCGACGATACGGTGCGGGTCGACCGCTTCGAGGCGGACCGCGTCTACAGCCTCTGCTACTACGACCGCGAGCAGCACTACTACTACCTCAAGCGCTTCACGGCCGAGATGAGCGACCGCCTGCAGTTCTTCCTCGAGGAGGGGCAGGCCGACTTCGTCTGCCTGACCGACAAGGCGGGGGCGAAGCTCGAAATCACCTACAAGGGGGCCCATGCGGCGCGCCCGGCCGATTTGGTGGATGTCGACGAGTTCGTCGGCGTGAAGAGCCACCGCGCCAAGGGCAAGCGTCTGACGACCTACGAGGTGGCGACGCTGCGCTTCATCGAGCCGGAGCTCCCGCCCGAGCCGGAACCCTCCGACGGCGAGGAGCCTCTGGAGGAGGACGATGCTGCCGGTGTTGAGGAAGCTGCCGGAATTTCCGCGGCAGCCGGGGCTGCCGGGGGGTCGAGTGCTGCCGGCGCTGCCGGTGCGGAGCGGGGCGGCTCTTCGGAGGCTGCGGCGGAGGATGCTCCGGCGGCGGCATCCGCAGCCGGAAACGCCTCCCGGGATGCGGCCGCAGGCGCGGCCCCGAAGGGGGCGTCGGGTGCTCAGACGGGTGCTCAGACGGGCGCCTCGACAGGTGCCCAGACGGGCAAGCGGCGTGCGGCGGAGCCGCGCGGCGGTGAAATCTCGACCACGGGCCTTCCCAAGACGGGAGGAGGCGGCGTCGACTTCGAAATCGAGCGGGCCAAAGGCGATGTGGACGAGGTGATTGACCCCGAGCAGCTCAACCTCTTCTGAAGCTGATTCCGGGGCCCTTCGGCGGCGGAGCCGAGGTCCGTGCGGCCGCTCCGGCTCGGGACCTCTGCGGGGTGCCGGCGGTGCCGGAGAAGACGTGACGGCAGGTTCGGAGAAGAAGGAGCCTGCGGGGCGCCAAGCCCGAGATGAAGCCGGCGGAAGACGCCGGTGGCGTCGGCCGGGTACCTGCGGAGCGTCGGAAAAGATGCCGGAGCGGTGCCCGGAAAGGTGCCGGAAAAGATGCCGGCGGGGTGCCCGGGAAATGCCGGCGGAAGGTGCTGGCTGAGTACCTGCGGAGCGTCGGAAAAGATGCCGGAGCGGTGCCCGGAAAATGCCGGCGGAAGGAGCCCGAAACGGTGCCGGAAAGGTGCCGGCAGGGTGCCGAAAAGATGCCGGCGGAGTGCCGGAGAAAATGCCGGAGCTTTGCCGACGGAAGGCGCCGGAAAAGCCGAGGCAGAGCCGGTGCCGGCAAATGGAACATGCAACGATGAAACCTCTCTTTTTGATAGGATACATGGGGTGCGGCAAGAGCACCGTCGGGCGGAAGCTCTCGCGCCGCCTCGGGTGGCGCTTTGCCGACACCGACGCGCTGGTCGAGGAGGCCGAAGGGGCCTCCGTGGCCGACATCTTCCACTACGAGGGCGAGGAGCGCTTCCGTGAGGTGGAGCGTCAGGTGCTCGAGCGCCTCATCGCGGCGGCGGAGCCCGTCGTGGTCTCGACGGGCGGCGGCCTGCCTCTGTGGCACGACAACATGGAGCGCATGAATGGCTCGGGCGTGACGGTCTACCTGCAGCGCTCGGCGGCGGGAATCGCCCGCCGGCTGACCCCCTACGGCCGCCGCAAGCGCCCCCGCCTGCGCGGCCTGAGCGACGAGGAGCTGGTCCCCTTCATGGAGCGCGACATGGCTCTGCGCGCCCCCTTTTACGAGCGTGCGCAGCTCACGCTGGCGTGCGATGCGCTGAGCGACGAGGCGGCGCTCGATGCCGTCGTGGCCCGGCTGCGGGCGGACGGCCTGGTGCGTTGAATCTTCAAACTGACGTCTGATTGCTATGGACAACCGTCCTGTCGGAGTATATGATTCGGGCCTCGGAGGCCTGACCGTGTGGCGCGAGCTGCGGCGTGCGCTGCCCGGGGAGTCGCTCCTCTATCTGGGCGACGGCAAGAACTGCCCCTATGGGGCGCGGCCGCGCGAGGAGGTGCGCCGTCTGGCCTGCCAGGCGGTCGACTACCTCATTGCGCAGGGGTGCAAGCTGGTGGTCGTCGCCTGCAATACGGCCACGGCCGCAGCCATCGACTTCCTGCGCGGGCGCTATCCCGACATCCCGCTCGTGGGCATGGAGCCGGCCGTCAAACCCGCCTGCCTGCATACGCGCAGCGGGGTGGTGGGGGTGCTGGCCACCGAGCGGAGCCTCGACGGCGAGCTCTTCCGGCGTACGGCGGCCCGCTACGGCCGCGGCATCGAGGTGGTAACCGCCCCCGGCAAGGGCTTCGTCGAGCTGGTGGAGTCCGACCGCGAAGCGACGCCCGAGGCCGAGGAGTGTGTGCGTCGGGCGATGGCCGGGATGCTGGAGCGCGGTGCCGACCAGATTGTCCTCGGCTGTACGCACTATCCCTTTTTGATGCCTGTCTTCGAGCGGATTGTCGCCGGGCGCGACGTGACCATCATCGACCCCTCGCCGGCCGTGGCGCGGCGCACGGCCCAGCTGCTCGACCAGTACGGTCTGCGGGCCGCCCCGGACCACCGTCCCACCTACGAATTCCGCACCTTTGCCGACGAGGCCTACCGGGAGCGCCTCCGCGCCAAGGCCTTTGCCGACGCCGATACGCCCGCTGCCCGGTAAGCGGCGGCGGAGCGGCAGGGAGCGTTGCGGCGCCCGTCCGCCAAGCTGCGGCGGGGCAGGAAAACCGGTTGCAGCGGTCCGGGAATATTTTGCCGCCGCTTGCCGGGCGGTGGCGGGGCGGCATGGAGCGTTGCGGCGACAGTCTGCCAGGCGGCAGGGCGGAGAACCGGTTGCAGCGGTCCGGGAATATGTTGCAGCCGCTTGCCAGGCGGTGAAGTTCCGGGCCGAGTCGGGCGGCGGGCCGAAGCCGGGCGGCGGGGCTAAACCGGGAGACCGGGCCGAACCGGATGCCCGGGCCGACGCGGGGCGGTGAAGCTCCGGACCGGAACAGGTCGGCTGGGCGGAGAAGCTCCGGGCCGAAGTCGGGCGGCGGGACAGTGAAGTTCCGGGTCGGCTGAGCCATGTCGCGGCACACTCGCTTTCAGTCGGTTGCGCGCCGCCAGTTCGAGTACGGCTCGATGCCGTCCGTGCAACGCGCTGAGCTGCCGCGGCTCCGCCGCATTCTTCCGACGGATTCAACCCTCCGATTTTTTAGTTTCGCAAAATTTCCGTAACTTCGCTTGATAAATCAAGCGCAAATTCCATGGCATCCAAAAATACCTCCTCCGGCAGTCGTCAGCAGACCACCCGTTCGAACCGCGACAGCGCCCGCTGGACGCTCGGCCTGCTGCTCTTTTTCACGGGGCTTTTCGCCACGGCGTCGGTCCTCTTCTCCTTCTTCTGCTGGTCGGCCGACCTGAGCGTGCTGCAGGGCGTCGGCAGCGACAGCCCGCTCTACGACGACACGGTAGAGAACCTCTGCGGGCGTGCGGGTGCCTGGCTGGGCGAGCAGCTCGTCGGCCGTTCGTTCGGCGTCTTCGGGGTGCTCATCCCCGTGATGCTGACGCTGGTGGGGGTGCGCATCATTCGCCAGCGCCCCATCCTGTTCAACCACTCGATTCTCTCGCTCTCGCTCATCATGATTCTCGGGTCGCTCACCCTCGGCTTCGCCTTCGGCGACAAGTGGAGCCTCTGCTCGAGCACGGGGTGGGGCGGCGCCTTCGGCATCGGGGGCGGCGAGTGGCTCGGCGCCCAGATTGGCTCGGTGGGGACCCTCATCCTGCTGCTGGGCGGCTGGATTCTGACCGGCGTCTTCATCAACCGCAACTTCATCAATACGGTCAATACGGCCGGCAACGCCATGGTGGACAAGGGGGGACGGATTGTCGACATGGTCTGCCACAAGATGGCTTCGGGCCATGCCCAGCAGGAGGGGCAGGAGGAAGAGCAGGAGGCGGCCGAAGCGGCCCCGTCCGAGCCCTCCTCGCCGCGTACGGCCGCTCAGGCCGCTCAGGCCGCACCGGCTGCGCAGCATGCCGCGCAGCGCCGTGATGCCGCCGCGGAGCGCCCGGCAACGCCCTCCGAGCGTGAGAACCCCCGCGACGTGTCCGGCCGGACGGGTCGCGAGGTGCCGCACGACGAGCCGGCGACGCTCACCGTGCAGCGCCGTGCGGAGGAGCCCCGTCCGACGGCTGCGGCCGCTTCGGAGGAGAACCCCTTCCTCGAACTGGCCCCCGACGGCAAGCCCGTTGAGATGGAGATTGCCCGCCACACCGCCGAGGAGGAGGCGGAGCAGCCGCACGCGCCGCATGCCGACGCGTCGGATGACGCCTTTGAGGAGGTCGACCTCGCGTCGCGCGAGGGGCGTCTGGTGATGGGCCGCAGCGGGCTGGTCGAGCTCGAACGCCCCGCCGCCCCCGTGCGCCGTCCCGCCGTGGTGCAGAACGGCCCCTTCACCGAAATTACCGTCGGCGGAGAGCCTGCGCCGGAGTCCGCACCGGAAGCCTCCGGGGAGGCCGGCGCCGCACGGCAGGACTCCTCCGCCCGGCACGCGGCACCGGAGCCGGCCGCTGACCCCTCGTCGCCCTTCGTCGAGATTGCCCTCACCCCCGCCGCATCGCAGCACGAGGCGGAGACAGCCGCTCCGCACTACGGGGAGGAGGCGCCCGCCGCCCCGCAGTACGAAGCAGAAACGCCCGCCGCGCCCGCCGCGCCGCTGCATGCCGCCGCCGAACCTGTCGAATCGCTGCATGCGGCTGCCGCCGAGCCGGGCATCGTGGTGACGGTCGAGGCCAACAAGGCCCGCGAGGTCGACGACGCGCAGATTGCCACCGACGCCTACGACCCGCTCAAGGACCTGGTCAACTACCACCGCCCGCCCGTCTCGCTGCTCGAGGACTACATGTCCGACACGGAGGTGAGCGACGAGGAAATCTACGAGAACAAGTCGAAAATCGAGGAGACAGCTCAAGAACTTCGGCATTCCGATTCAGCGCATCAAGGCGACGGTCGGCCCGACGGTGACGCTCTACGAGATTGTCCAGGCGCAGGGGGTCAAGATTTCGAAAATCCAGGGCCTCGAAAACGACATCGCCCAGAGCCTCAAGGCGCTGGGTATCCGCATCATCGCCCCCATCCCGGGCAAGGGCACCATCGGCATCGAGGTCCCCAACCGCGACAAGCAGGTGGTCTCGATGTATTCGGCCATCCGCTCGCTGCGCTTCCAGGAGTCGAAGGCCGAGCTGCCGGTGGTCATCGGCCGCACGATTCAGAACGAGAACTACGTCTTCGACCTCACGAAGATGCCCCACCTGCTCGTGGCCGGCGCCACGGGTCAGGGCAAGTCGGTGGGTCTGAACGCCATCATCACCTCGCTGCTCTACCGCAAGCACCCCGCGCAGCTCAAGTTCGTGATGATTGACCCCAAGATGGTCGAATTCTCGCTCTACGCCAAAATCGAGAAGCACTTCCTGGCCAAGATGGAGTCCGAGGAGGAGGCCATCATCACCGACCCGCGCAAGGCGGTCTATACGCTCAACTCGCTCTGCATGGAGATGGACGCCCGCCTCGAGCTCTGCAAGAAGGCCGGGGCGCGCAACATCTCGGAGTACAACGAGAAGTTCGTCTCGCGGCGGTTGAATCCCCACAACGGCCACCGCTACCTGCCCTACATCGTGGTGGTGGTCGACGAGTTCGCCGACCTGATTATGACGGCGCGCGAGGTCGAGGGTCCCGTGATGCGTCTGGCGCAGAAGGCCCGCGCCATCGGCATCCACCTCATCATCGCCACGCAGCGACCCGACGTGAAGGTCATCACGGGCGGCATCAAGGCCAACTTCCCGGCCCGCATCGCCTTCCGCGTGATGCAGATGATTGACTCGCGCACCATCATCGACCAGCCGGGTGCCAACCAGCTCATCGGCCGCGGCGACATGCTCTTCTCGAAGGACGGTCAGCTGACCCGCATCCAGTGCGCGCTGGTCGAGACGCGGGAGGTCGAGCGCATTGTCGACTACATCTCCAAACAGCAGGGCTACACGTCGGCCTACCTGCTGCCCGACTACGCCCCCGACTCGGGCGAGGGTGGCGGCGGCATGGGCAGCGAGGAGTCGTCGGCGCCCCAGAAGTACGACTCGCTCTTTGCCGAGATTGCCCGCGACGCCGTCTCGAGCGGGAGCATCTCCACCTCGATGATTCAGCGCAACTACGAGGTGGGCTTCAACCGTGCGGGCCGCATCATGATGCAGCTCGAGCGTGCCGGCATCGTCGGCCGCCAGCAGGGGGCCAAGCCGCGCGACATCCTCTTCCACGACATGCCCTCGCTCGAGGCCAAGCTGCAGGACCTGGGCCTCTTCTGAGGCCGGACGGGGGGGGACCGGACGAGAGGGGAAGACGACCCCGGAGACGGGGCGGTTCCGGTGAGAGGGGGCGGGCCCGATGAGAGGTAGGACAGTGAAGGGGCGGTCCCGGAGCTGAAGCGGCCCGGTGAAAGAGACGGCCCGGCGTGGAAGCGCCCGCGAGGCTCCGATTGCGGGCAAGGAACCCGAGGCCCGGTGAACTTCGATTGCGGACGGTCAACCTGAGGCCGGGAGGCGTCGATTCTGGCCGGGCAACCCGCCGGATGGCGCAATATGAACCGACAAATACCTTTGAAGATGATGAAATACGGAATCCATACATGGAGGTGGCCGCTCTGCAGCGCGCTGCTGCTCTTCGCTGCTCAGCCGCTCCGGGCGGCGCAGGCATTCCTCGGCGCTTCGGCCGCCGCGGAGGTTCGCTCTGCGGCGCCCGCTTCGGAGCGTTCGCAGCGGGCCGAAGAGCTGCTCCGGCGGCTGGTGGCCTCCATCAAGGCGCTGGGCGACTACGGCGTTTCGTTTGCCGTCGAGAGCGGCGACCAGACGGTCGAGGGGCACTACAGCGTCTCGGGCAACCGCTACAGCATGACGCTGGGCGACGCCGAGGTCTTCTGCGACGGCAAGGTCCGCTATGAGGTGGACCACCGCCGGCGCGAGGTGGTCATCGACCGGGTCAACGAGTCGAGCCGCAACATCGTCGACAACCCGACGCGCGCCTTCGACTTCCTCGATGCGCAGTACCGTGCCTCGCTCGTCAGCGAGGTGGGCTCGTGCGCCGTGGTGCGCCTCACGCCGGCGGAGGGGGGTGCGCTGCCCGTGGGGAGCATCCTGCTCGAGGTGGATACCTCTGCCGCGAAGCCCCGCTCGCTGACCTACGACTTCGACGGCGAACAGATTGTGGTGCGCGTCAGCCGCATCGCTGCGGAGCATGCGGCCCTGCGCACGTTCGACGCCTCGGCCTGCAAGGGCTACGAGTTTATCGACTTCCGGTAGCCCGTCCTCGGCCAGCCATCCGCGCGGCCAGCCATCCGGCGCGGCCAGCCTTCCGCCCACGACCTGCTGTCCGGCACGGCCCGCCTCCCTGTTGCGGCCAGCTTTCTGTTGTAACCCGCGGCCCGGCACGGCCCGTCATCCTGTTGCGGCCCGCCATCCGGCGCCGTCTGCCGGTCGTCTGCGGCCTGCCGTTCGGCACTTCCGGCTTTTCGGTGCTGCCGGTTTTTCTGCGTTGCCGGCCTTCCGTCCGCGGCGGCTCCGATGGGTGCGGCCGGTTGCGGCGAGCCTCCGGCCGCCATTGATTGCAGAGGCGGCGCCTGCGGCCGAAACCATCGCGCGGCGGTTACGACCCGCCGCGAAACCCCGTAAAAATCCCGACCCCCTGTCGGGATTTTTTTTTGAACGGCTCAAATCGCCCGAAAAGGGGCCTTGCGGGGACAAATCGCGCGAATTGCCCCGTCGCGGCCCCAGATTTCGGCGCCCAAAGTTGGCCATATCGAAAAAAAAACCTATTTTTGTCTGTTAAAACGAAGGTAATTCCAGAGAGAAATGCTAACTGAAGAAGAAAAGAATGCCGGTTTGGTGGGGCGTATCATCCCCATTAACATCGAGGAGCAGATGAAGACGGCCTACATCGACTATTCGATGTCGGTCATCGTGTCGCGTGCGCTGCCCGATGTGCGGGACGGTCTGAAGCCCGTGCATCGCCGTATCCTCTACGACATGAGCGCCGAGCTGAATCTCTATTCGGACAGACCCACGCGTAAGTCGGCACGTATCGTCGGCGACGTGCTCGGTAAGTTCCACCCCCACGGCGACTCGTCGGTCTACGACGCCATGGTGCGTCTGGCTCAGGACTGGTCGATGCGCTACCCGCTCGTGGACGGCCAGGGCAACTTCGGCTCGATGGACGGCGACTCGCCTGCCGCCATGCGTTACACCGAGGCCCGCATGAAGAAAATCACCGACGAGGTGATGGCCGACATCGACAAGGAGACGGTCGACTGGACGCTCAACTTCGACGATACGATTCCCGAACCCACGGTCCTCCCCACGAAGATTCCGCTGCTGCTGGTCAACGGCGCGAGCGGTATTGCCGTCGGCATGGCGACCAACATGGCCCCGCACAACCTGGGCGAGGTGGTCGACGCCTGCTGCGCCTATGTCGACAACCCCGACATCGAGTGCGAGGAGCTGCTCAAATACGTCAAGGCCCCCGACTTCCCGACGGGAGGCATCATCTACGGCTACGAGGGCGTGCGCGAGGCGCTGCTCACGGGCCGCGGCCGGGTGGTCATGCGCGCCCGCACCGAAATCGAGCATACGGCCAGCGGCCGCGAGTGCATCGTCATCACGGAGATTCCCTACATGGTCAACAAGGCGGAGATGATTAAGAAAATCGTCGCCATGATTAACGAGAAGAAGATTGAGGGCATCTCCTACATCAACGACGAGTCGGACCGCAACGGACTGCGCATCATCATGATTCTGAAGCACGATGCCGTGGCGAGCGTCGTGCTCAACACGCTCTACAAGAATACGCCGCTGCAGACGGTCTTCCCGGTGAACAACATCGCGCTGGTCAACGGCCGCCCGCAGCTGCTCAACCTGCGCGACCTGGTCAAGCACTTCGTCAACCACCGCCACGACGTGGTGGTGCGCCGCACGCGCTTCGAGCTGCGCAAGGCCGAGGAGCGCCTCCACATCGTGCTGGGTCTGCTCATCGCCCAGGACAACATCGACGAGATTGTCCACATCATCCGCTCGTCGCAAACCCCCGACGCCGCCAAGCAGACGATGATTCAGCGCTTCGGGCTGAGCGACATCCAGGCTTCGGCCATCATCGAGATGCGTCTGCGCGCCCTCACGGGGCTCGAGCACGGCAAGCTGGTGGCCGAGCGCGACGAGCTCGAGAAGCAGATTGCCCACCTGAAGGAGGTGCTGGCCAACGTCGGCATGCAGCTCGAGATTGTCAAGCAGGAGCTGCTCGAGGTCAAGGAGAAGTACGGCGACGAGCGCCGCACGGAGATTGTCTACGCCTCGGAGGAGTTCAACCCCGAGGACTTCTACGCCGACGACGACATGGTCATCACCATCTCGCACATGGGCTACATCAAGCGCACGCCGCTGGCCGAGTACCGTACGCAGAACCGCGGCGGCGTGGGTGCCAAGGGGAGCGCCACGCGCGACGAGGACTTCATCGAGCACATCTATACGGCCACGATGCACAACACGATGCTCTTCTTCACGGAGAAGGGCCGCTGCTACTGGCTCAAGGTCTACGAGATTCCCGAGGGCACGCGCAGCTCGAAGGGCCGCGCCATCCAGAACGTCATCCAGATTGAGCCCGACGACAAGGTGCGCGCCTACATCCACGTCAAGCGTCTGGACGATGCCGACTACGTGAACAGCCACTACATCGTCATGTGCACGAAGGAGGGCGTCATCAAGAAGACGCAGCTCGAGGCCTACTCGCGTCCGCGTCAGAACGGCGTCAACGCGATTGTCATCCGCGAGGGCGACCAGCTGCTCGAGGCGAAGCTCACGAGCGGCAGCGCCGAAATCATGATTGCGGCCCGCGGCGGCAAGGCGATTCGCTTCAACGAGACGACGGTGCGTCCCATCGGACGTGTGGGCGCCGGCGTGCGCGGCATTTCGCTCGAGGAGGGCGACGAGGTGGTCGGCATGATTTGCATCGAGCCCGACTCGAAGCAGGACGTGCTCGTGCTGAGCGAGAACGGCTACGGCAAGCGCACCGACCTGGAGGAGTACCGCATCACCAACCGCGGCGGCAAGGGCGTGAAGACGATTAACATCACGGAGAAGACCGGCGACCTGATTTCGATTCAGGCCGTGACCGACGACAACGACCTGATGATTATCAACCGCTCGGGCCTGACCATCCGCACGGCCGTGTCGCAAATCCGCATGGTGGGACGCGCCACGCAGGGCGTGCGCATCATCAACCTGCGCGAGGGCGACGCGATTGCTTCGGTCATGGCCGTGCCGCATGCCGACGAGGAGGAGACTTCTGCCGCAACGGACGAAACGGCGGGACAGACCGCAGTTGAGGCTCCGGATGCGGAGAACGGCGCTCAGGACGCAACGACCGAGACGACTGAGACGACCCCGGAGAAGTAGTTCCTCCGGGCCGTTTCGGCCGGAAAGGACATCTTTGGGGCAGTTTCATGCGGCGCATCTGTTGCAGTAGTGGATTTTATGCCTATATTTGCAGGTAGGAAACACCGCATGACGGAAACCAAATACAAACACCTAAAAATAAGTTCTTTATGAAAAAAACATGTGTAACGGCCCTCGCGGCGCTGCTTCTGGCAGTTCCCGCCGTGCAGGCTCAGAAGGTGAACAAGGATTCGTTCCTTTCGAAAATCGAGAAGAGCGACGCCGACATCGCCGACGTCAAGAAGGGAGCCAAGGCTGCAACGTGGGTAAATCGCGGCAAGCTCTTCTTCGAGGCCGTATCCGAACCGACGAAGGACCTGTTCCTCGAAATGGACCCCGTGATGCTCAAGTTCAACGACGGAGACCCCCAGTCGACCTCCGAGGTGACCTTGCTCGACGTGCCCTACACGGCCTATGTATATCCCTACTACACGGCCTATGTCAAGGACAACAAGATTATGGCATGGACGCAGACCCAGGAGATTTACCCCGGCGCTCTGGAGCTCTCGCTCGAGGCCTACAACAAGGCCTACGACATGGACCCCAAGACCGCATCGAAGGTCAAGGTCGGTCTGAAGCAAATCAGCGACTTCTGCGCACAGGCCGGTGACGTGAGCATCACCACGGGCAAGTATGCCGACGCGGCCAAGTACTACATGACGGCCTATGCCGCACAGAGCAGCCCCGCCTACGGCGAGAAGCCCAACCTGGCGCTGCTCTACTATGCGGGCTATCTGAAGACGGTCGAGGGTTCGACGAACCCCGAGGCCTATGCCGAGGGTGCCGACTACCTGAACCGTGCGCTCGAGCAGGGCTATACGGACGAGGATGGCAACATCTACTACTACCTCTTCCACTGCTACTACGGCCAGAAGGATAAGGACGCCGCCTTCGTCATGAAGAGCAAGGATGCGCTGCTGGAGGGTATCGAGAAGTTCCCGAAGAGCGAGCGTATTCTCGACGGTCTGATGCAGCTCTACACGGCCGAGAAGGGCGTGGGCGACCCCGCCGACCTGGTGACGATGATTGACGCCGCCATTGCCGAGAATCCGACCAACACGGACCTCTGGTTCGGCCGCGGCCGTATCTTCTACGCGCTGAAGAACTACGACGAGAGCATCAAGTCGTTCGAGAAGATTGTCGAGCTGAAGCCCGACATGTACGAGGGCAACTACTACCTCGGCCTCTTCTATGCGCTCAAGGGCGATGCCATGAACAAGGAGATGAACGAGCGTCAGTACAGCAGCCAGGCCGACTACGATGCCGACCTGAAGACGGTCAATGCGGTCTACATGGCAGCAGTGCCCTGGTTCGAGAAGGTCCTCGAGCTGAAGCCCAACGACCCGGACGCCGTTGAGTTCCTCAAGTCGCTCTGCTTCCGTCTGCGTGACGAGGAGGGCATGATGGACAAGTACAAGAAGTACAACGACCTCTACAACCAAATCAAGGGTAACTAATCGCCCGGCGGTTTGAACGAAGCGCGGCAGCCTTTAGCGGGCTGCCGCTTTTTTTGTGCCTGCCGGGGAGGGGAGGCACTTGGAGGTGCGGGAAGGCGCGGGGAGGCGGCCGGCGGGATGCGGGGTGACGTTTTTTCGGGCGTTGCGGGGTGGCGAGAGGGGGAGCTTGGGTGGGGCGCGTGAGCAGGGAGTCGGAGAGAGGTGCAGGTGCTGTCTCTTATACACATCTCCGAGCCCACGAGACCGTACTAGATCTCGTA
>ERZ1504176.640-NODE-640-length-13172-cov-3.806206_pt1 | contig 13172 bp, 8 predicted proteins | sample MGYA00574906_ERZ1504176 | MGnify/ENA primary metagenome ERZ1504176 (study PRJEB39906, sample SAMEA3182081) | gut metagenome | biome: human; feature: gut; material: Stool; isolation source: human stools | place: Canada | collected 2012-12-04 ...
ACACCTCTCTATTCGTCGGCAGCGTCAGATGTGTATAAGAGACAGGTCTTAGGGTCGGCCATTTTCACATTCATTTCTTTCCGCCAGTCATTCAGCTTTTGCATCAACTGACGGGTGATTTCCGGTTGCTCGATGGCCAGGTTATGGTTTTCTCCGGGATCAGATTGCAAGTCATAAAGCTCAATGCGGTTCTGCTGATAGAAGTCGAGTAGTTTATATCGGCCGCTACGGATAGCAGTCGAAACATAATCACCTGTTGAAGTGGGACGCTGCGAAGCTTTATGCCAAAAAAGGTCACGGGCAGCCAATGCGGGTGGATTCTTTCCAGTCAAGGCTGGTTTTAAACTCATTCCGTCAAGTTCGGCTTTCCCGTCTACGGGTGCATTGCAAAGATCGGCCAGCGTGGGAAGTAAGTCGAAGCTCATTACGGGCAAGTCACATGTTTTGTTTTCCTTCTGTCCCGGAAGATGAACAAGCATTGGGACACGTAAGCCTCCTTCGTAAAGATGCCCTTTACCAGCCTTCAGAGGCGCATTGGTAGTAGCCAATTCACGTTTGTTTCCCCGGTTTGATAGTCCGCCGTGGTCGGAAATGAGTACGATGATTGTATGGTCATACTGTCCGGTGGTTTTCAACGCTTCGATCATCTTTCCTATTCCCTCGTCTACAGATTCAATCATTGCTGCATAGACAGGATGATCCTGCTGGGTCTTGCAGTCACCCGCTTCTTCCTTTTTCATAGGATCTTCTCCCAATCCCAATTTCTCAATCTTCGTTTCATAGCGGTTTATCATCTCCTGCTTTGCCTCCAAAGGGGTATGAACGGCATAAAAACTACATATTGCGAAGAATGGCTGCGAACGTGGTGTTTTGAGATAATCCACCATTTTACGGGTCATATAATCCGTTAGGTATTCACCCGATTGAGCATCTTCCATACCGTAAATCAGTTTATCCGGATTGGAAGTTCCCGGTTTGTTGAAAGGAGCAAAATATGTTCCTGTAGAACCGGCTTTTCCTGCACCGATATTTAAATCAAAACCTTTGTCTTCGGGCATCGTTTTACCGTCGCTTAGATGCCATTTGCCTATAATACAAGTGTTATATCCGGCTTCCTTAAAAGGCATAGCTATACAATAGCTGTCGGCATCCACTTTACGGTCATCGGTTTTGGCTCCTGTCTGCGGACGGGCACAATGCCGACCGGTTATGAGCGAATAGCGTGACGGTACACTTCGTGGATAGGCCACGTATGCCTGCGAGAAGTTGGTGGATTCCTGTGCCAGGTGATCTATATTCTTTGTTTCATATAGTTTAGAACCGGTAAGAGAAAGGTCGTGAGCCCCCCAATCATCCACCACAAGCATTAAGACATTAGGATGCTGCATTGTATTTTGAGCCTGCACGCACGCAAAAGGTATCACAGTGCTTGCCGCTACGAGTTTCAGAGTTAGTTTCATAAGTTATTTGTAGTCAATTAATGGTTTCCGATTATTTTTCATTTCTAACAATTCGAGTCTTTTTATATTCTTCCCAATACCTCTTCATTTGGTGCAATGCGTCTGCATAATCACTATTTGCTGCAACATTAACAGTTTCATCCGGGTCTTTAGCATAATCATAAAGTTCTTCCGCAAGTATCTTTGTCGTATCTGTTTTCTTATCTTTCCAGTTTAGCCAGACTGTATAACGGTAACGGCCGTCTCGCAGTGAATATCCCATCTTACCTACTCTTGGATATTGGCTCACTGCATAAGGTTTAATGTTTACGACATCTTTCTTGCCTTTCACGACCTCTACTAAACTTTCTCCGTCCAAATTCAAGGGCTTTTTCAGTCCCGCCAAGTCGCACAAGGTAGGATAAATGGAAAGAAACTCTACCGGAGTCGTTACTTTTTGTGCAGGAGATGAAGGATCTATCAATAAAAATGGAACATGAGTAGCCTGTTCGAAATTGGTGTGTTTATTCCACAATCCATGATCTCCCAAATGCCAGCCATGATCTCCCCACAATACAATAATCGTATTATTCAGGCAACCGCTCTTTTCAAGAGCTTCCACTATCTTACCTATTTGAGCATCAATATAAGAAATGCAGGCATAATAACCATGCACCAGTTCACGAGCTTTCTCGTCGGGAATCTTCACATTTTCAATATCCGAAAAAGAAATAAGAGGGGGAATATCGGTGTACAATTGCAGTTCACCACATTTATGATAGGCAAACTCCGGACTCCCCACCGCTTTCTTCCGGTAGGTAGCCAAAGGCATCGTTTCACGATGATATAAATCCCAATACTTTTTGGGAGCACAGAAAGGCAAGTGAGGCTTTTTGAATCCTACCGCCAGAAAGAAAGGTTTATCCGAATGACAATTGGTCAGAAAACGAACGGCTCCGTCGGCAATAGCTCCGTCATTATAGGCATTGTCGGGAACATCCGTACACTCTGTGGTAGGTTTCACATATTTCTGAATGTATTTCTCTATTTGATTTTTCTTATCCATACCTTTCGCCTGCGCTTCTTTATGGTATTTATTATAAAGTCCACGTATTTCCGGACTTTGATATTGAGCCATTACAGGTTGTTCGAATCCGGCATTTATAAACTGGGCATGTTCCATATATTCTTCCGACCAGGAACGGGCATCCTGTTGTTTATCGACCGAACGGGGATCGTAGATTTTTCCGATACCTGCTACTCTATACCCGTTCTCCTTAAAGTACTGCGGCAGGGTGACAACATCCGGATTCTGCGAGCGAATCAATGTTTTAAGATCCCACACACGGGTACGATCCGGACACATTCCTGTCAACAGACTGGCACGTGTTGCTGCCGACACGGCCTGCTGACAATAAGCTGACATAAAAACGGTTCCTCTTGTGGACAAACGGTCTATATGAGGAGTCTGTGCCACGGGATCACCATAACAACCAAGCAAAGGCTTAAGATCATCTACAGCTATGAACAATACATTTTTCCGGGACAGTTGCGTTTCATCAATAACAGTTTGTGCATTCATTACAAGAGGCAGACAAGTACTTGCCAAAGCGGAAACTGCAACTGAATAGGGTATTAGATTCTTCATCATATACTTATTTTAAAATTAACACATCATTATTTCACTTTACATAAATTGGAATTCTACCGGTTCGGAGTCCTTATAACCAATCCGTTCCAGCTTCAAGACAATGCATTCTCCTACTTTCAGAGAAACCGGACTTGTATACAGATGCCAGTTACCTTCTTTATTCTTTATCCGGTAAATAGCTGAATAAATACTCAAATCATTCTCTACATATACTTTCCCATTTTCTGTTCTCAAATGAGGGCGTTCACAACAAGGTTTCGTTCCTTCCGGCCACATTTTATTCACGAAATATTCTTCCGTTCTCTGCTCCCAATCAATATTGAACGGCTTTATCCATTCTTTCTGATAGGCAGCGCGCATCTGTTTCAATACCTTTTGATAACCAGCATCATTACACAGATTATGAATCTGATGCGGATCTGCGGTACAATCATATAATTCTTCTTCAAAAGCCGGTGACATGAACCAACGTTCTTGAACAGTATCTAATTTTCCCTCCTCATGGAGCCGTAACATCTCCTGCATCATCGGCATATCCAAACGGAACTTCACAGGACGGTAAACCGACTGTTGAGACATATAATTCCGTATATAAAGATAACGTTCCGAACGAATGGACGCACGTTTTTCTATCTGTTCATCAAAGCGATCGGTTGCACCAAACACATATTTTCTTTTTTCAGTCGCTTTATAGGGGCCATACATCGCTTGTCCATGCATATAGGACGGAGGAACTATTCCTGCAAGTGATAATATCGTCGGAGGAATATCTACGAACATATTCAGAGATGTATTCTGTGTACCTGCCCCTCTTCTGTCCGGGAAACGAATCATAAAAGGAACATGAGTCCCCGAATCCATAATCTCACGTTTAGCACGCGGCAGAGGACCTCCATTGTCCGAATAGAATAAGACAATGGTATTTTTTGCACGCTCGCTTGCCTCCAGTTCCTCCAAGAGTCTTCGGAATTGTTCATCCATCTTTTTTATATTAGAGTAAAGAACGGCATGATCATGACGCACTATTTTAGTGTCAGGGTAATAGGGAGGCAAAACAATATCCTCCGGTGAAACCACCAAAGGCAAATCTGTATTTTTCCATATAAAAGACTCATGTGTGACATTCAAATTAAAGATAGAAAAGAATGGTCGGTCGGCAGGCGCCTTCTTCCAATGTGCCTTTCCTCCTTGCTCATCCCAGGCAGAAACAGGTGAAGTGAACTGATAATCGGTTTTTGCATTGTTCGTACAATAATATCCTTGTTGCCGCAAAAATTCGGTATAACATTTTACTCCTGCAGGCGGAACAACTCCAAACTCTTTATTAAAATAATTGGAACGCATATAATTAGCCCCATCAGCTGAAGCATACCGTCCGGTTATTAATGAATAACGGCTGGGAGAAGATACTCCCACGCATGTATACATATCAGTATGCAAGATAGCTTGAGCCGCAAAAGAATCGAGATTAGGGGTTACTGCAACTTTATCTCCATAACATCCCAGGTACGGACTGATATCCTCACAAACAATGACAAGAATATTGGGCCTTTCCTTCACCGGCTCCATCGGGTTTTGCATGGGTTGCCGGGCAATTCCACAGGTAGATACTCCTGCTAATAACAAACTGGAAATCATCTTATAATTAGTATCCATGTGCTACTGTTATTAAATAGTATTAAATGAAAAGTGTAAGGCAAAGATAGGCATTTGGACAAACTGGAAGGTTTCATATCCGATAAAATAGGTTTCATTTCCGGTTTATCTATACAGGAGGTATTCCTACTATGCTTAAATTCGCTATCTTTGTCTGAAAGTGATGACTACAAAAACCAATTTTGAAACCATGAGACAGACGCTACTACTACTGTTTTTGGCACTCATATTAATGCCGGATACAATCAACGCACTGCCGTTTAAAGAAATATCGACAGACAACGGTTTGAGCAACCGTCGTGTGCAAGAATCAATTTTGGATGATAACGGGTATATATGGTTTGCCACCCGGTCTGGGATTGACAGATACAATGGAGAGTTTTTTGTGCATTATACTTTATCAATATCTGCTGAGAATGAGGTAACAGAGCATCCCAGAGGCATCCTAATCAACGATCAAAAAGAAATTTATGCTTTTAGTGAAGCAAATATCTATAAGTTCTCCTATGAAACGGACTCTTTTCACCAAGTGAACAATGTCAATCTCACGCAACGTGAAGCTATTAATGCAATTACCTTCGACCCGACAGGACATTTATGGATTGGTACTACTGAACATTTATACAGATTCAATACAAACGATTCCACCTTGCAATCCATCAAACAGAAAGTGGCTGTTCACTGCCTGCTTTTCGAAAAAGAAAAACATGGTTGGGCAGGAACATCCAAAGGGGTTTTCCACCTTGTCGAACAGGAGGATGAAAGTTATCTACCCAGAAGGGAGAAATATCTTTCCGCACTCAACGATAAACGGATACAATCATTGTATCACGACTCATTGACTCATCATCTATGGATTGGTACTTTTTCTCACGGCATTTATATCTATAACAAACCACAGAAAGAACTGATTGCAGACAAGGCTGTTCACCAAGCTGTTCCGGTACGAAGCATCACCTCCGTAGGAACAGACCGTATCTGGGCAGGAGTAGACGGGGCTGGAATTTATGAATACAACAGATTTACCGGGGAACGTGAAACAGAATATTCTCACAATGCCACCGGATACAAGTACCTGAAGGCAAATACGATCTATCATATCTTAGATAATAAAAACTCTATCTGGGTATGCACACATACAGCCGGAGTATTTGTGTACAATAAAAACCGACTGGTAAGCACCACTTATCACCACATAGAAAATAACTCCCAATCGCTAGCCAACAATCATGTGAACTGTTTACTGGAGGACGACCGCAACCGCTTATGGATAGGAACCAACCAAGGTATCAGCCGATATGATCAAACAGATGGTCAATGGCGTCATTTTTTTCAGAATGACCAGAAAGATAATGCCGTCATTCTCTCACTTTGTCAGGATAAAGAAGGGAACGTATGGGCAGGAGGCTATGCCAGTGACGTAATCAATATCGACCGTAACGACCGGATTCACATCATCGATCTTCCCAAAAAGGAAGGAAGCAAACCAACCAAGAATTATATTTATGCCATTACGCAGGATCAGGAAGGCAACATTTGGTTAGGTGGAATCATCAACGAACTGATGAGATATAATCCTACCACTCACAAGGTGGATTATTATCCCATCAAAGGTATTAACCAACTTCTTACTTACGGAAAAGATACACTATTCGTTGCTTCTACCAAAGGAGTGATTATCTTCAATATCCAAACAGAGAAAGGTGATTACCTGCCCGTCGGAGAAAAAGAGAAGAGTATGCAATTTATTACTCAAAGCCTCTGTATTCCCCCTTCCACCCCACAGCAACTTTGGATTGGAACAGAAGGAAAAGGAGTACTCTGTTATCAGTTGACTGACGGAACAACCAAACAATACACACAAGCGGACGGTCTTTCTTCCAACAATATTTGTGGAATACAATATGATGGACAAGGACGTATCTGGGTCAGCACCGAAAACGGTTTGAACTGCCTGCATCCCAAACATGGACGGATCGATGTGTTTTATGAAGCGGACGGACTGCCCGACAATATCCTCAACTTCCGTTCCTTTTCACAGTTCCGCAATAACCATATTGTATGGGGAACTCCCGAAGGAGCTTTTGAACTGAACCCTGATGAATTTGCCCAAAAGGATGAGACTTCTTTCAATCTCCGTTTTGAAGAATTCGCCCTGTTCAATGTGCCGGTTCGCCCCGATACAAAAGATTCTCCCCTGCATACTGTGATTGACCGCACCGAACAGATTGCCCTGACTCACGGACAACATTCCTTTTCTTTCCGCTTCCTGAATTTAGGATACTTGAATGTATCCAAGAATCTATATAGTTGGTATTTGGAAGGCTTCGACCATGCATGGAGTTTACCAACCGACCATCATCATGCCGTATATACGAATATCCCCCCGGGCAATTATACGTTCCGTGTCAAAGTATTTAGCGGAGGCGATGAAAAGAATTATCAAGAGAGAAGTATTCACATCACTATTGCTCATCCGTGGTGGAATACCCCGTTTGCATGGGTGTTATATCTTTTACTTACCGCACTATTAGTCTATTTCCTGATTAAAGCATATAAAGATCGTATGGATGCGCGGGATTCAGATCAAAAGATTCGTTTCTTTATCAATATAGCTCATGATATACGCACACCGTTAACACTCATTAAGGCTCCTTTGAATGAAATTGAGAATGAGCCTTTGACAGATAACGGACACTCCGCTCTTACCCTAGCACAACGCAACACGGAGAAGCTATTGAATATGGTAACTCAACTGTTGGATTTCCAGAAGATAGAACGCGAAGCGATGACGCTGCAAGTGGAAGAAACAGAAATGTCCGCTTTCATCGGCAGCGCGGTAGGCAACTTCGAACCGCTTGCACGTGAAAAAGGAATCAGCCTGCACACGCAAATCTCCCCTGAAGGAGAACATCCTATTTTTATCGATCGCCGGAAAGTATCTCTTATTTTGGATAACCTGATTTCTAACTCAATCAAATATACGTGCCAGCACGGGAATGTATGGGTGAAATGCTCACTCACTGATGAGAAATTAGTACTTGAAGTAGTAGATGACGGAATAGGTATATCTACCCAGGCGCAAAAGAAATTGTTCAATCGTTTCTACCGTGCCGAGAACGCTGCCAACTCCAAAGAAACCGGCAGTGGCATCGGGCTCTTGCTTACCAAGAAAATGACGTTATTGCATAAAGGCAGTATCGACTTTTCCAGTACGGAAGGAGTCGGAACGACTTTCCGTATCCAGCTTCCTGTATCACAGAGTGACTACAACAAAACAGAACTTATACAGAAAGACTTTCACCCGAAAAAGGAAGTACAACAAGAGAAACAACCAGATGAAGCGGGGAAAATCAAGATCTTGCTGGTAGAAGACAACGAAGAATTACGGGAATACCTCGCCCGTTATCTGAAACAGGATTATTCTATTGTAGAAAGTGCAGACGGACAAGCGGCTTTGGAAGTTGTACGTAAGGAAAATCCCGATTTTATCATCTCGGACGTAATGATGCCACTTCTTTCGGGAACTGAACTCTGCAAACAACTTAAATCGAATATTGAACCCTGCCATATCCCATTGATTCTATTGACGTCACTCGCCGAACGCGAAGACATCATCAAGGGGCTGAATGCAGGAGCCGACGATTATATCACAAAACCGTTCGATCCTGCGGTATTGAAAAGTAAAATTGCTTCTATAATCAATAACCGTAGCTTGTACAGAAAGAAATATATCGACAAGTCTGCTTTCAATGATGAGTCGTTGCTTGTAAACGAACTGGATAAGCAATTTATGGAACAGGTAGTGGAATACATTGAAGAAAAGATGATGAATGAAGACTTTTCTATTGATACACTAGCCATAGAGATGGCTATGAGCCGGTCTGTATTTTTCAAAAAAATAAAGTCTCTGACAGGACAAAATCCACAGGAGTTTATCCGTGATATTAAGATGAAACGTGCTGCCACGCTTTTGCGTGAACACAAATATAGTATTGGAGAGATTGCTTATCTGACAGGTTATCCGAATGCTAAATATTTCAGTACAGCATTCAAGAAATACTATGGTTGTACTCCGAGTTCATTTGTAGAAGATGAAATCAGTGCCCCATCATATTCAGACGAAGTATAGCGTGTACCATAAAGTATGAACCTAGTGCATTATAATCTGTGTCGCGAATGGCAGTAGCAGTAATTGTGCGTATCATTGAAACGTCCTGACGAAGAATATCGTATATTTTGAAGCGGAGAAGGATTTGTTTCCGCTTTAGGAAAGCTTTCGACAACTGACAGTTCCACATCAGGTTTTCGCGAGCATAGCCACTATAACCATAACCGGAACGTTGAAAATACGTAAGATCACTGAACAGTTCTATGTTCCACGGAAAATAATACTGTATTTCTGTTCCGAAACGATAATCATAAGTCTCCGTACGTGTCTCTTTTACATTATTATGGGAATTATTATAAAGTAACTCCGCACGGGCACTGATTTCCATTTTTTTTGTCCGGTAAGTTAATTGCAAGCGTTGGCGGGCTGTCAAATGTTTCACAGTGCTTTTCACAGGAGCTTCTTTGTTTATTGTGCTATAGCCGTTCTGATTTCTGTATTGCAAATATGAATAAGTACGGAACCTCCAATTCCGGTTCTTGAAAGGAGTATTAAGAGAAAAAGAACCCATAATACGCCAGTTTCCGTTCATATTAAGGGGAGTGGTGGTCCGCACGCCGGATTCACTGTCATAAGTCACCTGATTGGTAACACTATTAATGGTGTTCTCTGCCAAAACAGCAGCAACCATATTCCGTTGATGCTTGGCATTATATGAATTGAAGTTCAGCGTAAACGTATTCGTATAGGAAGGTTTCAATGAAGGATTACCAACCTTGATATTTAACGGATTGGTGCGGTCTGTTATCGGTTGAAGATCGCGTATATTGGGCTGGCGACTTTTCCCCCGATATACAATCTGCAAACGGGTACGCTTGGAGAACTTATAGCGGAAATTGACGGTAGGAGAAACATTAAAGACTGATTTTTCCAATGGTTCTTCCAACGATTCTTTTTTCTCTAAAAGAGAATGGCTGACAGACTTTTGGGGTTCAAAGTCAGCACCTATATTATAGTTGTATTTCTTCCGGGAAGTGCGGATAGCAAGATTAAACAGGTGATTGCTGTACTGATTCTCAAAACAGTTACTTGCGTCTTCGTCATAATCAGGAGCAAAATCTTCCGCCTTCTTATCCCAGTTATAAACAAACCGGTCGGAATTGTTAATCCGATGCTGATAACTGTAACGAAACTGAAGAAAATGAAGCCAGGGCAAGGGTTCCACGTACACCAGTTGCAGTCGGTAGTTATAACCGTCCACCTTATCTTCAATCCTTTGATTCTTAACATTCTTCGTGTTATTCTTAAAGTAATGCGTAGTAGAAAGATTCGTTCTATCGGTTGAAGAAGCATTTGTTCCATAATCAACCTTCAAAGCGATGTTTCTTCCCATCCGGCTAAGTTTCCGGCTAAGCTGAAGCATCATGGTCATGTTATAAGAAGAGCTATGAGTGGTTCCGGATGATTTCCTTTCATTCAGCAATACGTCATTGCCCCACCCTTGCTGGAAGCCACTACTACCTCTGTCATTAACAGCCGTACGATATTGAGGACGGAAAATCAATGTTGTAACGGAGTCCATTTTCCATTCTAAAAAAGCATTTGCTACGAGATTATCATTTCCCTGACGATTGTGTCCGGTACTTTCAGTAATAGATTTGTCTTTACGAAGATAATTATCAACTGTAGTACGACTATCCTCCAGCCGGTCTGTTCCCACATATTGAATGTTCGACCGGAGTTTGACACGCTGCCAGTCATAAGTGACGTTCACTCCCAAAGAACGGGAAGTGGTCAGTCCTTTTTGAGTGCGAAGATTACCGGAGGAACTAGCAGATTCTCCTTGCATCTCCGAAAAGCCCTGATTGTTTGTATTATTCAGATTCCCGATAACCGTCAATTGAGAGTTACTCCGGAAACGATTTAAAGTATTAGCAAGTTCATAACGATCTTTGCTTCCATATCCGCCCATGAAATTCTCCATCCAACCCCGTTTCATATTTTTCTTGACCGACAGGTCGAGAATCATTTCCTCTTCACCATCATCAATACCAGTAAGACGGGCAAGATCGGACTGGCGTTCGTAAGCTTTCAGTTTTTCTACCATCTCTACAGGGAGATTTTTAAGTGCTGCCTTCGGGTCGTCGGAAAAGAACTCCTTCCCATCCACCAGAATCTTTTTCACTTCCTTTCCATGAATCAACAGTTTGCCATCCTCGTCTATTTCGCCGCCGGGAAGTTGTTTCACCAATTCTTCCAGCATAGAGCCTTCAGGAGTACGATAGGCCGAAGCATTAAAGACAGTAGTATCTCCTTCGGTCACAACCATCGGTGCTTGTCCCACAACAACGGTTTCTGTTAATGAAATGCTCTCCGGAGTCAAAGAAATATCGCCTAAAATCGGTGTTTTGTTATCTGTTGAAGCTGATATAGTCCGAAAAACAGGGGTATATCCGATATAAGAAATATGTAACAGAATGGATTTACTTTTAGGAATAACGACGGCTAACTGAAATTTGCCTTGTGCATCTGTTGCCCCACCCGCCAGTAAGGTACTATCCGGTAAAGCCAAAAGCCGGACCGTAGCAAACGGTACCGGCTGATTGGTTTCAGTATCAATCACACGACCGGAAAAACGCTCTTTGCCGGACTGAGCAAAAACAGTCAAACTAATCAGTAACAAGACATAACAAGTTATCAAACGGTACTGAAAAGAATAAATATGGCTGCCTATGTTCAAATTGTGTTGATTTAGTAAAATAAAACTATAATAAAATAAACCTAATCTTTATTTCGGGGCTTGACGCGGAGCACGAGGTCTTTGTCCCTGGTGGTGTCCCTGTCCCGGTTTCTGACCTTTTCTGCGGTCAAATTCCTTTCTGAATTTATTAGCATTCATCTTTTCCTGCTGATAAATCTTCAAAATCTGCTTCTGCGAAAGTATCTTGCTGAATTCATTGTAATACTTTTCACGAATATCCAGCATTTTACGACTTTGAGTAAACTGGTTTCGCAACATGGTTGCAATCTCGTCGTCAGTCATAGAGGGACGTTCTTTCTTAGCATTAGCGTCTGTGCCTTGTGCTTTAGTTTTCTCTGTTCTCGCCTTATGAGTCATCATACGACATTCACGCAATTCTTTCAGATACTTCTCGTATACCGGAGTAAACTTAGCTGCCGTTGCATCATCCAACATCAACGTATTTACTATTTGTTTAGTCTGCATCTGCACCATTTGTTCCGGTGTAGGACGCTGTTTTTTTTGTTTGTTATCCGTATTCTGTGCAGACAAAGTCATCTGGCTTCCCATCAGGAGAACGGCCAAAATTACATAAATAAATTTAGTCTTCATAATCTTCACGTTTAAAATAATTAATTGAGTTACTTAATTCAAAAATATATCATTTTCAGAGAAGCTGACGAGCTCTTCCAACTCCTCATCTGATAGTTCTTTAATCCATTTATCTACCGGTTCCGTACCATTGGCTAATACTTTCGAAGAAGATGTTGTCACCTCATCTGCCTGTCGCAAAGACGGAACAAACAGAAATCCGACCCATACGGCTGCTATGGTAATCACCGTAGAAATAATCAGCTTCGTATGAGACTTCCGCTGTTGCTTCACTCCGGCACGTTCCATCACCTTTCGTTGCACGTCCTCGAAGAATCCATCGGGGGTACGGTAAGGTGTCCGTTTTCCAATATCATCAAAATCAAAATCCTTTTTCATCGTTCTATCTGTTTAATATATATTCCTTTATCTTCTCTTTCGCATAGTGGTAATTCACTTTTAGTGTATCCACTTTACTATCCAGTACACGGGCGATCTCTTCATATTCAAGTTCATCGTAATAACGTAAGTTGAATACAAGCCGTTGCTTTTCCGGCAGACTTAGAATGGCTTCCTGAAACTTTACTGCCAACTCATTCTCATAATCAATGTAATCGGAAGCCTTCAACTTGCCCATCAACTCTTCCTGAACATCTTCCGCGGAAACAACTCCTTCATCTTTACGTCCGTTGAGCAAACGTAAACTCTCATTCGTGGCAATCCGGTAAATCCAGGTTGACAATGAACTTTCTTCGCGAAACTGATCGATATGCCGGAATACCCGGATAAAGACTTCCTGAAGCACATCTTCCGCATCTTCATGAGATACAACCAGTCTACGGATATAATTATATATCGGCACCTGAAAAGAGTCCATCAGCATCTTGAATCCCCGTTCGCGATTCGAGGCACAAGCTTCACGAATTTTATTCTCGTTTATCATCAATTCTTTTTCTGAACTTTATTAGTTAGAACGCGGAAGAC
>ERZ1504176.647-NODE-647-length-13062-cov-6.032752_pt1 | contig 13062 bp, 10 predicted proteins | sample MGYA00574906_ERZ1504176 | MGnify/ENA primary metagenome ERZ1504176 (study PRJEB39906, sample SAMEA3182081) | gut metagenome | biome: human; feature: gut; material: Stool; isolation source: human stools | place: Canada | collected 2012-12-04 ...
AGACAGGGTAATGCGTAGCCTGAACAACACCGAGCATAAACGTGTCGATATAGTCTCCACCTTTCTCGGCGCCCATGCCCTTCCCGAAGAATATGCAGGAAGAAGCGACGAATACATCGACTTCCTGATTCGTGAAATGCTTCCCCTTGTCCGTGACGGCGAACTGGCAGAATGTTGTGATGTCTTTTGCGAACAAGGCGTTTTCTCTATCGAACAGTCCCGCCGCCTGCTTCAGGCAGCCAAGGAACACGGCTTTCTGTTGAAACTCCACGCTGACGAAATCGTCTCCCTCGGTGGAGCTGAACTGGCAGCCGAACTGGGAGCACTGTCTGCCGATCACCTCCTGCACGCTTCCGATGCCGGCATCCGTGCAATGGCCGATGCCGGAGTAGTAGCCACCCTGTTACCTTTGACAGCTTTTGCTCTGAAAGAACCCTACGCACGCGGTCGTGAAATGATTGACTCCGGCTGTGCGGTAGCACTTGCTACTGACCTGAACCCTGGCAGTTGTTTCTCCGGTTCTATCCCGCTGACCATTGCTCTGGCCTGCATCTATATGAAAATGAGTATTGAAGAAACCATCACCGCCCTGACCCTGAACGGAGCTGCCGCCCTTCAGCGAGCCGACCGGATTGGAAGCATCGAAGTAGGCAAACAAGGCGATTTTATCGTTCTCAATTCCAACAACTATCATATTCTACCTTATTATATAGGCATGAACTGTGTAATCATGACTATTAAAGGTGGCATGTTATATCCCGTCGCTTAATAGTTGACCAACTCATTCATTAATCACTTAAAACAAAATACCATGTTAGCAGATTTAACCGTAAAAGATTTCTTAGATAAAGTAGCTTGCAGCGATCCTGTACCCGGTGGAGGTAGTATTGCCGCTTTGGATGGAGCACTGGCTTCCGCCCTTTCCACAATGGTAGCACGGCTCACCGTAGGAAAAAAGGGATACGAAGCCAGTGAAGAAGTAATGCAGCACGCACAAACTATCACCCTCCGTCTGCTGGACGAATTTATTGCACTTATCGATAAAGATTCCGCTGCCTACAACGAAGTCTTTGCCTGCTTCAAACTTCCTAAAACAACCGACGAAGAGAACGCCGCGCGAAGTGCCGCCATTCAGGAAGCAACCAAACAAGCCGCCCTCGTTCCGTTGGAAGTAGCCCGCAAGGCCCTGGATATGATGTCCGTCATAGCAGATGTTGCCCGCTTGGGCAACCGCAATGCCGTCACAGATGCCTGCGTAGCCATGATGTCCGCCCGTTCCGCCGTATTGGGAGCCTTGCTGAACGTCCGTATCAACCTTGGTTCGCTCAAAGACAGAGATTTTGTCCTCCAACTGCAAACCGAAGCCGATACAATCGAGCAAACCGCCTGCCGGAGAGAAAAAGAATTGTTGGATGCCGTAAATCAAGACCTGCGCGTATGAGTAAGAATGTATATCATATCGGTTCCGGAGCATTGACCTTCGAAATCATCGAACGAATTATCAACGAAAACCTGAAACTGGAACTAGCTCCCGAAGCCAAGTTGCGCATCCAGAAATGTCGCGACTACCTCGACCACAAAATAGCTTCTTCCGAAGAACCGCTGTACGGTATAACAACCGGTTTCGGCTCTTTATGTACCAAAAATATTTCTCCCGACGAACTCGGTACGCTTCAGGAGAACCTGATAAAAAGCCATGCTTGCAGCGTAGGCGAAGAAATCCGCCCCGTCATCATCAAACTGATGATGCTCCTCAAAGCCCACGCCCTCTCATTAGGACATAGCGGAGTACAAGTAATCACCGTACAACGCATCCTGGACTTCTTCAACAATGACGTCATGCCCATCGTCTATGACCGTGGCTCCCTTGGAGCCTCCGGCGACCTTGCACCGCTTGCCAATCTTTTCCTCCCCCTGATCGGTGTCGGCGATGTCTACTATAAAGGGAAAAAGTGCGAAGCCATCAGCGTACTCGACGAATTCGGCTGGGAACCCGTCAAACTAATGAGTAAAGAAGGACTGGCCCTGCTCAACGGCACCCAATTTATGAGCGCCAACGGTGTATTCGCTATGCTCAAAGCCTTCCGTCTCTCGAAAAAAGCCGACCTCATAGCCGCCCTTTCCCTCGAAGCCTTTGATGGTCGTATCGACCCGTTTATGGACTGCATCCAGCAAATCCGCCCCCATCAGGGACAAATCGAGACAGGCGAAGCCTTCCGCAAACTACTGGCCGGTAGCGAACTGATCGAACGTCACAAAGATCACGTTCAAGATCCCTATTCCTTCCGCTGCATCCCGCAAGTACACGGTGCCACGAAAGACGCCATCCGCTACGTTGCCTCCGTATTGCTGACTGAAATCAATTCCGTTACGGACAACCCCACCATCTTCCCCGATGAAGACCGGATCATCTCCGGCGGAAACTTCCACGGGCAACCGCTTGCCATCTCTTATGACTTCCTTGCCATCGCTTTAGCCGAATTGGGAAATATCTCCGAACGCCGTGTCTCCCAACTGATTATGGGACTCCGCGGACTACCTGAATTCCTGGTTGCCAACCCCGGTCTGAACTCCGGTTTCATGATTCCGCAATATGCTGCCGCTTCGATGGTCAGCCAGAATAAAATGTACTGCTATGCGGCTTCGAGCGACTCCATCGTCTCCTCCAACGGACAGGAAGACCACGTAAGCATGGGCGCCAACGCCGCTACCAAACTCTATAAAGTGATGGACAACCTGGAACATATCCTTGCCATCGAACTGATGAATGCTGCACAAGGCATCGACTTCCGCCGCCCGCAGAAAACTTCCCCAGTCCTTGAGCGTTTCCTCCATGCCTATCGGAAAGAAGTGCCTTTTGTGAAAGATGATATCGTGATGTACAAGGAGATACATAAAACAGTCGCCTTCCTGAAGAGGACACAGATTGAATACTGACAATAAATTGACCCTTTTTCGCTTTTCGTTGATAATGGTGGCTGTTATTGCCGGATAAGTGTCGATTCTTATCGATATTTATCCGGCATTTGTCGATTATAATCCCTCTGCCGGCGATAAAACTTTACTTCGTATTCTCCTCATTCCTACCTTTGCCCTATGTTTGTTCCGTATTTCCTATTAACACTTGTTTTCATTTTACTCTATTGAATGATAATAATTCCCAAATGCATTATAAATAGATGGAAACTTGATTTGTTAATTGAGTTTTCTATATATCTTTGTTCCGTTTTTCCTTTGGAAATGAAAAGAAAACGAAAACTGCATTTTAATAAAATAGAAAAACGGATGATGGCAGAGCATGGAAAAGACGCTTCCCAACGGGTAGAGTTAAGAGAACGGATCATAACGGCAGCAACAGAAGCTTTTACTTCAAAAGGCATCAAGAGTATTACGATGGACGATATTGCAGCAGCATTAGGAATATCCAAACGTACCCTCTATGAAGTCTTTTCGGATAAAGAATCGTTGTTGAAAGAATGTATACTGAAGGCACAGGCCGACAGAGATAAGTACTTGCAGAAAATCTTTGAACAGTCGCATAATGTGTTAGAGGTAATACTTGCAGTTTTTCAGAAAAGTATTGAGGTGTTCCATCAGACGAGACGAATAAACGCTTTTTTGAAGACATCAAGAAATATCCGAAAGTATATGAGATGATGAAGAACCGGCAGGACAGCGATTCGCAGAAAACGATGTCCTTCTTCAAGACGGGAGTAGAGCAGGGCATTTTTCGTCCGGATGTGAACTTCGCTATCGTTAATTTGCTGGTACGAGAGCAGTTTGACGTACTTCTGAATACGGATATCTGCAATGAATATCCTTTCATTGAAGTGTACGAATCCATCATGTTTACTTATATACGCGGCATCTCCACCGAAAAAGGAGCAAAGGTACTGGAAGACTTTATACAAGAATATCGTAAGAACCGCATCGCAGATTAGAGCAAGAGTGAGGTTTTATTGACAAACAAGTAAGATTAAATTAGAAATTCAGTTTATGAACAAGATGAAAAGATTGGCAGGTAAGAAGATTCTTCTGGTAGCTGTGGCACTCTGTGCATTTGGTTTTGCAAAGGCGCAGGACACACAGGCGGAGAAGAATATACTAACCTTAACCTTAGACAAAGCCCTGGAAATTGCATTGGATGAGAATCCGACAATAAAAGTGGCAGAAGAAGAAGTTGCATTAAAGAAAGTTGCCAGCAAAGAAGCCTGGCAAAGTCTGTTGCCGGAGGCTAGTATTGCCGGTTCAGTAGACCATACCATTAAAGCGGCTGAAATGAAATTGAACGATAACGTGTTCAAGATGGGGCAAGACGGTTCGAACACCGCTAATGCGGGGTTGAGTATTAATCTGCCACTCTTTGTGCCGGGCGTTTATCGTGCCATGTCGATGACAAAGACGGATATTGAACTGGCAGTAGAGAAGTCACGCGCTTCCAAACTGGATCTCGTGAATCAGGTGAGCAAGGCTTATTATCAGTTGATGCTTGCGCAGGACAGCTATGAAGTGCTTCAAGGCAGTTATAAACTGGCAGAAGATAACTACAATGTAGTGAATGCCAAATATCAGCAGGGAACTGTGAGCGAATATGACAAGATCAGTGCGGAGGTGCAGATGCGCAGTATTAAACCGAACTTGATTTCGGCAGCTAATGCGGTGACTTTGGCTAAGTTGCAGTTGAAAGTCCTGATGGGGATCACAGCCGATGTGGAGATAAAGATTAACGATAGTCTGACCAACTATGAGACGGCCATGTTTGCCAACCAGTTGAGAGAAGAAAATGTAAATCTGGACAACAATACCACCATGAAGCAGTTGGACTTGAACATGAAGTTGCTTGAAAAGAACGTAAAGTCTTTAAAGACAAACTTTATGCCGACTCTTTCAATGAGTTTCTCCTACCAATATCAATCACTGTATAATCCGAATATCAATTTTTTCAATTACAACTGGAGCAACAGTTCCAGCCTGATGTTCAATCTTAGTATACCTTTATATAAGGCAAGTAACTTTACGAAAGTGAAATCCGCCCGTATACAGATGCGCCAGCTCGATTGGAACCGTATTGATACGGAAAGACAATTGAATATGCAGATTGTCAGTTGTCGCAATAACATGAGTGCCAGCACAGAGCAGGTAGTCAGCAACAAGGAAAATGTGATGCAGGCAAAGAAAGCGGTAGTGATTGCCGAAAAACGTTATGATGTAGGTAAGGGCACGGTGCTCGAACTGAACAGTTCCCAAGTATCGCTGACACAGGCGCAACTCACCTATAATCAGTCCATATACGATTACCTGGTTGCTAAGGCAGACCTCGATCAGGTTCTGGGAAAAGAATAAAGATAGACAAATAAAAAATTACAATTAAGGAATATGAAAAGAAGTATCCAATTGGTAGCCCTGCTGTTAACTGTGTTTATGGGCTCATGTACAGGTGGAAAAGACAAAGCGGCTGCGGAACATGTGGACGCGAAGCCCATTGTGAAGCTGGCAGACGTAAAAGCCCGTCCCGTAGATCAAATACAAGATTACACAGCAACGGTGGAAGCCGAAGTAAAGAATAATATAGCTCCTTCGTCTCCCGTACGTATCGACCAGATTTTTGTGGAAGTGGGCGACCGCGTATCCAAAGGCCAGAAACTTGTGCAGATGGATGCAGCCAACCTGAAACAGACGAAGCTGCAACTAGATAATCAGGAAATAGAATTCAACCGTATCGACGAATTATATAAAGTGGGCGGTGCGTCCAAATCAGAGTGGGATGCTTCGAAGATGCAACTCGATGTGAAGCAAACCGCTTATAAGAATCTGCTGGAGAATACCTCTTTGCAAAGCCCTATCAATGGTGTGGTCACTGCACGTAACTATGATAATGGCGATATGTACAGCGGTGGAGAACCCGTACTTGTAGTAGAACAGATCACTCCGGTGAAACTCCTGATTAACGTGTCCGAAACCTACTTCACGAAAGTGAAAAAAGGTACTCCTGTCGATGTGAAACTCGATGTATATGGCGATGAAGTATTTACAGGAACCATCAATCTGATTTACCCTACCATAGATGCCACTACCCGTACATTCCAGGTAGAGATCAGACTGGATAATAAAGACCAGCGTGTGCGTCCGGGAATGTTTGCCCGTGCGACATTGAACTTCGGTACAGCAGAAAACGTCGTTGTTCCCGATTTGGCAATCGTTAAGCAGGCAGGTTCCGGCGACCGTTATGTATTCGTTTATAAAGACGGTAAAGTATCTTATAATAAGGTCGAACTGGGTAGACGCATGGGTACGGAGTATGAGTTGAAATCCGGTGTACCGGATAACTCACAGGTGGTAGTTGCCGGACAGTCACGTTTGGTGAACGGTATGGAAGTAGAGGTGGAAGCCTCTTCCCAGCCTTCTTCCAAATAAGAGGTGTTCAGTACCTTTCGCCCGATGCATTTATTAATTAACCTGATTTCAAAACGATCTTCCGGCTCCCTCTTTTGGGGAGAGGAGCAGGGAGAGGCTTTTAAATAAAATAACATGAGTTTATACGAAGGTGCGGTTAAGAAACCGATTATGACCTCCCTCTGCTTCCTGGCAGTGGTGATTTTTGGTCTTTTCTCTTTGTCCAAGTTACCTATCGACTTGTATCCGGACATTGACACGAATACAATCATGGTAATGACCGCTTATCCCGGAGCAAGTGCTTCGGATATAGAAAATAATGTGACTCGCCCGCTCGAAAATACGTTGAACGCGGTGAGTAACTTGAAACATATCACCTCCCGTTCTTCCGAGAATATGTCATTGATTACATTGGAGTTCGAGTTTGGTAATGATATTGACGTTCTGACCAATGATGTGCGTGATAAACTTGACATGGTAAGTTCGCAGCTTCCCGATGATGTCGAGAATCCGATCATCTTCAAATTTAGTACGGACATGATTCCTATCGTGCTGCTTTCCGTACAGGCCAATGAGAGTCAGTCAGCGCTTTATAAGATATTGGACGACCGTGTGGTAAACCCGCTGGCACGTATTCCGGGAGTCGGAACCGTGTCTATCAGTGGTGCTCCGCAACGTGAGATTCAGGTATATTGCGACCCCAATAAACTGGAAGCCTATCACCTGACTATCGAAACAATCAGTTCCATTATCGGCGCCGAGAATAAGAACATTCCCGGTGGTAACTTCGATATCGGTAGTGAAACATACGCGTTGCGTGTAGAAGGTGAGTTCGATGATTCCCGACAGTTGGCAGACGTAGTGGTAGGTACGCATAATGGGGCAAATGTCTTTTTGCGTGATGTAGCCCGAATCGTCGATACTGTGGAAGAACGTGCACAGGAAACCTATAACAATGGTGTGCAAGGTGCGATGATTGTTGTTCAGAAACAGTCGGGAGCCAATTCGGTAGAAATCTCCAAGAAAGTAGCCGACGCATTGCCGAGGCTTCAGAAGAACCTGCCGAGTGACGTGAAGATTGGTGTCATTGTCGATACCTCCGACAACATTTTGAACACCATCGACAGTTTGACGGAAACCGTTGTTTATGCCTTGCTCTTCGTTGTCATCGTCGTGTTCCTTTTCTTGGGACGCTGGCGTGCTACATTGATTATCTGTATCACCATTCCGCTTTCGTTGATTGCCTCGTTCATTTACCTGGCGATTAGTGGAAATACGATTAATATCATCTCGCTTTCATCACTTTCTATCGCTATCGGTATGGTAGTGGATGATGCGATTGTGGTACTTGAAAACGTAACGACCCATATCGAGCGTGGCTCCGATCCGAAACAGGCGGCCGTGCACGGAACCAATGAGGTGGCAATTTCTGTAATCGCTTCTACGCTGACCATGATTGCCGTGTTCTTCCCGTTGACAATGGTAAGCGGTATGTCCGGTGTACTTTTCAAACAGTTGGGTTGGATGATGTGTGCCATCATGTTTATTTCTACGGTCGCCGCACTATCTTTAACTCCGATGCTCTGTTCCCAGTTGCTTCGTTTGCAGAAGAAACCGTCGAAGATGTTCAAGCTCTTCTTTACTCCGATAGAGAAAGCACTCGACGGGCTCGATACCTGGTATGCGAAGATGCTGAACTGGGCTGTACGTCATCGTCCGATTGTCATTGTGGGATGTATTGCTTTCTTCATTGTCAGTTTGCTGTGTGCAAAGGGCATTGGTACGGAGTTCTTCCCGGCACAGGATAATGCTCGTATTGCTGTACAGTTGGAGCTTCCGATCGGTACACGAAAAGAGATAGCGCAGGAACTTTCGGAGAAATTAACCAACCAATGGCTGACGAAATATAAAGACATCATGAAAGTCTGCAACTACACCGTCGGTCAGGCTGACTCCGATAATACTTGGGCATCCATGCAGGACAACGGTTCGCATATTATCTCGTTCAACATCAGTTTGGTGGATCCGGGCGATCGTGATATCACTTTGGAAGCAGTCTGTGATGAGATGCGTGAAGATTTGAAAGCCTATCCGGAATTCAGTAAAGCACAGGTAATTCTCGGTGGTAGTAACACGGGTATGTCCGCACAAGCAAGTGCCGACTTTGAGGTTTACGGATACGACATGACAATGACCGATAGCGTAGCAGCCCGTCTGAAACGTGAATTGCTGAAAGTAAAAGGCGTGACCGAGGTAAACATCAGCCGTAGTGATTACCAGCCGGAATATCAAGTAGACTTTGACCGTGAAAAACTGGCAATGCATGGCTTGAATCTTTCAACAGCCGGTAACTATCTGCGTAATCGTGTCAATGGTGCGGTAGCATCTAAATATCGTGAAGACGGAGATGAGTATGATATCAAAGTGCGTTATGCGCCCGAATTCCGTACAAGTCTGGAGAGTCTCGAAAATATCCTCATTTACAATGCGCAAGGACAATCCGTTCGTGTGAAAGACGTCGGAAAGGTAGTCGAACGTTTCGCGCCTCCTACCATCGAACGTAAAGACCGCGAACGTATCGTGACCGTTTCCGCAGTAATCTCCGGTGCTCCGTTGGGCGACGTAGTGGCTGCCGGTAATAAGGTGATAGATAAGATGGATCTTCCGGGAGATGTCACCATTCAGATTTCCGGTTCATACGAAGACCAGCAGGATTCGTTCCGCGATTTGGGAACACTTGCCATCCTGATTGTTGTGCTCGTATTTATCGTGATGGCAGCACAGTTCGAGTCACTGACCTATCCGTTCATTATTATGTTCTCCCTGCCGTTTGCTTTTAGCGGTGTCTTGATGGCACTATTCTTTACGAACAGTACATTGAGTGTCATGAGTTTGTTGGGAGGTATCATGCTGATTGGTATTGTGGTGAAGAACGGTATCGTGCTTATCGACTACATCACCCTTTGCCGCGAACGTGGACTGGCAGTGTTGAACTCTGTAGTAACCGCTGGTAAGAGCCGTCTCCGCCCGGTATTGATGACCACTGCCACTACCGTTCTTGGTATGATTCCGATGGCTATCGGTGGCGGTCAGGGTTCTGAAATGTGGAGTCCGATGGCGATTGCCGTAATCGGTGGTTTGACGATCTCTACTGTTTTGACATTGATTTTGATCCCTACTTTATATTGTGTATTTGCAGGAACAGGTATTAAGAACCGTCGTCGTAAGCTCCGTCGTCAACGTGAATTGGATGTTTACTTCCAGGCGAATAAAGACAGTATTATTAAGAAATAATAAAGAAAAGAAATATGAAATCAGTATTGATAACATTCGATCAGGCTTATTACGAACGAATCATGGCGTTACTCGACCGTTTGGGATGTCGTGGTTTTACGTACCTTGAGAAAGTACAGGGACGTGGTTCGAAAACAGGCGATCCGCATTTCGGAAGCCATGCCTGGCCAAGTATGTGCTCGGCTATCTTGACGATAGTAGACGATAGCAAAGTCGATCCGTTGTTGGACACCTTGCATATAATGGACTTGGAAACCGAACAATTAGGTTTGCGTGCATTTGTGTGGAACATTGAACGGACGATCTGACCGATGTCCGGCATGTAAATAAGTAAAAAGGGAGAATCTCATAAATAATGTAGATTCTCCCTTCTTTTTTATTGCTTTTCTCTATCTTTGCAGCCTGAAAATGTCCGGCACCGATGAAGGCCTCCTCCGGCACCGATGAGGAGATGGTTCGGCACCGAGGAAGAGGTAGCTCGGCACCGGGTAAAAACAAGAACTAAAATAGTGCCTATATCTACTTGTAAAGATGGAGATAATAAAGAATTATTTGAAATATTCGTTGTGGTTCGTACTGATTGTGTTTGCAGTCTTACTCGGGCTTCATTGGCTTCCGGCGCTGACTATTGACGGGCACACGATGAGGCGTGTAGACCTTTTGAGCGACCTTCGTTATCCGGAATCAGAGACTGCCGCAGCTGATTCGGACAGCATCCCTTTGCCTCCTGTTGTAAAACCTGCCTTTGTAGATACCTGTCGTACAGGTATGACTTGCATTGAAGATTACAGTGATTCCACTCTCCGGGGGATGACTCCTTTTTATAAAGCACTTGACCGTGTCTCTTCCGATGACTCCGATGACAAACAGGTGCGTATTGCCGTATTCGGAGATTCCTTTATCGAAGCGGATATCTTTACGGCTGACTTACGCGAAATGCTTCAGAAACAATTCGGCGGTTGTGGTGTAGGTTTTGTTACCATCACTTCCATGACAAGCGGTTACCGTCCTACGGTGCGACATACGTTTGGCGGATGGTCCAGTCATGCGGTAACAGACAGTGTCTATTTCGATAAGAAGAAACAAGGCATATCCGGTCATTATTTCGTTCCCCGCAACGGAGCTTATGTAGAACTGCGCGGGCAAAATAAATATGCCTCCCTGCTCGATACTTGCCAGCGTGCCTCCATCTTCTTCCATAGCAGAGACTCCGTCCTCCTTTCTGTCCGTGTGAACAAAGGAGAAAACAAGAATTATTCATTAGGCCCTTCCGACGGATTGCAGCAAATCCAGGTGGACGGGCGCATCGGCTCTATCCGTTGGACAGTAGACCGTGCAGACTCTACATTGTTCTATGGTTTGGCAATGGATGGAAAGAAAGGAATCATTCTCGACAACTTCTCGTTGCGTGGCAGTTCCGGTCTTTCTCTGCGGGGCATTCCTCCACAGATGTTGAAACAGTTTAACCGTCAACGTCCTTACGACCTCATTATCCTCGAATATGGTTTGAATGTAGCTACCGAACGGGGACGTAATTATGATAACTATCAAAAAGGACTGCTCACAGCTATCGAGCATTTGAAAGAATGTTTCCCACAAGCAGGAATCCTGTTGTTGAGCGTCGGCGACCGTGATTCTAAAAACGAGAACGGTGAACTTCGTACCATGCCCGGTGTGAAGAATCTGATTCGTTATCAGCAGAACATTGCTGCTGAAAGCGGCATTGCATTCTGGAATATGTTTGAAGCAATGGGCGGAGAGGGCAGCATGGCAAAACTCGTTCATGCCAAACCCTCTATGGCAAACTACGATTATACACATATAAATTTCCGTGGCGGCAAGCATTTGGCGGGACTACTTTATGAAACGATGATTTATGGTAAGGAACAATACGACAGGAGGCGTGCTTATGAGCAAGAATAATCTGCAGTCTGTCTTTATTCTTATTCTCGCCGGTATGTTGAGTGTTCCTTGTTTCCTTGCGGAAGCAATCGCACAAGATCGTATACCTGTATGTCCTCCACTGGGAAAGACCGCAAAACTTATAAAGCCCTTACGGGAAATGAACTGGGCGAATGATACGATCACTGTACAAATATCCTTCCCTTCAGCTTTCCGCGAAACTGGTCGGAACGAAGTTATTGACAGCATCGCTCTGCTGGCTCCCGTCTTCGAACATCTCCGCCAAGTGCGTGCCGGACTCTCCGAAGATACAGTCCGCATCGTTCATATTGGCGACAGCCATGTACGTGGGCATATCTACCCTCAAACCACCGGTGCCCGTTTGACAGAAACTTTCGGTGCTGTTTCTTATATAGATAAAGGCGTCAACGGAGCTACTTGCCTTACCTTTACCCATCCGGATCGTATTGCCGAAATCGCCGCCCTGAAGCCCGAATTGCTGATTCTCTCTTTCGGAACCAATGAAAGCCATAACCGGCGTTATAATATAAATGTGCACTACAATCAGATGGATGAACTGGTGAAACTGTTGCGCGACAGTCTTCCTAACGTACCCATTCTTCTGACTACCCCTCCCGGTTCTTATGAAAGTTTCCGGCAGCGAAGGCGTAGACGCACGTATGCCATCAATCCACGTACAGCGACAGCAGCGGAAACCATTCGTCGTTATGCAAAAGACCATCGTCTGCTCGTGTGGGATATGTACGATGTAGTCGGAGGGAAGCGCCGTGCCTGCACGAACTGGACAGACGCAAAACTGATGCGCCCCGATCATGTACATTATTTACCCGAAGGATACATCCTGCAAGGAAATTTATTATACCAAGCACTTATCAAAGCATATAATGACTATGTTTCCCATTGATATAGATTTCAGTAGACTGAAAGAGGTACTTACCTACGATCCGCAAGCGCCAATGATATTCAGCAGCGGTATTTTCCTTTGGTTGTTCGCTGCTTTCATGGTGGTGTATGTGTTGTTACAACGCAAATACACCGCCCGTATCATGTTTGTTACTCTCTTCTCCTATTATTTTTACTATAAGAGTAGCGGCACCTATTTTTTCCTGCTTGCCATAGTCACCGTTGCCGACTTTTTCCTTGCGCAACTTATGGATCGTGCAGAGGGTTATTGGAAACGTAAAGGATTGGTCGCTTTGAGTTTGGGAGTTAATTTAGGACTTCTTGTCTATTTCAAATATACCAATTTTCTGGGTGGAGTGATTGCGTCATTGATGGGAGGAGAATTTACCGCTCTCGATATATTCCTGCCGGTCGGCATCTCCTTTTTCACTTTCCAGTCATTGAGCTACACCATCGACGTTTACCGAAAGGAAATAAAGCCATTGACCAATCTTTTGGACTATGCCTTCTACGTATCTTTCTTCCCCCAATTGGTGGCAGGACCTATCG
>ERZ1504176.660-NODE-660-length-12923-cov-4.548492_pt1 | contig 12923 bp, 10 predicted proteins | sample MGYA00574906_ERZ1504176 | MGnify/ENA primary metagenome ERZ1504176 (study PRJEB39906, sample SAMEA3182081) | gut metagenome | biome: human; feature: gut; material: Stool; isolation source: human stools | place: Canada | collected 2012-12-04 ...
GCAGCGTCAGATGTGTATAAGAGACAGGAACAGCATCATCCTGCCCGACCACCTTACTTTTCAATACGTCCGCCATTTCCAGAAGCTTGACATTCTCTGCCTTAGCGATACGTTGAACAGGTACACCGGACATCATGGCAACAACTTCAGCGACCTTCTCTTCATCAACGGTCTCCCGATGTTCTTGAAGCTCTTGTTCCCATTTAGCTTTCGCAGCCTCCAGTTGCAATAAATACTGACGCTCCTTATCACGGAAACTTGCGGCTAACTCAAAGTTCTGAGATTTCACGGCCGCTAATTTCTCATTCTTCGTATCCTCGATCTTTGCCTCAAGCTCTTCGATACTTTTCGGAACAATGATATTAGATATATGTACACGGGAACCGGCCTCGTCTAAAGCATCGATCGCCTTATCCGGGAAATTACGGTCACTGATATATCTTTCTGTCAATTTTACACACGCTTGTAAAGCATCTTCAGTATAGATCACGTTATGGTGCTCCTCATAACGAGGTTTGATATTACGCAAGATCTGCAAAGTTTCTTCCGCCGTAGTCGGATCAACGATCACTTTCTGGAAACGACGTTCCAACGCACCGTCTTTCTCAATATTCTTACGATATTCATCCAAAGTAGTAGCGCCAATGCATTGAATCTCACCACGAGCCAACGCAGGTTTCAGCATATTCGCCGCATCCATAGACCCGGAAGCGGAACCAGCGCCAACAATCGTATGAATCTCATCGATAAAGAGGATGATATTCGGGTTCTTCGATAACTCATTCAAGATAGCCTTAATACGTTCCTCGAATTGTCCGCGGTATTTCGTACCGGCGACAATAGAAGCCATATCCAAGCTAATCACACGCTTATCGAATAACACCCGGGAAACCTTACGCTGAATAATGCGTAAAGCTAATCCCTCTACGATAGCCGACTTACCCACACCCGGCTCACCAATCAATACCGGATTATTTTTCTTCCTACGGCTTAATATCTGGGCCAAACGCTCGATTTCCTTCTCACGTCCCACAATCGGATCTAGACGGTTTTCTGCGGCGGCACGTGTCATATCCGTTCCGAAGTTATCCAGAACAGGTGTATCATTAGGGGATTTCGGTTGAGCGGCTCCCGCTCCAGTACCGGAAGAGGGGCGAGATGCCTCACGACGAGAAGAGAAACCTTCGTCCTCGTCATCTTCGTCATCATCCGTATATCCGTCGCTGATCTCGTCGAATTCCTCCATATTGTTCAAACCGGTTCCGCTTACTAATATATTATATGCGGAACGATAAGTAATACCCGCATCGTTCAACACCTTGGCAGCAACATTAAACTCCTCTTTCAATATCGCTAATAGAAGATGTTCCGTATCGGTCTCATCTTCCTTGAATAAACGAGATTCCAGCATACTCATACGCAAGACACGTTCTGTAGTCTTACTTATAGCGATCTCATGCTGGACAGAATCCTCAGAATCGAATGTGTTCTTTATTTCTTGCTCAATCTTGCGTTTAATATCCATCGGATCGGTATGTAGCTCTCGCAAGACACGCATTGCCTCGCCTTCGCCTTCCCGGATGATGCCTAGCATCAAATGTTCCGGCCCGATATAGCTATTCTGGAGCCTAGCCGCTTCTTCACGGCTATACTCAATCACGTCAATCAATCTTTTCGAATAATTTTTCATACTATATTATATATGTACTGATTACGCAAAGTTACATAATCTATTCCAACTATCATCAAATTTCGTGCCATTATTCCTTAATAAGCCTTGAAAAGCCCGAAGGCTCAAAATTTCAAGACAAATTCTTTCGTAGTATACGGAAAAACCTTACCTTAGTGCAATTTTTCAGAGGTGAGATATTGAGTGTAATTAATATAAAACTAAATGGTTGATCAAGACAGAATTATTAAGATTAACATCGAAGAGGAAATGAAATCGGCATACATTGATTATTCAATGTCTGTCATTGTTTCACGTGCTCTTCCTGATGTTAGGGATGGCTTTAAGCCGGTTCACCGCCGTATTTTATTTGGAATGAATGAACTGGGTAACACATCCGACAAACCTTATAAAAAATCTGCGAGAATAGTTGGTGAAGTTTTAGGTAAATATCATCCACATGGCGACTCGTCTGTATATTTCGCCATGGTTCGTATGGCCCAGACATGGTCTATGCGTTATCCGTTAGTAGACGGACAAGGTAACTTCGGTTCAGTGGACGGTGATAGTCCTGCCGCTATGCGTTATACAGAGGCACGACTGAGTAAACTCGCCGAAGAAATGCTCCGGGATATCGATAAGGACACGGTAGATTTCCAACTTAACTTCGATGATACGTTGAAGGAGCCGACCGTATTACCGACTCGTGTTCCTAACTTACTTGTAAATGGTGGATCGGGTATCGCCGTTGGTATGGCTACGAATATGCCAACTCATAACTTGAGCGAGGTATTAGATGGTTGTATCGCTTATATCGATGCCAAGGGAGATATCGAGGTAGAGGGCTTAATGCAATATATCAAGGCTCCGGACTTCCCTACAGGCGCTACAATTTATGGCTACGCAGGCGTGAAAGACGCTTTCGAGACGGGTAGGGGACGTATCATCCTTCGCGGTAAAGCAGAGATTGAGGTGGAGAATAATCATGAGAAGATTATTATTACCGAGATTCCTTATTTGGTAAATAAGGCTGAGTTGATCAAGTATATCGCTGACCTGGTAAACGAGAAGCGTATCGATGGCATTTCCAATGTCAATGACGAGTCCGACCGTAGCGGTATGCGTATCGTAGTTGACGTGAAACGTGACGCGAACTCGAGTGTCGTACTGAATAAATTGTATAAGCTTACGGCTCTGCAATCCTCATTCAGCGTTAATAATATCGCTTTGGTGAACGGCCGTCCGAGGTTGCTTAACTTAAAAGACTTAATCAAGGCGTTTGTTGAGCACCGTCATGAGGTCGTTATCCGGCGTACAAAATATGAATTGAGGAAAGCGGAAGAGAGAGCCCATATATTGGAAGGCTTGATCATCGCTTCCGATAATATAGACGAGGTAATCGCGATTATCAAGTCTTCCAAGAGCCCGCAAGAGGCTATCGAGCGTTTGATCGAACGTTTCTCTTTATCTGAGCTTCAAGCACGTGCGATTGTCGAGATGAGACTTCGTCAGTTGACAGGTCTGGAACAAGACAAATTGCGTGCGGAATATGAGGAGATCGAGAAGTTGATCGCTTATTTGAATGAGATTCTGGAGAATGAGGACCTTTGCATGAAGGTTATCAAAGATGAATTATTAGAAATCAAGGATAAATTTGGCGACGAACGTAAGACGGATATCGTTTACGCCTCTGAGGAATTAAATCCGGAGGATTTCTACGCGGATGATGAGATGATCATTACCGTATCTCATATGGGATATATCAAACGTACCCCGTTAAGTGAGTTCCGTGCGCAAGGCCGTGGTGGTGTAGGAGCGAAGGGTTCCGAGACTAGAGACGAGGATTTCGTTGAGTATATCTATCCGGCATCCATGCACGCGACCTTATTATTCTTCACGGCAAAAGGTAAATGTTATTGGTTGAAGGTATTCGAGATTCCGGAAGGAGCTAAGAACGCTAAAGGGCGTGCGATCCAGAATCTTCTGAATATCGAGCCGGATGATAAGGTACAAGCCTTTATACGTGTTAAGAAATTAACCACCGATACGGAATTCATTAATTCTCATTACCTATTATTCTGTACGAAAAAAGGTGTGATCAAAAAGACCTTGTTGGAGGCCTATTCCCGTCCTCGTCAAAACGGTGTGAACGCTATTACATTGCGTGAAGACGATGGCTTGATCCAAGTATGTATGACGAATGGCAACAACGAGGTGATCATAGCGAACCGTAACGGCCGGGCGATCCGTTTCCATGAAAGCGCGGTACGTGTAATGGGCCGTACGGCTTCCGGAGTGAAAGGTATGACTTTGGACGAGGATAATACCGATGAAGTCGTTGGTATGATCTGTATCAAGGACAAGGAAAAAGAGACCGTACTCGTCGTATCAGAGCAGGGATATGGAAAACGTTCCTCTATCGAGGATTATCGTATAACGAATCGTGGCGGTAAAGGCGTAAAAACCATTAATATCACGGAGAAGACCGGCAAATTAGTTGCCATCAAGAATGTTACGGACGAGAACGATTTAATGATTATCAATAAGTCGGGTATCGCTATCCGTATGAAAGTGGCCGATTTAAACGTAATAGGACGTGCTACTCAAGGTGTTCGTTTGATTAATCTAGAAAAGCGCAACGACGAAATCGCTTCTGTATGTAAAGTATTGTCTGAGAGTGAAGAGGAGATAGCCGAGCAAAAAGCGGAACAAGAAGCCAGACAAGAGAATGAGGGAAGAGAGTTCAGTGAGAATCAAGCTAGTCTAGGTACTGATGTTGATCTACCGGAATCAGAGGAGGATAACGAACAAAATGATAACGAAGAAATAACTGAATAATTTTAAACAAATAGAAATATTAATCTCAAAATTACTATCACAATGAAACGAGTATTATTAACAGTGGCACTATGTGTCGCAGCATCGGTCTCTTTTGCACAGAAAAAAGCTGTAAATGAGGCTCAAAGTATAGCTAAGGGTTCGACTCCTGATTTCTCGGAAGCTAGAACTCTTATTAAAGGAGCTTTGGAAAATCCAGAAACAAAGGATGACGCTAAAACTTGGTATGTTGCCGGTTTTATCGAGGATCAACAGTTCAGCAACGAAAGAACTAAACAAGTCTTGGGCCAACAACCGGACGAGCCTGTTATGTACGAGGCATTGGGTAGTATTTTGCCATACTTTGAGAAAGCATATGAGTTAGATCAACTTCCTAATGAAAAAGGAAAAGTTAAACCTAAGTTCACGAAAGATATCAAAGGTATCCTAGGAGCAAACCACGTATATTACATCAATGGTGGTGCTTACTATTTCGATCAGAAAGATTATAACAAAGCTTACGATTTCTTCGAGCAATACCTGAAAATATCTGATATGCCGATGTTTAAAGGTGAGGCTGTCGCTGAAAGAGATTCAAACTTCATGACAGTTCAGTTCTATGCCGCTGTAGCAGCGACCCAACTTGGCGATTCTCAAAAAGCTATCGCAGCGTTAGAGCGTGCTAAAAATACGGATTATAGAGCAAGCGAGGTATATCAATACTTATGCTATGAGTATGAGCAAGCTAAGGATACCGTGAATTTAGAGAAGACTTTGGAAGAAGGTTTGAATAAATTCCCTGAGGAACAGTATTTCTTAATGAGCCTTATAAACAATTACATCTATTCTAATAGAAATGAGAAAGCTATTGAATATTTGAACACAGCTATCGCTAAGGATTCCAACAATCCACAGCTTTACGATGTAATGGGCCGTGTTTATGAGACTGGTTTGAAAGATTACGCTAAAGCTGAAGAGTATTTCAAGAAAGCATTGGCGATCAATCCGGACTATATCGAATCTCTCTCTAACTTAGGTCGTGTATATTACAACCAAGGTGTAAACAAGCAAGGTGAGGCTAATATGATCAACGACGCAAAACAATATCAAGAGGAATTAGGCAAAGCTAAGGAATTTTTTAAGCAAGCTCTTCCTTACTTTGAGAAAGCTCACCAAATGAAACCAGAAGAAAGAGAATATATGACTGCTTTAAGAGGTATTTACTACAACTTGAATATGGGTGATAAATTCGATGCTATTGAAGCAGAGATGAATAAGTAATTTCTTCTTTCAGAATAAATGGAACCGTCTAGTAATATAAGGTTACTAGGCGGTTTTTTATTTGTGTATCATGTATCGGAGTAGTCATTTTTTGATCGTTCATAACACTATTAAACATAATGGGAATTATAAAATTAATAGCAAGATAAGGATAAATTAGTGCATTCAAGCAAAGCTTGTAGCTGCTTTGAGTAAAGACACAGATCTTTTCACGGCTGTGAAACGTTTGTTTCATGGATGTGAAAAGATCGTATCACAGCTGTGAAAAGATCAGATCACCTATATGAAAAGATTAATTCAGCTTGACGCAACTATTTGATTCGCTATTAACTCCTTCAAATAAAGCATGACTTTCGGATGACTTAATGGCATGTTCTCTAGGATTTCTTTAAGCTCTCGCGTACTGATATCAAATGAAACCAGATCTGAATGATATGAGAAATGAATGTTTATGTCTGGATTACTGCCTATAAGCATAGCCATTGTACCCGCCAAATCTCCCAAAGGCGGACAATCAATATGAGATGAGACAAAACAAGCAACAACTACCGTACCTTTTCCCTGTATGGAAGATATTTCCACATTCCCGCCTGTTTGCTCCGCGTTTTGTATCAAGAAAGGTAAGCCTAGACCCACTTTTCGTGTCGTGCGAGTCGTATAAAACGGATTACGGATCAGAGAGACTGTTTCCGGATCCATGCCACAGCCATTATCCGCGATACGAATACATATGGATGTGTCCTTTATCTGTATATCTATCTCTATATCAGAAGCTTTTGCTCTGATACTATTAGCGGTTATATCCGTGATATGAAACGAGAGATTATCCATGAGAGGCGAAAATTAAGTGATTGTCTTTTTGATCAAAAGCCTTTCGTAAGCCATCGAAGGTTAATTCCTCCGTTTGCCAAATGGAGGGCTGAGTACCTATTTGTTCGGGGTAATGGGCATCCGAGGCTGAGTATTGAGTCTGCTCTTTCAAATACCCGTGAATAGACAATAACTTACTGTATCTTTGCTGATTATTATATTCAATAGCATCTAAAGATAAGCAGGGGTCTATAAAACCTAATTGACTGATCAAGCTGAATGACGGACGTTCTACATGGGCGGCTACAAATAGAGCATCCACCTTACGTGCTTGAGCGGCTATTTGGTTTACGCTTTGATCCAAGGCGGAGAGCAAAAGATAGGGTACTTCTCCTAGAATCTCATTCTCCGCATTCACCCAAACTTGATCGCCAAAACGTTCCGGATCATTTGGAATTGGAGGGAGATGCTCTTCTAAATATCGTTGGAATCGCTTACGGGATTCATCGGTCGGGAAATAAACCAGACAATGCGCTTCCTCACGGGTCGTAACTTCTACGCCCGCAAAGACCCTTAGTCCGAATCTCTCGCCAAGGGATTGAATCTCCGGGCATTGTAAGGTCGTATTATGGTCCGTAATGGCAATAGCATCCAAACCTTTCGCTAAGGAACGACGCACGATCTCCGATGGACTCATTTCCAGACTGCCACATGGCGACAGGCAAGTATGGATATGTAAATCAGCTAAATACTGTTTCATCCATTCTCATTCTGTAATAAGCGGTAAATCATACCGGAAGCCTCGAACGCGGAGCGTGTAGTTCCTAAAAGAGGGACAGCCTCTTCCCTACCTTTTTGTAAGGTCTCATCATCCGGAGAGGTTCCGTTCACGATCAATACAGCGGAGGCGTCTTTTAAAGTAGCCACGGCCAGTATATTCTGATGGGTTTGCATGGTAATCCATAGCATACCCTCCTCGATATGTCCCATGACATCACTTAATAAATCGCTCGTATAGCCTCCGGTTATCTCTGTATCAAGGCCCTCTTCTCCACAAAATACAGTAAGATTCAACATCTTCACTAAATCACAAACCTTCATATTTAGCTCCTTTCTTATAACAATCCTTATTTAAACGATCTTTCCCCCATGTCTTCTCAACGATACGGAAGGCATGCTCTTGGTCTAGTTTACCGTGCTTCTCCATATTACGTTGCATAAATACGCAATCACTGAATTGAGCCTCGTGGCGTACGATATCCTCGGCCAAGCTTTGACAGTTCGGGCTGCCGCAAGCGCCACAATCGATTCCCGGTAGGTAGCACATCAATTTCCGCACTTGCTCCATTTTCTTCAGCATCTCATCGATCGTTCCATCGTACAACCGTTTGGGATTCGGTTGCACCGGACGGATCGTAATATGCTGCCTCAAATAGGATAAAGCCTCGAAATTATCGGCGGCGTATATCATCGGTACTTTATCCCGGTTCATGGATCGCTTCATGATACGCTCGGCCGTGAGGAAACGGTTCGCTACGGCTAATACACCTCCGGCACAGCTACGGTCGCAAGCCCTCAGTTCCAGAAAGTCTACGTTACGTACCTCGCTGGTCGTTTCCATTCGTTCCAAGAAATCGATCACATTATGGATCTCATCGATCGCGAGGCAACGACCGGAGAAATGTTTGGCCTCCCCTCCTGTCTGGCTCCATCGCATCTCTTTTTTCGTTAATGGCGGAGGAAGCTCACATTCCGGCTCATATCCTCTCGGGCGATTCTTAAGAATATGGTATACCTTATTATATAGGGTATCCATATTTATCACGCCTTTGATCGTAGATGAATAACCTTCCGCTCCCTTCAACGCCGCGATTTTCGCCGCGCAAGGCGTAACATAAAAGATACCGATCTCTTCCGAGGGAACACCTTGCCCTTCCAATATCTTATGATAATAAGTGGCCGAGGCGTTTACCGGCGCTTTCACCAATAAGATATTATCCACCAGCGCAGGGAAACGGACTTGTATCAACCGGACGATAGCGGGGCAAAAAGAACTGATCACCGGTTTTTCCTCGGCGTTTTCCATCTGCCGTACCATTTCCTTATGGATCATATCGGCGGTAAACTCTACTTGGAAAACATGGGTAAAGCCCAGTTCCATAACGGCACTGATAATTTCCTTCTCGGTCGTGTACTTTGAGAACTGCCCGATAAATACCGTGGGCATCAACGCTACCCTGCATCTATAATCAAATATACGCTGGAAGTCATCCTGCTCCACATAGATAGCCTCTGTCGGGCACGATTTCAAGCACTCGCCGCAATCCACGCACCAATCCTTATGGATCAAAGCCTTACCATCCCGGATACGGATCGCTCCCGTAGGGCACTCTTTCATGCAATGCGTACAGCCTATACAGCGGTCATTGTCAATCTTCAAGGCATGATAAAAATTAGCTTCCTCCATGGTCTACGCTCCTTCTTTATTAAACCATGTGACCATACGTACCGTGGTACCTACATCTACTTGGCTCTCGATCGTTAATTCATCTACGTTCTTCTTCATATTTGGAAGTCCCATTCCGGCACCAAATCCCATCTCACGCACGGCCTCGGATGCCGTCGAATACCCTTCACGCATAGCTAGCGATATATCCGGGATTCCGGGCCCTTCATCCTTCAGTTCCAAAGATATTTTATCAGCGTCCAATTCAGCGACAACCGTTCCTCTCCAAGCGTGAGCCACGATATTTACCTCCGCCTCATAAAGCGCCACGACCACCCGCTTAATGATCCGGGGATCGATAGCCAATTGCTTCAAGACCTTCTTTATCTGGCTAGACGCATAACCCGCCTTCGAGAAATTACCGCCCTCCAACTCAAACTTAAATAGCATATCTCACGACCTCCTTTCTCAATATATAGGAAGGAGCCCCGCGCTATAAAGCTCTCCGACCGTATGATACATAGAATGATCCGTCTCCAGAAGAACCATATTGTTCTCACGAGCCAGCTCCAGCATATCCGGGGTTACTTTCTTCCCCCGCACGAAAAGTATATAAGAAACTTCCGCCATCTCCGCGGTACGGATCGTTTGCAAATTACAAAGTCCTGTCACCAACAGCACATCACCACAATCCAGCGTAAGCACGTCACTCATCAGATCGCTGGCAAAAGCGCACTGCACATCGTTCTCCCGTTTCTCTGAGCCACAGACGATGGAGGCATCGGTAAGTTCTTGAATTCTTTGAATCTTCATAAGGTACCAGAGGTTACATTTTACATGGGCTAATGTAAGAAATAATTTCGAATGTCAGCCTAGTATATTACATTAATTACTATCTTTGGTACACTAACAAAAAATAATCCTTATGTTCAGTAAAGAAACTTATATGGCCCGCCGGGCTAAGCTGAAACAAACCATAGGTTCCGGTTTGTTGCTATTCCTTGGAAACGACGAGAGTGGGATGAACTACGCCGATAATACGTATCACTTCCGTCAAGACTCTACCTTCTTGTATTTCTTCGGATTGCCATACGCCGGGTTATCCGCTATCATCGATATCGATAACGATAAGGAGATCATCTTTGGCGATGAGTTGACTATAGACGCGATTGTATGGATGGGTACGCAGCCCACCCTAAAAGAGAAGAGCGAGGCCGCAGGTATCAAGGAAGTCCGTCCTTTTAAGGAGATCGAGACTTATTTGAAGAATGCCCAGCAAAAAGGCCAGCCAATCCATTATCTGCCGACGTATCGTGCGGAACACCAGATCAAGTTATTCCAATGGTTGGGTATCGTACCCGGCGCGGAGAAACCTTCCGTGCCTTTTATCATGGGTGTCGTAAACCAACGGAATTACAAGAGCGAGGAAGAAATTGCTGAGATCGAGAAAGCCTGTATCGTAACCGCCGATATGCACCTGACTGCCATGCGTACCGTACGTCCGGGAATCCGGGAGTCGGATGTAGCGGCTGCCGTTGCGGAAGTCGCTTTCGCCAACAATTACCAGCTCTCCTTCCCTATCATCGCCACGATCAATGGGCAGACCTTGCACAACCATGATCATAGTCATATGATTAAGAGCGGTGATATGCTATTATTGGACGCCGGTGCCGAGACTGAGATGGGATATGCCGGAGATATGTCGTCCACCATCCCGGCCGACTCTAAGTTCACGACCCGTCAAAAAGACATCTATGATATTCAAGTAGCCGCCCATGAGGCTGCCGTAGCGGCTTTGCGCCCGGGTATTCCTTTCGTGGATGTATATGAGTTGTCTTGTAAAGTGATCATAGAGGGTTTAAAGGACCTTGGTTTCGTGAAAGGAGATCCGATGGAGGCCGTAAAAGCCGGTGCTCACGCCATGTTTATGCCTTGTGGCCTAGGCCACATGATGGGATTGGATGTACATGATATGGAGAATCTAGGAGAGGTATACGTTGGTTATAACGGACAACCGAAGAGTACGGAATTCGGACGTAAGTCATTGCGCTTGGGACGTAAGCTGGAACCGGGTTTTGTCTTGACCATCGAGCCGGGTGTATACTTCATCCCTGAATTAATGGATTTATGGAGAGGCCAGAACAAGTTCACCGAATTCATCAATTACGAGAAGTTGTTTACATATAAGGATTTCAGTGGCATACGTAACGAGGAAGACTATCTGATTACCGAGAACGGCGCTCGTCTATTAGGAAAGAAGATCCCTTTGCGTACGGAAGAAGTGGAAGCCATTCGATAAATCCTATACATTATTATATATAAGCTTATGCAAAAGGGGGAGCCTTAAAAACAGCTCTCCCTTTTTGGGCTAAACGAGAAAGACAATGTATGAAACGATTTAAAACCGATATCCGATACTTAGAAAGAATGAATGCATAAAACGAATCCGAGGCATACTAAGCCTTTTCCCCTCTACAATGAAGTTTCGCCCTCCACTATATAAATCAAAATTCGAAAATATATACCCCAAAGAGAATACATACCGCTGGTCTATATCGAGGCTCAACATACTTTTAATATGATAAAATAACGATTTACCTCCCTTGTTCTTTATATGATCGAATTTTTGAGGTATCCATACCCCGGGAGTGTTTGGAACATAGCTTATATTAAACTCTTGATTGACAGGCAAAGGAATGGTTAATCCGGGTGAAACGACCAAAGAGAGTCCCGTATCCTTGTCTTTCCCGAATTTAAAAGCGGGAGTTACTAACTGGATGGCCGGACGTAACGCAAAGAAATGACAGCCCGGATTACTCTCATCTGAATCCCAGAACCACTGATTATCTCTTGAAAACCCCGTATAACTATCTTTCTCAATCGTATTACAGAAAAGCAACCCCATAGTAATTCCCACATAAGGAATCGGTAGATAAGTAACAGATGGCTCTACCTCCCATGCTGAATTATTATTCAAGGCACCGGAGAGTTCTACTTTCCACATATGGGATTTTTCTACCTCTTGCGCCTGTCCCTCAAAGGTAAAGATCAAACAAATAAAGAAAAGTATAGATCTCATTATTTATAGGATGTTAGTTGTTCATTTACAGTAAAGACAGAGGACCTTCTCAATCACCCTATCCATTAGGGTTAATAAATCAAAAAGAGTTAATAATAAACACGGACTTAAAAAGAAAGCGTACATTTCCTTCTCAGACTATACATGCTATTTCATCATCTCGAAACGAAAACTTGTGAATCGATAAAAAAAGGCTGTCCCATCTTGAAGTGGAACAGCCCTCTTTGCTAAATAATACTGATTAAATTGCTTTCAGAATCTCGGTCAGTTTTTCCGGTGTGACGTTGGCGGCGATTATCACTCCTTCGTCGTTAATCAAGAAGTTCTTGAAACCTTTTCTTAAATCATACTTCTTGTACAACTCTGACTCTTTACCCAGTCCTTCGTGAAATTGCGTTGACAGATCCAACTTGTCAATCTTTACCGTCTCGGTAAAAATAGATTCTTTCTCATCCATAGAGATCGAACACATCGCGATTTTGTCCGGACCAAACTTGTTAACCTCATTCGCCAATTGCACGTTACGAGCCCGCGATTCCGCATCGTAAGCCGCCCAAAAGTTGAGCAATGTATAACGTCCTAATTGGTTGTGGAAACTGGCTTTAGCGTCGTTTCCCAAAAACTCTATTCTCGGAGCTAGATCACCGGGGTTCACACCCTCGGTAAGTTTCGCCTTTTTCGAACCGGCAGACATTCCTAATAACGCTACCGATGCGATGAGAACATAAGCTCTTACCTTCATATTTTCAATTTTACGTTAAACTTAATCGGGGGAATCTCCCGGGGGACAAACTCCCGACTCCTGATTTTCAGGATCGTAA
>ERZ1504176.667-NODE-667-length-12798-cov-3.657930_pt1 | contig 12798 bp, 10 predicted proteins | sample MGYA00574906_ERZ1504176 | MGnify/ENA primary metagenome ERZ1504176 (study PRJEB39906, sample SAMEA3182081) | gut metagenome | biome: human; feature: gut; material: Stool; isolation source: human stools | place: Canada | collected 2012-12-04 ...
ACGAGATCTAGTACGGTCTCGTGGGCTCGGAGATGTGTATAAGAGACAGGTTCTCCCCCATCGCCTTTACCATCATCATCGGAGCCGTCACCGCCGTTTCCTCCGGCAGCGGACTTCTTCTCCGTATACAATTCGAACATCATGTTATTATCCCCGCCACGAGTAGTTGCCGTGCTGTCATTGGCAAGACGCAATGAGTTGTCGACTTTGAAACGGAGATTGATGCGAGTGATATTTTTCACCGTACAATCCTTTTCCTGTTCCACACCCGGACAGGTCAGCGTGGTATAAAAAATACCCAGTCCATCCACTTTCACCTTATTCCCTGCCACAAGCACTTTTTTCATCGCACGGACAAAGGATTTCATCACATGCGACACGTCTTCCACCGAAAGCGACCCGATAGACTCGATTTCCTGTGCCAGTGAATCAATTGAATAGATTTTCGACTCCCCAGCCTTGGGCTTGAGAAGATACATCATCGGTGATTTATCATCACCGAGCCGTTTTCTGCGCTTGTAGCGCACAACTGTAACTGTTGCCATATTTAAAAATTGTTTCTACGAAAAGAAGTACATTCTCCCTTTCTGTTGATGAAACAAAGATACGACAACACATTGACGACTTACCGGATTGCACCGGACTACACCGGATTATGCCGGATTAAAACGGATTATACCGAATTATACCGGAATATGTGGAAATATGTAGGAATATGTAAGATCATTCCCTAGTTTTCAATGATCCATTCTCCAATAGTTCGCATACTACTGTCGAAATTAACTCCCACTTTGATAACTTTCCGATGATCTGCCTGATAAGGAATCGCATACTGCTTACTATTGATCTGTGCCAACGCTTCTTCAGGAGTACCGTCTACTTTGAATTCAAATACATAGATAGCCTCCTGCATCTTTATCACAACATCAGCCCTGCCAACAGCGCTCTTTACTTCTGCATCCACATATTGCCCCATCAACCGGAACAGGAGGTAGAAGATGGTCTGATAGTGTTTCTCCTCCTTATTATTCATATCATTGGGGATAGAGGCGAAAAATGATTTGATCCGCTCCATACATTGATCCAGATTGCCGACCCGTAAGTCTTTGATAAACGATACTACATAAAATGTATTCTCGCGAGCAGGCAAATGCACATAAGCCGGCATTAATGATTCGATAAAGCCTTTCCGAACTTCTTTGTTAGGATAAGCCAACGTATAGATCTGAAAATCCCGATCATATTCTTTAATAGTGAGATAACCGCTTTGGTAAAGTACCGGAAGCGGGTCTGTAATGACATTGGTAGGTGCATCAAACTGCTCGGCAGTAGCCGAAACGCCATCCAGTTGACGAATATCGAAATTGCTTTGCTGCAAGATGTCTATCAGGAAAGTGGGAGTGCCGGTAGAGAACCAGAAATTGGCATATTTCTTTTGAGCAAATGCATTAAACAAACTAAACGGATTGTAAATGTCTTCACTATTTTCACTGAAATGATACCCATCATACTGTTGTTTCAAATGTATACACGCTTCATCATACGTTTCACCGTTCGCCTCGGCCATCCTTCTTATATCTTCTTCCAACTGTGTACGCAATTCATTTTCCGTTATACCGCAAATGGCACTATAAGCATCTTGCATACTTATGTTCTGAAGATTGTTCAATTCACTAAAGATGCTCATCTGACTAAATTTACTGATACCGGTCAGGAAAAGAAAACGAAGATATTCTCCCTGCGCTTTCAACGGACTGAAAAAGTCGCGCATGATGCCACGTATTTCAGCTTGCAACTCCTCATTGTTGTTGCTATCCAACATAGGAGAATCATATTCGTCTACAAGTAACACAACCTGACGCCCGCTCTGCTCGTAAGCACGTTTGATAATACCTTTCAGACGGAGACTGAAAGTGTCTTCGCTCGTGTCACATCCGTAAATTCGTTCCCATTCCACCAAGCGATTGTTGATAGCGGAGCGCAGCATCCCCGCATTCATATACTTACTGATACTGAAATCAATATGCAACACGGGATAAACCGTCCAGTCTTTCTCCAACTGTTCCATCATCAGCCCCTTGAACAGGTCTTTTTTACCAGAGAAATAGGCTTCAAGAGTGGAAACTAACAGACTCTTTCCAAAGCGTCGGGGACGGCTAAGAAAATAAGTCGTATGTGTATTTACCAAACGATAAATCAACTCTGTCTTATCAATATACACACAATTATCATTGCGTAGTCTCTCGAAACTCTGTATCCCTATCGGATAACGCCTGAATATTCCTTCCATCCTTTTTCTATGCTTTTAACGTGAAACGTAAACAAAGATACGATAAATTTCAAGAATCGGTATTCTATTAGTATCAATTCTTTTATGAATACGCCCGAACATCCGCTCTCAAAATTTGCCTATTCCACTAAAAATGAGTAACTTTACTTCAAATATAACAATCTAAAGGCACAACTATAAATGAAAACAAAAAACAAGATTCTCCCCGAACAAGAAGAAGAAAAAACATTCCAATACCGCACCTATGGGAAAGGCGAGCTCGCCTTGTTGTACCTCCCCAATATCCTGCAACAAAGCGCAGTAGACCGATTCAACGAATGGATTGAAGCTGCACCCGGACTAAAAGAACGGCTCCTGGCCACCGGCATGAATCCACGCAGCAGATACTACACTCCCGCACAAGTAAGGCTCATCGTCGAAGTACTCCAAGAACCCTAATTGAAGTATTAAGTATTAGGTATCAAGTATGGTAAACGCATCGCAACAATGGATAACATCATAATACTTAATACTTGATACTTAATACCTAATACTTTAAAACAGCTCTTTTTCAGGTAGCCAGCAGGAGTTGTCGAACATTGTATTTCGGACACGCTGGTCAGCGGAGAGAGAAGGGTCGTGAGATTCTTCACAGGGCAGGTATCGTCCGCTTACGGGATCGTAGACAAAGGATGCCATTCCACCGACACCAAGATGCTTGAATTTCACCTTGTCCACGTATACGCGTGTGGCACCAACCTCCTTGTCACGTTCCACAATGATACCGTAATCCGCTTTGTTATAGAAATCGGCAGAGCCGTTGATGTCGTACATTTCCACACGAGGGGTAATGCCCGTGACAGGATTACGGTTCATTTTACGAGGATGGACTACGACCACGAGCAGGCAATTATGTTGCACGGCAAATTCTGTAAATTTATTCAACAGGTTGGAAATATATTGCGTTTCCGTCTGTCCAGGCTGCGGGTTATGGTCGAAACGGTTGAGCGGGTCGAAGACAATGATGCGGCAGCCACGGCGGACAACGAGTTCATGAGCCTTAGCCAGTACACGATCCGGAGAAACATTACCTTTCAGAGAGATATGAGAGACGTTTTCAGTCAGAAAATCTTCCGAGTTCGCAAGGAGTCCCTCCGTCATGCCACAGCCGTTTTGAAAACGGTGTCCGGTGAGTTTCTCAATCAGTTTGCGGAGATGATAGACGATAGGAGTATTTTCCGGGCTAAAGAACCCGATTTTCCATTGATGCCGCAGGCAGAGACGCAACACCAATTCGTCCACCCACTCGGATTTTCCTGCACCGGGAACTCCGGTGACGTAGACACTTCGCCCACGTTCATACGTGCAGATCTTATCCATCTCCTCCCATCCCGTTTCCGCTCCGGGACCGAAGCCGTTGTCGAAAAGAGCCCGCAGATCGTCATGCAAGTCGGCAGCGGTGAAGATACCTTCGAGCGGAACTTCTGCTGCCTGTTCGATGGCGATACGGAGACTGGCGATACCATATTTGCAGAGATGCTCGTTGGCATCTTTACACTCCGGACCGTAAGTCACCACCCGGCAGCGTTCAGCTCCCAGCCGGTTGATGAGTTCATTGCGCAACCGGATTCCGGCAGAATCAGCATCAACGGCAATGATGATTTCTTCCAGGTCCTCGAAGTGCGTCTCCATAAAACGGTCGAGCCAGGAGAGGTTCGAATTGGCTCCGGCCGGCACGGAGATGGCGCTTTTGAATCCGGCGGCGATGGAAGAAGCAGCATCCAGTTCCCCCTCGTGGATGATGCAGGAGGTTTGCCCCAGGATGGAGTCGATGTTGTAGGGAATCAGTTCGGCACCCTGCACCATTTTGAAAAGTTTCGGGAGAGCGCGAAATTTGGTGTTTATCAGTTGTTCCCCTTCAAAATAGTTGAAGCAGATGCAACGTTCCTTTTTGCCGGATTGCGGCATAAATTCTTCCTGTTCGGTGATGCGTAGGGCGGCTATGACGGACTGCGGGATGCAACGCGTCTCCACCAGCCAACGCTCCGTGTCTTCGGAAAGCGTGGTTTTCGAGGCATCAAACACTGGACGCTGAAAATGCTGCGGAATGGCTGCTGCACGACGCTTGCGGGCTGCCACACGTTCGGCATTCTTGCGCTCTTCCACATCATCGGGAACATAAAAATCAGCGCCACAATGATAACAGTGACAGTGGCCCGTGTCGACGTTGACACGTAGCGAACGGTCGCGCTTATTCTTGCGGGTAGGAAGACATTTTTTACAAATCGTCTTGAGGACTCCACTCGATTTACCGTGGATGTCGACATCATAGTTGGCAAAATTTCTCATATTTTTTTCCTTTTTTCTAATTAAAAAATAGTTTAAAATAATCATTCACACGCAGAGGACTTACCTGCCGGACGAGTGTCTGCCACCTGCCGGACGAGCTTCCGTTACCTGCCAGACGAACATCAACAACCTACCAGACGAACATCGGCAACCTACCGGACGAAGCCAGTCATCTGCCGGATTAATGCGCCCATCTTTTCTTCACATCATCCCACACAGCTGATGCATCGGGACGTGGCGGCGCATCAACCGGAATAAGATGTCCCAGATACGTTCGCCGCCCGTCGACGACGCTTTCAAAGCGGTTTACATCCTTGTCGACCGTATTCTCAAGCTCTTTCAGCAAGGTTTCCCTCAACGTGCGACAAGTAACGGAACCGGCCGCGATATAATTTGAAAAATACCGTTTCACGTCCTCCGGGAAAAGCAGTCCCGCTCCTTTGTCATAAAGGCGGATATGTTTTTTGAAGATTTCCAAAATAAGTTTTTGATGGTCTACAAAAAGCTTTCCCAAACCGGAATGCTGCCCGGCCAATTCCATATATGACTGGAAAGTAGAAAGTTGGTCCACCAACTTTTCCCAAGGCAACACGGGTTGTAACGGGCCATGATTGCCTTCATCCGCCAAACGGCTCACAAGAGACGGTGTTTCTATATTACTCCTATTATTGTTTACAACAGAAACACTTCCTTTACTCTCCTCTTCTTTACTTTCCTCTTCTCTCCTCTTCTGGTTTTCAGTGGGTTTTCTCCCTTTACTGACGGGCGTTTCAGCACTTTTTGCCACCTTTTTCGGACGCCCTCCTTTTTTACCGTTTTCGATGTCCATTTTCCGCTTCTCTTCCAAGCTTTTCATCACCCTATCCAAGTAAGAAGAACGAAACATCTGTCGTTCCTCATCCAGTTCGAAGAGATCGAATTCGCGAAGTACCCGCTCCACCGCAACTTCATCCACATCATACCGCCGGGCCATGGCCTTCAGTAAAACCGGTTTGCACGACGCCTCATAAGCATCTTTAGTGCGCAGATGCAACAGCAACATCACGTAAATTCCGAGTGCTTCCGCGGCATTCATCTCTGACATCATACAGGCAATATTGTCGTCATTCAACAAATTTACCTCCAAATTGAAATACTGATCTTTCTTCATTTTCATTTATCATTTATTATTCCACATTTAATACTTCCGGGGCGCAAAGGTGCAAAATGTATTTTATTCCAGCTATCGCAAAAATGAGAGGGGGATTATATATTTTTTATCCGACCTTTGCCAAAAATTATTAATAATCCCAAACAATATGGACACAAAACGCAACCAAACGTTGGAAGAAATAGAAGAAAATAAAATAGTGAACGAGCATTACCAGAACAGAGTAATGCTGATAAAAAAGCTCTTGAAAACGTCACGGCTAGCCACAGTAGACCTCTGCGTGCATATCGACATCAGTGAAGCCTCCTACTACCGTTACATAAATTTCACCAGCTATATGAAAGCAGACATTTTCATACATGCTTGTCTCTTCCTCAAGCAATATATTGAAAGTCACCACATTCCTTATACCCAAGAAGAAAAACGGCTTATAAAAACATTAGACCTGTTTCAGATTTCCTCAAATAGCAACTTAAACTGCAATTAAAACACAGAAAAGGAGAAACTTATCATAAGTTTTATTACATTTGCAATGTAATAAAGGTCTTTAAAACTTAAAAAATGAGTGATAGCGAAACAGACAGCCCATCAATAAAAGCACTGATCGTTTTCAGAGAAAACGGAGAAACCGACAATCTATTTGTTCCTATCTTATGCGATGCTATCAGAATGGCTGGAATCAATGTAAGATACTCCCAAAAAGAATTCTGGGAATCGGATACGACTTATGACATCATCCATTTCCAATGGCCGGAAGAACTGGTGGGATGGACATGCAAAGGCCCCGACGTCATCCGCCGCCTGAAAGAACGCATTGATTTTTTCCGCTCGCGAGGAACTCATTTCATATACACACGGCACAACATTCACCCCCACTATGCAAATGATATCATCAGCCGGGTCTACGACATAATCGAATCGGAGAGTGACACCGTAGTGCACATGGGACATTACAGCCAGACAGAATTCATACAAAAATATCCCGACAGCAGGAACGTCATCATCCCGTACCACATCTACCAATACACCTACAAAGAAGATATCAGCATAGAGCGCGCGCGCCAATATCTGAACCTGCCACAAGAAGCATTCGTCGTCACCGCCTTCGGGAAATTCCGCAACCGGGAAGAAAGACGTATGCTGCTCGGAGCGTTCCGCGACTGGGACAAAGAACGGAAACTACTGATAGCCCCTCGCTTATGCCCCTTTTCAAGGCGCAATAACTATGGCAGAAATATCCTCAAACGATGGGCTTCCCGAATTGGCTACTATGTCCTCATGCCGTTGTTAAACCGTATGTTCAGACTACAAGCGGGAGCCAACGACGAACCGATAGACGAGTGCGACCTCCCTTATTATATGTCTGCCTCTGACGTGATATTCATCCAAGAAAGAAATGCACTAAACTCCGTAAATATTCCTCTTGCTTTTCTTTTCCACAAGATAGTCGTAGGACCAAATACCGGCAATATAGGCGAACTATTAAAAAACACAGGCAATCCGACTTTCAATCCGAATCATAAAGCCGATATCATACGGGCACTGAAAATGGCCTGGCAGTTATCTACTTGGGGAAAAGGAGAAATGAACTATACCTATGCACTAGAAAACATGAGTATAGATAAAGTGGGCAAACAATATGCCGAAGTATATAGAGATTTGAACAGCAGATTGTAATGCTGCTGCCAGTATCAATAATTTATCAGAATACGAAATGCATGAAATATAATGAAATAAAAGTCAGTGTCGTCATTCCTGTCTATAACACTGAAAAATATGTTCGTCAAGCAGTAGAAAGCGTGATGTATCAAAGCTTGAAAGAACTGGAAATAATAGTTGTAGATGACGGATCAACAGACAAAAGTTTAAGTATAGTAGAAAAACTGGGTGACACTGACAAACGTATACAAATATATACACAAGCGAATCAGGGACAATCAATTGCGCGTAACAGAGGGATCTCACACGCACACGGAGAATATATCTATTTTATGGATAGCGACGATCTGCTGGAAGAAGATGCTTTGGAATTGTGTTATCATAAATGCAAAGAAGAAAAACTTGATTTTGTATTTTTTGATGCTTTAGTTTTCTTTGAAAACAACGTTGAAAATGCTCCAACACTGAATTACAAACATACAGAGAAATTAGAAGACAAAATCTATACCGGCCAGGAAGCACTTGAAATTCAATTACAGAATAAAGAATATACTCCTTCCGTTTGCCTGCACTTTATTCATAGAAACGTGATAGAAAAACATAATCTATCATTTTATCCCGAAATCGTACACGAAGACCAACTGTTTACTACCTTGCTTTATCTACAAAGCACGAAAGCAGCTTGCATTAAACGAACTTTTTTTCATCGTCGTATGAGAAAAGATTCTACAATGACGAGTAAATTCGCAATGCGGAACATAAAAGGATATCTTGTCGTCACAGAAGAGATTCTTAGCTTTAGAAGACAGACTACCGAAGATAAAAATAAAGAAATTATTGATTTATATTTATCTCAAATGCTTGACGCTGCCATGTGGCAAGCACATTCACTAAAATTACCGGAGCGGATCAAACTCGCACGGTTGTGCCTGCAAAAATATAAAAAGTATGTATCGACAAAAACGATAGGGGCATTACTTTTCAAATTCCTATTTATAAACCATAAAAAAACGGTCGACAATGGCTAGCAACATTAAAAATCAACTCTTTTCAGGAGTGTTCTATACCGCACTGGCCAAATACAGCGGCATTGTCATTTCTCTTGTAATAGCAGGAATACTGGCCCGCCTCCTATCTCCGGACGACTTCGGAATCGTAGCCGTTGCCACCGTAATCATCGCTTTTTTCAGCCTCCTCACCGATATGGGAATATCTCCCGCTATCATACAGCACAAATCACTGACAAAAGATGAACTATCAACTATTTTCTCGTTTACCGTATGGACCGGCATCGGAATCAGCATCTTGTTTTTTGCAGCTTCATGGATGATTGCCGACTATTACGAAAGCGAAATCCTGCGGACACTGTGTCAACTGCTGTCCGTTAATCTATTCTTTGCCTCCGCCACCATCGTGCCGGGAGCACTATTCTATCGGAACAAGGAATTCAAATTCATCGCTATCCGTAGTTTCGTTATCCAGATTTCCGCAGGTGCGGCAGCCGTGACTGCCGCCCTCTGCGGAGCAGGATTATATGCACTGATTATCAACCCAATAATATCCAGCATACTCATATTCGTCATCTCCTACCAGCGCTATCCGCAACGACTGCGTTTCACGCTGGGGCTGACGGCGCTCCGGAAGATATTCTCCTATTCCGCCTACCAGTTTCTATTCAACGTCATCAACTACTTCAGCCGCAATCTGGACAAATTACTGATTGGCAAATACATGAGTATGTCCGACCTCGGATATTACGAAAAATCCTATCGCCTGATGATGCTTCCCTTGCAAAACATCACCCAGGTCATCACTCCTGTAATGCACCCCATCTTCAGTGATTTCCAAAATGACAAAGCAAAACTAGCCACCTCTTATGAACGTATTCTCCGATTCCTCGCTTTCATCGGATTGCCTCTTAGCGTGCTGCTCTTCTTTACAGCAGAGGAAGTAACGTTGATTATTTTTGGAGTCCAATGGCTGCCCTCCGTACCCGTTTTTCGGCTACTCTCCCTGTCCGTAGGAATTCAGATCATACTCTCCTCGTCCGGTTCCACCTTTCAGGCGGCAGGCGATACACGGAGCTTATTTGTATGCGGAGTGTTCTCGTCTGTGCTCAACGTGACAGGCATACTGCTCGGAATCTTCTATTTCGGAACGCTGACAGCAGTGGCTAGTTGCATTGTGGTGACGTTCTCCATCAACTTTATACAATGTTACTGGCAAATGTACCGGATAACCTTCCGTCGAAGTGCGTGGCCATTCATTCGTCAGCTTATTTCTCCGTTCATCATTAGCATTTTGATAGCATTAGCCCTCATTCCCATGCAGTATGCACTGGAAGGGATGAATATTTTTGTGACAATTATAGCCAAAAGTATCGTTAGTTTTATTATCTTTGGCATTTATATACAAATGACGCATGAGTATGACATTATCGGCAAAGTGCGAAGCATCCTGTGTAAGAGATAATAAAAAGAACAGAATAAACAATATATAGAGATTTGAGCAACCAATGAAAGCCTTATTCCTTATATTCCACGGCTTCGACAAAGCCAACGGAATTAGCAAAAAAATACACTATCAGGTAAAAGCCCTCAAAGAATGTGGGTTAGATGTTCGTTTATGTTATTATGACATAAGCCCTTCCGGTGAACGCCGCTGGATGGCAGACAATGCAGTGATTGCTGAATTGGGACAAGGAGTGTTTGCGAAAATTCGGAAACGGTTGGGCCTAAACTGCATAGCAAACTACGTACTTCGCGAAAATATACATTTTGTCTACATCCGTTCATATCATAATGCAAACCCTTTCACCATAAATATGGTGAAACGTATGAAGAAAAAAGGAGCAAAAGTGGTCATGGAGATACCGACTTTTCCTTACGATCAAGAGTACATCACATGGCCTATGAAATTCAAAAGGCTCACAGATCGTTGTTTTCGTCATCGCCTGGCCTCTTTCCTTAATGGAATAGTCACCTTTTCAAACGCTAAAAATATCTTTGGCGAACGAACAATCCGCATATCTAACGGAATTGATTTTGATGCCATTCCTATGAAGAAACAAATGAATGACACGACACATGAGCTACATTTAATAGGAGTAGCTGAAGTACACTATTGGCATGGATTCGATCGACTTATCCGTGGATTAGCTGAATATTATTGTACGAATCCTGACTACAAAGTTTATTTTCATATCGTGGGACCATTATCCGGCGAACGTGAAAAGCAAGAAATCCTTCCCGTCATTCGTGATAATAAACTAGAATCTTATGTTATCCTCCATGGACCACAGCATGATCAGCAACTTGACGCCATGTTTGAGCAGGCAGATTTTGCTATCGGTAGTTTAGGCCGACACCGCAGTGGTATCACACATATCAAAACTTTAAAAAATCGCGAATATGCTGCACGAGGATTGGCATTTACTTATTCAGAAATCGACGAAGATTTTGATAAGATGCCTTACATTTGGAAAGCACCACCAGATGAATCACCTATTAATATTCAACAGTTAATCAGCTTTCAAAAGTCTCTGACTATGACTCCGCAGAATATTAGAGAATCTATCCGTCCATTGTCCTGGACAGCGCAAATGAAAAAAGTCATCGATGAATTGGACATCAGACCACAGCATACAATACTTGAAAAGTAATCCGATGAATAAAAAAGTAAAAATAGCCTATTGCATCCCCTCGCTCTATTATCCTAGTGGAATGGAACGTGTACTTACACTAAAAGCAAACTATTTTGCAGAACATTTAGGGTATGACATACACATCATATTGACCGATGGAAAAGGAAAAGAACCTTACTATAAATTGTATCCATCCATCACCACCCATCAGCTCGACATCAACTATGACGAATTGTATGGCCTTTCCTTACCGAAACGAATTCACCGATATTGGAGCAAACAGAAATTGTTTAAAAAAAGGCTGGAGACATGCCTCAATGAGATTGAACCGGACATTACCATCTCTCTCTTACGACGTGATATAAACTTCATCAATAAGATGAAAGACAAAAGCATTAAGCTTGGAGAAATCCACTTCAACAAGTCCAATTACCGGGAATTCAGCGACAACTGTCTTCCTGGTATCATTCAGCGTGCCGTCAAGCAATACTGGATGTGGCAACTCATCAGGCAGGTGCGACAACTCAAAAGTTTTGTCGTCCTTAGCCATGAAGATGCTGCCGAATGGACAGAGCTCAATAATGTAACCGTAATCTACAATCCACTCCCGTTTTTGCCGGAACAACAATCGGATAACACCCCCAAACAGGTCATTGCCGTAGGCAGATATGTCCCTCAAAAAGGATTTGACCGTTTAATATCTGCTTGGAGCATTGTCAATAAAAAACACCCGGACTGGATTCTCCGTATCTATGGTGATGGTATGCGGGAACAACTTCAGAACCAAATCTACGAACTAGGAATTAGCCCCAGTTGTATTCTGGAGCATAGCACACCGGATATTGTCGATAAGTACTGTAAAAGTTCTATCTTCGTCCTTTCTTCGCGTTATGAGGGATTTGGCATGGTTATTATAGAAGCAATGGCATGTGGAGTACCTCCCGTCTCATTTACATGCCCCTGCGGACCGCGTGATATCATCAGCGACGGAATAAACGGACTATTAGTAGAAAACGGTAATATAGAGGGATTAGCAGAGAAAATCTGCTATCTGATAGAAAACGAAAATGTACGACGAGAAATGGGACGGCAAGCTCGAATGGATATAGAACGTTTCAGGATCGAACCAATCGCAGAACAATGGAAAACATTGTTTGAAAGTATCATTGAAAAAAATAAAGATTTATGAAATGGTATACTAAATATCTGCAAGTTTACGAACAACCTTTCGATTCAGCACCAAAGGAAGCAGTAGATTTCGTAAAAACTAAATTGCAGAAATTATCGGAAAACAAACAACCCTTAGCATCTGTCATTCTCATCTGCTATAATGAAGAAAAGCGTTTGCTAAGTTGCTTATGGTCGCTTTGTGACAACATCTGTGACTTTCCGATTGAAATTCTGGCTGTCAACAACAATTCTTCCGATCGAACTGAAAGTGTGCTCCAACAGTTGGGAGTCACTTATTTCAATGAGCTTAAGAAAGGACCGGGACATGCCCGCCAATGCGGATTAAACCAAGCAAAAGGAACATACCATATCTGTATTGACACCGATACCATGTACCCGAACAATTACATCAAGACACATGTAAAAAAACTAATGCAACCAAACGTAGTCTGCACGTTCAGCCTTTGGAGCTTTATTCCTGATGAGCAACACTCTAAATGGGGATTATGGTGGTATGAATCATTAAGAGACTTTTACCTGCGCATTCAAGCCATACAG
>ERZ1504176.682-NODE-682-length-12617-cov-3.921111_pt1 | contig 12617 bp, 9 predicted proteins | sample MGYA00574906_ERZ1504176 | MGnify/ENA primary metagenome ERZ1504176 (study PRJEB39906, sample SAMEA3182081) | gut metagenome | biome: human; feature: gut; material: Stool; isolation source: human stools | place: Canada | collected 2012-12-04 ...
CTCTCTATTCGTCGGCAGCGTCAGATGTGTATAAGAGACAGTGGTTATACTGTCCGGTTATCTCCAGATGAAATCCACGATGACTGGCAGGTGGTCTGACGAGCCGTCATAGAATCTGGTCTTGTCGTTCCACGTTCCCTTGGTAAATCCCCATTTCGGGCTTTTGGCCTTGAGCAGACGCTTGAGCATCGGCTCGCTGCCGTACATCAGGTCGATACGTCCCCAGCCCTGGGTCGACGGCGTAATGGCGTCGCGCTTGTCGGGGTTGTTGTAGATCTTTACCAGATCGAATGCCGGAACGTTGTCGAGCATGTATTTCTGTCCGAGGTAGCGCGGATTCTCCCAGCCGAGGTCATGGAACGAGTCGTCGAGCGGCGTCGCGCAGTTCATGTCGCCCATGATGAGCCAGTTCTTCTCGCCTGCATATTGCGGGTTCAGTATCGTGCGCTCCATGAAGATGCGGAACTCGTCTTCGCGGGTCTTGTCGCCGCCGTGTTCACGTTTGCTCTTCTCGCGGCTGGCCGCGTCGCGTTTGGCATCTTTCGAGTATGCCTGCGGCCATGTGTGGAATCCGACGAAGTTGATGGTCTCGCCGTCGACCATTACCTGTGCGTGCAGTCCGCCGTGCGACACCTCATCGCCGCCGAGTGCCTGCACGAGCGTTACGGGATATTTCGATGTGATGACTACGGGGTAGTTGTCCTGATGCGCCCCTATGGCCCAGTATTTGTGGCCGAAGCGTGCGGCAAGTTCTCCCCAGTTGTCGGTCAGGTATCGCTCCTCGGGCTTGCATTTGTCATGAGTGCCCGAATAATATATGGTCTGTGCCTCGCAGAAGACGCATACGTCGGCGTCGACCGAATTGACGAATGCGACGAAATTGTCGTAGTTGTTCTGCTGGTCTGCCCACATGCCGTTCTGAATGTTGTAATCCATTACGCGCAGGATCCTTTCACGCGGAACGCTGTTGAGCAGCTTCACCTCGATGTCGTCGAGGAAGAAGCCGTTGACATGGTCCGAATCGGGGAATTCCGAGGTCCAGTAGAGCGAAGTCTCGGCCGTGGCGCCTGCTACCACGAGGCGTACCGTGTGCCACTCCTTGACGGCGGCATCGCTGCCTGCAGGAGGCATGACGTTGCGGGTCAGCTTTATGTATTCGCCTTCGCCGTTGACATAGGGGTAGTTGGTGTTGTAGAGCGTGTGGCGTATGCCGTCAACCCAGTACTCCTTGACCACGCCTGCCTTGTTGGCTGCTACCATGACGCACGAATTGGCTTTCGCCTGCAGTGCAACCTTGAACGTAACCTCGATGTCGCATACTCCGTCGAGCGATTCGAGCATCGGAGTCTCGACTATGCCGCGCGAGTTGTTGTGCACTCCTACGCCAAGATAGCCGGGGTACTCCTGTACGCGGAACATCTTGCGCCAGTCGTGTACGTTGCGGTTGTCGAGGTATGCGGTACCCATTGCCGGCTTCTCGGCGAGCAGTACCTTGTAGTCGTTCTGAAGGTATCCGGTTCCGGCCTTGTCGAAGGCAGATGCCGTTACGGCTCGTTCGCTGCCGTCAAGTGACTTGTCGTCGGCGGCGGGCCGGAAACCTGCCGCCTTTTTACCGTTGATACGGTCTCCGCCCCATACGAAGCTGTCGAAATTCTCGGCAAAAACCTGGTTCTCGGCAGGCTTGTAGGCAATTTCCCTGAGGGACTTGACCTCGCCCCTGTTTATTGTGAAGGCTTCGGTGCTCTCTACGGTCATGTTGCGGTGCGAGCGGTCACTGATCGAGATGCGTACTCCGTCCGCATATTTGCGTGCCGGCATTACGATATGGAACGTCGTGCCGTCGGAGTCTGTCTTCACGCCTTTGCCGCCGTTGCTGCAGTCCAGCACGACGAATCCGACACCGCCTTCAGCCGTATTGCGGCCGACGAGCAGGCCTGTCGCCGGATCGATGTCGAAATATCCGGAAAGGGCCGCTCCCGAGTTATCCTCAATGCGTATGGAGTTGATGTCGGCATCGCCCGTAACCGTCAGTTTCAGGACGCCGCAGAGACTTGACAGGGCCAATGTCCTGTCGTCGCATTTCGACGCATGCATGGGCATGCAGATACGGTCGAACCCGCCCTCACGGTATTGCTGAGCCGGAGCCAGTATGATGCTCGTGCCATTGCCTTCCCCGGCCGTCACGCAATCTGCAGGCCATGTCGCAGTGTACAGGCCGTTGTCGGCCTTGACCGTACCGATGACTGCACGGTCCTTCTTGTCGGAGGTTATTTCGCAGGCAGCACCGTTCACCTCGATTTTGTCTCCGGCCTGCCATTTGTCCATAGCCGGCATGGAGGCTGCGAGGGCCTTGTCTGCCTTGACTTCTACATTCAGTCTGATGCTTCCTGGTTGTTTGGCGGCGACACAGCCGATAGTGGCCGCAACTGCCGCTGCAAGCAATAGTATTCTTTTCATGATGCGATAAGGTTGTTTTTGATTGGTCTACGGAAGTTTATCGCCACTTGAAATCGACGATTACGGGCAGGTGGTCTGACGAGCGCTCATGGAAGCGGAAGCCTGCGCGTTTGATCGACTTGGTGAAGCCTTCGCGCGGGGTTTTTACCTTGATCACTCGTTCTGCCATTACCTGTGTGCCGTACATTATGTCTATGCGGCGGCCGCTTTGGGTGCTCGGTATCATGACGTCACGTTCTCCGGGGCAGCAGTATTGCTTGACCAGGTCGATGCATGACGAAGTGCCGAGTACGTAGTTGTGTCCCCAGTAGAACGGGCTCTTGAGTCCGTAGCCGTAATAGCGGTCGTCGAGGGGCGATATGCTGTTCGTGTCGCCCATGATGAGCCAGTTCTTTTCGCCGGCATATTCGGGGTTGAGAATCGTACGTTCGAAGAATATCTTCATCTCCTCGGCACGGAACTTCTCGCCGTCGAAACGCAGTGCGCTGGCCTTGCGCTCCTCTACGGCAACCTCACGCCCGTAATATGCGGGATAGGTGTGGAAACCTACGAAATTGACGGTCTCGCCGCTGATCGTGATCTGTGCGTGCACACCGCCGTGCGACACCTCCTTGCCGCCGAGCTTCTGTATGAGTTTGATGGGGTATTTCGATGTGATGACCACGGGGTGGTTGTCCTGGTGTGCACCTATGACCCAGTAGTCGTGTCCCCAGCGTGCTGCGAGTTCGCCCCAGTGTTTGGGCAGGTAGCGCTGGTCGATGGGTTCGGGCATGCGGCCCTCTTCGCCGGTTATGTAGTTCGACTGCGCCTCGCAGAATATTATGACATCGGCATCGACGGACTTGATGTACTTGACGAAATTGTCGTAGTTGTTGCCCTGGTCGGCCCACATTCCGTTCTGAATGTTGTAGTCCATCACGCGCAGCGTATTTTCGCGTTTTACGCTCGAAATGACCTTGACCTCGGCCCCGTCGAACCGGAATCCCTCGGGAGTGCTCTTGCCGCATGGCAGAACCCTCCAGCCGAGTTTCGACTTGGCGGTGGCTCCGCTCACCACGATGCGGGCGGTTCTCCACACCTCCTTGTCGAATACGGGGACGTTGCCGTTTTCGAGGCGCAGACGCTCCCATTTGCTGCCCTTGTACGGATAATTCTCGTCGGTGAGGGTTATCTCCACGTCGTCGAGACTGTACTGCTTGATGACTCCCGCATTCGAAACACGGAACTCGACACTCGATTTGGGCAGACGGCGGTAACGGAACGTGACTTCGATGTCGCATATCCCGTCGAGGTCGGAGAGTGCCGGGGTTGTAATGTTGTCATGCAACTCTTCGGCGTCGCCGGCAATGGCAAAACGTATGGTGCCGTCGTTCGCGACACTCATGGCTGTCGTCTGTACGGTCTGTTTTTCTTCCGAATCTTTCTCTTGTGATTTCGCAGGTGCCGGAGTTGCGGCATGGAGAGCCGTTGCGGCAACGATTGCGGCGAACAGCAATAGCGATTTCTTCATTTTGATTGAGGTTTTAAGGTTGTTGTGTAAATATTGGCATAAATGCACCTTGCCGTGCGGGGCAAGGTGAACTATGTCTGGTCGGTATCAAGGTTCGGTCTGCGGGCAACGATGTGCCCCTGAGTGATTCCGGCGCGGTTCGAACGCGCGACCCACAGCTTAGAAGGCTGTTGCTCTATCCAACTGAGCTACGGAACCATCGTAAAACGCGAACAAATGTAATACAAAATTCGCAATCGGACAACTTTTATTTCCGTTATCTGGCATTATGCGCTTGCCGGAATGTCGCCAGGATTACCTTTCATGGCTTTTTACATTGCCGGCAGGCTCTGTTATGTGTCCGCGTGTGGCCGTTTGCGTCGGGCCGTGTTGCGGGGTTGGGGCAAAAATGTTATATTTGCGGAACGTTGAACCTTCATATAAGTTTTTTTGCAATTATGAAACGCATTATAATATCATGTGCGCTCCTCCTTGCGACCGTGTCGGTCGTCCATTCCCAAAATCTCGATTCGCTTGCTTTCGTTACTGCCGACTGGCAGGTGTCAGAACCCGACAAGGGCATGGAGACACGTACGGCCAGCATGGATATCTTCGGATCCAAACAGACTGTTTCCATCATCAGGTATAAACCGAAACGTTTCTATACACGCATAGTGCAGACCGCGGAGTTGACGCCTGTAAGCCGTACTGCGACCGACCGCGGGGCCGTGGCGGCCGTGAATGCCGGATACTGGAACGTTAAGGAAGTGGTGCCGTCAACGTACGTCCGCATCGACGGCCACGACTGCTCCCACACCGAGGAGGCCGAGGCATACCGTGTAAACGGCATACTTGTCATTGAGGACCGCAAGATCGAGGTCTTTGCATGCGATACGTCGCAATACGGAAAATATGCTCCGGTTTACGACCATATTCTGGCTTCGGGACCGGTGCTTGTCGATGACGGCAAGTATTTCGACTACGATCCGTCGCTCGGCAGTTTCTTCGGCCGTCACCCGCGCAGCCTTATCGGACGTACGTCCAAGGGGGAAATATTCATGGTTGTCGTGGACGGCCGTTTCGAGCAGGCACAGGGTATGACCATCAACGAACTTGTCGAGGTATGCCGCTGGCTCGGCCTGGTTGACGCCATCAACCTTGACGGTGGCGGGTCGTCAACGCTGTGGAGCCGTGACCGCGGGGTGCTCAATCACCCCTATGACAACAAGCGGTTCGACCATGAGGGCGCGCGGTCCGTGTCGAGCTGCCTGATTGCTCTCCCGTTGAGGTAGGGCGTTTCTGTCTCGAATAAAAAATGAAGAGGGCGGGAAAAACCCCGCCCTCTTCATTTTTGCTCTTGTCGTGTCAATCGTCGAAATCGTACTTGAGTTCGAAGTCGTCGACCCACATTATGCTGTTCGAACTGCCGACGAAGTAGTCTCCGTAGCGCGATGACGTGCATACTATGATTATATGCGACGGTGTGAGGTCCGACCTGTATTCGAGGTCAATGTCGAATTCCGTCCATTCTGCGCATGACGAATCGAAAACCTTCTCTCCATAGGCGATGATGTTGGGATTCGTCGGATTGAAGAACGTCGATACGTCGCGCGTGTCAACCCTTACGGGCGATTCCCCGACTACGGACGGATCTCCCCAGTATCCCAGGGCCACATATACGATGCCTTCGTCCATGTCGCCCTCCTTGACGGGGGACTTGTTGTTGCTTGGGACGCAGTTGATGACGCCCTGGTTGTATTTGGCCCAGAAACGGAATCCGGTGGGACGGAGCGTGTACGGGCGTCCGAAGTCGACAAGTCCGTTGGTGCCTATTGTCTGGGCATATACGCCGGTGTATATGTTTCCGGCCGCGAACTTGCCTATGCCCGCGACACTTGCAAGAGTCGATTTGAGCTGTGCGCAGTATTTGCCCGTTGTACCTTCGTGCAGGTCGTTGTCGACGGGTGTGGTTATGTTGACTCCGGCTATCGCCGAACCCTGGTTGCCGGTCCCCCAGTATGGGGCCTCGTCTTCGAGGTACGGGTTGTAGACATTCTTGCTGGTGAGATGCCAGTTCTCGAAACCTCCGTTGGGAATGATGTAGAGTTCGCCCGTGGTGAAACTCTTGACGTCGGAGGTGCTTTCGTCGGCATATGCAATGACTTCATATCCGGTCTCGGGCTCGAGATGGCGCATCTTGACGGTGAATGTTCCGCCGGATACACTGACCCATTCGTCCGGGGCGTCGGTCCACTGCTCCTCGCCGGCTTTGCGGTAACGTATTCCCATGTCCGTGCCCGAGATTCCCGATGCGGTGACCCATGCGGCCTGCGAGCCGGCCATGAGACTCTGTATCTCGACCGACAGGGCTTTGGGCTTGACAGATAGCGTCCAACGCTCCGTACGGCCATGATATGAGACGTCGACGAACCGCACCGAATTGAAGTCGGTGAGTTCTTCGGCCGAAGGTGACATCTCGGTGATGTCGCGGGGACCGAGTTTCAGCGACATCACCTTGACTTTGCCCAGGTTGTAGTCGTCACGCATGTACGCCGTAGCCATGCAGTTGTCCACGTCGAACTCCGTATTGCCGATCTGGCCTTCGACCGTGAAATATCGTTCGATGGTCTGCTGTGCCTGTATGGTCCATTCGTAATCCTGGTACAGCGACAGTGTCAGGTACTGGGGCACGCGCATGTCGAACGTCCCGACCATATCCTGTGAGGGACGGGCCCGTTCGGTGTATTCTATCGAGGTAATTTCGACATTGCGTATGTCGGTGGTCTCCTCCAAAGGTATGGTTACGGTCTGGGCATTGTTGTCGATGATGCATGCCCCGCTTGTCCCTTCAGCCTCTATGGAGACGACTGCCAGTTTTATTACGGGGAATGGTATGTCGTTATCGATGCAGCCTCCCAACAGCGCGGTTGCGGTCAGTGCGAGTATGTATTTCAAACTTCCTTTCATCGTTCCAGTGACTTTTTCTTGTTCCACAGGTGTACTGTCATTCCCACTCGTATGTTGGCAAGATTCAGACGGAACCTCATCTTGGACGTGGAGCGTGTTCCGGTTTTCTCGCCCAGTTCATTGTGCTGTTTGATGTGGTTGTACTGGATACCGCCCAATCCGAACGACAGGCTGCCGCATACGTTGGGGAAGATGTATACGGCGATGCCAGGGTTGAAGTTGAGCTTCGCACGGAATATGTCGGAATTAGACTCCTTCATCGCATCTCCCGACTTGTAGGCGAACATTTGCGTACCCGTCTCCGCCAGGAGTTCCAGTTCGCTGAACACGCCGAACCGTCCTCTGGGGTCAAGGGCTACATATGAACGGTGGAATATGCCGAATGAGTACATGTTGCTTGTCAGCTTCATGTTGCCGATCGAAAATTCGATATCGTTCTCCTCTCCGAGGTTCAGGCTCGCATTGCCGAGCGATCCTTCGAGGTAGGTATATCCGAATCTCAATCCAATGACGTGGTCATCGGCCACGAAATAGCCTATATATGGATTTACGGCAACGACCGATCCCTTGAGCTTGAGGTTGTCGAGTATGAGGTAGAAATCGGTGTCGTCGCTCGACAGGGTACCGTACGATACGGTTGTGCCGAACATGATCTCTCCCTTATATGCATATGTGTTCTTGTCGATCTCGCGGTCGACACGGTCGAGCATCGGCATGAACCGGTTTTTCCTGACGGCGGAATCCTTGACCTTGACGGAATCCTTGAGTTTCGTCGCTTCCGCATCGGCTGTCGATACGGATTCTCCGGCAAAGGCGTTGAGGGCGACGAACAGAGTTGTGAGTATCAGTGACAATCTTTTCATATCCATCGCTTTTATAGGTAGAATGCAACACCCATTCCTATCGAGAAGATGTTGACCTTGAAGTTCATGTAGCTTGATGATCTGTTACCGACCGTAACCTGGTTGTGTACCTGCTTCGTATTGGAATAGTTGAAGCCCATGACGCCTACGTTGACCTCGAATGCGACATTGTTCGTCGCGAAGGCTACTATACCCGGGTTGAGCGACAGCGATACGGTATATCCCGTTTCGTACGTGCCCCTTATGGGAGAACCTTCGGCGAATTTGGCCTGGGTGCCTCCGATACCGAGCTGGCATTCTGTGAAGATGGCAAACCGTTTGTTGCTTCCCAGCGGTATGTATTGGCGCCATACGGCCGCCACTTCATACGAATGCTTGAGTGCGTAGTAGTAGTCTACGCCGAGGTTGATTTCGTCCATGCTGATCTGTGCATCGTCCAGTTTCAGCAGCGAGCGCGAGTAGATGAAGCGGGCGCCGACAGCCATGTTGTTCTTGACGGCATAACCTACGAACGGACTGATTTTGAAGGTGTAGCCCTCGGAGTTGATGCCTTCGACCATGAGGAACGTGTATTTGTCGTTCGAATGGGTCGAGTATGACATCGTTCCGCCGAATACCCACTGGCCGCGCGGGACTATTCTGGTCGAGCGCGACGATATGCCGCGGTTTTCGCGGCGTTGGTCGGGCGTCATGGCCGTGTGTCTGAGCCTGTGCGGGATCGAATCCCGGCGTATTGCCGTGCTGTCGTCATAACCCGTGGTAACGTAATCACCATCAATTGCCTCGGTGTTGCGTTTCTGGGCCGGAGATGCAAGGCATATGCCTGCAAACAGCAGTGTGATAAGGAGTTTGTATGAATGCATCAATATACCAGTTCAACGTCGTCGAGGTATCCCCAGCTGTCGGTGCTTCCGGTGAAGTAGTCTCCATATCCGCTCACTGTGAACGTGAATACGAGGTAGTTGGGTTTCTCGTCGCTATTGTAAATAATGTCTATCGTCTTTTCGGTCCATTCGGCCGATGATTCGGTCGTCTCGAAATATCCGTATGCGGTTACGCCTTCTGCATTGCGCGGGTCGAAGAACGTGCCCGAATTGCTTGTATCCACGCGGTGCGGTTCCGTCCAGTTGCAAAATGCAACGAATACCTTGAGCAGGTCCGTGCCGCTTTTTTCGATGTTTCCGGTCTTGTTTATGGTGCCCTGGCTGTTCTTGTACCAGAATTTTACGGCTTTGGGTCTGGCCGTAAAGGTGTACGGGCGGCCGAAATCGGTCTTGCCGTTGGTACCCTGTGTGCCGACGAACCTGCCGAAGAATATGCTGCCGGCGGCGAACTTGCCTATTCCCAGCATTGACGGGTAATCCGAATGCATGTAGGCACTGTATTGCCCTTTCGAACCGGGACGTATGTCGGTGGACGATACCGTGAGGTTGTAATCCTCGCCGAGTGTCGTCGATCCGGGGTTGCCCGTGTCCCACCACTGGGTGCCCCCTGCCGCATAGGGATAGATACATGCTCCCGACTGGCTCCAGTTCTCGAAATCGGCGTCGGGTATCTGGCCTCCCTCCGGAGAGGCAGTAGTGGCCTGTGCTCCCGTTTCGGCCGAATCGATGAAGAGCCTGTATTCGTAATTTTTGCCCGCTGAGAAGTCGGTGGCCTGTGCAGTGTAGATATTTTCCTGCGACGGATCCTTGCTCGCGGCAATCTTTTTCCATTCGCTGCCTGCGATGCGGTAGCCAATCATTATTTCAGAAGCAGACGCGTCGAGAACCATTGCCCGGAAGTTTGCCGTATTGTACCACAGGTCGTAATCCCCTTCTGACAACGGTGTAATGCCCTGTACGGCGAACGGCGTGGTTTTGTCTCCGTGTCCGCCGTCGGCATCATCGACCGTGAACGTGATGTCGTGGACTCCTCCGTACATCTGTGCGAAGAACTCTGGACCGAGTGTTACGCTATAGTGTTTCTCATCGGTCTGCGATACGCTGATGCCGGTATGCTCGCCGCTCAGCAACTCATAATCTTCGCCATCGGCATTGAGCGACATTTTGCTTATGGCCGCGAGTGCCGAAATGGAGAATGTGTATGTTCCGTCTATATATTTCTGGGCGGCATCTGCATCGAAACCTTCTCCCTTGATTGTCGGGTCGGGACTGAATGCTATCGTGTCGTCGATGATTTCGGGGTTCTCGTCCACCTCTATCTCGAACGAGAGACTGCCGCCAAGACCTTTCGAATATTTGAATGTAAGGGTATATTTCACGGCGGCCCTTACGTTCTCGATCTTGCCCGTCTTTTCGACCGTGCCTGTCTCCTCGTCGGAGCTTTCGCCGTGGAAAAACCAACTCAGTACGGGCGTTTCGGCCGGTACGATGAAGTATCCAGTGCCGTCGCCGTCGAATCTGAGAGTCGGGACCGAACCGCTCTCTGCCGAGCCGAGGTCGAACTCCTCGATGACGCTTATGTATGAGTGGGCAGCATCGGGGAATTTCTCGAGGACCGTCTGGTCGAATACGACCTTTACGATTGCATTCTGCAGCGAGCACGATACGGTTACCGGCTGTACGACTCCGGCCTCGATGGTGAAGTCCTGCGAACCGGCATAGCTCTTGTTCGTCGTCGTGGCCGGTGATTCGTCTCCGGCGTTGACGCTTATCGAATAGTCGCCTGCGAGCAGCCATATCTCGGCCGGTATATCCTCTACGGATTCGTATTTGCGTATGAGTTCCTTTATACGCTCGGGAACACCGGTTTCGGATTCCGTTTCCGTATATTTATATATTTTGACCGTACAGTAATCCATGGGGTCATACTCCCCGTTGCCGTAATCCTTGGGCATTGCAATGCTCATTCGCAGCATTCCGCTGTAGGCAGGCATCACACCCGTACCGTCGTCGAACTCTTTGGAGCACGACAGCAGGGCAAGCATGGCAAATATGTATATGAATGCTCGTTTCATTATTCGGTCTTCAGCATAAGTGTTTTAATGGTCTGACCGCTGTCGTCCTTTACATCGAGGACGAAGTCGTGGTCGCCGGTTCCGGTGGCCTGGAGCAGCGGCAGGAATGCCGTAATCGAGAACGATACCTTTTTCTGGTTCAGTACCTGGTCCTCTGTCGGGAATCCGAGTCCTTCGAGTGCGGTTTTCAGCGCACCCGGATTGATGAGGTCGATTACCTGTTTGAGTCCTACGCTCTCGAGTTCAGACGGCGTGAGCGTATCGGAATTGATCGTGACGATGAACTCCTTGATTCCGGTCTCGCTGGTTATGTCGATGGCCACGTCGAGACCGTCAGTAATCGTGTAGCGGGTGTCGATATCGTGATCCACCCAAACGATGGTCGGACCGCCGGCGGCAGCCGAAGTCGTTATGACCAGGGTTTTGACCGTCTGCCCGCCCTTTTCGTCCGTGGCAGTGATCTTGAAACTGTGCGTACCCTTGTATGCATAGAGTTGCTTCATTTGCGGTTGGAGATTGAACGATACCTGGTTCTTGCCCTTTATGTCATCGCCGGTAGGGTAGCCCAGCGCATTGAGTACGGGACCAGCGGCGCCAGACTCGCACATGTCGAACGATGACGGTATGCCCAGCGCTTCGAGCGCGCCCATGAAACCGTTGTCCGTAGACGAGATCTCTACCTGAAGCGATGCCATCGGATTCTCCGACGTGAGGTTAATGCGTACAGGCTCGGTGCAGTCGCCGTACTGGTCGAACATCTCGTCGGTGAGGGTGAACGGTTCGTCTATGTTGCCGCCATCGAGTACTATTTCAGGCGCCTTGCCGTCATTGTCGTCGATTACGGTCTCCATAAGCACCGATGACGTGTCGACGGTGATAACCTCGTCGAATGTCCAGTTCTCGACCTCGATGCGTATGTCGATGTCCCCTTCGGAAGCGTGTTCTATGATGATGGTTATCTTGCGCCACTGTCCCGGCTTTACGTCCGTGAGTGTCGATGTCATCTCGAACGAGCTGTTCTCCCCGGCTTCCGTCGACTTGTAACTGCCGGTTATGGTTACGTCCATCTGGTTCGTGGCTTCCGGTGCCCTGAAATATGCGGCACGCTCCTCGGTGAACCCGAAGTCGGCGCTTGCCTGGTCAAGGGCGATATTGACATTGGTGTCTTCGCTGAGCATGTCGATGATGTCGGCCGAGTAGGTGACCGATATCTTGATGCTCGACAGCTTGCATATTATGCGCCCGAGCGACGTCTCCTTGAGGCGTGTGATGACGAACTCTTTCGAGGCTCCGTATGTGGGGGTTTCCCATGCCATGTCGGGAGCCTTGCCCGAATAGACATTGAGCGTGTAGTTGCCTACTTCGAGTTCTATCGGCTCAGCCGGCTTGTCGGCGTACTTGAACGACGTCACTACTTCGCCGGTCTTGTTCGAGACGATGTCGACAGTGAAATCGCTCGGGTCGACCGACTCGGCTCGGGTAGGGGTGTGCGACTTGACGCCTGTGATGACCTCCGTGTCGCTCATAACCTCGACGTTGAGGCCGGAGAGCGACAGATAACCCACATTTTCGGGTTTCGTCTTGTTATCGTCGTCGTAACGTATGTCCTCGTTGACACAGCCTGCCATAAGCATGGTCGCGCCTATCAGTACCGTTGCTGCCTTGATCAATATGTTCATCTGTTTCATATGTTGCTATTCCGTGGTTGTATTGTCTATTGCATCGTCGTTAAGTTCCGCGTCCAGATCGATCTCCTCGACTACCGTATCGTTGAGTTCGACTGTTACTGACGCTCCGCCTGCCTGTGCCACGTCGAACCTTACGGTGTAGCGTCTGTCTCTTATACACATCTCCGAGCCCACGAGACCGTACTAGATCTCGT
>ERZ1504176.685-NODE-685-length-12562-cov-4.733030_pt1 | contig 12562 bp, 10 predicted proteins | sample MGYA00574906_ERZ1504176 | MGnify/ENA primary metagenome ERZ1504176 (study PRJEB39906, sample SAMEA3182081) | gut metagenome | biome: human; feature: gut; material: Stool; isolation source: human stools | place: Canada | collected 2012-12-04 ...
CATTAGTTCCGATTGTCCCATATATTGTGGGAAAGTATTCCCATATATTGAAGGAAAACTTTCCCACAAAATGAGGGAATCCTTTCCCAAGCTGTTGGGAATCTTTTCCCACAATATATGGGACTAAGGCACTGTATATGGAAACAAGCAAAAGGAATACATCGTTCTATTTATTTAATGCCGGCTTCCGGCACATTACACTATGAGAAATACCTTGAAACACTATGAGAATAAGGTCTATTTAGAGCTAAAATACGGATAAACTTATGAGAAATACCGTTTTAAAAAGTATTTCTCATAAGATATTAATCTGATTATCTTCCGTTTATCTAAAAACAATGAGAATATGAGAAATGAAAATGAAAAATCGTTTGCAGGGAGCACGGAATAGATTGTATTTAGTTCATTTTTTGTACCAATAATGAGTCTATATATCTCAAATTCAGTTTCATTTATTTTTTGTTGATCGTTTGTATCGTCCGGCATATCTTTCCGTTTTTATCCACGCCTTCTATGATGATATCTTCCGGTGCAGTGCTGTCCGGAGTATAATATTCTATAGTTGCTTTTCCGTCTGCATTCAGTTGTAAGGATGGATTCCAGTAGATAGTGCTTCGTAAATCCGAACGTTGGTCATTCTTTTTCTCGGGAGTGTCATAAGTCGGCTGATAGAACTCTACTGAATCGCTATATCCCAATGGAGTACATGTAATAATGCCCTGTGCCGGTCTTGCCGGAAGATCCTTGCCGTCTTTCAGGGTAATGACAATAGCGCCTGCCGAACCGCGGGAACCTAAAATTGCTGCATCAGCACCACGAAGAAGGCTCAAACTGGACATGTCGCTGGTTTGAATCATGGTCAGTATGTCGTTGTCGTCTTCATAGACAACATCATCAATGACGATAACGGGCTGTTCAGGATTATTACGGATATGTATTTCGTTTCCGTTTGTCACACTGACCCCCGGAAGCCTGCTGACTGCATCGAAGGCCGTCTGTGCGCCGAATCCTTCAAGTCTGTCTCCTTCGATAGTGTAGGTGTTGATGCCTCCTGTATAAATACTTTCCGAACTGGCTTTCTTGCGGCTTCCTGTAACCACTACTTCTTTTAGGTTGTATACTCTCATTCCACCCTCCATGTAATACTGGTCGCGGGTATTTAGCAAATAATCTTCCATAAAGGAGGTTGATGTTCCATCATGAAAAGGAGATTTAGGAGCAGCTACCGGATATTGGGGAGCATCGATCACGATGTCTACTCCGGCGAATCCTCTTTTGGTACGTGCCTGAACGAGGAAAGTTGTGCTGTCTCTGAATGATGTATTGACGATGAATTCTCCTTTATCATCTGTGGTAGTAGTGGCAACGATGTTCTGTTTGGGAGCTAAAATACAAATAGGTCCTTTTTTGACGTTGCCGCCGAAGAAACCTTTGATACGTCCGCTGATCGTTTGTCCTTTTTCCATATAGTTGGTGAGGTTCAATGAAGGCGAAGTCAGTACATTTCGGATATGATGCCTGCGCCATCCGTGCGTCATCATCAAGAAGTCTATCGTGCGAAGTGTACGCAGGTCTTGCTGAAGAACATAATACCCCGGATTTTCTACATATCCTTTCAAATCTGAAGTTAGTAGAAGGTTCGATAAGATATTATCTGCAAGTGAGTCCGGCTGGATACTTCTTCTGTCTGTAATGCTGACGGAGAAACTACCTTCTACCGGAATTCCGTTATCATCCTTTGCTGAAATTTGCAAGGAAACCTTTTCTCTTTTTCCGTATGTAGGCTTATCCGCAAGGATTTGCCATTGATGTGGATTCCGGTCGGGTACGAAAACTAAACGTTCGCTAAGTGCGTTTCCCTGTTGGTCGATTAACATAAAATGGGTGATACCTGCGTTGAATAAACTGTCATTCATTCTTCCAAAAGTCCTGTCGGCACTGACCGGTTGCAAGATTGCCAGCTTCCCACGAGTGTGTGCAATCAAGAATAACTTTTGAGGCCACTGGGTAGCTTCTGTTTTTTGGATTTCGTAGCGTATTTCTTTTTTGTAATGCGTCATGGAAAGAGCGATTCCTTTTTCTTCTGCGGCCGGAAGATCGAATCGCTTGGTAATGCCGTCACTAGACTTGGCAATCACATAATAGGAATTCCCTGCAATCGGGTTCAAGGTGAAAACTCCCATACCATCATGCTCCGAACGAAAAGCAGTTAATGTGTCTCCTTTTGCATCGAACAGAAATCCTTCTATTTCTGTGGAAAAACCATCCGATCCTTGAGCTTTGAAAGCTATGTTTTGATGAGCAACGGTCAAGAGAGCTCCACCTTCCGGGAAGAACTTAACGTCAAAGTCTTTTGTAAACGAAGGCAGATAGAACGTTCTCTTATAAATATATTGAGGATCGTCAAATTCTACTTCAATCTGGCGTGCGGCAATAGGCTTCAGATCCGGCAGAGAAATAGAAATCAAACCACTTTCGTCCGTCTTTCTTTTACCTTTATCTTTTATCTTTCCGTTTTCGATGGTGCGATAGCGGATGGTTGTATTTCCGAAAGCCTCTTGTGTGTTGCTGGTAAATCTGACCCTAGCTGTATAATGTGATTCGTCTTCTTGTTGATACTCAATGTTTGAAACAATCGTGTTATCAATCGAATTACCAATCTTCAGATTACGTGAATAAAAGAATTCCGGTTCCTGATTAAGCATCCAGTTGCTATATCCCCGCAAATAATAGTCACCTGCAGGGAGAGTGGGACGGAGCGTGAAAGCATTATGGAAACCTAACGAATCTCTGCGAATCTTCTTGCGTTCCACGATAGAGTCAGAACGATTGACAAGCTCCGTAATGATGAAGTTACTTTGCGTATTGTCTTGATGAGTGACAGAATTTACGAGATACCCCTTGAACCAGATTTTTTCTCCTGCTCCATAGAAAGGCTTATCTAAATGCAGATACAGTTTTTCTTGCGGAACTTTCTCCAGCAGATTGAAATACGCAAGAATTGTATCTTGTGTGTTTTGTCCGGATAATGAGGTAAAACAGAATAACATTCCGAAAAAGAAAGCCATTGAACCTCTATTCATTGAAAATGTAGTTTTGCTTTTCATACGATATATCTTTGAATACATTTATGATTTATGCATCCAGATAGAAAGTACTTTCCTCTTTACTGCCAGTATGTTAATCACCGATACGACAATGAATAACACAACACCCATGCTGATAGCTGCCCATAATGACCCGGTTTCCAGTTGTGGAAACAATAATCGGATGCTGTCTATGTAATAACTGCGTAGCCAGGAGACTAATCCGATGGATAATACAAGTACGATAACATTCAGTCCTACCGTGAGTAACTGATAAGGCAATGCTACCTTGTTGGGACTGTACCCGATTAATAACAAACTCTCCAACTTAGTCGTATTTTTTTGCAAGAGCAAGAAAATGCTCAACATCAGGATATAGAATGAAAGAATACTGATAAATAAACCTACCCCCAATACAATGCCTACGATAAGACGGAGGAAATAAGTCGTTTTTCCGGCATCCAGTTTGCCGTCTTCCGTTTCATATCCTTTCTTTTGAAAATAGCTGGCGATAGCGGAATCCGCCGGATTGCTCACTTCGATAATCAATCGCGCCGGTTGTGCTTCTGCATTCGGTGCGAAATTCTCATTCGCCCATTTCATAAAAGACTGGGGAACAAGAATCGTATTCAGACGATTGGAGAAGCCGACAATGTTTCCTTTGTACTGTTCCACCCGTCCGTTTCCACGCATCATAATATCCATTTGAATTAGCCCCATCAATCCTTCCGAGAGCTTGGGAAGACTACGGCTCTGTGCAAAACCGAAGTTGTAAAGGTTCAGATAGTTGCGGGGAATGATAATGGGGATGGTATGCGTGCTTTCGTCGAAGTGCCACTTGTCGAGTTTGATGTCCACAAACTCATCAGGAACAGACTCAAAGAACATATCCGTGGAAAGATGAATACCAGCTTCCTGCATGCCCAATCCTGCCGATACTTTGAATTGAGAAGGAGTGAAAGCCCCTATTGTTTTGGTAAACGGTTGTTTCTTCAAATCCGCAATATCTTCGGCAGAGAACGTATTACTCTTTCCTGCAAAAGAACCGAGTGTGCTGATTTTCTTGGTAGCTATGATGAAATCCTTTTTCATAAAGCTGTCTCCCTCGGTGAATACCGGAATGACATCTTTATAAAACTGCACACTAAGCAATACAATCATCATGCCGAATAGATTGGCTAAAAAGAAACCGGCCAGTTGACCGATACTGATATGTTGGCGGAGGAGCTTCCAGACAAGGGTTGGCATTTTATTTATAATTTTACGATTTACGATTTGAAATGTTGCAGTGGAGGGAGACGGCTGATTTTCTCACTTACTATTTTCCACTCATTTTTTGTTATTTATTACTCGTTACAGTTGAAGTATATGGTTGTAAGGCAACTCGATATGCTTACCGATGGAGGTTGCGATTACACCGGCTCCTTGTGTCTTTGCCTCGGCAATGATAAGTTCACCCATGATGCGGCTGTTATCATCATCCAGATGGCTGATCGGTTCATCCAGAAATAAAAAGTCGAACGGCTGGCAGAGTGCCCGGATAAAGGCAACACGTTGCTGCTGTCCGAAAGATAGTTTGCCGGCTTTCACATTTATTTTATCTGCGATACCCAGTTGCTCGAAGAATGATAAGATTTCTTTTTTCTTTTTGCATCCGGTAAGGTTATTCTTCAATTGCACATTTTCAAGAGCGGTCAGTTCGGTGAAGATGCGTAAATCTTGAAAAAGCATACTTAGTGAATGCTTTCTTAGGTCGACCCATTGCTTCACGGAGTATGCTTTGATATTGATTTCATCGAAATTAATAATCCCCTGGTAGTCGTTGCGATAACCATAGATATAGCTGCACAACGAAGATTTGCCGGTGCCGGAAGCTGCTTCAATCAGATACATTTCTTCTTTCCGGAAGATCAGATCCTGGTGCCATACATCCGAAGTCACCGAATTACGGTCAGCAAACACTTGGGGAAGTGTTTGCTGCAGGTGAATACTATTCATACCGTTTGTTTACAAATTAATTACATGCCGGCAAATTGCTTGGCAAAGTCTACGATTTGTTTGAGAGCGTTGACGTCTTTGTCTTTCAGGCAAAGGTCGATCTCGCTGATTTCTCCTTCTGAACTCATTGACAGATAAGAAACCTTATTGGCTAACTCAATATATGTTTTAACTTCCTGTCCTCCGAAACCTGCTACCATTTTAACAACAGGCAAGTCCAGTATTGCTTCAGCGTTGATTGCAACAAAGATGGTTTTACCCTTCATATCCGATGCGTAAGGAGCATCTTTTATCGATTTGTCGGCAGCTTTGCCCACGTTCTTGTAGAGTAATTCATCATTGGTAGCATACATTTGTTTATCCTTGATACCGAAGAATATATTCATGCCTTTTGTTTTGTAGACATATTCGTCCTTGCTAAGTTGCATGATATCTTCCCCTCTTTTCAGTCCCAATGATTGCTTGTTCTTATAAATTGTTTCGAGGGCATTACCATTCTTAACATCCGCATACATCATGAAAGTAGGAGCACTGTTCATCGTTACGTTGATTAATCCGGCAGAAATATCACCATTGAACGAGCCGAACAACTCTTTTACTTCGTCTGCTTTAGCAATAGATACTGTATTGCGGAATTCCTTATTTTCGCTCAATAAGTTGTAAAGCCCTTCTCCTTTCACACCTACATTGAAGAACATCAGTGTGGAAGACGGGAAGTATTTAACGAAAGTGTTGTTTGCTTTTCCAAATGACTCCATTTGTTTTTTTATAAGCGCTTTCACGGCTTCGTTTTCAGTATAGTTTTCTGTTTTGAGGGCAATCTTGCCTTTCTCAAAATTCAGTCCTCCTACAAGAGTGATGTCCTCTGCTTTCACCTCCGTTGGTAACCCCATGCTTATCTGGTTGCGATAGGTTGCAGGGATAGCTTCCATAGAAGCGAGGAAGTTGATATCGCTTTTCTGCTTTTCCATTTTTTGGAAAGCTCCTGATTTTACAATGCTGTTATCGGTCGTCTGTTTCAACAGATTAGTGATGGCTTCTTTGGCTTTTTCAGTTTGAGTGGTTCCGCTTACATTGACTATCAATACAGTAGAATTGTTGAAAGCGAGCAGGCCGCCATTCATTGTTGTAAAACTGTAGCCGTCAGCTTCGCTTATCGGCTGGCAGATTTGTTCTTTAGCCATCACGTCGAGTGAAGCATGAAGATTGTCCTCGTTGTTCACTTTACCTACAACAGTAGGGTAAGGGAAAGAAGAGGATGAGAATACATAGAATGGAGATTCGACATCGATTCCCGATTCACCCGGATTCTTCATGACCTTTTCCAGTTGTTGGAAGGTAGCGGCATTCATTCCGCTTTTCAGTGCTTCCAGTACTTTTTGTTTCGCAGCTTCATTCTCTTTATCATCCAATCCCGCTTTACTTGCAAGGGATTTGAGGTTGATAGAGGCAACTACCGAGGCGTCAGCCGGTATCACATTGGTATACTCCGATGTTTTGGAACATGCTGCCAGAAAAACAATCAGTACTGCCAGTACCGAGAGTCGTGAAATCGTTTTCTTTGCCATACTTATGTTATTTAAAAGTTGTATAATCATTGATTCAGAATTATTGATTTTGTAGATTCAGCGTATGGCAGGCCACCAGTGCCGCTGTTTCCGTACGGAGTCGTGATTTGCCCAAACTGATCGGAACAAATCCCTGTTCGATGGCTTTCTTGACTTCTTCTTCACTGAAATCTCCTTCGGGACCTATCAGGACAAGGGCGTCTTCTCCGGGTTTCAGGACATTCTTTAATAAAGGTTTTTCACCTTCATAACAGTGGGCGATAAACTTCTGTCCTTTGAACTCCTGTCTGATGAACGGATCGAATTCGATCATCTCATTCAATTTAGGCAACCGTGCCTTGAGAGATTGTTTGATTGCTGATACAAGAATCTTTTCAATCCGTTCGGTCTTGATGACTTTACGTTCCGAGAAACGGCAGTTGAGGAAAGTCAGTTCGTCAAATCCGATTTCGGTAGCTTTCTCTGCAAACCATTCGTTACGGTCCATGTTCTTCGTCGGTGCCATGGCAATGTGTAAATGGCACGGCCATAAAGGTTCCTGAAAAATCGTTTCTTTGATCGTTACAAAACAACGTTTGTTGGTCGCAACAGTAATTTCAGCTTTGTAGAAGTTCCCCTTACCGTCCGTAAGAGTGATTTCATCTCCGATACCTAATCGCAGAACGCGGGTACAATGTTGTGCTTCCTCTTCGGGAAGTTCGTTGCTTTTCTGTATATCGGGAGTATAAAATACGTGCATAATGTTACTTACTGGTTTTTATTTCTTGAGTTGATTTGGTCACGTATCCGGGCGGCTAATTCATAATTCTCATCTTTGATAGCCTGTTCCAGTGCTTCCTCAAGCGTTCTGGAAGTAGCACCCGGCAAATCATGTTCTTCTTCAGCCTCTTCGTCATTATCTGTTTCTTCAGAACGGGTTCTTTCTTCCGACGACATGTGAAGACATTCCTGTTCAAGAATAGATTCATAAATAAGAATTGGACAGTCGGCACGCACTGCCAAGGCAATGGCGTCTGAAGTCCGTGCGTCAATACGTATAATCTCTTCGTCTTTCTTAAGGTAAATATAGGAGTAAAAAATACCATCCTTTGCTTTGTAAATTAACACACGTATCAGACTGGCTCCCAGTATGGTGAGGCTTGTTGTAAACAGATCGTGTGTCAATGGACGGGGTGTCTTTACTCCCTTCAGATATAAAGCGGTAGCCTGGGCTTCCGCGGGACCGATGATGATAGGCAGTTGCCGTTCACCGTCCACTTCGCCTAATAGCATAGCAAATGCGCCTACTTGCGCCTGGCTGTTCGTGATATTTATAACTTGTAATTCTACCTTTTTGTCCATCGTTCTCTTTTACTTAATTTGTTTTACTCTCCTGCTGGTGTTTGTACTTGAATACCAAGGCAAACAGGATGCCGATCACCAGCGCGTATGCTGCGAATATCAGCCAGATATCCATCCATTCGCGACTCACCAGTCTGCCGTCAGCATACACAGAGAATGCATCTACTACCGCACCGCTGGCATATCCGCCAATGATGGCTCCCAGTCCGTTGGTCATCATAAAGAACAACCCTTGTGCACTGGCACGGATGGAGGAATTGGCTTCTTGTTCAACAAACAATGAACCGGAAATGTTGAAGAAATCAAAGGCCATACCATAAACGATCATGGAAAGGATCAGCATCCATAGTCCCGATCCCGGATCTCCGAAGCCGAACAGCCCAAACCGGAACACCCAGGCAAACATACTGATTAGCATGACTTGCTTGATTCCGAAATGGCGCAGGAAGAAAGGTATGGCAAGAATAAACAGTGTTTCCGACATCTGCGAGATGGACAGCAGGATTACCGAATGTTTCACTCCGAATGATTCTGCATATTCGGGGATGCTGGCAAAGCTACTTAAGAAAAGATCACCATAAGTATTTGTAATCTGCAATGCTGCACCTAAAAGCATGGAGAAAAGGAAGAAAATAGCCATCTTCTTTTTCTTGAATAACACCAGCGCATCCAGACCGAAAGCGGAGAGCCATGATTTGTTTTCTGATTTAGCTGGTCGGCAAGCGGGAAGGGTGAAAGAATAAAGCCCGAGCAGTAACGCGGAAGCACCGCCTACATAAAGCTGTGCACTTGAATTCTTAAACCCGGTAAGGTCGACCGCCCACATGGCACAGATAAAACCGATCGTTCCCCATACACGGATGGGAGGGAAGTCTTTAATCAGGTCACATTTATATTGTTCCAGTGCATTGTACGATACAGTGTTAGCGAGGGATAGCGTGGGCATGTATACCAACAAGTTGAGTAACATGGCCCAATACATCTGGTCGTATCCTGTTGCGGTAGAAGCGTAGAAGAGGCATCCGGCTCCTGCGATATGGCAAAGCCCGTATAAACGTTCTGCATTAAACCATTTATCGGCAATGATACCAATAATACCCGGCATTACCAAAGAGGCAATCCCCATAGTAGCGAAAATGGCTCCGATCTGTCCTCCTTCGAAATGGAGTTCTCTTCCCATATAGCCACCTAGTGATATTAACCAGGACCCCCATACAAAGAATTGCAGGAAGTTCATAATAATCAAACGAACTTTTATACTCATGACTTTTTTAATTTGTGTTTCTCTTCACGTTCATAAACCTTGCAAATATAATATTTTCATTGAATAGGTAGACTAGTAATTTGATAAAAAGGGGATAAAAATGGCATAAATGCGAAGAAAAGAAGAGATTTGGTCGTGAAAAAACAAATGAAGGGGGTATAAAAAAAAGAAGGCTATCTATCCCAGACAGCCAATCTTTGTTAACCTTAAATCTAATACCATGAAAAACACAGTGCAAAGATAGATGGTTTATGTTATACAACATAATGTTTTCTCGAAAATCTTCTATTTGTTAACTCTAATTAACTTTGAATCCTCCATTTTTCTGTTACTGCCCTTCTGTTTCACCACAGATTACACGGATTAACACAGATTTTTATCAATCAATCATCATATCCGGATTCTCTGTTCTCATCTTAGAAAAGGAAAAGGACTCCGTGAAACCCTGTACCACCCTGTGGAACCCCTGCATGACTTTGTGATAAAAATCTGTGTTAATCCGTGTAATCCGTGGTGAATCCGGTTATTCTACATAGAGTACCAGGCCTTTCAGGTATTCTCCTTCAGGATGGTAGATGTTTACCGGATGGTCGGCGGGTTGAGTCAGTTGATGTAGGATGCGTACACTACGTCCTGACATGGCTGCTGCGGTAAATACGGCAGTACGGAAATTGTCCTTGCTTACTACTTGCGAACAAGAGAAAGTAAACAAGATGCCGCCCGGTTTGATTTTCTCGAATGCTTTGGCATTCAGTTTGCGATAACCTTGTAAAGCATTCCGCAGGGCGTCTTTGTGTTTGGCAAATGCGGGCGGGTCGAGAATGATTAAATCATACTGGTCGCCCATGCGGTCGAGATATTTGAAAGCGTCCTCGGCAAAAGCCTCGTGGCGGGAATCACCGGGGAAGTTCAGTTCTACATTTTTATTAGTCAGATCAATTGCTTTGGCAGAGCTGTCGACAGAGTGGACGAGCTTTGCACCTCCGCGCATGGCATAGAATGAGAATCCGCCGGTATAGCAGAACATATTCAGTACCGAGCGGTCTTTGGCATAACGTTCCAGTAAAGAACGATTTTCGCGCTGGTCTACAAAGAATCCGGTCTTTTGACCTTTCAGCCAGTCTACATGGAACTGCAAACCATATTCTTGCGCGATATTATCACTGCTTCCTCCTTTCAGGAAACCGTTTTCAGGGAAAAGATCTGCTTTAAAAGGAAGAGTTGTTTCTGATTTATAATAGATATTCTCGATCTTGTCGCCCATTACTTCGGATAAAGCTTCGGCAATTGTCATGCGGTCTACGTGCATTCCTGCAGAGTGTGCCTGCATGACTGCAGTTTTGGCATAAACGTCAATAACCAGTCCGGGGAGATTGTCTCCTTCACCATGAACAAGCCGGTAAGTGTTGTTGGTCGGATTGGTGGCGATGCCGATACTGCGACGCATATCGTATGCTATTTCCAGTTTGCGTTTCCAAAAACCGTGATCGATAGGTTCCTGATGGAAAGACAGTACGCGCACAGCAATACTTCCGATCTGGAAATGTCCTTCGGCAATAAATTCTTTTTTGGAGGTGTATACTTCTACAACTTCACCTTCATCGGGCTCTCCGTCAAAACGGGCGATAGCACCGGAAAAAATCCAGGGGTGGAATCTCTTAAGAGAATCTTCTTTACCGGGTTTTAGATATACTTTATGCATAATATAGCCTTTCCCTAACCTTCTCCCAGGGAGAGGAGGATTGAGATAGTTTTGTTATTGGTTATTAATTACTTATTTTATTATTTATCACTTATCATTTATCGTCTATGACTGCTGGTTACTTATAGGGCCGGTAGTGACTTCTTCCCTTTCCTTGGGAGCAGGTGGGAGGGCAGCTATTTCCCAATCTCCTGTCTGTTTCAGCTCTTGCAACAGATTATAGATGTTGAGGCAAGCCCATGCATCCGTGGCGGCATATTGTTTCTGCCCGTCGCTCAATACATCAGCTTCCCAGTTGGACAAGCGCTGTGATTTGGATATTTTTTCTTTGAATAAGATGGCATAAATCTTTTGCAGACTTTTGTCCTGTATACCGAATTGGCGCACATAGTCCTGCAACTCGATACAGCTTTGTTGAGTGAAAGGTGCGCGTTTGTGCAGCATCATAAAGTCATCTTTCAGTGAAAGACCCACTTTGATTACAGCCGGGTTTTCTAATAAGTCAACCAATGGCTGGGTCAATCCCGTCATGTTGAGCCGGAATAGGAAACAACATTCTTCAGAAGAAATCTGGAGGAGTGCTACTTTGTGCGATTGTCCTTTGGTAAAGGAAGGACGCGTTTCACTGTCAATGCCTATCACAGATCTGGATTGGAGGTAAGCTACTGCTTTTTCCGTTTCAGCTTCCGACTGGATAACGTAAATACGTCCCGGAAAAACAGTTTTCGGGAGTTCTTTTAGTTCATCTTTATCTATGGTTCTTCTTACAATCATTTCTATTTTTATTCATCATCGTGGCAATGGCAACCGTCTTCGTGACAGTGGCAATCATCGTCGTGGCAATGACAGCCTTCTTCTTCACAACAATCGTTGTCGTCGCTTGGTTCGTAAAATCCTTCTTCATTACCATTCTCTTCCTCTTCTTCTTGGTTGTATTTCACGTCATGAAGGGCGCGTAGCGTGTTTACCAGTTTCTGTCCCCACAGTGTACCGAAGTTTTCCTGGCAGATAGCCAATGAATCATTCATTGTTTCGTTCAGTCCCAGTTGGAAGACAAATATGAAATCTTTAATATCCTGATAAATGTCAGCCAAATCTTCCGATATTGATTTCTTGATAGGCTGGTCGCTATAAACCATATCTTGCACGAATACGTCCAGATAATCATCCTTGTCACCCATCAATCCTGAAAGATTAATACGCAGAATTTCGTAAATCTCTTCTGTGACATACGTTTCGGGTGCCTCGTCCCCAATCGTCTCACATTTGGGTAGCATAGATGCTTTGAGGTAGAGCAGGGGGAGTATTTTTAATGATGTGTCAACGAAAGTACTACACTTCATGCGTTCGGCACGTTCGAGAAATGCACAAAATTCGGCGGCTACTGTAACGAACTCAATTACGTTCTTATCAAATATCGTTTGGCTTTCTTTTTCCATGATCTATATTGATTTGAAACGCAAAGGTAAGAAAAAGGATTGAATGAGCGTAGTGCTCGTTATTTTTTTATTATTTTTGCGGCTTAGATTACGATTCCAATTTTATAAAAAGAATAAAAGACTCATGGCAAAGAAGAAATTAGATAAGGAGGCAGAAAGCACTC
>ERZ1504176.687-NODE-687-length-12543-cov-3.550769_pt1 | contig 12543 bp, 8 predicted proteins | sample MGYA00574906_ERZ1504176 | MGnify/ENA primary metagenome ERZ1504176 (study PRJEB39906, sample SAMEA3182081) | gut metagenome | biome: human; feature: gut; material: Stool; isolation source: human stools | place: Canada | collected 2012-12-04 ...
GAATAAATTATTTATGATATATAATAAAATGTATTGCAATATATGTTAATTACAATATTTTTTTTAATTTTGTAATTACTCCTTAGTGATATACTTTGTGCGTGATATTTGTTAGCGGTCGATCCTTATCAAATAAATGAATCGTGTGCGGTATGGTGAGAAAATATAGTTTTTTATTGCTGATGCTGGCTTTGTTATCTGTTACGGCATGTGTAAATTCGCGAATTGAAACAAGATGTTTCGGAGAGTTGGCAGATGGTACCAATGCAAAGCTCTTTCGTTTGTCTAACAAGAATGGTGCATATGTTGAACTTACCGATTTTGGGGCTCGCATAGTCTCTATTGTAGTTCCGGACGCTTCAGGCAAAATGGGTGATGTGGTTCTCGGATATGACAATATATCAGGGTATGAAAACGACCGTGTTACTTATGCTGGGGCGACGTTGGGAAGATATGCCAACCGTATTGCTGACGGTAAATTTGAGATTGAGAGCGTGAAATATGTGTTGTCCGTAAATGAGCAACGAAATGGTAGGGGATTGCATCTCCATGGTGGCTTTGAGGGGTTTGACAGGAAAATATGGTCGGCCGAACAGATTTCTGACGCTGAAAGTGCTGCAATTCGTTTTACCCGGATCTCTCCGGATGGAGAGGAGGGTTATGCCGGCAATCTCGACTGTTCGGTAACCTATTGTTGGACGGACGACAATGTACTCCGTGTTACATATGAGGCTGCTACTGATGCTACTACTATTGTGAATCTTTCAAATCATGTGTATTTTAATTTGCGAGGGGCTTCGGCAGGCAATATCATGGAGCATATGATTTGTATAAATTCGAAGAATAGAGTGACGACAGATATGCATTTCCTTGCCGATGGTATGGAATGTGTGGAAGGTACTCCATTCGATTTCAGACATATGCATCGGTTGGGCGATGCTGTCGATACCATGGGTATTTCCATCTTCGATAAAGGCTCGTTGAATTGGTATGTAGATGGCTATGATGGTTGTACATTGCGTTGTGCATGCGTATTGTTCGACCAGGACACTGGGCGGCGGCTTGATATATTTACCACGGAACCAGGATTGTTAGTATATCCATGCAGCGGATTTGACGGTACTATTGTCGGTAAGGGAGGACACCTTGTGCAGCGTTTTGCTGCGGTTGCTCTCGAAACGCAGCATTTTCCTGATACGCCGAACAGACCCGAGTTCCCGCAATGCGTATTGTATCCGGGGGAGCGTTTCTGTTCGGTAACGGAGTATCGTTTCGGCATCGGCTTACCGGCTTTTGCAAATGATTGAATGTTATGATACGGCAGACTAAACACAGCGGACGTTCTGTCCTTGAAATGTCCAATGACCATGTGCGGGTTTATGTTGCCCCTGAACTTGGAGGACGTATTTTGCAAATTGAAATTGAAAACAGTACGTTGCTTTTCGAGAATGAGAATCTTAAGGGTATGGCTAACGTTCAGGGAACATCGCGCTGGAATGGTAATTGGCAGAATTTTGGAGGTGAAAAGCTGTGGGTAGCCCCACAAGGCTGGACAAGTGATGATGAATGGCCCGGACCGCCGGATCCGGTTATTGATGGAGGTAGTTACAAGGTGTCTGCCGATAATGATGTTATTGAATTAACGTCGTCTGTGGAGCCTCATATCGGTGTCCAGGTTGGTAGGAGTATACATCTCCATGAGAAAAGTTCGCGTCTTGAGATCGATGCATGGTTGCGTAATCATTCCGAGCGAAGCAAGGATCTTGCAATATGGCCTGTGGTGCAGGTTGAGGCGTCATCTTATGAAAGCGGGCATTATAAAGTCTTTTTCGGTCGAGATAGAAGCCGTAATGGTTTCTCGATCATACACGGGATTGTCAATTCTCCGCAATGGCGTTTGCGTGACAATATTGTAGAGGTTGATTATCAGTATATCGCAGGTAAGATAGGCAGCGATACCGATTGCGGGTGGGCATGCTATATGAACTGCGACAAGGGTGTTTGTCTTGTGGCTAATTTCGAACGAGAGGAAGATTTGACCTATTTTCATGATGCCCCGCTTCAGGTGTGGACGCAGGGCCGCGGTTCTATATATACGCGGGGCTCGTTGTCTGTATGTCCCGATAATATGAAGATCAATCCCGGTTACATGCAAATTGAGCTTCAGTCGCCTTTGCGTAGAGTGCGTTCCGGGGAGATTGTTAGGTATCATTACTCGTTGTGGGCTTGTCGTGTTCATGCTAATGCCTCGATTATATCCGCTGGTCGCAACTGGGTGGCAACTTCAAACATCGTCGTTGGCAGAGAAAATGTAGTTGCCCATCTCGGTGTTGCGATTGAGGGATATGTATCTGTAGAAAGCGGTGGGAATGTGGTTAAGATTCCAGTGAGTCCGTCGTCGCCAGCTGATATCGATGTCCACATATCATCGGGAGATGTCTCTGTTATGTTGCTGGATTCAGATTCTAAGATTGTCGAAAGAATTTATAGGTCGCATAGATCGTTTGCCTCGATATTATGTGATCCGTTGTATCAATAACAAAATTTGCTTTGTGAGTCCGAGGTGATGGGTGGCAAACCCTGCACCTCGGATTTTTTTTGTGTTTTCACTTCGGCGTTCCTTATTTATAAATATATTGTATAAACAAGGCGCGAAATAAAAATATGGGTTTTTATTCACTTTTATGATGTGAATTATAAAATTTTTAATTTCGCAATATACGGTTTTTGTTATTAAAATAATTAAATAAATATTGTTGCAATTTGCTGAACTCGTTATATATCTAGCTGAAAAATTGTCAACAACCGATATGTAGATGCCAAAAGTTGTCATCGTACAGAAGACCGAACTGGAAACCTAAAACTATATTAGTATGAAGAAACCTGCCTTTAGAGATTCACGTCTGCAAGGATATCAGCGGCCTTTGCTGATAATTGCTGAATTCGGTTCCGAAACTGGTTTTGCCGTTTCTTCGATTGAATTGGATCCGATCGAGGAAGAGGAGTTCACCTGGGATTAACTTATTTGCTAACCTGAAAAACCGAAAAACATGAGAAAATATTTACTTGCAAGTTTGGTACTGATGTATGGCCTTTGTGGTTGTGCTAAAAGTGATGTTGATGATGTCGGCTCGTCCAGACCGATCGGAAAATCCGTGATTGAAGTTACCGCCTGTGACGATTCTACGCGTATTTATTTAGGTGACATGAATGATGATAATTCGTATCCTGTCTTGTGGCATGATGATGATGTGATAGCTGTCAATGGGATACATTCATCTTCTATTACTGTGAATGCTGATAACGGCTCTGCGGCATCTTTTGAGTTTGACGCGTTGCTTGATGTTCCCTACCGCGCTATATATCCGGCTTCGTCAGCCATTGACGATTGTACTCGTGTGACTCTTCCTCTAATCCAGACAGCCGCTCCCGGAACTTTTGACAGAAGTGCTGCGATATTGGTCGGTTTCAGTGAGACTGCAGGGAGTGTAGCCCTCAAAAACGTAATGGCATTCATGAAGGTTACGGTGAATGCCTCTTCGGACAACGACCATTTGAAATATATACGCATCGAAGGCAATGACCTTGAGCCTATGAGCGGAACATTCGACGTGGATTATGCCAATCTGACATTATCTCCCGTGACCGATGACGGGCTTTACGTAAAATTGGATTGCGCCGGAACTGCTCTTGGCAACTCATTTCTGATTGCCATACCGGCTGCAACCTATGCCGCCGGGATTACTATGACGATTGTCGATGAGAACGGCCATTATCAGATTATCGAGCGTAAGACCCCGTTTACTGCAGAACCGGGTAAGGTCTATGCGAGCGAAGTCGTTTTTGAACCGACGGGTACATATGTTGATGGCGGCATATACACGGCTGCCGATTTCCGGGCCTTCACTCTCGCAGCCGATGGAGGTGTCATTGTTCCATATGACGGTATTGTCTCATCGTCAGAAACGACCGATGGCGACTATTCCGAATGGGTTAATGGGGACGGAGAAGTGGTACTTATGAATGATATAAAGATAGGTACGGTAGGGTGGACCAATACAGAATCCGGCATTGCTGACATGCGTGTCAATTCAATAGCAAACTGGAAAGGTGTATTCAACGGCAATGGACATACTATTACGGTAGAAAGCCTGACCACTCCTATCTTTATAAACCTGTTCGGGACTGTCAAGAACCTGACAGTCGAAGGAGCGGCTGACTTGCGTACGCCGCGTGCACTGGGTGCTGCGATAGTGGCACAGTTGCAGGAGGGAGGCCGTCTGTATGAAGTCGACAACCGGATAGATCTGGAGGTCCGAGATGAGAGCCTGTCAGATGGTGCGACTTTGGGCGGACTGTGCGCAAGGGCATTTGGCGGCAGCATTGAATCATGTACCAATTATGGCAACATATCATATGAGGCTACAGACGCCGTCAACGGCTCGGCTGGCCATGTGGTATATGCCGGAGGTCTGGTAGCCAGAGTCGGGATTGCGTCGAGTGACCAGCAGCTTTCTCAAACAGTTACAATAAAAAGATGTGCTAATGAGGGTAATATCAGCATCAACAGTCAGGTGCTGACAAACTATCTTGCTGCCGGCGGATTTGTAGGACGGGTTCGCGGATTGGCTCCAGTGGATGCTAATCTCCTCGAGATTGAAAATTGCGTGAATAACGGAAATGTCTCCATGAACGGCCCGTCATCATCGTCATTGTGGACACCCAACCTTGGGTCGGGAGCCGGTGGCTTTATCGGCATGTCTGCCCATATGACATCATTGAGTGGCTATGCTATCATCACATTCCCTTATGGAGGCTCCGATGTCTATGGAGACGGTTATGCCATTCTGCTTGACAACTGTGTCAACAACGGTATTGTGGAGGCGTCGGTGTGCGGCGCAAATACATCGACGAGTTCGAACCGCGTGCGGACATGTGTCGGCGGTATGTGTGGCGTTATGTTCGGCAGTGTCGCAAAACATGCCGTAATACGTAATTGCAAGAATTACGGAAAACTTGTTGCCGGATTTGATGTCGGTTCAGCCGGTTCAGCCAGATCTTCGATGTATCATATCATCGGAGGATTGGTCGGCTATGGAGGTTGCGTAGACATGAGCGGATGCGTAGTCAAGGCCACCTTGGGAGATCCGTCGCTCATGCGTAATGTCTTCGCAATAGGCGGCTTGTTTGGGTCGATGTATAATCTTTCGTCGGTCAGTGACTGTAATGTCTTTGCAGATATCTATTACAGTGGCATCTATGTCGGTGGTTTCGACGGGGTGTCGGGCGGTGCCACCGAAAACTGGCGGTATGCGGGCTTTATCAACGGTAATACCAGCAAGTTGTTGCGAACCGACTCTTTCAGTGCCCTTGCAGGATCTTTTTTCACCGGATGCTCGGTTGGCGGAACCATAAATTATAATACTGTCAAAACAGGAACAACCTATTCGGGCTCTGTTTCCGTGACGGCAGACAACCTGTCCGATTACGTATGCTGCTACGACGATCTGAATAATGAATCGTTCATGTCGAGCGTCTCCGTCTCTTCCTTGAACTATTGGAACGGTATCGAGTAAGCATCGTGCGATCATTGGCCGGGGATATGAAAATTGAGAAGACTGTTCCCGGCCGACCATGATCTTATGCCCCCCCCCGAATTTGAATAACGAACCTTAATATTTCATCTGACAAGCCTATGTCTACAAGAAACTTGTTGATCGCAATGGTTCTTGTCTTGTATTGTGTATCGTGTCGTGGTACGTTTGATGAGGAAAACGTAGTACAGATGCCGCAGGACATTACGACATTCATCAGCGCATCGACTCCCGATGCAACAAGAACCCATCTTGGTGAAACCGACGGTTCATATATCCCCGTTTATTGGAGTGAGGGGGATATGTTGAATGTGAACGGTGTCAATTCTTCTCCGTTGAATATCGATGGTAATGAACAACTTACGCGAGCTACATTCGAGGTTAAAAACGTGTCGTTGCCGTATTGTGCGCTCTATCCTGACGAAATCTATGTAGCATCGAAGGAGAACAACAGTGTTGTAACCATTGATATCCCTGTCGAGCAATCATACGTTGAGAATTCATTTGCCGAAGGGGCGGCTATCCTTTATGGTTATGCGCCGGAACAGGACAATATTGTTTTCAATAATCTGTGCGGAGCTGTACGTCTTTCCTTGAAAGGAGAGGGTTTGACAGTATCAAGAATACAGGTTGTGAGCGATGGAACTGGTATTGCAGGCCTTTTTGATCTTGATATTGAATCGGGGGTATTGACGGCGGTAGATGCTGCCAATGCGATTACGTTGGTTATGCCCGAGGGAGGAATTGCATTGTCTGATACTCCGCGTGATTTCATAATAGCATTGCCGGCTGGTTATTATCCGGACGGTTTTACCATTAAGATCATAGAGGCTTCGTCCAAGAAGACGATGAATTGTTCATGGACACGCATGAATGCGTCTGATGCTGTAGGTTCTGGTGTGACTTTGGCACCGGGATATATGGCAGATTTCGGAGAGATTGAATATATTCCGACACATCGAGAGATCGTATCAGGCGATGACTTTATCGAATTCGCACTTGCGGCCGACGGCGCTGCCGAGGTTGGAACTGCCTCGGGGGGAGCTGAAGGTAATTATGATGACTGGATCTCTCCGGACGGTGAGGTAGAGTTATGTGCAGACATTACCGTCCCGGAGATATGCTGGTATTCCGATGCTACTTTACGCAGCGGTGTTATTACGAACTGGTCCGGCGTATTCGATGGCAACGGACATACAATCACCGTATCGAATTCTTGTTCTCCGATATTCTATAATCTCTATGAAGGTGGAGTTGTAAAGAACCTTACGCTCGACGGAATGATGAATACGATGAAGTCGGGAGGCCAGTCTACTCCTGGATGTTGCCCGCTTGTCGGCTACATGTATGGAGGAGAAGTATCATCTTGTGTGAATAGCGTGGATATATCTATATCGGTGTGTGCAAATACTGCCATGGCTGGTATTGCGCGCCAAATCAAGGCCGGTAAAATTACCGGCTGCCGCAATGAAGGTACGATGTCATATCGTGTAGATTCACAAACATCGTCAATCAATGCGTATGTCGGAGGCATTGTGGCTATTGTTGGTGATATTGTCAACGAAACCGGCATGATTGACAACATTGTTATTGAGCGCTGCAACAACGAAGGAAATATATCCGTGTCCGTTGGGACGAAAATATCTTCGGCCTACAGCGTTAATTATGCGGCGTTTGGCGGTATAGCGGCATGGGTTTACGGTGGAACAGCCGAGACGTATGCCACCCTGTCCGACTGTGAAAATCATGGCGAGGTGTCGGTTGAGTATCCGCAGACAAATGTCGTGGGCAACTCTGCGAGTTCGGCCGGAGGAATTGTAGGTTGGTCCTACCGGTTCAGTTCTCTGACCAACAGCGGTCAGTTGTTTGCTTTCCCGTTGGGCGGTGAATCCACGACGGCATACGACGGGTTCTTTGTTAAAATAGACAAATGCCGTAATTACGGTTCCATATATAATCGCACGACTGCTGCAGGTGGGTCTAACTCCAATCGTTCGCGCGGAGTGGCCGGGGGCATTGTCGGGACCTTGTTCGGACAAGTGGAAAACCATGCGCAGATGCACGAATGCGAGAATTACGGGACAGTTGCCGGGGGAACTTCGTACTCGCGTTCGTATTGCCATATCACGGCCGGTGGTCTGGTCGGTTATGGTGGATTTACAGATATCTCTAATTGCACGGTGAAAGCTCAGATTGGAGACGGTACTAATCCTATGTTCTCGGCTGGAGGCGTATTTGGTGTATTGATTAACAAATTTTCCATCGTGGGCAGTTCTGTATTTGCTGACATTAGGCATGTGAACCAGGATTGGGAGTATTACGGTTGCTTTATTGGCGCGGCAGGCTCCATGATTTCGCGTGATATGCCGAGTGCCAATGCATATCTGTCCGGCTCCACAATATCGGATTCAAAGATAGGTGGCCATGTATATTGTCGCACGACAGCCAATACCGTAAATAAAGATATTACTGCGGCTGACTATATGAATTACTGCTTCTGTGCAAATGACGCCTCTGTGGATCTTATCAAAAACAATATTGCTGTTTCCGGTATTTCATATTGGAATGGCGAATGAACAGGTGAAGGTTATGACAAAAAGATTGTTTTGTATAGTTATGGTGTTTATTGCGGCAGTATCCTGCAGCAAGGATAATACCGCCGACGAGCCGGTTATCGAAGGACATTCGTTGTTCTATGCCGATGTTGAGACGCTGGCTTTCTGGAGCGGGAATGATTACGACCACATGTGGCTCGAAGGTGAAAGTATTGGCATATATGCTTCCGAACAGGGCGACAATTTCGAATATACTCTCAAGCGTGCGTATTATGGCGCTACTGGCGATGTGGAATTTTACGGACCGAAGGTCAAGGGAGATGTAATTATGGCCTATTACCCTTACGATGCGGATATTGAGGCCATGCTTGGCCGTTTTCCTGTCTCCGTGACAAATGTACAGACATACGATCCTGATGTCTACAAACAGTTCCTGTCGATGACGGGAGTGTTTGCCAGATATGATATGTATGATGACGGAAAACTCCATTTTGAATACCCTCTGGGCTGTATGGCCGTTACGATAGATTATCCGATTACAGTGGTCTCCATGACACTCGAGTGCGAAAGTCGTAATTTGGCAGGACGTGGATATATAGATGAGAATTTGAACCTTGAAATGTCGTCTACGGGATCTGGGTCAATACGCCTCGATTGCGGGGACGGGGTTTCGTCTACTGTTGACGACAAGAAGACTTTCCATATAATGCTGCCTCCGGGAACATACCCCGAACGCGATCTTACGCTTACTGTTGAGGCTTTGCCTGCGTCCGACAGTTTCATGCTGAAGATGAAGGCGCTTGAGGTTAAACGGGTGTCGATTCTCGACAATGATATAGTAACTGTCGACATCGGCGGGGAACTGCCGGGCTTCGACATAGGAACAAATCCTTTGGACTGATTGCTATGAAAAGATATATACAATATATGTTGCTATGCATGACTTGTGCTGTTGCAACCGTATCATGCGATAAGGAACCTGAGATACGTACCCATGGTTCTTCGCTCGGAACGATTGAAGTGTCAGCCGATGAAGGACATGTCTCGGTAGCTGTCAATACCTCGGGCATTTGGTATGTTGGCGAAGCCGACCATGTTGGCTGGATCTCTTTTGACGATACCGTCGGGAAGGACAACGGCGCCTTTACCGTGTATTATGATTCAAACAAGTCTGACCTTGTTGAAACACACTTGCGTCGTATGGCCCGTATCGTCGTGTCGACGGCCGATAAATATACTGCCGATACATTGTATCTCAAGCAGAACGGTGTGCCTGCGGTACTCCGGTTCAAGGAGAGTGTTATTGAATTGCCGGTAGCTTCCGGAGAATATTCGACAGATGTCACTTCAAATATCCCGGCAGGAGAATCCGGTGCCATCAGAATATATCCTGACCAGGCTTGGATTCGCAACGTCCGTTTCGATAACTCTTCGAAAGTCGGTTTTACTCTCGATACCGCATCTGCTGAACGGAGCGGTAATATAACCTTGGAATTTACCGATGCGTGGGGCGAGACCTCGCGATCTGTGTTGGAAATAATTCAAAAATAGGAGGATCGATATGAAAGAGTTATTGAAAATAAAGGTAATGCTACCATTGCTTCTCTGCTTTTTGTGCAGTTGCTCCTCCGAAGTCGAGACAGGGGAACACGATATAGACGTGGAGTTCATTTCGTCTCCGCAAGACAAGCTGACGGTCATATATTATAATCTTGATCGCGGTATGACCTCAGACGAGATGACTGGTTACTCTGATTTTGTCGATTGGCTTGCGTCGCAAAAATGCGATGTGCTTGTGGCTTGTGAAGCCGATGCTTCTATGCTCGGGGCAAGAATGTCGGAGTGGGGACACTCGTTCGTCATTGAGGCTGATGCCGCTGACGGCTATCCGGTGGTTATTACGTCGGCCGTGGAGCCGACATACGAAGCCCAGATTCCCGTCGAGTCTGGTAAACCGGCGCTGTATGTACAGATCGGCGACATGCATATTGTCGGTATGGACATCGACCGTTCTCTTGAACCGCTTGAAGCGTACAGACGTATGGTCTCTGTCCTCGATGCTACTTATGACAACCGCTCGATCGTTGCATCATCATGGTTGATAGGCGGTTCGATGTACCATCTTTCGATTATGGACATGGATTACGGTATCGAATGGTATCCAGATGATATAGAGTCTGACGAGTACCGTTTTGATCTGTATGCATGGAACGATAATCTGATAGATTGCGTGGCTCAGCTCTACAAGTACAATATCCCGACATTTACGCCTGCAGACGATGCTTCGGCCGCATACCGTGCCGATTATGTATATGTCTCCCGAGATGTGTATGAAGGCAATATCGACTCGGTCGAGATAATCGAGGACGAGTTTACCTCAAGGGCCTCGTGCCATAAACCGATAAAAATATCCGTACGATATTGATCCCATAAATGATTCGAATTATTATGAAAGATATATTCAAAAGATTGGCATTTGTACTCCCGATACTGGTTGTTGTGTCTGTCGTGCTATGGCCGGTGCAGTCCGTCAATGCCCAGAATAAGGGTGACAATGAAAAGAAAAGTGTCGTAACGGGAATGGTTTTCGACGAAAACAATACGCCTTTGGTTGGAGTAAGTGTCGTCGACAAGGACCAGTTGACCAACGGTACCACTACCGATTCCGAAGGCAAATACCGTATCGAGATCAGTGGTAACTCGGTACTTGAATTCTCATATCTCGGATACTCTACGGTTTATCAGGACGTTGCCGGACGGAGTGTCATAGATGTTACACTGAAACCGTCGAACGTCAATATACAGGATGTCGTGGTTATCGGTTATGGAACCACTACGAAGGCGGACATGACTGGCGCCGTTACGTCGGTAGACATGAAATCCATTTCCGATACGCCGGTGTTGTCGGTCGGACAAGCCCTTCAGGGGCGTGTGGCGGGAGCCGACATATTGTCGACAACTGGAGAACCCGGTGAGGAGACTTCTATACAGATACGTGGTGCAAGATCCATTTCGGCAAGCAACGAGCCTCTGATCGTGGTTGACGGCGTGGCTGATGCAGTACAAAGCCTGAATGATATAAATCCGGCTGACATAAAATCCATATCGGTATTGAAAGATGCATCGTCGACTGCAATATATGGATCACGTGGAGCCAACGGTGTAATAATCATAACGACGGAGAGCTCGACTCCGAGTAAGTTTACGGCAAGTTTCCGCGCCAATGTCGGTGTATCGTACCTTGCCGGAAAACTCGATCTTATGAATGCGAGCGAGTTTGCAGCATGGCGTAATGAGATATATTATTGGCAGTACAGCCTTCAGGGAAAACCTCAACAGCCCGGATCCGGGTATCCGTTCAGTGACCCGACGAAAATGGGAGAAGGTACGGATTGGGTTAAGGAACTGTCGCAGACGGCTGTTTATCAGAGTTACAGCCTCTCGATGTCCGGCGGAACGCAAAAGACAAAACTTTCAGCATCGTTCGGCTATGACAACCAGACAGGAGTCATCATCAAGACGGGGTTGCGCAGGTATACCGGTCGTATGGGTGTAAGCAGCAATGTCTTCAAGTGGCTGACGCTCGGCGCCAACATAAACTACGTGTATCGCATGTCGGATAAGAATTCGGCTGCGATCAGCGGAACCAATACCAGCGCCGCCATATTCCTGTCTCCGTTGCTTGGCATTAACGATACATGGGATTTGTACGGTGAAAATTCCAAGGCCGGAGGTTCGATTTTCAACAACCCGTATGTCTGTGCCATGAATATAACCAACGAGGAGCAGGCGAGCAATTTAAACATAGTGCCCAGAATCACCGTGAAGTTGCACCGCAACCTCGAGTTGACGTCTAAACTTTCATATACAGACCATCAGCTTAAGACATTCTACTATTCGCCTTCATACATGCCTATCGCAGCTGCCGATGTTTCGGGAGGTTCGGCCCGGCGTGCACGTTACGAGAAGGAGAATCTTTTGAGCGAAACAACTGTTACTTACAAGAAACTCTTCAAGGGAAAGCATAATTTCGATGCGATGGTCGGTTATACTGCCGAGAAAGTCGATGTCAATTACCAGTCGTTACAGGGGTCGGGTTACATGAACGACGCTGTAACCTATCACAGCATGGGCAGTGTTTACGATACCCGTACTCTTGTCCCGAATACGTATACGACGGAAATGACGCGTATGGCGGTTCTGGCGCGAGTGAATTACAATTATGACAAACGTTATTATCTGACATTTACAGCCAGGGCCGACGGCTCGTCTGTATTTGCAGACGGTAACAAATGGGGATTCTTCCCCGCCGGGGCGTTCCGTTGGACCATAAGCAACGAACGTTTCATGCGGGACGTGAAGTGGATAAGCGACCTGTCATTGCGATTGAGCGG
>ERZ1504176.721-NODE-721-length-12046-cov-5.278709_pt1 | contig 12046 bp, 10 predicted proteins | sample MGYA00574906_ERZ1504176 | MGnify/ENA primary metagenome ERZ1504176 (study PRJEB39906, sample SAMEA3182081) | gut metagenome | biome: human; feature: gut; material: Stool; isolation source: human stools | place: Canada | collected 2012-12-04 ...
CCATTTCCTACATTAATGATTCAACGTTCCGGAATTAATTACCGGCTGTGCTGGCTCGTCCGCACAAAGCACTACCAACAAATTACTGACCATAGCGGCTTTCTTTTCTTCATCCAGTTCTACAATTCCATCCTCGGCTAATTTATCCAAAGCCATCTTAACCATAGAAACAGCCCCTTCCACTATTTTTTCGCGCGCGGTAATAATAGCACTTGCCTGCTGACGACGAAGCATCACCGCTGCAATCTCTGGGGCATAAGCCAAATAATTGATTCTGGCCTCTACTATTTCCATACCGGCCATAGCCAGACGCTCATTAAGCTGACGTTCCAGCTGGTCATTAATTTCTTCACCTCCGCCACGCAAGGTCAGTTCATTAGTATCATGCTCATTGTCATCGTAAGCATACTGTCCGGCCACCTGGCGAAGAGCCGCATCACTCTGCACACGTACAAAATCTTCAAAAGCATTCATACGCCCTGCCACGCTAACACTTGCCGTCCCAGTCCCTTTACTGTCCGCCATCGTCTGCGCATCAATCTCAAACATCGCCTTATAGGTATCTTTCAATTTCCAAACCAAAACCAGCCCTATCAGAATAGGATTACCAATCTTATCATTCACCTTTATCGGCTCCACATCCAGATTACGGGCGCGAAGAGACAACTTTTTCTTGTTCATGAAAGGGTTTACCCAAAAGAAGCCTGTGTTTTTAAAAGTGCCTTTATATTCACCGAAAAACACCATTACACGTGCCTCATTAGGTTCTTGAGAAAAATATCCCGGAAGCATCAGCACAAACAACAATACCAGCACAAATAAAACAGGAATAGATAACCAAGGTAGTTGTCCAAAAATCAAAAAGTTCAGGAATACTAGTACAGGCAACATAACCAAGTTAAAGAACAAAGCCATAAATCCATTGATTACCAGCTCATTGTAAGACATTTCTTTTGTTTCCATAATGATTTATTTTGATATTATTATGATATCACAAATCAAACAATATTTCTTGAGGTAAGCAAACTGATTTATATGTTATACGGCAGAAACGAACAAAATATTCACCAAAATGCAACAAGAAGCTCCTACTTTGTTGACCTAAATCAATAAAATTGGAATATTGATTAAAAATATGCTGCAAAATACATATTATAACGAACAAAAGCTTTATCTTTGTGTTGTAAAACATAAAAAGATATTTTTTAGTAGCTACTAAGGTAAAAAGAAAGATTGTTTAAAGAAGGCTAACCGGGAGGTATGCCTGCTATTTATGAGTGTTTTTAGGTATTAATTAAAAAAGAAAGGATAACATTATGAAAAAGGTAAAAAACATTTTTCACAAAATCGCTAACGCTGATCCTATGATTTGGGGTTACGTTATGTTGAACGAAACAAAGTAAATTAGAACCAATACAGAGCAACACCCTGTAGGACTATAAAAAAGGACGGTTATTTAACCGTCTTTTTTATGCCCTTTTACGGGATTTCCACTATCTTTGTTCATTCATTTTTAAACGTATGGACAAATGCAAGTAGATACCCATAATAAAGAGTTTCAAGATGCCTTGAATCTTATCCAATATACACGTCAGTCAGTATTCCTCACTGGAAAGGCGGGTACAGGTAAATCTACTTTTCTAAAATATGTCTGCGAAGTAACCAAAAAGAAACATATAGTACTGGCTCCCACAGGTATCGCAGCTATCAATGCCGGTGGAAGCACACTGCATAGTTTTTTTAAATTACCATTCTATCCACTTTTGCCGGATGATCCTAAATTCAGTTTGAAAGATGGAAAGTTACATAGCTTTCTAAGATATACTTCCGCCCATCGCAAACTGATAAAAGAAATAGAATTAGTGATCATCGATGAAATTTCCATGGTTCGGGCAGACATTATTGACTTTATAGACAAAATATTGCGGGTATATTCACAAAATATGCGTGAACCATTCGGAGGCAAACAAATTTTGCTGGTAGGAGATATTTTTCAGCTTGAACCAGTCATTAAAAATGACGAACGTGAGATAATCAACCGCTTCTATCCCACCCCTTATTTCTTTTCGGCACGAGTCTTTCAGGAAATGGAGTTGGTATCCATAGAACTGACAAAAGTATACCGCCAGTCGGACAAAGTTTTTGTTAATGTATTGGATCATATCCGGACCAATACTGCCGGAGCAGCTGACTTACAACTACTAAACACCCGTTACAACACTCAAATAGAAGAAAATGAAAGTGATATGTATATCACACTTGCTACCCGGAGAGATACCGTAGACTTTATCAATGAAAAGAAATTATCTGAACTGCCTGGAGAATCAACGATTCTGACCGGTGAGATACATGGAGAGTTTCCAGAAAGCAGCCTTCCCACCCAAATGGAACTGGAAGTAAAACCAGGAGCACAAATTATTTTTATAAAAAACGATTACGACCGCCGTTGGGTGAACGGTACGATTGGCACCATTTCAGGTATAGACGAAGAGGATACATTATATGTTATCACAGAAGACGGGCAGGAATTTGACGTTAAAAAAGACAGTTGGCGCAATATACGATATAGGTACAATGAACTAGAAAAAAAAATAGAAGAAGAAGAGTTAGGAGTATTTATACAATATCCTATCCGTTTGGCATGGGCCATCACTATACACAAAAGCCAAGGATTGACTTTCAGCAGGGTCGTTATTGATTTTACAGGAGGGGTGTTTGCCGGTGGACAAGCCTACGTAGCATTGAGCCGCTGTACTTCACTAAACGGCATCCAACTAAAAAAGCAAATTACACGTGGAGATATCTTTGTCCGTCCGGAAATAGTAAAGTTCTCTCAACGATTCAACAACCGCCAGTCCATTGAAAAAGCATTGAAGCAGGCACAAGCTGATGTACAATATGTAGAAGCAGTACAACACTTCGACAAAGGTGATTTTGAAAGATTTCTAGAACAATTCTTTCTTGCCATCCATTCACGTTATGACATCGAAAAACCTTTGATTAAAAGATTTATACGTAAGAAACTGGGAATCATCAACAATTTGAAGGTCGAAAACAAACGGCTAAAAGACCAATTCCATGTACAACGTAAAAATCTTGAAAAATATGCCCGCGAATATTATTTAATGGGAAATGAATGTATTATCCAAGCACATGATTCACGTGCTGCTATTGCCAATTATGACAAAGCGATTGAATTGAATCCTTCTTATACGGACGCTTGGGTGCGTAAAGGTATCACATTACATAATGACAAGGAATATTACGAAGCCGAAGTTTGTCTGAATGAAGCAGTACGCCTTAGTCCCGCTTTATTCAAAGCTATTTATAATCGAGGAAAAAACAGACTAGCACTAGATAATATAGAAGGAGCTTTGGGAGATTTTGACCGGGCTGTTTCTTTAAAACCGGAACATCCAAAGGCCCATGAATATTTCGGAGACGTATTGATGAAAGTAGGAAAAGAAGAGGAAGCCGCCCTACAATGGGCTATTGCGGAACGCTTGCGTGAAAAAAATTCTAAAAATTAAAATAACATGCTTTTAAGACTTTATAATAAGAATAATAATCCCAAAGATCTGGAAGAAGTAATCCGGATATTGGAAGAGGGCGGGTTAATTATTTACCCTACCGATACGATGTATGCCATAGGATGTCATGGCCTGAAAGAACGTGCAATAGAACGTATCTGCAAACTGAAAAACATTGATCCACGTAAAAACAATTTATCCATTATCTGTTACGACTTAAGCAATATCAGCGAATATGCCAAAGTAGATAACAGCACATTCAAGCTAATGAAACGAAATCTTCCCGGACCGTTTACTTTTATCCTGAATACGGGAAACCGTCTGCCCAAAATATTCAAGAACCGTAAAGAAGTAGGTATACGCGTACCTGACAACAACATCATCAGAGAAATATGCCATATACTAAAAGCACCGATCATGACCACCACGTTGCCTCTGAAAGATGGTGAAGACATAGAATATATTACCACTCCAGAACTAATAGAAGAAAAATTCGGGAAAGAGGTAGAACTAATTATTGACGGAGGTATCGGAAACATAGAACCTTCTACCATTGTGAACTGTACAAGCGGAGAAGCAGAAATTGTACGCCAAGGCAAAGGTATTCTGAACGATTTTTAATCTGAATTGTTTTATATATTAGAAATGTCAAATTAAAGTAAATTTATCATGTTATTAGCATCTGAAACAAGTATTCAATTAACCAATGCATTAGAGAAACTGATCGACTCCGGTATTCAATTAGGAGAAAGAGTATTAGGAGCACTTATTATTTTTATAATCGGAAAGTTCCTCATAAATTGGCTGAACAGACTTTTTGCACGTATTTTGGAAAAAAGAAAAGTGGACCCGAGTATCCAGTCATTCCTAAAGAGTATGGTGAATATCTTACTGCTCATCATGCTGATTCTTGCTGTGATAGGGAAATTAGGTATCGAACTGACAGGATTCGCCGCACTTCTCGCTTCTGCCGGTGTTGCCATCGGTATGGCACTGTCTGGTAACTTACAAAATTTTGCCGGAGGACTGATTATCTTATTGTTCAGGCCTTATAAAGTGGGGGACTTTATCGAAGCTTCTACCGGTGCCTCGGGAACAGTAAAAGAAATACAGATTTTTCATACTATTCTTATCACTGCAGACAACAAGATGATATATGTACCTAATGGAGCCATGAGTAGTGGGGTCATTACAAATTACAGTAAACTGGACACCCGCCGTATAGAATGGAATTTTGGCGTGGACTACGGAGAAGACTATAATAAAGTAGAAAAAGTATTGCGCGAAATCATAGCCAATGATAAACGTATTCTTACCAGTCCGCCCCCTTTTATTGAATTAGGAGAACTTGCTGCCAGCAGTGTAAATATAAAAATCCGCGTATGGGTGAATAGTTCGGATTATTGGAACGTATTTTTCAGTATGAATCAGACTGTTTATACTACTTTTAATAAAGAAGGAATTAACTTCCCATTCCCGCAGCTTACTGTACATCAAGCCTAACGTCAGAAATTTTTAGAACACGAATGACGCAATTGTCACAAGCTTGATCTTACCAATCATGTGTCATTTGCGTCATTTATGTTCTATCACAAGATTTATTTTCTATCCGCTTTCAAACGATCAGCCATAGCCTTAGCCAACTCCTTTGCCTGAGTGTTAGTTTCGGCCTTCATGCTATGTTTCATTTCTACAGGATTTCCGACAGGCTCAAATTTCAACTTATCATTAAACTCTGCAATTTTCTTCACAGCAGCGCTAGCCCATGTAAATGAGCCAAAATATCCCAGATAACGTCCCTTTATCTCGCGAGAAGCCAGCTTGCTCAGCAGAGCTTCCATTTCCGGATACATCTGAGTATTATAAGTGGGGCATCCCACAATCAGTCCTTTATATTTGAATACATCCGCAATAATAAAAGAATGACTGGTATGAGAAACATTATGCATCACGATATTACGAATTCCCTGCTTGCTCAGTTCTTCTGCAATAACTTCTGCCACTTCTTCTGTATTACCATACATCGAGCCATAAGCTATTACAACCCCTTCTTCAGCCTCATAACGACTCAAACGGTCATAAATACGTACCACGCGAGGAATTTCTTCCGTCCATACCGGACCATGAGTAGAACAAACAGTCGTTATTTTCAAGTTTTGCAATTTCTGTAAGGCCTTCTGTACCGGCGCACCATATTTGCCTACAATATTAGAATAATAGCGCACCATTTCATTCCAATAAATATCTGTATTAATATTTGTATCAACCACACCACCATTCAATGCACCAAAACAACCGAAAGCGTCACCGGAAAACAAAATACCTTCCGTTTCATCAAAAGTAACCATCGTTTCGGGCCAGTGAACCATTGGAATCAATGAAAAACGCAGTCTGTGGTGTCCCAAAGCTAAAAAATCTCCTTCACCCACTACATAACGCTCACCGCCTACACCATAAAATCCTTCAATCATTTCGAAAGTCTTCTTATTACCGACAATCACAATGTTAGGATAATATTGCTTGATCAAACTAATAGAACCGGAATGGTCTGGTTCCATATGATTTATAATCAAATAATTGATAGGTTTATCACCGATAATACTACGAATTTTCTTTAAATAAACCTCAAAATAGCATACATCTACTGTATCCACCAAGGCGACCATCTCGTCGTCAATCAAATAAGAGTTATAAGACACACCGTAAGGTAACGGCCACAAGTTCTCAAACAAAGCCTTGTTACGGTCATTCACTCCCACATAATGTACTTTTCCTTTGATTTCCATATCTGTTTCCTTCTTTTAATATTTATAGTATTTGCCTTGCCAGGCATCTTTTTCTCTCATCCGCTTTTTCACCTTATTCGTAAATTCATAATTTTTCAATCCCCAATCAGGAGCTATCAACAATTCTTTGGGTGATTGGGAAACAAAACGCTCCAGTACGATGTCCGGACGAAGATGTTCTATATAATCAATGACTAAATCAACATATTCATCAACTGTATAAAGATGGAAAGCTTCAGGATCTTTCACATATTCACTCGCCATACGCGTACCTTTAATAAGTTGTAACTGATGCAGCTTTAAAGTAGTCAGAGGTAATTGTGAAAGTACTCCGGCCTGTCCGATTAACATTTCTCTTTTTTCTCCGGGCAAACCAAGGATTATATGCCCTCCTACCAAAATCCCTCTCTCTGCAGTCTTCCGAACAGCCTCTGCAGAAACGGCAAAAGTATGTCCCCGGTTTATCCTGCGCAACGTTTCATCATCCGTACTTTCAATGCCATACTCCACTAATACAAAAATGTGTTTACCAAGCTCTTCCAAATAATCCAGTAATGATATCGGCATACAGTCCGGACGAGTCCCTATCACCAGCCCTACCACATCCTCTACCATCAGCGCCTCTTCGTATTTTCTTTTCAACTCTTCCAGTTCCCCATACGTATTGGTATAAGCCTGAAAATAGGCCAGATATTTCATTTCCGGGTATTTACGTACAAAGAACCGCTTTCCTTCTTCCAACTGCTGAGTAACAGACTTTCCCGTATGGCAATAGGCCGGATTAAATGTTTGATTATTACAATAAGTGCAACCTCCGTATCCTACCGAGCCGTCACGGTTAGGACAAGTAAATCCGGCATTAATAGAAATCTTCTGCACTTTGCAAGGAAAGTGCATGGCTAAAAAGCCGGATAAGTCGTTATAAAGCATCTCTCTGTTCATGAACTTATTTTGCGGGACAAAGATACGTATTTTCAAACAAAAGTTTTACCTTTGTCTTTGATTATCATTTAAAGAATTTATCTATTATGAGAAAATTAAGCATATTTATTATTTTATTCTTCTGCCTGCTGACAGTCGGAGCCCAACAAGTAAGCTTGCAAGACGTAGCAAACAGAACGTATCGTGCCGAAGGAATCAGAGGTATCAAACCGATGTTGGATGGAGAACATTACACCCAAATGAGTACTGATGGCAAAAAAATCATGCAGTATTCTTTCAAGACCGACAAAGAAACAGGTACCATCTTCGATGTAAATACGGCCCGTGACTGTAGCATCAAGTCATTTGATGACTATATCATGTCACCCGATGAGAAACTGATTCTAATACAGACTGATACCAAACCGATTTATCGTCGTTCGTTTACTGCCAATTATTATATTTTCAACGTAAAAAACAATAAAATGGAACCGCTCTCAGAAAACGGCCCACAACAGGTTCCTTTATTCTCACCGGATGGCAATCAGATAGCTTTTGTACGTGATAATAACATCTATCTGGTAAAATTATTGTTTGGCAACAGTGAATCACAAGTAACCAAAGACGGCAAATTCAACGAAGTACTAAATGGTATTCCCGACTGGGTATATGAGGAGGAATTCGGTTTCAACCGTGCTTTCGACTTCAGTGCAGACAGCCAGATGCTTGCCTATATCCGTTTTGATGAGAGTCAAGTACCTATGTATTCTTTTCCACTATACAAAGGTATGGTTCCCGCATTAGAGAAATTCAGCACTTATCCGGGAGAATATGAATACAAATACCCTATGCCAGGAATTGACAACTCCAAAGTAACCGTTCATACTTTTGATATAAAAAGTAAGGTAACCCGCAAGATGGACTTGCCTCTAGACGCAGACGGTTATATCCCTCGCATCAAGTTTACGGATGATGAGAATGCGTTGGCAATCATGACTTTGAACCGTCATCAAAACCGTTTCGACCTCTATTTTGCCAATCCACGAAGTACATTGTGTAAACTGATGGTACGTGATGAAGCTCCCCAATACATTAAAGAAGAAGCATACTCCAACATCGTTTTCTATCCAAAAAATTTTGTGGTGATGAGTGAAAAAGACGGTTATAACCATCTCTATCTTTACACTAGCGGAGGAAACCTGGTTAAGCAACTCACAAAAGGAAACTTCGAAGTGAAAGATTTCCTGGGATGGGATGAAGCTACCAACACATTCTATTTTGAGAGCAATGAAGGCAGTCCGCTACGCACCGCTATCTACAAAGTGGATGGCAAAGGTAAAAAGACCAAACTGTCCAAGCAGGAAGGAACTCATAAAGCTATTTTCAGTAACAATATGAAGTATTACATCAATACTTTCTCTAATATCAACACCCCTCCTGTCATTACCCTTAATGACAATAATGGTAAAGAGTTGGCAACCTTAGTAGATAATAACAAATTGAAACACCAAGTTTCACGTCTGAATATGCCAAGTAAAGAACTATTTAGTTTCAAGACCAATGACGGTGTGGAATTGAATGGTTGGATAATGAAACCCGCAAATTTCAATCCAAACAAAAAATATCCTGTTATCATGCACCAATACAGTGGACCGGGTTCACAAGAAGTTGCAGACAAATGGGGAATTGGAGCCCGTAGAGATGGCGGCATGTTCGAAGCTTATATGGCCGGTCAAGGTTTCATCATGGCTTGTGTAGACGGACGCGGAACTGGTGGCCGGGGTTCTGATTTTGAAAAATGTACCTACTTAAACTTAGGAGTAAAAGAATCGAAAGATCAAGTAGAAGCCGCCAAATACTTAAGTACACTACCTTACGTGGATGGTAACCGTATCGGTATATGGGGATGGAGCTATGGAGGTTACAATACATTAATGTCCATGAGTGAAGGAACACCGATATTCAAAGCAGGAGTCGCTGTTGCAGCTCCTACAGACTGGCGTTTCTACGATTCGGTATATACAGAGCGCTTCATGCGTACCCCCAAAGAAAACATGGAAGGTTACAATGCTGCATCTGCTATTAACCGTGCCAACAAACTGAACGGTGAATTGTTGCTGATCCACGGCACAGCAGATGATAATGTACACTTACGTAACAACGCAGAATATAGTGAAGCATTGGTACAGGCCGACAAGCAATTTGACATGCAAATCTATACCAACCGCAACCATGGAATCAGTGGAGGCAACACAACTAGACATTTACTGACTCGCGTAGCTAATTTCTTTATTGATAATTTAAAATAAAAACCATTCATCACAGATTATACAGTTTTACATAAAAACCGAATGAGAACAATTTACATTGGTATAATCTGTGGTGAATTATAAATCTAATATCATCATGAATCATGTTAAAAAACCAGACTGGCTTAAAATAAACATAGGGGCAAACGCTCGATATACCGAGACCAAACATATTGTAGATTCTCATAAACTACATACCATTTGTAGTAGCGGACGATGTCCCAATATGGGAGAATGCTGGGGAAAAGGTACTGCCACTTTTATGATAGGTGGCGAAATTTGTACCCGTTCCTGCAAATTTTGCAACACACAGACCGGACGACCTCTTCCGTTAGACCCTGAAGAACCGACCCATGTAGCAGAGTCCATTCAACTCATGAAATTATCCCATGCCGTTATTACTTCTGTAGACCGTGATGATCTAAATGATTTGGGTGCTGCCCATTGGGCTAAAACGATTTCAGAAATCAAACGATTGAATCCGGAAACCACGTCCGAAGTTTTAATTCCTGATTTTCAAGGAAGAAGCGAACTGATTCAGCTAGTCATTGACGCCAAACCAGACATCATTTCACACAATATGGAAACCGTACGCCGCATCAGTCCCTTGGTACGAAGTGCAGCCAACTATGCAACCAGTTTAAAGGTCATCAAACAAATAGCCAATAATGGTATTACAGCTAAATCCGGTATTATGGTAGGTTTGGGAGAACGGCCGGAAGAAGTGGAAGAAGTCATGGACGATTTATTGGCACAAGGTTGCAAAATACTTACTATTGGCCAATATCTACAACCCACCCACCGCCATTATCCGGTAGCGGAATATATTACCCCCGATCAATTCAAACAGTATAGAACAATTGGATTAAAGAAAGGATTCCGAGAAGTGGAAAGCGCACCTTTGGTACGTTCCTCCTATCATGCAGAAAAACATATAAAATTTAAAGGGTAACGAGTAAACCAACTTTATATCTTTTTTGTTATAAAGATATAAATAGAGATAGAGAGAATGAAATCGTTACTGGAATACAAGAATTTAATCATGTCTACAGGGTTAATTCCAACCATCGTATGTATGATTTTCTGCATTTTCTTTCAAGATGCAGCTGTTTTGTATGTCTGTAGTTTGGCTAGCATTATTTATATCCTATACAGACTTGTCAAACCTCCTGTTTATCAGCCAAACCTAGTATTACTACATGGAACTTTGGCATTAATCATTGCATCCATCATAAAAGGTATAAGCGGAGATATGCTTATTCCGGACCGAACAGTTCCCATTACGTTAGAAATACTGATACTCTGTTTTTCACTACTCTACCTCATGGTCCCCAATTTTTATGCAAAACTATTCTCCTACTTTCATTATAAGATATCTATTCTGAACTGTTGGGCCACACAGGTTATAGCTGTTTTATCCGGCATTCACTTGTTTGCTTCCTGTATAATTTATTTATTTTTCAGTCCACTTTCTTATAATACCCTTTACGCTATGACCCACATCATCCCTCCTTTGATATATGTCATTTGCATTATTGTCAATCATGCTTTTGTGAAAACAATCAGTTTAACTTATAAAAAAATGCCTTTCTTACGTATCGCCCCTATTTGCAATGGAAAGATTTATGTTGCCCCCCGCAGTTATCAAGGTGAAGAACCCGGCAAGTTGGACATACCTATGGAAGACTACATTTATGCCTGCAAGACAGATACGGATAAATATGCCAAAGAAGTAGAAAATAAATATAGCAACCATATTACCGGACAACCGGAGCCACGCTTCAGTCTGAAACATTTGGTAAAAGAAACCAATGGAGTAAAAAAAACCATCATGCTATATATTCTTCCTTTAAATGACGAAGAACAGATACATTTTACTGGAGGGAAATTTGTTACTCCCGAAGAAATAGAAATGAATTCTGCCCAATATAGTTCTTTTCTAAAAGAAGAAGTAGATCATCTGAACATAGTGGCACAAATGTGGGAGGAATTTAAATGAATATCTGTTATCGCACTACTTATAAATCAAGAATATGCAGGGAATCTTCGATAAGTCCGGCAATTTCCCCTGCCACTCCTTTATTGTCTTAGTCTTGATATATTCTCCTTCACACGTAATATTGGCAGCAATACAAAGTTTGGTTTGCGGACGGCAATTCTTAAGAATATCTTCCACCATCTTATTATTACGATAAGGAGTTTCAATAAAAAGCTGCGTCTGATCTTCTGCATAAACACGCTGCTCCAATACCTTAATACGTTTTGCACGCTCACCAGACTCAATAGGCAAATAACCATGAAAAGCAAAACTTTGTCCATTAAAACCCGACCCCATAACAGACATAATAATAGAGGAAGGTCCTACCAAAGGCACCACTTTAAGATTCTTACGCTGAGCAATAGCAACCACATCCGCTCCAGGATCGGCAACAGCCGGACAACCGGCTTCAGAAATAACTCCCATGGACCTGTCTCTTATACACATCTCCGAGCCCACGAG
>ERZ1504176.782-NODE-782-length-11197-cov-5.010052_pt1 | contig 11197 bp, 5 predicted proteins | sample MGYA00574906_ERZ1504176 | MGnify/ENA primary metagenome ERZ1504176 (study PRJEB39906, sample SAMEA3182081) | gut metagenome | biome: human; feature: gut; material: Stool; isolation source: human stools | place: Canada | collected 2012-12-04 ...
GCACTAGCCGGATAAACTCCTTGTTCTACAAGATATTTATCGTTCGAGCCATCCAGCACTTTTTCACAATAGGGGTCGCCAATACGAACATTGCCGTCTTTTTCACTACCCATGTAATATTGGAAACCATACTCTTTGGCGGGGTCGATGCCTGTAACGGTGTACCACCAGAAGTGTTTGTCGTTATCACGCTTCATCTGATATTCAGTACTAAGTTCCCAATCATTGAAGTCGCCAATGAGACAAGCATAATCCTTGTAATTGTTATCCGTATCCAAATCGTATAGTGCGAAAGTCACAGACGTTCCGTCAGCCGATGGATGGATACCCGCTTCTTCTACCGGGCAGGCAGCTATCTCTACCGGAGCCGGTGTGAAAGTCTTGTCTCCTGTTACTGTGATAAAAAAGTCGCTGGTTTTCTTTTCGTCAGTCAACGCTTCATCATTGCGGAAGAGGATGCAGACATTTTGAATGTTGGCTGCATTTTCCGCGCCAAACCATTCGCGTACTGTCGGGGCAAGTGTAAAGCACCAAATATTATCCGCCACTTTCTCTGCCTTGTATTTATCTTCATTTACACCCCATTCCGTAGGAACATACATCCAGTCATTGATACCGATGTGAACATATACATCACCTTCATAGCCGTACAAGTCGTCACCGGCTGCTGCTTTATACCAGATTTTACCTTGCTTGTCGCCTTTGAATTTAGTCGGGTAATTATTGATTCCTTCTACCAATTCTTCGATAGACGGCTCGTGATCCAGTTCGGGGATTTCCGGACCGGTGATTAACATCTCATGGTTTTCGTCGGAACATGCTACTATCGTGAATAGACAGAGCAGCATCCAGAATATATGTTTTATATCTTTTTTCATAATGTATTTTCCATTTATTATTCTTTAATGAGGACTAGTCTACCGTTCAGATAGAATTTGATGGTATAGTTACCGGTTGCGTCCATTGAAATATTATCTCCAGTAAAAGGACTGGGTGTATCTAATGTTCCCCCGAAACTAACACCGGAGTCCCAACTGGAATTGACGCGGAGTTTAAATTCACCCACAGTCATTTCAGTCTTTGCAGTCCAGCATTTTTCTGTTGCATCATAAGTTAATTCTTTGCCGTTTTCCCATCCTCCTGTGGCTGTACCTATAATATCCATAGATGTTATTTCTGTTGCAGAGACATACTTGTCGTCCAAATTGACTACAATGTAATAAATACCCTGTGGTAAAGATAAGTTTCCACCATCATTTGTCATACCTTCTTTCGAGGTAAAATAGTCATATCCATAATCAAGTCCGCCATTCGAACCATCCGGCCAATAGGGCTGTGCGGTAAACTTAAAGCCACCGTTCAATTCCGACATTCCCCAATAAGCATTGTTTCCTTCTGGCTTATATAAAGTCGGTGCTTGTGAAGGCTTCCATTCCTGATGATTTCCTGGTATCCATAAATGAGGTGCATCCATTGTTTTCTCAATCTTGTAAGTGCCTTCCATCATGTTGATGGAGATTCTAACTGATTTATAATCGCCACCGGATATTTTGATAGGATTTGCTGTTTCTGATAAAATGAGATTGCCTTCTGGAGCATCGTTGTCTGCATCAACCGCGCCAAGTGATTTGCCTGAGTTGGATTTAATCAGGAAATAGGCATCTTTTGCACCGGTGTTATCTGTAACCAGAGCAGGAACTGTTGTTGTAAAGACTGAATTGGTATAAGGATCACCACTTGTATTAACCAATGCTACATTCTGCTCCCAAGTCAGAGAGCCATTAATATAATAAGCGCTTTCAATAACCGGTGCTTCCGGAGTAACTTTCAACTCATAGCTTTCAGCCGGTGCCGCATATACTGTCTTTCCGACAGCCACGTATGACGTTAATACTGCATTCATGGTACGTTCTACCGGACGGATACCATATATTTGCGCCACTGCATTCTGCAAATCTTCCGTTGCTACGTATCCTTTGTCGTCTACAATTAAAGTCACTTTATTATCTAACTTCATTTTATAGGATAAAGTGGCTTCTTCTTCAACGGCAGGAGCTGTAAATACGGCAACTGCTACGGATTCTTCCTCAACATCTCCCAGATTGATCGGGTCTACGCCTGTAGCCGTAAAAGTAATCTTGCCGGCGGCTTCTTCCTGTCCGTAAGACTGTGGGGAAGCTACCCCTTCATTAAAATCTTCGTTGCAGGCTGTTAGTGCGGCAGCCAGTAACACGGTTATATATATTGATAATTTTTTCATATCTATCTGCATTTAAGATTAATCTATTTTGCTTTGAAGTAATAGCACTCGTCCAGTTCGTTGAACAGTACAGTATAATCACCCGGTTTGCAACTGATGGTAGCTCCATCAACAAATGAGCCAAACGGGAATACCTCTCCACCCCAAGTCTTGTCGCCGGAAGTAAATTTGGCTTTGCAGCTTGCCGCGATTGTTATGTCGGCATACCATACATGTGAATGCTCCATGGTAACTTTGGTCATGTTTACAGATTCCGAACCATAAATCAATGTGACGGCATCATATTCTGTCGGTTGAGTTTCAAAAGTAGTAGCTTTCATTGTCAGTTTATTTTCAAGCGTATTGAGATGAAGTGTGTACCAGCCGGCCGCATTCACTTTAATATTTTGAGAGTTCTTGTCATTTACCAAATTGGTGAATCCTTCGCTGTCAGCATTTCCCCATTGGTCGTCCCATGCACCGGGAGTAGCCACTACCTTAAATCCTTTATCTGCTGGGATATATCCTGTGTAGGTAAATTCTCCTTTACCAGTATTGGCATCATACGCATATCCTTTTACCAGTGACATCGGGAAATAAGCGGTACCTGCTGCCATTGTCGGATTTCCCCAGGGAACTTCACCGATGAAATCGCCCAGTAAATAATAAGTGGCAGGAACGGCATCAGATATATCCATATAATAAGGTATAACTTTCAATTCAATCGAATTGGAATGTATAGGATACCCTTTATCTCCGATATGTGCGTACAAACGTACAAATACACTCATCGGTTCGCCGTCATAATCATTCTCCGATGTCCAGCCGGCAAGTTTTACGATTGCCTTATTCAATTCCTGTGTGTTGGCATCCACTTTGGCTGATGTAGATATGGAAGGTAGTGTCAGATAAGAGGCGTCTGCCGTTTCCGTTTCATCAGTCCATTTGTCTGTTAAATCCGCTTGCATGGTGTAAGTCACTACGGCAGGGTAGCCATAGTCCGGTTGCATACAAGTCAACTCGATATTCTTGGATTGATTTAGGTCATAGACGTTGTACGTTGCATTGGCAGGGGTGTTCAATACAAAAGTAGTAGGTTCCTGTATGGTAGGATTTGAGTCCCTGTCATCCTCGCAGGCGGTCAGCAGGGCTGTCGCTACTAGTATGGACGTCAATATATTTATTTTTTTCATATTACTCTGTTTATTTAAAAGTATAACTTCGGTCTGATTTAATACTCGGGATTCTGATCCAGATTTGTATTCGCATTGATATCATTGGCAGGAATAGGATAAATGTTGCGGAACTCTTTTATTTCAGTACCTTGTTTTTCTCCACCTTTCCAATCCCAGTTATAGTCGGTGTGTCCGCCGAAATCGCCGAAACGAATCAAGTCAATGCGGCGGCGACCTTCAAACCAGAACTCACGCGCCCATTCGTCACGGATGTCCGTCAATGTATATGAAGCAGATTCGGCGGCGTTCGCACGCTTACGGATTTCATGCATAGCGTCTATGGTCTCCTGAGTAGAAACACCATTGTTGGCACGGATACTGGCTTCTGCTACAATCAGATAAGCTTCTGCCATACGAAGAAGAGGTATATCCATATCAGGATTATCCGTATCGCTTGTCAGTCCGTTGTCTGCACGGATGTTCGAGAATTTGGCACATGCGAATCCGTCCGTAAAGCTCATATTGTCTCCTGTCGACGTACTTCTCTGCACTCCGCACATCAAGGCACGGTCATCTTTTGCTGCCACTACCATCTGGTCTTCCAATACGGAAGGAGCATCATTTACGTTTGGGAAGAATTTGGCTACCATTGCCTGACGACAATGCGGGCCGCCCCATCCTTGCTTACTTCCCCAGGGATTCATGCCTGTGTCACTTTTGTGCGTACCTGCAATCAAGAACAGCGAACCACCCCAACTCTTGGTTCTCACACCATCCTGCAAAATGGGAAGTATCACTTCCTGTCTTGCCTTGTTGACATTGCTGCCATCATTATCTGCCATGAACAGGTGTTTGTAGACGGGAGCCAGTTTATAGCCGGAACCAATCACTTTTTGGGCATATTCCTTGGCTTTTCCCCATTGAGGCGTGCCGGTATAGACTTCTGCGTTGAGATACATACGTGCCAGCAATAACCAGGCGGCAACACGGTCTACACGGCCGTAAGTCGTTTGAAGCGGCTGTGCCAGTGTGGCGGTAGCGTCGTCACCGATTTCTTTCAACTCTTCTTCAATCTTCGCGAAAAGATCCGCACGTTGTATTTGCTGAGGCTTCTCTGTCGATACTTTATCGCAATAAGGCGGATTGCCGAACATATCCATCAGGTAATAGTTATTCAAAGCACGGATAAAACGTACTTCTGCACGTTGGCGTGTCGTTTCATCATCTGTCAGTCCTTCCGTTTGTTCCAGGAAGTAGTTGCACAATGTGATGTCAAATGTCAGACGGTAATAGAGTCCTGTCACGATTTCATTGGAAGAACTCCAACTGCAATCGGCAATAGTAGCGACACCGGCATCGTTCCATGAATTGACAATCGCTTCATCTGTCATCAATTGGTTGGCACACCAAGTCATACGGTAGAAAGAGGAAGTACCTTCGTCGATGTCGTCCAAGTCACCGCTTCCGTCGGGGCCTTTCTGACCTGTCAGTCCGAGGGTTCCATATATCTTGTTAAAAACGCTTGCCTGGTCGAATGTCATCACTATATTCGGGTCGATAGGAGTCGCATCCAGGTCACCGATACATGAAGTCACGCTGACTGCCAGTAATAGTGAGGCAGCCGATAGGATTGATTTTATATATCTGAATTTCATAATTGGTATTTTTAGTAGGTTTAGAAATTAAGGCTTAAACCGATTAATGTAGTCAGAGGACGCGGATAAATATTGTTATCCAATCCCTTTTCTACTTCAGGGTCAAGTCCTTTGTATTTGGTGATAGTGAATACGTTCTGTACGGCTGCATATACGCGTCCGCCAATCGGAGCGCCGAACAGCTTTTTGAACGAGTATCCCAAAGTGATGTTGTCACATTTCATGAAGGAAGCATTCTGTACGAAGTAATCGGATAATAAGGTGTTGTCTTTCAGGTTCTGGATATTATTTGCCACTCCCATCAACGGACGGTTGTTGAGTGCGCCGAATGAATAGACAGAGGTTGGGTTGCAGTCGGAACCACCTGCTTCGACAGAGTTGTACACATAGTTGTTCAGGCTGGCGCGCAGTGAGAAACTGAAATCCCATGACTTGTATGAAAGACGGGAAGTAAGTCCCATAAGTACGTCGGCTGTCGGCTTTTTGTAGAAGTAGCGGTCGTCGCCGTTAATCGTTCCGTCTCCGTTGCGGTCTACAAATTCGTTCTCGATAGGCTTTCCATTCTCGTCATACACTTGCTGGTAAACATAGAAGGAAGAAGCCGGATGCCCTACGGCATGCGCCATTGCTTTCATATCACGTCCGCCACCGATATTGTCTCCGGCAGCAACATAATAATTTTCGCTATCTCCGGTAGTTAATTTGGTGATTTCGTTTTTGTTGTAAGTGATATTGAAGCCAAGGTCCCATGTCCAGTCGGTAGTTACAACCGGTTTTGAATTAATAGAGAATTCGATACCTGAATTTTCTAATGAACCGACGTTGGACAATACCTTGTTTTTGAAGTTCGTTCCGGCAGAAACGAATACGCTGTTCAGCAAATCGGTGGTCTTGCGATAGTAATAATCCACAGCACCGTTGATGCGGTTGTTCAGGAATCCGAAGTCCAAACCTACATTATAAGTGGTCGTCTTTTCCCATTTCAAGTCCGGGTTGTATGCATTCGGGCGGTAAGTGGTTCCTTCTCCCAGGATAGGATAGTAAGCCCCGTCTTTGTTTGTCTCATAAACAGCCAGATACGGATAGTCGCCCGAATTGATATTCTGCTGACCGGTAATACCATAGCCAAGACGAAGTTTTAAATCAGAAAGTACATCAACGTCTTTCAGGAAAGCTTCTTCTTTCAACTTCCATCCCAAGGCAAAAGACGGGAACAATCCCCAACGGTTGTTTTTGTGGAAACGGGAAGAACCATCCTGGCGTACGGTTGCCGTAAACAGGTAACGGTCCAACAGTGTGTAATTGACACGACCGAAGAAAGATACCAGATAACTTTCCGTAGCCGAACCACTTGAGGTATTGTTGTAACGCTGACCTCTGTTCTCTACCACGTTGTTCGACAGCGGATAGAGTCCCCAATATTCCTGGTCGGACGTATCATGGAAGTGCTGCCATTCATAGCCTGCCATTACATCGAAACGATGTTTGTCGGTAAAATCTTTGCTGTATTGCAGGTAAGCATTCAAAGAGAGGTTGTACTTGTCTTTCTGTTCCCAGCCATAGCTGCCATAATAGTTGTTGGTCGAAGAATAGGGAGAGACATCCGTATATTGCTTACCCGTAGAGAGGTCCATACCACCGTTCACGTGTGCGTGCAAGTCCGGCAAGAAATGAAACTTATAATCCAGTTCCAGATTACCGATTAAAGATTTGGAGATGGCACGGTCGTCCTTTTCTTCCAACAAGGCAACCGGATTACCCGGAGCATTGCTGTTGAAAGTACGTTTCCATGTGTCGTCATTCAAAGAAGAAGCGTCTGTATTCCATTGGAAATATCCGTCGAAATAATATTGATGGTAAGGATCGTCGGAGCGGACGGACTGTGTAGGGTCAAAGCTGACCGCAGAACCTACCGCACTACCGTCAGCGTAGCGGTTCTTGGCAATCATACCTTTCAGGTTGGCATTTACTTTCAGATGGTCTTCAAAGAAAGAAGGAGCCAAGCTGACAGAAGCCGTATAACGTTCGAACTTGGATGTTTTCACAATACCGTTCTGGTTGGTATAACCGAACGATACACGGTAAGGCATATTCTTCAATCCACCGGAAATGGTGAGGTTATGGTCTGTACTTACGGCTGGGCGGAATATTTCTTTCTGCCAGTCGGTGTTGGCATTTCCTAATTTGCTATAAGCTTCGCTGTCTTCTCCCCAAATGTCTTTGATGAAAGAACGGAACTGGTCTCCGTCCATTACGTCGACGGTAGATTTTACAGTGCTGACAGATACATTGCCGTCATAAGAAATGGTAGGACGTGCGCCTGCCTGACCTTTCTTCGTTGTAATGATGATAACGCCATTAGAAGCACGCGAACCGTAGATGGCGGTAGCCGAAGCATCTTTTAATACGGTAAAGCTTTCAATATCATTCGGATTGACCATAGACAGAGGATTGGCCAAACCTTTCACTCCCTTATTATCCATTGCCAGACCGTCGATTACAATCAGCGGGTCGTTTTCTGCAGTCAGTGAAGAACCGCCACGAATACGAATCGTTGCGCCCTCGCCCGGAGCTCCGCCTTTGCTGATAACGCTTACACCGGCAATCTTACCAGTCATCATATCCTGTGCGTTGGTAATCAAACCTTTGTTTAGTTTGTCCGGTTTGATGGCCGTAACCGAACCGGTCATATCGTTCTTTTTCACCGAGCCGTAGCCGATAACGACTACTGCGTCCAGTACTTGAGAATCATCTTCCAATGTAACCATTACAGTAGAAGCCGCTTTCACTTCTGCTGATTTATAGCCGACGAATGAAACGGAAAGAATGGCATCTTTCGGTACATTCAACATAAAGTTACCATCGAAATCAGTTATTGTTCCATTGGTTGTACCTTTCACCAGTACGTTAGCACCGATGACAGGCTCACCCGTTGTGTCTTTCACATGCCCCTTGACAGCTATTTGCTGAGCAAATGCTCCAATGGAAAGGAAGAGTCCCACCAATAATGTGAGCAGGGCTTTTAGTCTTAAGCTCTTTTTCATGTCTCTAATTTAAAGTTATTTTATCAAAATCAAATATATCTCTCTAAAAAATACCTACTGAAAACTATATTCTCCCAATCTTATTCCCTAAAATTTCTTTAGTCCTTTTACTTCCGCTTTATCCTTTACTTCCTTGATACTGATGGCATAACCGCCACCGTTGGCAGCGCGCAAGTTCAGTTTGCTTTTGTTTGTCAGGATACCTTTTTTGATGGTATAAGCTTGCGGATTTTCTTTCCAGTCGGCATCTTTAGCATCCGCATAAACAGTGGCAATGTATTGTTTTCCCGGTGTGAGGAAGTCGAATACCAGTTTGGAAGTATGACCGTTCTCACCGGCTGTACAACCTACATACCAGTCGCCTGTACCTTTTGCCTTACGGGCGATAGTGATATATTCTCCCGGTTCTGCTTCCAGATAGTTTGTTTCGTCCCAGTCGATTGCCACGTCTTTGATGAATTGGAAAGCATCCATGAAACGTTCGTAGTTTTCAGGAATATCGGCAGCCATTTGCAGCGGGCTGTACATGGTCACGTACAAGGCTAACTGGCGGGCGATGGTAGAACGTACCTGTGAATTGTTTGCAGGATTCATCTTGTTACAATGAGTTTCGAAGATACCCGGAGTGTAATCCATCGGGCCGCCGACCAAACGGGTGAAAGGAAGTATAGTTGTGTGATATACTTTGTTTCCGCCGAATGATTCGTATTCGGTTCCGCGTGCGGATTCGTTGCCGATTAAGTTAGGATACGTGCGGCAGATACCTGTCGGGCGGGTTGCTTCGTGAGCATTTACCATGATTTTGTAGTCGGCTGCTTTCGTCACTGCATACAGGTAGTGGTTGTTCATCCATTGTCCGTAGTGGTGTTCGCCGCGCGGAATGATATTGCCTACATAACCGCTCTTTACAGAATTGTAACCGTTGTCTACCATAAACTGGTAAGCCTTGTCCATATGGCGTTCGTTGTTGCGGACAGATGCGGAAGTTTCGTGGTGCATCATCATCTTGATACCTTTGCTCGCTGCGTAACGATGTACTTCTTTTACATCGAAATCCGGATACGGAGTGACGAAGTCGAATACATAGTCCTTGCTATTGCCGAACCAGTCTTCCCAACCTTCATTCCAGCCTTCTACCAATACAGCGTCGAACCCGTTTGCTGCGGCGAAGTCAATATAGCGTTTCACGTTGGCAGTGTTGGCAGAATGTTTGCCGTTCGGTTTGGTTTTAGAGTAATCCGTTTCTCCCAGTTTTACGCTAGTCAGTTCGTCGGTATAAGCCCATGAACCTTTTCCGGTAATCATATCCCACCATACGCCGATATATTTCACAGGCTTCACCCATGAAGCGGCATCTGCGATTTTGCATGGCTCATTCAGGTTCAGAGTGATGCGGGATGCAAGAATATTGCGGGCATCATCGCTGACGATAACGGTACGCCACGGAGTATTACAGGGAGTTTGCAGATAACCTTTGTCTCCTTTAGCATCCGGAGTCAGCCAGGATTCGAATACCATATTTTTGTCGTCCAGATTCAGGTGCATACATGAGTAATCGATGAGAGCAGCTTCGTGAAGATTGATATATAAACCGTCATCCGTTTTCATCATCAGTGCAGTCTGTACGCCTGTCTGTGAGAAAGGAGTCTGAGAAGAGTTCGGAGTAATGGCTTCTTTCATCAAACCTCTGATTTCTGACAGGCGGGAGATAGTGTAATCATATTCCTGAGTGTCATAGTCGCCCGGTATCCAGTAAGCGATGTGGTCGCCTGCCATTGCAAACTGGGAATGTTCTTCTTTGATGATGAAGTAGTTCAGAGATTTCTGCTGCGGGAATTCGTAGCGGAATCCTAAACCATCGTTGAACAACCGGAAACGGATAAGGATAGAACGGTCGTTCATGGGCTGATACAGCGTGGCTGCCAGTTCGTTATAATGATTGTGGATTTCTTTTTCTTCTCCCCATACCGGTTGCCAAGTTTCGTTGAATGTGGAAGTCTTGACGTCTTTCACTTCGAATCCGTTATAAAGATTAGTCTTTGAATCAAGTTTTGTCAGATCCCGGCGGTCTACCCAGTCGAAATCTGTGCGGGTATTATCTTCTTTCTTTAATTCCAGTCCCAGGGTACTTGGTTTGATAACCGTTTTGCCTTTATAAATCAAGTCGTACGTTGGAGCACCTTCTTTGTTAACCTGGAAGGTCATTACTAGATTTCCATCCGGCGAAGTGAGTTTCTGTTGTGCATTCGCTATAAACGAGATACAGAAAAATGCGATAAGCAAAAGATTCTTTTTCATTTTATTTTTATGGTATTAAATTGTGAGCTAACCTATGTTTTTATTCCTTTTGTTTCGGATATTGCAAATGTAGCGACCGTCTGAACTGAGTTTTCCAATTAGAATAAAAATACAAGTTAGTATAAACTTTATTATTTTGATTTATAGCTAAATAACTGCTTGGGTACTTCGGATAAATATAAGTCGTAGTGAACTTCTTTAAAAGGATAAAAGGTATATCCCACGGCTCGGAAGTGTTAAATCCTTTCCTAATTCTACTTTTTTATCTTCCAATACATTGTATGCAGAAGTATCAGGCAGTATTTCCCGGTAAGTATCCAAACTGATAGTCTGTTCCCGGTCTGTTCCATTCAGGAGAACAACGACTGATTTATCACCCTGTTTCCTTTCGTACGCATAGATACCTTTACTCGGTGCGAAGTGTTTCAGTTTTCCTTTGGCTATAACTTCGTTTCCTTTTCTCCATTGGAGCAGTTTCTTCAGATAAGAGAAAGCTTCATTTTGTAGCGGAGTGCGGTTTGCCGCATCGAAGTAATTATGAGTATCATTTTGCCAGCCGCCCGGAAAGTCACAGCGAAGTAATCCGTCACCGTTGGCTTTATCGGCAGCCATCAGGATTTCTGTTCCGTAATATATTTGTGGAATTCCGCGTGTTGTCAGAAGGAACACTAATGCTTGTTTGTATCGGTTCAGGTTTTTAGTATCCGCTTCCGAACGATAAAAACGGGAAGTGTCGTGATTATCCAGGAAAGTCAATAGATTCATCGGGTCAGCAAAGACGATATC
>ERZ1504176.791-NODE-791-length-11130-cov-3.445056_pt1 | contig 11130 bp, 9 predicted proteins | sample MGYA00574906_ERZ1504176 | MGnify/ENA primary metagenome ERZ1504176 (study PRJEB39906, sample SAMEA3182081) | gut metagenome | biome: human; feature: gut; material: Stool; isolation source: human stools | place: Canada | collected 2012-12-04 ...
ATTCGTCGGCAGCGTCAGATGTGTATAAGAGACAGGGCCTCTTCTCGAAACTGGCGCGGGCCGTTGCCGGTCGATCGACCATCGATACACAGGTGCTCGACGATCTGGAGGAGGTGCTCATCACCTCCGACGTAGGCGTGGAAACCACCGTGAAGATCATCGAACGCATCGAAGCCCGCGTCGCACGGGACAAGTATATGAACACCTCGGAGTTGCAATCGATCCTGCGCGACGAGATCGCCCAACTGATGGAGGAGTCGCACCGCTCGACCGAAAACTTCGGACTCGACGTCGAGGAAGGCGTCCCCTACGTCATCATGGTCGTCGGCGTGAACGGCGCCGGCAAGACCACGACGATCGGCAAACTCGCGGCCCAGCTCACCCGGGCCGGCCTCAACGTCTATATCGGCGCTGCGGATACGTTCCGTGCGGCCGCCATCGACCAGTTGGCCGTATGGGCCGAACGGGCCGGCGCCACGATGATCCGTCAGGAGATGGGCTCCGATCCGGCGTCGGTGGCCTTCGACACCTTGAAATCGGCCGTGGCGAACAAGGCCGACGTCGTACTGATCGACACGGCGGGCCGCCTGCACAACAAGGTCGGCCTGATGAACGAGCTGACCAAGATCCGCAACGTGATGGGCAAGGTTATCCCCAACGCCCCGCAGGAGGTGATGCTGGTGCTGGACGGTTCGACCGGACAGAACGCCTTCGAACAGGCCCGGCAATTCACCCAGGCCACGCAGGTCACGTCGCTCACCATCACCAAGCTCGACGGCACGGCCAAGGGCGGCGTGGTGATCGGCATCAGCGACCAGTTCCGCATTCCCGTCCGCTACATCGGCATCGGCGAAGGTATCGACCAGCTCAAGATGTTCGACCGCAAGGAGTTCGTGAACGCCCTTTTCGGCAGCGAAGCAAAATAAAATCTCCCGTGAATGAAGAAAATTAACGTCATCACCCTCGGGTGCTCGAAAAACACGGTCGATTCGGAACACCTGATGGCCCAGCTCGCAGCCGCAGGCTATACGGTCACGCACGACAGCGACCGCACCGATGCCAAAGTCGTGGTCATCAACACCTGCGGCTTCATCGGCGACGCCAAGCAGGAGTCGATCGACATGATCCTCCGGGCCGCCGCCGCCAAACAGACGGGTAAAATCGAACGGCTGTTCGTCGTGGGCTGCCTGAGCGAGCGTTATGCGGAGGAGCTGCGTGCCGAGCTGCCCGAGGTCGATGAGTTCTTCGGCGTGAAGGATTGGGACGACATCGTTCGGGCGCTGGAGGCGACTCCCCGGCCAGCGCTTGCGACCGAACGCCGGCTCACCACCCCGAAACATTACGCTTACCTGAAAATTTCCGAAGGCTGCAACTGGAAGTGCGGTTATTGCGCCATTCCCCTGATTCGGGGGCCCCACGCTTCGGTGCCGATGGAAACCCTGCTGGAAGAGGCCCGGAAGCTGGCCGCAGGCGGTGTGCGCGAACTGATCGTAATCGCACAGGACACGACCTACTACGGCCTGGACCTTTACGGCAAACGACGCCTGGCCGAACTGCTCGAAGCCTTGTGCCGCATCGACGGCATCCGCTGGATCCGGCTCCACTACGCCTACCCCACGGCTTTCCCCGACGAGGTGATCGAAGTGATGGCCCGCGAACCCAAAATCTGCAAATACCTCGACATTCCCTTCCAGCATATCTCCGACGACCAGCTCGCGGCCATGCACCGACGCCATACCAAGGCCCAGGCTTACGAACTGATCGACAAACTGAGGCAGGCCATTCCCGACCTCGCGCTGCGCACGACCCTGCTGGTCGGATATCCGGGCGAAACCGAAGCCGACTTCGAAGAGCTTCTGGAATTCGTGCGCACGGTACGGTTCGAACGACTGGGCGTATTCCCCTATTCCGAAGAGGAGGGAACCTATTCGGCCCGGAATCTGCCGGACGATGTTCCGGAAGAGGTCAAACAAAGTCGTGTAGAACGAGTAATGGCGCTTCAGAATGAGATCTCGCTCGAAAACAACCGGGCACGTATCGGTCAGTTGGAGCGGGTCATCATCGACTCCCGGCAGGGGGATTTCTACGTAGGACGGTCGCAATACGACTCGCCCGAAGTGGATCAGGAGATCCTGATTCCGGCCGCAGGCCGCAGGCTGATCCGCGGTTGCTTCTATCAGGTGCGGATCACCGCAGCCGAAGACTACGACCTCTACGGCGAACTCGAAACGAAATAAAAGACAATCATCACATCTTTCAATGTAGCGTTATCCGACAGTCGCAGGATCGAATCCGACGGTCGCTAACTCACGGCCTCCGGTCGTGTCCGCAATTCACCCCTAATTCCCTTCCCGGGAGGGGAATTGGGCCGCTACGCTTCCCATAACGGGGGACACGAAAGGATATGATCATGAAATAAAATTTTGTCGTTTGACGTTTTTTATATACCTTTGGGAAGGCGGAAAATATTTCCGGCGACAGATAAATGGCAGAGAAAAAGGTCATAAGCGATTTCGAGGCGCAGATTCGGCAGCTCATTGCCGACCATCGTCGGCTTACGGCCCTTTGCAAGGAAACAGCGGCGGAGCGCGACGTCTTGCGTAAAGAAAACCGCGATTTGCAAATGCAGGTAAAAGAGCTCGGCAAGGAGCTCGCCCGCGTACAGCTCAGCCAGGGACTCGCAGGAAATGCACCCGACCAAAGCAAAGCGATCGCACGCGTCAACCGTTTAATGCGGGAGGTGGACAAGTGCATCACCCTACTCAACAAACCCGACCGAATCGGCGAAGAGCTGTCGGGCAAGTAGGCAAGACATACGATAACGACCGAAGATATTTCATTTAACGGGAAGCAAGCGACATGGCCCAGCAACAGGCAATAAAGCTCAAAATAGCCGGTAAAAGTTACTCGTTTACGCTCAAGCACGAAGCGAACGAGGAACAGTCGCTGGCGGAGAAAGAGGAGCTCTACCGCCTGGCCGAACGCGAGGTGAATGCCTATGTCACCCGGTTCGAAAAAGCCAAATACGAAGGATTCTCGATGGCCGCATTGCAGTTGGCGATTTCGAGCGTTTCGCTGGCCCGCAGCCGAGAAGTGGGCAGCGAAGATCTCCGCAGGCTGGAAGCGCTGCGCGACGAGATCGACGAATACCTGAACCGAATCGAAACCGAAAAGAAATAACAGGGAAGGATACGAGGGGGGACCGTATAGAAAAGTCCGCAAGTATCATCGTTCTTTACCATACGTTTAAGAAAAATCTACCCGCATAGATTCCTTAAAGCTTTGCGAAACTGAACAATTTTTACATTGGGGCAACTCACCACTTTCAAAATCAGGCTTCAACCCCTCGGGGTGCAGGCTGCGGCCTGCCGGTAGAAGGTTGCGATTTTCGGGAGCCCCCACACTTGACTGATCTTGCAGATTCGTCAAACAAGTTAAGGAATACTATGCGGTTTTTTTATGCACAAACCCTAATAACTAACAAATAATAACTCTCTAAAACAATGATGACAATCGTACTATCGAGCGTCCTGTCCGCCGTAGTCTGCCTGGGTATTTACATCCTGGTAACCAAATACGTTACCAAGAAGACCATCAAGGCACTGCGTGAAGCCGCCCGGAAAGAGGCGGAAGCGGAAGGCGAAATGATAAAGAAAGAGAAGATTCTCCAGGCCAAGGAGAAGTTCATCCAGCTCAAGAGCGAGCACGACCGCCAGGTCAATGAACGCAACCAGAAGATCGCCCAAAGCGAACAGCGGGCCAAGCAGATCGAAAACAACCTGCAAAACCAACAGCGCGAACTGGAAGGCAAGGTCAAGGAGAACGCCCGCCTCAAAGAGCAGATGGAAGCGCAGCTTCAGGTGCTCGAACACAAGAAGGAGGAGATCGACCGTCTGATGCACGAGCAGAACACGCGCCTCGAGCAGATTTCGGGCCTGAGCTCCGAAGATGCCAAGAGCATCCTGATCGAAAATATGAAAGCGGAAGCCAAAGCCGACGCTGCAGCCTACATCAACGAAACGATCGAGGAGGCCAAAATGACCGCCACGAAGGAGGCCAAGCGAATCATCGTGGCTTCGATCCAGCGTGTGGCGACCGAAACGGCCATCGAAAACGCCGTTACGGTGTTCAACATCGAAAGCGACGAAGTCAAAGGCCGCATCATCGGCCGCGAAGGTCGCAACATCCGGGCGCTGGAAGCTGCCACAGGCATCGAAATCATCGTGGACGACACGCCCGAAGCGATCATCCTGAGCGGGTTCGATCCCGTGCGCCGCGAAATCGCCCGCCTGGCCCTGCACCAGCTCGTAACCGACGGACGTATCCACCCGGCCCGAATCGAGGAGGTGGTCGCCAAGGTACAGAAGCAGATCGAAGAGGAGATCGTCGAAGTCGGCAAACGTACCGCGATCGACCTGGGTATTCACGGCCTGCATCCGGAGCTGATCCGTATGATCGGCAAGATGAAATACCGCTCCTCCTACGGACAGAACCTGTTGCAGCACGCCCGCGAAACGGCCAACCTGGCCGGCATCATGGCTGCCGAGCTGGGGCTCAACCCCAAAACGGCCCGCCGCGCCGGTCTGTTGCACGACATCGGCAAGGTGCCCGACGACGAACCCGAATTGCCGCACGCAATTATCGGTATGAAACTCGCCGAGAAATACAAGGAGAAGCCCGAGGTTTGCAACGCGATCGGCGCCCACCACGACGAAATCGAGATGTCGTCGCTTATCGCCCCGATCATCCAGGTCTGCGATGCCATTTCGGGAGCCCGTCCGGGAGCCCGTCGTGAGGTGGTCGAGAGCTATATCAAGCGTCTGAAGGAGATGGAGGACATCGCGCTCTCCTACCCCGGCGTAGTGAAGACCTATACGATCCAGGCAGGCCGCGAGCTGCGTGTAATCGTCGGTGCGGAGAAGCTCTCCGACATGGAGTCCGAAAGCCTGTCGCACGACATCGCCAAGAAGATCCAGGACGAAATGACCTACCCGGGGCAGGTAAAAATCACCGTCATCCGCGAAACCCGATCCGTGGCATACGCAAAATAGGATATTTATCCAGATACCACCATCCGGTTTCTACAACCAAAGTCCCTTTCCCCTACCATGGAAGGGACTTTTTTTACGAAACACATGAATAAAGAGTTGCAAGCCTACGTCGAACAGGCGATCCTCCCCCGTTACGAACATTTCGACCGTGCCCACGGACCCGAACACGCCCGGACAGTCATCGAACAGAGTCTGGCACTGGCCCGGCATTACCAGGTCGATCGGCAGATGGTTTACGCAATTGCGGCCTACCACGACGTGGGACTGGAGAAAGGACGGGAGATGCACCATATCCATTCGGGGGAAATCCTCGCTGCGGATACAAAACTGCGGCAGTGGTTCTCGCCGCAGCAGATCGCCGTCATGCGTGAGGCGGTGGAAGACCACCGCGCCTCGTCGGACCACGAACCCCGCACGATTTACGGACGCATCGTTGCCGAAGCCGACCGTTGTATCGACCCGCCGACCATCGTCCGCCGCACGATACAATACGGGCTGGCGAACTATCCGGAGCTGGACCGCGAGGATCAATATCGCCGCTGTGTCGATCACCTGACACATAAATACGCGGAAGGAGGCTATCTCCGACTCTGGATCCCGGAATCGGACAATGCCCTGCGCCTCGCACGACTGCGCGAGCTGGTCCGCAACCGCCAAGAGCTCCGGCGGCTTTTCGACGAAATATTCGACCGGGAGATGGCTGCGAACGGCTGAAAAACCGGACCCTATTTACCGATGCCTTTCACGGCCTTATAAAATCGGAATTGCTTCTCAGTATAACCCGTTACCGGCTCCGACCGGACGCGCAGATCTGATGTCGGATGCAAAAATCACGGATACGACAAAAAAGGGGCGGCTCTTTTGCAGAGCCGCCCCGAATCATCCGATCGGACGGAAACTATTTTTGCTGAATGAACGGAAGTTTCACGACCTCGGCCTTCATCAGCTTCTCGCGGATCACGATGGCGATCTGCGTGCCGACCTTGGCGAACTCCTTCTTCACGTAACCCATACCAATCCCCTGTTTCAGACAGGGCGACATCGTACCCGAAGTCACCTGGCCGATGATATCGCCCTCAGGAGAGGCAATCTGGTAGCCATGACGCGGAATACCGCGATCGATCATCTTGAAACCGACCAGCTTGCGGGTCAAACCGCCGGCCTTCTGCTCTTCCATCAGTTTACGGTCGATGAACTCCTTGCCATCGACGAACTTGGTCAGCCAGTTCAGGCCCGCCTCGATGGGCGAAGTCGTATCGTCGATATCATTACCGTAGAGGCAGAAACCCATTTCCAGACGCAACGTGTCGCGGGCACCGAGGCCGATGTTCTTCAGCCCCTCCTTCGAACCCTCCTGCCAGAGAGCCTTCCAGAGTTTCTCGCCGTCTTCGTTGGCCACATAGATCTCGCAGCCGCCCGCACCGGTGTATCCCGTAATCGAAAGAATCGCATCCACACCGGCAACCTTCAGCTTCTTGAACGTATAGTATTCCATATCCTCCACCGGCTCGGTGCACAACTTCTGCACGATCTTCATCGCATTGGGACCCTGGATCGCCAGTTGGCAGATCTCGTCCGAAGCGTTGTAGAGCTGCTTGCCATGACCGGCCTCCAAGCCGAATTTCTTGCCCTCTTCGACGATATGGTTCCAATCCTTGTCGATATTGGCCGCATTGATTACGAGCAGATAAGTTTCGGCATCGATCCGGTAAACCAGCAAGTCGTCCACGATACCTCCCTTGCCGTTGGGCATGGTGGTATATTGCACCTTCCCGTCGTAAAGCGCCGCAACATCGTTGGTCGTGATATGCTGCAGGAACGCTTCGGCCTTGGGACCTTTTACCCAGACCTCGCCCATGTGACTCACGTCGAATACGCCCGCGTTGTTGCGCACGGCCAGGTGCTCTTCGTTGATGCCCGTAAATTCGATCGGCATGTTGTAACCTGCGAACTCGGCCATCTTAGCGCCGTTCGCAATGTGATGTTTGGTAAAAACCGTTGTTTTCATTGTCTGTTATCGATTTAATTATCAGTTATTTGATTATCAGTCTTATTCGCGGCGCTTCACGCCCATCCGGGGACAGCGGTGAAACTCCTTCGTGCGGTCGAACAGGTAGCGGTAGGTCGTATGCATCTTGTGCTTGGTGGCGCATACGTAACTCTCCACCATGCGCATCATCACCGGATTGAAATCGCCGATCCACGCAAGTTCCAACGATTTGTAGGGTAACTTCGGCACCGCCTTCTCGAACTCACGAATGATTCCCGCCTCGATGCCCTTGCCGTGGAACTCGGGGGTGACTCCGAAAATCAAGCCAAGAACCCTGTCAGCCTTATGCGCCACCTTGAGCGCCCACATCAGACGCAACTTGTTCCACCAGCCGAACTTGCCGTTGAAGGAACCGATCACCCGATTCAAATCGGGCACCATGATGAAAAAGCCGATGGGTTCGTCGTTATAGTAAGCGAAATAGACCAACCGTTCGTCGATAATCGGGCGCAACGTATTCATAATGCGGAACGCCTGTTCGCGGTCCATCGCCTTCACACCCGAAAACAGCGCCCACGCCTTGTTATAAACCAACCGGAAATCCTCGGCCACCTGCTCGAGATTCTTTTTCGAGATATGCTTGAAACAGTAACCCGGACTCTCCTCCAGGCGCTTCACGCGCTCATAAACCGAATCGCTCAACTGCCCCACCTCCAACCGACGCAGATAGGTATGCTGGTTGAAATAGTTCTGAAATCCGTAATTCTCGAACAACTCTTTATAATAAGGCGGATTGTACGCATTCTCATAGAGGGGCTGGAATTCGTACCCGCTGACCAGCAGCCCCCACCAGGAGTCCCGGGGACCGAAATTGATCGGACCGTCCATCGCCTCCATACCCCGGCTGGAAAGCCACATGCGGGCCGCATCGAAAAGCTGATCGGCCAGCTCCTGATCGTTGATAGCCTCGAAAAAGCCGCATCCTCCCGTCGGCTGTTCCTCCAGGAAAGCATGTTCCCGATCGTAAAAAGCGGCGATACGTCCCACCACTTCTCCTTTTTTATCGCGTGCGATCCAGCGAATGGCCTCGCCGTCGGAGAGCAATTCATTTTTCTTCGGGTCGAAAATAGCCCGGATAGAAGGATCGAGGGGACATACCCAATTACGATTCCCCTTATAGATTTTCCGAGGCAGATCGAGGAACTCCCGTTCCGTACGGGCATCGACGACCTCCTGCAAAATGTACTTGTCTGAACTCATTGCCTTATGAAAAAGGTTTAATCCCAACAAAGATAACGATATTTTTCCAAAATACCCGTTCATGCCCCCCAATCCGTGCGAAAACTTTTTCCTTATAATATATACGGAAGAGTCCTGGCTCGGAAAAACCGTTCAATTTCAGTTTTTCAGACAAACAAAATCACTTTGTACGAAAAAGTAATCTTTTCATGCAAAATAAATTACAATCTATAAGAATAAATACTATCTTTGCATCAACATTAAACCACAACTTAATTTCAATATATTATGAATGTTAACAATTTAATGGCAGAATTGGAGCGTAAGCACCCGGGTGAAAACGAATACCTGCAGGCCGTACGCGAAGTACTCGAGTCCATCGAGGAAGTTTACAACCAACATCCTGAGTTCGAGAAAGCCAAGATCGTTGAGCGCCTCGTAGAGCCGGATCGTATCTTCACCTTCCGCGTAACGTGGGTGGACGACAAAGGCGAAGTTCAGACCAACCTGGGCTACCGCGTTCAGTTCAACAGCGCGATCGGTCCCTACAAAGGCGGTTTGCGTTTCCACAAGGCCGTGAACCCTTCGATGCTGAAGTTCCTCGGTTTCGAGCAGACTTTCAAGAACGCCCTGACGACCCTTCCGATGGGTGGTGCAAAGGGTGGTTCGGACTTCGATCCGACCGGCAAGTCGAACGCTGAAATCATGCGTTTCTGCCAGGCTTTCATGCTTGAATTGTGGCACAATATCGGTGTCGATACCGACGTTCCCGCCGGCGACGTAGGCGTAGGCGGTCGTGAGATCGGCTTCCTGAACGGTATGTATCAGAAACTGGCTCGCAAGTACCACACCGGCGTTCTTACCGGCAAGGGCGAAACTTGGGGCGGTTCGATCCTCCGTCCGGAGGCTACCGGTTTCGGCGCACTCTATTTCGTACAGCACATGCTGCATCTGGCCGGCAAGAAACTGGAAGGCGCAAAGATCGCCATCTCGGGCTTCGGTAACGTGGCTTGGGGTGCATCGAAGAAGGCTACCGAACTGGGCGCCAAAGTGATCGCAATCTCCGGTCCCGACGGTGTAGTAACGATCCCCAACGGTATGAACGAGGAGATGATCGACTATATGCTCGAGCTCCGCGCTTCGAACCGCAATATCGTGGCTCCGTTCGCAGAGAAATTCGCAGGTACGACCTTCACTCCGGGCAAGAAGGCTTGGAGCGTGAAGTGCGACATCGCACTCCCCTGCGCATTCCAGAACGAGCTGAACGGCGACGATGCTGCCGAACTGCTGAAGAACGGCACTTGGTGCTGCGCCGAGGTTTCGAACATGGGTTGCACGCCGGAAGCTATCCACGCATTCCAGAAGGCAGGTATCCTGTTCGCACCGGGCAAGGCTGTCAATGCGGGCGGTGTAGCTACTTCGGGTCTCGAAATGACGCAGAACTGCATGCACATCTCCTGGTCGGGCAAAGAGGTGGACGAGAAACTCCACTTCATCATGGCAAGCATCCACGACGCTTGCGTGAAGTTCGGCAAGCAGAAGGACGGTCACATCGACTACGTGAAGGGCGCCAACATCGCAGGCTTCATGAAAGTCGCACAGGCTATGCTCGAGCAGGGTGTATTGTAATCCTGTTCCTTTATACGAAAAGAGGTGCGGCCGAAGGTCGCACCTCTTTCATTTTATCCGTTTCGAAGAATCGCGGTTCGGACCCGCACAAGTACTAAAAAGCGATATTCGCCGACAGACCCAAAGTCAGCGTATTAAGGTGCTGACGACTCTCGCGGACCATCGGAGGTTGCAGGTAATAAGTCGTCTGAAATCGAAGGTCGAAATTGTAGTTGGCGCGAAATGTCATGGACGTGCCGACTCCGAAAACAGGTCCTCCGCAACTCCCCAGCGTATATCCGTTCAGGGAAAAGGATTCATAATACTGATACCCGGCCAAGACCTTGCCACCGGTCCGCCAGCGTGCCGTAATCGGATATGAAAAATAGGCCCCGGCACTTGCGGCCCAACTGTCCAAACGATCCGTAGATTCGGCAACATTCAACTTGATCGGCACACTCGACACGGCCGTACGTCCTCCGAAACCGACATAAGGATTCATAAACCAAGCCCCCTCGATGCCCAGGTTCACACCTGCATTGAACTCGCCTTCGACTCCCGCAACAGGACGATACCGTCCTATCACCACATCCGTACTTACTTCCATACCGAGAAACGACGGCCGGCAATACCGATCGAAAGCAAAATCCTGCTCGAATTCCGTCAATCCCCTCTCCTTGAAAATCAAATCGGCGAACAGGTATCCCAGCTCTACGGAAAGAATACCGATCCCCGCACCTACTAATACATCGCTGAACCAATGTTTATTGTTGAGCATGCGCGAAACACCCGTTACCGTAGCCATCGAATAGCCGGCGATACTGTACCAGAGACTGCGAGGCCCGTACTCCTTATGAAGCATCGTAGCTGCCATAAAAGCCGTAGCCGTATGCCCCGACGGAAACGACTTGTTGTTCGATCCGTCGGGGCGGGGCATACGGCAGGTATATTTCAGAGAGTTGACCGCTCCGGCCATCAGCGCGACGGAAAAGGCATCCGACACCAACATCCGGCCCCACGAACTGCGCCCCCGGACTCCTCCGATTTTCAGCCCCAGCATCAACGCTGCGGGAGCATATTGCAGATAATCGTCATAATGGAGACGGAAAGACGGTACATAATCGTTCCTCAAATGACGAAATCCCCGATCCCGCTCCTGCACGACCAAACCTGCGACAATAAGGGGAACTCCGATATAGGCTGTCTCTTATACACATCTGACGCTGCCGACGAATAGAGAGG
>ERZ1504176.792-NODE-792-length-11104-cov-3.557517_pt1 | contig 11104 bp, 6 predicted proteins | sample MGYA00574906_ERZ1504176 | MGnify/ENA primary metagenome ERZ1504176 (study PRJEB39906, sample SAMEA3182081) | gut metagenome | biome: human; feature: gut; material: Stool; isolation source: human stools | place: Canada | collected 2012-12-04 ...
GTATAAGAGACAGGATCCGGCACCAGCCAAATACCACATTTTAAATTTTTGTTCGCTTTCATCATACCATATTCCATCACTGAAAGGAGCAGCATAAGGAGCACGTTCAAAAGTGTATTCCCACTCCTTATCCGGAGCAAGTACCGGATTATTCTCATAGAACATAGCCTTATGGGAAACACGCTCCATATCTGTTTCTGCAATTAAAAAATCATCAACGAATAATTGGCGTCCTAGATTTACAGAAATAACAGTCGGTTTGTTTGAAATATAAGGTAAAGACATTTCGCGACGTACTCCATCATCAATCATACTAGGAGGCCATTGCTCGGGCAGCACAATGCCATTATGCAATGTTCTACCATTCTCTTTCACCGTTTTATCATTGGAAGATGACACACAGCCGACAAAGCAAGCTGCACATATAATATAATAAAATACTTTCATAATTATTTTTAGTGATATATGGATTACCCTCTACTTCATCAATTGGCAATGGAACCCATTCATTCTTATTTTCCTTAAACCCCATATATTGAGCCCTGCTAAACCTTTTAAACAAAGGATCAGTATTTTCCAATTCGCGAAAACGCTCTACTACTTTACCCCAACGAAGCAAGTCAAAGAATCGGGAGCCTTCATAGGTAAGTTCTAGAATACGTTCATCTTCAATAGTTCTCATATTAGCTTCTGTTACATGAGGTACTCCTACCCTATCGCGTACTTTGTTTATTGCTTCTAACGGGGTTATGTTTGCAGTGGCTTTCCCTCCCATTACTACAGCTTCAGCATACATCAGCAAAACATCCGAATAACGAATCATTCTCCAGTTTACTCCTTGTGCACGTCCATTAAAAAAATGCCCACCAGCATCATCTGTCGGAGGTAAGGTCCAATCCAACCATTTCCTACTACACATTTTATATCCCATTGCCAACTCATATTGTTCACCAAATGTTCCTTCCTTTGAACCCATTTCTGCTTCCCAGTCCTTCCCTTCAAGAAAAGTAACCTTCATACCTTTCGGACGTATAATCTCCGATACATTATCATTAAAAACAAACGAACCAAACATACGTGAATCAGTTTCTCCTGTCACTGTTTTTGACGCTACAAATTTATCATATAACCAATTGTGCATAACCTGTGCAGAACTATTCGAATTTCTACTTCTATTCATTATACACATTTTACACCGGACGTCATTGAACAACCCACTGTCCACAAATCCTGGGTTAAATCCTGTATTCAACACTCCGACAAATTGTACTTCAAAAATAGATTCATCATTATTTTCATGTGCCACATCAAAGTTCCATGAATAGTCATCTACCAATCTGTAGTCCCCACAATTACCATTAATGATTTCTGCAAAAGCCGCAGCAGCCTCATTATAATAAGTTATTTGTGAAGTTCCATATTTGGGTTCAATACCGGATCTATAAAGATATGACTTACCCAAAAGTGCATAAGCAGAAGCTTTCGTCACACGTCCTTTATTTTTAGCATCCCAAAAATTCTTGTCAGGAAGTAAATCTTTAGCTTTGATCAGATCATCTATAATAAAATCCCAAGCCTCTTCAGGTGTTGCCTGAGGCTTATATTCATTAGGAGCCTTAGGCAATTCTTTAATCAAAGGAATATTCCTATAATTGATGAATAAAAAGAAATGTGTAAATGCACGAAGAAAATAAGCCTCCCCCAAATATGCATCCTGTAATTCTTTATTGCTGAATTCTATTTCAGTAAGACTTTCAATCATTTGGTTAGCTTGGGAAGCAGCTGTATACATTAACTGAAAAGGTTGAACCAATGAATAATAGGAAGGGGTAAACTCTTCATTATAAGCACCTGGTACTCCATAATCAGCTACCGAACACCCCTCATCACTACGAGTCAACATCAAACCAAATCCACAAGCTCCCAAATTACGAGGAGTCGAAATATACCCATAGATACCAAGAATTCCCTTATTACAATTTTCTAGTGTAGTATAAAATGAATTAACGTCTGATTGATTAGGATTCACCGCCAAATCATTAAAAATATCTTCACATGAGCCCATCATTCCAATAGTTACAAAACTGATGATGATAACTATAATTTTACGCAACATTATTTTCATACTCATTCTGTTTTTAGAAAGTTAAATTGACACCAAGATTATATACTCTAGAATTCATTGTTGCTTCATGAGGACTTTCCTGTGCTTGCCAGAAACCATCCACACCTCTGTCAAACAACACGTTTGAACTAACTTCGGGATCATACAAGGGATATTTTGTGATAGTGAATAAATTTTGTACCCCCGCATATATTCTAAATGATTCTATATGGAATTTTTGCAATAATTTCTTATTAAAGGAATAACCGATTTGTAGATTCTTGCATCTGAAATAAGAACCATCCTCCACATAGAATGTACTTGGAAGCGAGTTTATGCCAGAACTGTTTTTACTATTCAGTTTAGGAGCTTCCGCATTAGGATTTTGCGGAGTCCATGAATTATAGAAAGCATCCTTTAGGGTAGCACTATTAGCTCCTCCAAAATACCAATCATATTTCATTAAAGCAAAAATATCGTTACCTTGCGTTCCTTGGAAAAAAGCAGTCAAATCCCAATTCTTATAACCTACATTTATATTTAAACCATAAGTAAAATCCGGATGAGGATTACCAATATCCGTTTTATCATTCTCATCAATCTTCCCATCCGGCTTTCCTGTCAATACACCATTCACACTACCATTATTATCCTGAAAAATAAAATTACCATCATTATCAAAACCTTCCACCACATATCCCCAAAAGGTACCAATAGGCAAGCCCGGTTTAGTAATAGTAGGACGGTCATTAAAAGAACCACTCATCATCACCTCTGCCTTAATGGGTTGTACTCCCTCACCCAAACTCTTTACTTTATTTCTTAATGCCGAAATATTGGCAGTAACATCCAAACTCCAATCCTTCCAATTATTACGATAACCTACCGTAAATTCAAAACCTTTATTTTCAACAGATGCAGAATTAAAAACTGGCAAATCCCCCCCATTAGTCATAATGGTTTGCCCTGACGATGCTAATGGAAGTAATGGAGCAAGTAAGTCATTATTATCTTTCCAAAAATATTCAGCTGTAAAAGAAATTTTATTATTCAGAAAAGCCATTTCCAATGCTACGTTTTTAGATATTGATTTTTCCCAAGTCAAATTTTCCTGAGCAAATTTGGTTACATAACCATTCATCACACTACTTTGACCAATCTGATTTTCACCGAATACAGAAGGTATTGGACCATAAGCCGTAGAAAGGAAAGAATATGGATCTATAAAATTAGCTCCTAATTCACCATAACTAGCTCTAATCTTCATTTTACTTATCCATTCTATATTAAAAAAATTCTCTTCATGTATATTCCAACCCACTGAAACCGAAGGAAAGTAACCGACCCTATTTCCTTTAGCAAATTTGGAAGATTTATCACTACGAATACTTGCAGAAACAAGATAACGCTCCTTATAGTCATAGTTCAAGCGAGCAAAAAAGGAGAGTAAAGCTGAATTGTATTCTTCACTTGTTATATCTCCTTTCCCATTAAAAATAGTAATATTAGGACCACCCAAATCTGTAGAACCAGAACCAATCCCCATAGTTCTATAGTATTCTCTCATCCAACTTGTACCTACCATTACATCAATAGTATGACCAGCAAACATATTCTTATAAGTCAAAATGTTATCAATTGTATAACTAAATCGCTGTCCACGGCTTTCAGATAGTGAATTAATCGTTCTGCTATAATCAGGATCTGCATTACCATTCTCATCCCAATTGGAGTCAAAAGCAATGGACCGAGATATATTATTTGTTGATATATAGTCACCTCCAAGTAGTAGCTTATAATCCAATCCTTTATATAAATTCAGCCCTATATTCAAACTACCAGTAACATTAACTGTTTTATTTCTTCGAACAGTATTGGAATAAGATGCAAACGGATTAGTAACTTTTCCTTCATTTACATAATAATCTTTACCTGCAGATACATACCTTCCCTCTACATCAGTCATTGGAACAGTAGGAATCCCCATCACCATCCTTACTTGAGGCTCCTTATTTGTAAAAGCAGCAGAAAGAGTTTCACTAACAGTCAAACGTCCTTTCTTAAAAGTTCCATTGACACGTGCATTATATTTCTTAAAACCAGAAAATTCCATAATACCTTGCTGATCAAAATACCCCAAACTTGTATTAAAAGTTGAATATTCACCACCACCAGAAATTGAAGCATTCAAATTATACATAGGAGCATTTCTTAGATATGCATCTTGCCAGTCGGTATTAATATTAGGATTAGTAGGATGAATATTTTCTGGAGCTTGAGTCTGGTTTGTTGAATTTGCAACAATTTGCTTAGTATATTCGCGATGCTCATTTGCATCTAGAAAATCAAGGTATTTAGAAGGGGTCTGCAAAGAATAGTTTGCAGAAATTTCAACTTTTGCTTTACCTTTTTGACCATGCTTGGTAGTTATCAGCACAACCCCATTTGCAGCGCGAGAACCATAAATGGCAGCCGCCGAACCATCCTTCAGGATTTCTATTGATTCAATATCTGAAGGATTCAACGAATTTAGCCCATTATTAGAAAATGCGCCATCAATAACATATAAAGGTTCAGTAGCACCAAATGTACCTGCTCCCCGAACAAGTATCTTGATATCTGCCCCAGCTTCTCCCCCCTTTTGCAATATTTCGACTCCTGGAGCCCTCCCCTGCAAAGCAGCTGCAACAGAATGCCCCATCTGTTTACTCAGTTCTTTTGGAGGTACTGTCGCCACAGATGCTGTCAAACTAGATTTTTTTTGAGTTCCATAACCAACCACCACCACTTCATCTAATTGTTCCAAATCCTCTTTCAGAGTTATATTCACATTCTTTTCCCCTTCCAAATTAACAGCAAGAGTCTTATAACCGATAAAACTAATAATAAGAGTTGCATTCGCAGGAGCTTTAAGTAAAAACTTACCATCCATATCAGTAATAGTACCATTAGTAGTCCCCTTTTCCATCACATTAACTCCTACGATAGGTTCTCCCATAACATCCATCACAAGCCCTGAAATATCTTGTTCTTTCTTCTCGTTCAATATAGACTGTTCTACCTCCTTCTTCCGAATAACGATATTTTTATCTTTTATCTCATAAGAAACATTTTGTCCTTCCAAGATTTGCTCAATAACTTCTTGCAGTTGCTCAGCATCTATATTAACAATCTTTTTCGTATCTACATCCCCAGCTATATACACAAATGAATATCCACTTTTTTCTTTTAGCTCAGTCATAGCTTTTTTCACTGACACTTTATTCATTTTCAATGGTATATTCTGTGAGAAGATATTCAAATTAAGGCAAAGCAAAGCCCCGACCAATAATATGGCCTTTCTCTTGTTTTTCATAAATTAGTAATTTATTAATTAAAAAATTAAATGAACTTAGCTTTTAAAGAGAAAAATCATTAACTTTGCACTCTCTAAAAGCGCACTCACAATCGTAAGTCGAAAAAGAGATTTCATCAAGGTGGGAAAATCCCTATATCTTCCCACCTTTTCTTTTCCATCCCCTTCGTACCCCTATCACAGTATTACAGCTCTAATTCTATTCATACTTTTAATTTTAAGGTTAAACAATTTTAATCCACTCCCTATTTAATATAAAGTTATATTGTGTCCTTCAATAAAATAATGAATCTTACGGGTCGCAGATAATGCTTCCAAAACTTCCTGAATATTTTGCTCACGATGAACGAAATTTCCATAGAATCTGAAAGTATTCAAAGTATCACTAGCTATTTGTATTTTCACATTATAACTACGTTCTAACTCCTTCACAACATCCGGTAACAATTCCTCATCAAAAAATAAATATCCGTTAGTCCATTGTAATGCATTGGCAACAGTAGAATGCTCCACATGCATTCTGCCATCCTTTTTATTCAAGACCACCCTTTCATTGGGTAACAAAAAAGCTTCTTTTTCTTTTTTCAATAAATTATTCAATGACACTTTTCCTTCGGACAAAGAAACAACGGCTTCTGCATCATCCGGATAATCCCGAAAATTAAATTTCGTACCCAATACTTTTACCAGCAAACTATTCGTTTTCACAAGAAATGGAACTTCTTCATTTCGTTTAACTTCAAAATATCCTTCTCCTATCAATTCTATTTTTCTATTCCCTACTCCGAATCCTTGTGAATATGTTATACGCGATCCAGCATTCAACCACACCAATGTCCCATCCGGCAAGGTTAATTTTGTTCTGGAACCAAGAGGAGCCTCCACAATGATATCCGAAAATTCCTCTTTTATACTTATTCCACCCCTCCAATAAGAAAAATAAGAAACTGAGAACAATATAACAATAACAGCTGCATAACGCCAAAATTTAGACAAACAGAAATTTTCACGTTCTCTTTTATCATTCAACCTCTGATTAGCAATTCTATTTTTAAATTGTTCAAATGCTTTGCTCTTATCATATTTAACATCCTCTTTCACACTTATGGCAGAAAACCAAATTTCTTGCCGCTGCATAAAATACTTTTCATTTTCCACAGACGCAGCTATCCACTCCTTCAGTTCATGCACAGCATTTCCATCCAACTCATTACTTAAATAGGATACTATTAATTCATCAATATGTTCTTTTTCTGCTTTCATCTTTGTTGTTTCTAAAGTGAAGACGATTTATTTTAAATACAGGGTAGTCCTAAAAGAAACTTTTTTCTGTTTCAACACGAAAAAAATAAAATCAAAGCAATTAAATATTTGCTCAATTCAGTCTGAAGGAAAGATAATGCATTCTTTATATGATACTTAACCGTATTTATAGAAATACCTAATTCCTGAGAAATTTCTTCATATTTTTTCTCCTCAAATCTGCTTTTTTCAAAAACACATCTACATTCAATCGGTAGTTTGTCTATTGCCATACGGATTTCATGCTCCAATTCACGTTCCAATAATATTCCCAAAGGATAATTATCTGACTGCAAATACTTTTCTTCAGACATCTCTTCCGGTACTAGAACTGAAAATGAAATTTCCTTTTTTTCAGATCCAGATTTCAGATAGTCTATACAACGATTACGAACGGCCTTTATCAGATAACTTCTAATAGAAATAGTAATGTTTAAAGTTTCTCTGATTTCCCAAAGGTGAAAAATTACATCTCCGACTATAGTTTCCGATAAAAAATTATCGTTCAAATATTGATTTGCTACATGACACAAAAGAACATAATGATAATCATAGATGTATTTATAAGCATCTTCGTTGCCATTTTTCAGTTGTTCTACTATCAGTTTCTCTGTGTTTTCCATTTTATTTCTTTTGGAAAAGGAATAAAGTTAACGGGAACAAATTTAGAAATTAATTCTGAGTAACCTTATAAAAGTGCAAAAAACAAATCCGTTAATCTTATTATCACACCTTAAATGGTTACAATAAAGACTAACGGATTTCCCTATTCTAGTTTTACAAACTATATCCAACACCTCAGATAAAACGAATCTGAATCATCCCTCCATAAGGATTAAAATCGAAAAGAATCTTATCAGCATCCTTCTTTAGAAAAAGCTTTTTCCCATCTTGCCTAATCTCCGAAACTCTATTTCCCACAGATTTCAATACCATAGTCAGTGGTTCCGTAAATAATTGTGCATTCATATCCAAATGAGGAGTTATGTTATAGCCGTTTTCTTTTTCTAGCACATTCAAGCGAATTTTTTCTCGTTCTTTTGTATAGGCAGCCACCTCTCTAAATGTACCCACCCATATTTTATTTTCCAGAGCCTTTACCTTACTAAAATGTTCCCACAATATTTCGGGATTCAGAAAAGCATCATATCCTTGCGATATTCCATGTATCATTGCCACTCCCCATCTACCGGAGTTTACCAAGCTTTCCACCCATTTATCTAAAGACTCAGGAGTTGATTTCGATTTATCTCCCCCGATGGGATATTGTTCGGTACGTGTACCTACCCTGTTCTTTGAAGTTATTTTTAATATATCACTATTAACAGCATTGAAAGGATAACAGAATGTACGCGGTATTTTTCCTGTTTTCTCATAAAGTATACTGTCATTCTTCTCTACTTCCATTTTTACTTCCTCCAAAGAAACACGCTTTAAATTCGTATGTGACCAGCTATGACTGGATATTTCTTGCCCTTTGTCACTCATCTCTTTAATTTGCGCCCACGACATTCTCGGTTTTCCCTGCATAGCACTTTCATTCTCTATACATTTACCCCATATCCAGAAAGTACCTTTAAAGCCATATTTTTCCAATTTAGGGAAAAGCAACGTATAGTGTTCCTGTAAACCATCATCAAATGTATAACTAATAGCACATACTCTGTCACCCTTATAAGGTGCCACATAAACATCTTGTGTGAACCCGTTATCCCTGATCTCAGCCCCTGTCTGTTTCACCAATTCTATTCGAGGCGATGATTCCGGCATAGAAACATACTCTTCATATACTCCCGGACGGACAAGTATAGATATTGTTTTCTTGCCACCACCAACTGCCGCATTCACTGCTTCCTGAACTGTAAAGAAATCCCCACTCCCATCTTTCGCCACCACATAATCATAACGTCGCACATATTTTGCCAAAGCCGGCACTTCTTCCATCAAAGCGTCCACAACCAACCCGGCAACTATACGTCCACCATATATATTCAAGTGAGTATTGTCAATTTTCCCTTCCGGACAAAATTCATATTGTCCTGCTGGAATCCACATAAACAATTTTCTTGAATTCTCGACTCCCATACCGGTAACCAAGTCATGGGTCAATTTATTCAAATCAATAAAAGGTACATTCATTTCTCCGGCCACCCGACGGGGAGATTCCAGATATTCCCCATGGGTATCAACCAATACCGGACCTTCTTTTTCATAACTACCCTTTATCTCCGTCACACCTTTAGGAGGGAAATTACGACGGACTATAGAATTGAACAGTACAGGATTTCCTCCCTTAGCACGTGTTTCATTCACAAAACGTCTTAAATTATCATCAAAGGTACTTCCGGGTTCTGTATGTAATGTAGCTCTAGGTTTCTCATCATTATGCCCGAACTGAATAAATACATAATCACCTTTATGAATTTTAGAAAGCACTACATCCCAACGTCCTTCATTGATAAAACTGAGTGAACTTCTTCCATTCATAGCGTGATTATCCACCACAACCTCTTCCGTAAAATATCCGGGAAACATTTGTCCCCAACCACGCTCTATATTACCATTCTTCAGACTTTTATTCGCCATAGTGGAATCACCAATCATAAAAATAGTAATGGGTTCTTTTCTCTCAGCAATAAAAGCCGATAACAGGAGTAAAGCACATAAAGCAAGTAATACTTTTAATTTCATGTTTTTCATATACATTTTATAAGTTAAAAGATTCAGGCAAAAGTAAACAAGAACAAGAAAAGAAACCATAAAAAATGATACAAGAATATAGAAATTTGTTCAAAATCAATAGCTCAATTACTCTTTCAGTAAATAAGAACTAATAAAAAAATGTTCAAATAACATTTATTTGCCATTTGAACATTTTTTCAATCCTTCAAAGTTCACATCGAAACATAGGAGGTTCTCCCAAATAAACAAACTCTTCCAAAAAGACAAAAAAATGAATGTCCAACTGTCAGAATGATGCAGGCAAAGAAAGTAATTGATACATCAATGTATGTGCCATACGTTCTTGACCATTGGTATTAGGATGCAAACGATCATACCCCGAATCATAGAAATAAATAAGTTGTTCTTCAATCATCGGATTCATACCTGTAACCGAATTAAAATCTATTACAGGAACTCCCCACAAATTACCTGCTTCCTTAATGGCCTGTACATAAGCATCCACATATTCTCCGCATTTATTCTGATAGCTTTCATCCGGTTGTACATTCTTTTCACCGAATTCCGCTAAAGAACGATGCAATGGGGTCAACAAAACAATTTGTTTATCGGGAAACAATTTTTTCAAATGACTCAAACCAATATTAATACGGCCTTTATACGTATCATTCGTCATTATAGGAACACGCCTTTTACGCGTTTCCAGTTTTTTAGTTTCACCACGGGCAGCCATCACTTGCTCTTCTTTTTCTGCAAACCAAGTCCCGACAGGTACGCTGCTATTAAAATCATTTGTCCCCATCAAAACCACGATGGCATCAACCTCTTCTCCATGCTCCTTTTTCAATTGTTCTGCCTGACGGGGTACATCATTCCATTGACGTCCACTCACTCCATACACATAAGGAGTGATATCCAACCATTCTTTCAAAAAATCCCAATACTTTTTTATGTTATCTCCATAACAATTGGGATCAGTTATCGAGTCTCCTATATAACCAACCTTTTTTCCATACCATGGATGCCGGATATAACCTTTATTACATGATTCTTTTCCACAGAGAGACGTTTCCTGTCCGTGTAACAGCAACGGACACGCTAATAAAAGAGCAAATACAATAAACTGTCTGTTTTTCATAAGCAACTATTATTTTTTCAATCAGTAAAGTGCCATCAAAGATATAAAATAAGAAATAGAAAATAACCATCACAGACTTTTATTTTCGTTTGTCCTCCTCTATCATTCATAAGACAAGAAGTTTGAAAGGTTATAATAAACAAAACTTCACACTTTTAGATTCATTTGTTAACAAGATACGACATATTTATAAAGCATGTTATAAAACGGCGAAATACAGACTAGAAACTTGCTATTATAAATAAAGTCCGTATCTTTGTAGTGTGTTTTTCATAGTATTAGATTTAAGGTTAACAAAAGATTGGCTGTCTGGGATAGATAGCCTTTTTTTATGCTTTAAAACAGGAGAATTTCTTCATAAAAAATTCAATATCCCAACAATCGCTTCTTCAAATTCTACCCAACCGAACACAACAAAAGTCAATAAGAAAAAGCAATACGTATATCTATCCATCGAGGCAATTTATGGGGTCAACGTAAAAACCTGAGGGATTCATAGATTAAGCATAAATTTTAGTCAGTC
>ERZ1504176.806-NODE-806-length-10857-cov-4.888724_pt1 | contig 10857 bp, 8 predicted proteins | sample MGYA00574906_ERZ1504176 | MGnify/ENA primary metagenome ERZ1504176 (study PRJEB39906, sample SAMEA3182081) | gut metagenome | biome: human; feature: gut; material: Stool; isolation source: human stools | place: Canada | collected 2012-12-04 ...
CGAGATCTAGTACGGTCTCGTGGGCTCGGAGATGTGTATAAGAGACAGGGTTACAAAGTGTCAGAATGTCAAAATGCTTTTCCCTCATGTTTTGCGGCCGTCTGGCGATCGTTTTTTGTGTGACAGGTCTTTGTGCATATATATATTGTCTAGAAACTGATATTCTGATAAAAAGAACAGTGACTTGTAAAAATAGGATAGATCGGTTCTTTTAAATAGCTCTGTTTGTGTGGTGATGAAAAGCGAAATCTAAAAAAAAGAATAACTAATAATACAAATAGACCTTGTGAGATCTCTGAGGAAATGATTCTTTTGCATTCAAATTTGGACGGATGTAAGTCTGCTTAAATAAGAGTAATAGAAAAAGTATGTATATGAGAAAAAAAATGAGATTTTGGGGTTTGGCCTGTTTGTTGGGCGGATGCTTGATGCTGGGCAGTTGCGGTTCGGAGGCGGAGGATTTGGATATTCCGGAAGGAGAAGGTTTAGTGAAAATAGATCTGATGCCGGAGGTTGGTTTCCAAACAAAGGCTGTGGATGAGAATGAGTATAAGGATGTAAATAAGTATACCGTACAGGTGTTTAAATCTGGACAAGAGAGCAATCCTGTTATTGAAGGTTTATATGGGGAATTAGAAGCGGAATATTCTTTACAGGTAGGTCAATATGTATTGAAGGCTTTTATGGGAGAAGAGAAACCGGTTTCTACCGACAAATTGTATTTTTATGGTGAACAAGGTTTTGAAGTGAAGGAAGGAAAGATCGTTGAAGCCCCGGTAACTTGTAAACCCTCTTCTGTGCGGATCAATGTGGTGTTTGACGCAAAGATGGATGAATATTTCTCTGATTATTCCTTAAAGATTGAGACGGAGGCACAAAAGCCGTCTTCATTTGAATGGAAAAAAGATACTGTCGGCCCGGTGTATTTTAAGGTAGGTAAACAGGAAGAGGTTAGGGTTACGGTGAATCTGACAAACAAGGAAAACGTAACGGCCAAGGGCTCTGTCAAAACTTATACGTTAAGTCCGGCAGATGCTTTGAGAATAACGTTGAAGCCGGTTATCAATAATGGTAATTTGGGAATCTCTATCACTGTAGATGAAACAACGGTCGATCATCCGGTTGATATTATCATTCCGGGAGATTGGGTATAAGATAAGATGTGGAAAATATAATAATAATAGATTATAATATGAAAGCTATCAATATATGGATGTTGGGTACGGTTTTGTTTTCCGGCTTGATATCGTGTGAGATGAAAGAGGAGATTTTCGGGAAAGATATCCCTACGGAAACCGGTTACTTGACGCTTGATGTGAATGCCGGTTCATCGTCTTCTGTAGAAACAAAGGGAGCTACCGATCAAAAGGAGGAGTTTCCGCTCGTGATCAAAGCGTTGGGCTTTGAATATACGAAAGAGTATGAATCATTCAGTAAATTCAAGGAAGAGACGGAGGGCGTGATTGAGCTGCCGATTGGGAATTACGAGATCGAAGCCCATTCGCCGGGGGAGTTTGCCGAAAAGATGAACGATCCATATTATGGAGGCGTAGAAAAAATAGAAATAATGTCTGGCGTAGAAAAACCTGCAATAGTGAAATGTTCTATTCAAAATGTCAAGATTGCTATGGATTTTACCCCTGAATTTATTGACTTTTATAGTTCTTGGACTATTACGATCGATGATAAGCTTGGCCATAGTGATGTTTATACGCAGGAAAATACGGATCCGAAACCTGTTTATTGGAAAATGGCTCCTAAAACCGATAAGATCTATGTAACAGGTACTGCAACTGTTAAATCAACGGGAGAAACTGTGACTCTTAATGAAACATTGACGAAGAAGGATAGCCCTGATAGCGAAGAGAGCGACAGCCCTTATTTTGGGGGAGGCGATGGCTTGCTTATCTCCTTAGCACCGGGGAAAGATGTTGAGTTAAATAAAGAGGGTATTGAAATTACGGTTAACGGATTTAATCAAGAGACAAATGAGAATATCGATATAGAAGTGGAAGTTGGTGGTGGTAATGGTGAAGATCCTAAACCTCCGGTAGAAGGTGATGGCCCGACGATTACGATTCCTCAAGCGGCTTATACGCTACCTGCGGATGCTGCTCTTGCCAAGACTGCGAATGCCGTGATAAAATCGGATGCTAATTTGACGAGTGTAAGAGTGCAGATAGCCGCTGGTAATGATTCCTTTTCGACTATTGTAGAGGGAATGGGATTAGGTGATTTTGATTTAATGACAGTAAAAAATGATAATGCAGCTTTAGCAGATATCTTAACGAATATGGGAATAGTATTACCTACGACAGAAGATAAAGAATATGCATTCCCTGTAGGAAGTTTCTTTGAGTTCATATCTCCGATGGGAGCTACTACATCTTCGGATGGGCATGTGTTTAATATAATGGTAACAGATGCCAATGGCAAATCGAAGACAAGTAAACTGAGTGTAAAAGTGACAGAATAATACATCATGAAAACAATATATAGACTTTTATTATTTGTATTGGTGGTAGGTTTGTTTGCCTGTCAAACAGAAGAGGATGTTTCTATGAAGAGCATCGGTTATTTGAGTTTGGAAATAGCCGCCAATAATTCTACGGTCACAAAAGCCGGAGATGAAGAGCCTGTTTATAATCCCAAGCAATTGGCAGTACAAATCTTGGATAAAGATGGTGGTGTTATTAAGAAGACTGATGATTATACGGAGTGGGAGAATGAGCGTTTCTCTCTGCCTGTGGGTAAATATACGGTGAAAGCGTCTTCAAATGGTTTTGATGGTAAGGCTGCGGCGTGGGATAAGCCTTATTACGTAGGCTCTAAGGAAGTAGAGGTTATAGCGGGGCAGGAAAAGACGGCTGAAGTCGTTTGTACCTTGGCTAATGTTTTAGTAACGGTGGAATTTGATGAGAAATTCAAGCAAAGTTTCAAGTCTGCTACTATTGTGGTTGCAGACTCTGCTGATATGGAAGGAACTCGTCTTACATTTGAATTAGGTAAGAACGAACAGGCAAAAGCCTATTTCCCGGTTCCTGAAAAATCGCTGATTGTCTCAACGAGTGTAACCAATCAAAAGGATCTGCCCAACTCTCAGAAAGATACCGTTCGAGAGGTAAAAGCTCGCGATAATGTTCGGCTGATATATAAGGTGGCTGACTCGCCAAATGGTTCTACAAACATTGATATTACATTGGATGGAACAATCAAAACATATACCTTTACTATTGGCGTACCTATGACGGCAAAGACAACTTTGTCGGCAAGTGCGAGTGCATGGAGCACTTTTGCTTATTTGAAAGGACAAGTGCTTTCGAAGGCCGGTAATTTGGATAAGAGCAAGTTGGTGATGGAGTATAAACAGGCAAACGCGGAGACTTGGACTTCTGTGCCGCAATTAGAAGAAGTGGAGAAAGATTCCTATTCGGCAAAGATTACAGGTTTGACTCCGGTTACCCAATACCAATATCGTTTTGTGTGTAAGGATACGGAAGAGATAGTAAGTGAGATTGAATTTACAACGGAAGAGCAGGTAGCTTTGTATAATGGTAATTTTGATGAATGGTGGCGTAAAGAAAATAAAGATAATTCTCCTTGGTATGCGATTGCGTCTGGAGATGCAACCTCTTTTGATACGCAAAAAGGTATGTTGTTCTCTTTCTGGGATTCCGGAAATGGAGGAACTGTGATGTTGAGTAAAAATCCTACTGAGCCTGAAGAAACAGAGATTCATACGTCTGGAGGTAAAGCGGCTAAGCTGGCTTCCCAGTATGTGGGATTCAGTTTTGCAGGAAAATTTGCTGCGGGGAATATTTATACAGGCCATTTCTGTAGCGCGAATATGAGTTCCTATCAAGCTCGCATCAACTTCGGACAACCTTTTACTTCTCGCCCGACCCAACTGAAAGGTTGGTTTAAGTATAATCGTGGGACAACGATAGATTATCCGACAGGTGATGGTGAATATAAGACAATCCTAACAAATGCGGGAGGCGATTTATGCTCTGTTTATATCGCTTTAGTGGATAATGAAGGTTTTGAGTATGACGGTAAAAAGTTCGCTTATGTGGTGAACGGTGATTTGGAAGGTGATGATCCTGCCAATTTTAAGTATAAGAATGCCATAGATTTCTCTGAAAACAATAAAAATGTTATCGCTTATGGAACGATAACAGGGGAAGAGGAAAAAGGAACCGGACAGTGGCAGGAATTTACCATTGATCTGAAATATCGTGATCTTACTCGAAGTCCGAAATATATTATTATTGTAGCTTCTGCAAGTAAATATGGCGATTATTTTACAGGAAGTAAGAGTAGTGTAATGTATGTCGATGATTTCTCCTTAATTTATGGTAGTGAGCCTATAATGGGGAAATAGTCGATAAACAGAAAATCTATTTCTGAAACAATGAGTTTTTATTATAAATCTACTTAGCAAGTAAGTATATCTGCCTTGCTAAGTAGATTTTAAGTATCTTTGTGGTGGAATACGTAGATAGAGCATAACGCAGCAATAACTATATAGAGTAAATTATTTGAATGAGTAGAAAATTTTTGATCCTATTGCTATTATTAGCAATAATGGCTGGTACAGTAAGTGCGCAACGAGGTAAGCGTGCTATCAAGCGCATCGACCGTGAGGTCCAAGAGACTGTATTTATCCCTAAGGGGACATGGATGGTCGGAGGTACCGTTTCATATTCCGAACACGATGAGAGTAACCTGAATTTTTTGGTTATAAAAGATTTGGAGGGGAAGGGATATAACTTTGCGGTAAGTCCGTATGTGGGATATTTCTTTCGGAATAACATATCGGCGGGTGTTCGCTTTGCTTATCATAGGGACTATCTGGATTTGGGGAATGTGGATGCCAATTTAGGTGATATTACTATTTCATTTAAAGATTTGTATTATCTGGAACATAAGTATGAGACTTCCGGTTTTTTGCGTACTTATATTCCTATCGGGCGTAGTAAGATCTTCGGACTGTTTAATGAGGCTCGCTTGACTTATGGGTATGGTACGGGAAAAAACTCTACTGGTTCTGGTGTTAATTATGATGGAACCTATCAAAAAGTCCAGAATTTGCAGATTGGTTTTGCTCCGGGATTAACAGCCTTTATCACGGATTGGTCGGCGATAGAGGTGTCTGTCGGTGTGATGGGATTTGATTTTAAGTGGATCGATCAGAAGACGAATCAAGTCGAGGAGGGATCAAGTCGAACTTCATCCGGTAATTTCAAGATCAACCTTTTTTCTATTAATATAGGTATGACATTCTATTTGTAATTCGGATATGGAGAAAGTATATCGTGGTTATAAAAAAGTAGTTGAGGGCTTTTGTTTGTTCCTTTTCTTATTAGCGACTTCATGTGCGATAGAGAATGATATCCCATATCCGGTCGTTAATGGAGGTATTACAGATATTCGTGTAGAGGGGCAACGAGCGGCGGAAGGTTCCTCGGATGCGGAGGCTATTATTGATGCATCCGCAAAAACGGTCATGTTATATGTAAACGATTCGGTGGATATGACTAAGTTGAAACTGACTCGTTTGGTGATAAATCCGATAGAAGCGGAGGTCTTGGTAGATTCCGCTCTTTGCGCTAATCCTGATAAGTTCCCGTTTGCGGGGTTTGCTTCATTGGATAGTATTCCTATGTCATCGAATACCCGGATAAATTTCACTAATCCGGTCAATTTTACCATAAAGACTTATCAAGAGTATGTATGGCAAGTCAAAGTGAGACAAATTATAGATCGAAAGATTGAAGCTCAGGGAATGATCGACTATTCGATCGACGAGTCAGATTCTCGTGTGATTATCTATGTCGGGAAAGAACAGGATTTAAAGAATATCCATATTACTTCTTTGGCTTTGGGAGGTGCGTATGGTGAGGTTACCCCAGATCCAACGACAGTGAAAGATTTTACTTCACCACGAAAGTTTACGGTTCAATACGCTTGGAGTAAACCGAATGAAGGAACAATATGGACAGTATATGTCCAGCTTACTGATGAAGATGGAGGTTCTAAGCCCTCGACTGGGGATTTGTCGGTGAATGCTTGGGGTAAATATGCGTATGTGGAAGGAAAAATATCGGATTCCGATTGCTCGTTTGAATATACGAGACAAGGTGAAAGTTCTTGGAGTAAGGTCTCAGCGACAGTTGATGGTACAAAAGCATCGGCAAAGATTGAGGGATTACAATCGGGTACGACTTATCAGTGCCGTTTGGTTAATGCTTCTGGCAGTGTATTGGGAGAATCTACTTTCACCACAGAAGAGGCTACAGCCTTATATAACGGTAATTTTGATTTATGGTACCAAGCCGGGAAGACATGGTACACGGGTGAGTCCGGCAAATCATTTTGGGATACGAGTAATCCGGGAACAACACAGGGGCTTGGTGCTGCGGTCAATATCAATCCTACCCAAGGAAATACGAATGTTGTGCATACGCAAGGAGGAAAGTCGGCGGAGCTGAAATCGCAGTTTAAGGTGAAATTCGCTGCTGCGAGTCTATATACAGGATCTTTTGGAGAATTGGTCGGAATGAATGGGGCTAAGATTAATTTTGGGCAACTGTTTACTTCTCGTCCAACCGCATTGCATGGCTTTTTTCAATATGCGCCGGCCACAGTTGGGTATGTAGGAGATAATCAGCCTACAGGAACGATCGCAAAAGGAGATCCGGATGTTTGCTCGATTTATATCGCATTGGCTAAAAAGTCTTATACGGTGGATAATACCAAGGTTGAGACGTTTATCCAATTTAAGACGGATAATAATATTATAGCTTATGGTGAGCTTCCTCTCAAAGAGTGTGTCTCAACGAATGGAACATGGAAAGAATTTACGATCGATTTGGAATATAAGACGCTGGAGAAGCCCAATGATATGTATCTTATCGTAGTGGCAAGTGCCAGTAAATATGGCGATTATTTTACCGGAGGTGACGGTAGCATATTGTATGTAGATGATTTCGAACTTATATACGACTAATGATATGATGAAGCGAATAAATAAATTCTATTATTGTATACTGTCATTGTTTCTCTTTACGGCTTGTCAGGAGGAGGCTTTGATGGATAAGACGGCTGGCTTCCAAATATCTTTGCAGGATGGGGAGGTTGCGATTGAGACGAAAAGTACCCCGGTGGAATTAGGGAAACCTGCTGTAGATAAGTTTAAATTAAAGATCGTGAGGGAGGGAGTCTCTGAACCGTTGTACGAGGGAGCTTATACCAGCCAAACAATACCAGCTTCAGCCGGTACTTATGCGATCGCTGCCTCTTATGGGGATAATCCTGTTTTGGCATGGGATGCGCCTTATTATTTCGGGGATACGACTAAGGTAGTCATTAAGGAGGGCGAGCAGAAAAGCATTTCCTTGAAGTGTAAGGTGGCGAATGCGTTGGCCTCGGTCTCTTTCCCTGCTGATGCGGAGTTGCAGAAGATCTTCTCTTCTTATTGGGTGAAAGTGGTTGTTGGAGATCTTTCTTGTAAGTTAACTTCGGATAGCAAGAGGAGCGCTTATTTTCAAGCGGGGAAACAGGTGACTTTTTATTTTGAGGGGAAAAAGACGAATGGTGCGGATTTTTCAGAGGAGTTAAAGCACAAGGATCTTCCTTCGATATTGGAAGCCGGGCATAATGTGAAGCTGACCTTAAAGCTGTCGGATGATTTATTATTGGATATCGCTAAGGTGGAGGTTAAAAAGGAGACGATCACGAGTGATATTCCGATGGATTGGTTACCTAGGCCGAAGATCGAGGCCGAAGGTTTTGAGAATAATGTGCTAGCTTTTGCCGAGACAGAGAGTAAAACAGCGAAATTGAATCTTAATACGGCCTCTGCTTTGCAAGATTTGAAGTTGAAGTTTACTTTTGGTGATCCGCAATTTGAGAGCTTGAATGATAAGGAATATCTCTTATCTGTTCCGACGGATAAGGAGAAAGTGGAAAAGGTGCTAGGTATTGTATTGCCCGAGATCGGTGCGGAAAAAGCCTCTTTGGATTTGACATCTATTGTTTCCAAATTGCAAACAAATGCGGGTACGACAGTAGAGAATAAGATAGAGGTAGATGCGAAGGCGAACAATCGCTGGAGTAGTGAAACGGTTAAAGATCAAGAAAACCCGAATAGGGTTTATACGTTGAGGTGTAATAAGCCGATTTTCCGAGTGAATGCTTATCCGGGAAATGTTTGGACAAAGGAGTTTACAATGAACCCCTTAATGGAAGAGCAGGTGGAAAGTGGAGATTTTACGATTTTGAGTAAAGACATCAAGTATCAATTTAGTTTGGATGGACAATCTGGTTGGACGGACATAAGTGCAGATTTGCGGAAGGCTGATTTAACTCCGGGAACGAATTACTTCATTCGTGGCTTGTATCGTGGACAGGTTGCAAGTGAGGTTGCGGAGGTGAAGACGTATCCGATTATAGAGTTGGAGAATGGTAATTTAAGTTCATACTCTGTTGTAAGAGGAGAAGATGGTAATAAATGGAAAGGATATGGAGCTCAGTTTGAATGGTCTAGTTGGGCTACTTTAAATGAATTGACTACACCTAATTGCCCTATAACTGCATATAGTTATAACACACGCTCGGGTACTCGACCTGTTTCAGATATAAGGATAGGGGCAAATGATAATGTTGCTGTCTGGATTATAACAATTGGTTATGGTTATGGTGGTAATAGTTCTAATCCTAAGGCTGTTACTCCTAGTGAATTGTTTTTAGGAAAATATAATGAAAAGGGAATAGAGTTTGCTTCTCATCCGACAGGACTTCATTTTTGGTATAAATATCATCCATTTAAAGGGGACTTATCGGATATATCCATATCTTTGTTTAGTGGAGAGCAGGAAATAGGGAAAGGCATTTTGCAAGAAGAAAATGAAGTTTCATCGTATAAAGATTGTATATTGCAGATAATATATGATGAAAAATATAAACATCTATCTCCTGATAGAATTTCTATTGTATTTAAATCGGGGTTTAACTCAGAGGTGGAATCAAGAGAATCTGGAAGTTTAACATCATCAAATACAGCTAATCCTAAATTTAGAGGTAGTGAACTTTATATTGATGATATTTCTTTAATTTACGATAAGTAATATGTTAAGATAGAGATCATTCATTACTTAAATAAGAAATATAAAATGAAATATGTCATTTATATCCTATTAACCCTCTTCCTTCTGGCAAGTTGCCAAAAGGAAGAATATGTTGGTACTCCTCGAGGAATGGGAACTCTGGTATTGGAAACCCTTTCTGTTCAAACCGAAAATGTCAATACGGTTTTCACTCGGGCCGTAGAGCCAGATCTATATGTGGAGATTTGGCAAAATGGTCAACTTTTGACGGGACAACGGTATGAGCCGGGAAAAGTGCCCGGTAAGTTAGATTTGCCTGCTGGTGTTTATCTGCTGAAAACCTATAACCAAGCATATCAGGATATGTCTGGTTGGCTGGATACAGAGAAAGGGAATATGGCTTTTTCTGCTGAAAAAGATTTTGAGATTGAATCAAATGAGATTAACTATCTGAGTGTAGAAGTTCCTATGGTGAATATCGGTGTTTCCTTAAAGCTCCCGGAAGGTTTTAGTGATCGCTTTAAGGATTATCATTTTACCGTACAAGTCGGAAACCGGTCCGTAGAAATATCCAATGGAGAAACCGCTTATTTCCCCTTGAGTGAAGTAACTTATATTTTAAGTGCCACAAATAATGATGGTGAAAATAAAACGAAATCAAAGACAATCAAATCGCCAGTGGCAGGAACTATATATGAAATCTCTTATGGCTATGCAGCTAAAGGGTTGATTATTAGTGCTAAATATGGCTTATGAAGTGAATAACTTACGGCTTCCCAAGCCGTTAGCTTACCACTAGGGGTAGCCGCTAGTTATTCACTCGACAAGCCGTAAGTTATTCACTTCACAAGCTATAAACAAGGGGGTGTCGTTCTTTACATATAATATAAACGTACGTTCGTACATTAAAATATACAGCCTCTCTCTTTAAAGGCAAATCCAAAAACATATCCAGTTACTTTTCTCCCCTTTTGGATTAAAAAGTATCTTAACTGTATCGTTCAACGAAACTAAGTGTGTTGGCCAAGTATCTTAGTTTCGTTGGCCAACGCACCTAGGTGCAGATATGTATTAAAGCATATGGACAATTCCCGTCCCTCGTGCTCCAACCGTTATTCTCAAATTATTCCTTACCTTTCCTTGATAAAAGAAGATTTCTCAGCGAACAGGTATAAGAATTGGAGATTTTTATCTAAGTTTGTCAGTATACATCAAAAAGAAAGGAAGATCCTATGATATCTCAAATAACCATCCCCTACGCCATGGCCGATTTCGCCAACTTATGCGAGCTAGGTTGCTCTTGACTTTGGCGCAATACTAATAAACAATCTCTAAAACCCTTTATTCATGGGCTTTTTATCAAATTCGTTATGTTTTTAAGGTGACGCAATGCCAAAGTCAAGGCTATGCCTATTTATCAAGATTTTCCATCCAACGCTTTCCCGGCCTTTGTGTTGAGGAAAATGAAGAATCCACAACTTACTATGGCTAAAAATGTAAATAGTCCTATTAATGGTGTCATTTCGATACCTCCTTCTCATTTATTAAGTATAATCCACTTGCTAAACTAAATAACACAGTAATTATGCCAAAGATAATAACAAGTAATGTGTTTCCTAAGTCTCTCATTATGGCAGCAATAACTACTCCTGCCAATATCAATTAAGCCACATCAATGAAAAACTTACCTAACTCTTTTCTCATAGTTGCTTGATTTTGATGTTTATAAAACTTTATCTTTTCGCAA
>ERZ1504176.815-NODE-815-length-10677-cov-5.016569_pt1 | contig 10677 bp, 10 predicted proteins | sample MGYA00574906_ERZ1504176 | MGnify/ENA primary metagenome ERZ1504176 (study PRJEB39906, sample SAMEA3182081) | gut metagenome | biome: human; feature: gut; material: Stool; isolation source: human stools | place: Canada | collected 2012-12-04 ...
GGACACTGTTTTCTTGCAATATCCCGCAGATGAGTACTTTTTAAGGGACGACTAAATAAGCACACCGGAAAGTAATACAAATCAATATAAGCTGTTTATCAGATAAACAGAACGGTGGACTTCCTCATAGGGCAATCCACCGTTTTTAATGCAGTTAAATTAAGAGAGAGAAGGAGTTTCACAACTCCTAATTTATTTTTATCTGCTGGCAGTCAACAGAGTTGCTTCATTCGTTGCCGGAGTAGCCACGTTCATAGCCCAGTTCACACTAGATTCTTCAATCCATTTATCATTCCATTTATAGTTCATATAAGCTACCGGCATATTAGCGTCGTTCAATTCGTACACGCTCTTTTCAACAGCCGCATCGTAAGCTCTGTGAGAATCATTCCAACGTGCGTATACCAAAGTGATTTCATTAGAAGAATAAGTATAATCAATCTTGAAGTACGGCAGCCATTTGTCAGTGGAAGCATCCCATTTGAAAGCCTCTTTGGTAGCCATTCTCTTTTGATCGTCATAGGTAAAATCATATTTCATGTGGCGATAAAGAGAGCCATCTAATCTGTAAATCACCTTCGATACTACAAGATCACCTACTGTTTCTTCATTAGTAATGAAGTTATTGTTTTGTGCCTTCACTGTTGCATTAGAGATACCTGCAAATACCATAGCAACTAAAACGATCATTCTGAATAATACTGTAGTTTTCATAATTGTATATTTTTTATTTGTTCAACATTCTGTTTATTTGTTCTTCTGTTTATTAGACGGATCAAGTGTTTCAAACGGTTGCAACATTCTGAACTTTTTTCATGTTTCTTCGTTGTCCGCTTGCGACTATAGATATGCAACGAGCGTGCCAAAAAGATAACAAGCTAATAATCAGTAAGATTGCAAAACAGAGTGGTGTACGAAAATGAACAGTTGTACGCTTAGAATCGAACAACCAATTAAAAAAACAGTTTATATACTACGAAACAGAATATTGTCTACCTTTGCATCCGATAAATTATCAAAATCAAACGATGAAAAAGAACAGTAAGAAACATATTCTTCTGCTGTCAGCCAGTGGAGTTCTACTCATCTGTCTCATCAGTATTTATTTAAGTCGCAACGCTCTCTTAAGAAGCATAGTCGACAAACGTACCTCCCATATTGAGCAAACTCACGGGCTACGTATTCATTACGATAATCTGGAAATGAATGGATTGAATGAAATTATCCTCGAAGGTCTCTCTGTTGTACCCGAACAACGAGACACATTACTGACACTCACATCCACTCGTGTCAAACTGAACTTCTGGAAATTACTAAGCAGAAAAATAAAAATACGTTATGTAGCCGCAGACGGAATTACACTTGCATTCACAAAGCGGGATTCCGTCGCCAACTACGATTTTCTTTTTAGAAAGAAACTAGAATATCTCACTCGAACGTCGCCACAAACGGCCCCCCAAACAAATTACGCAGAAAGAATCAACAAAATATTAAATTTATGTTATGGTTTTATGCCCGAAAACGGACAACTAAACAATGTCTGTATCACGGAAAGAAAAAACAATAATTTTGTATCTCTCACTCTTCCTTCTTTTATCATTAAAGAAAATCATTTTCAATCCGTCATCACCATACAAGAAGACAGTTTAGCACAGCATTGGATAGCCAATGGTGAACTGCACCAACATTACAACTCATTAAAAGCAACGCTTTATTCATCTGATTCTCTAAAAGTTTCCATACCTTATCTAACACGTAGATATGGTGCTAAGATAACCTTTGACACTTTATCGTATAGCCTGACGAAAGAAATAGGGTCTTCCAAACAAGTCTATCTCAAAGGAAAAGCAAGAGTGAACGGGCTGGACGTATTTCATAAAGCCCTCTCTCCTGAAATCATTCATCTCGATCGCGGACAACTCTGTTACGAGATGAACATAAACGGACACTCATTTGAATTGGACAGTACCACCATTGTTGACTTCAACAAACTCCAGTTTCATCCTTATTTACGGGTCGAGAAGGAGAAGGGAAACTGGCATTTCACTGCAGCAGTCAACAAATCCTGGTTTCCGGCAGACGATCTGTTCAGTTCTCTGCCGAAAGGATTATTCAGTAACCTGGAAGGTATAAAGACAAGTGGTGAGCTGGCTTATCATTTTCTGTTAGACATTGATTTTGCGCAACTGGATAGTCTCAAACTGGAATCTGAATTGAAAGAAAAAGATTTCCATATCATAAGCTATGGAGCTACTTCACTCTCCAAAATGTCCGACGAGTTCATTTACACAGCTTATGAGAATGGAGTGCCGGTACGAACCTTCCCTATCGGTCCTTCATGCAAACACTTTACCCCCCTGGACAGCATTTCCCCCATTCTAAGAATGTCCGTCATGCAAAGCGAAGATGGAGCATTCTTTTATCATCGCGGTTTTCTGCCCGATGCCTTACGGGAAGCACTGATTTACGACCTGCAAGTGAAACGCTTTGCACGCGGAGGAAGTACGATCACCATGCAACTGGTAAAGAATGTATTCCTGAACCGTAACAAGAACTTTGCGCGTAAACTGGAAGAAGCATTGATTGTGTGGCTGATAGAGAATGAAAGACTAACTTCCAAAGAACGTATGTACGAAGTATATCTGAATATTGTAGAATGGGGACCGCTCGTTTATGGTATTCAGGAAGCGTCTGCTTATTATTTCAAGAAACGCCCTTCGCAACTGACCACGGAAGAAAGTATTTTCCTGGCTTCCATTATCCCGAAACCCAAGCATTTCCGCAGTTCTTTTGCAGAAGGCGGACAATTAAAGGAGAATATGGAAGGTTACTACAAGCTGATTGCAAAACGTCTTGCACAGCAAGGAGTAATAAGTGAAATCGAGGCGGATAGTATCCGCCCCGACATCCAAGTTACGGGCGACGCCCGGAATAGTCTAGCCGGTGAAAAACCGGAGTCTAGTTCTCCTACCGATGAGGAGCAATGAGATTGATATAAATAATAAAGGAATAGGTTATCTTCTTGAACTGCTGTTTCTTTCAGAAGAACGGGAAGAGCTTTGAGTGCTATTACTTCTCGTACTTCCGGAAGAAGAGCGTCTTTCTGTTTGTCCGCTGGAAACATTGCTCCGGGTAGAGCTACCGCTGCTTCGAGTAGAACTCGAACTACCGCTACTACGGCTAGAGGTAGTACTACTGCTACGGCTGGTAGTATTTTCACTACTGCGACTGGAAGAACTACGACTGGAGCTAGAACTGCCACGATTGGAACTAGAACTGCCACGACCGGAGCTACCACGACTGGAAGAACTATTGTTTCTATCAGAACTGTTATTTCTATTATAGGAACCACTACTATCGTTTCGCCTACTTGAACTTTCCCTTGAGCTGCGACTTGTCTTTCCACTTTCACGGTTGGAACCGCTACTTGTCGAACTTCCGCTTGTCGGTCTGCGATTAGAGCTTGAAGAACCGGAACTTGTTTCCGGACGGCGACCGGAATTACGATCCCCTTCTACTCTGTTTGTATTCCCGTTTCTATCAGGAACAACCTCTTTATTCGGTCTCCCATTTCCGGACGGTGTAGACGGTCTGACAGAAGTTGAAGGTCTATCTCCTGATTCCGGACGAGGGCGAGTTGACGTACCAGGTCGCGTTGTCGTTCCGGGACGAGACGTATCAGGACGAGTAGATGTGCTTGGACGAGACGTTCCGGGACGTGTTGTTGATGAACCCGGACGGGAAGAATTACCCGGACGTGTCGGTGCATTATGCGGACGAGTGGAAGTATTCGGACGGAACCGGACAGAACCAAAGTCCGAACGACGATAAGAGTGATATACTCTCTGATCTCTCACCCGGTGCGGTGCAGAGTAATGGTTGAAATTAGTATATCTTCCCCGATAGTAGCTTGTATGGTGAAAGTGTGGACGATAATGCGCTCCACAATAAGTACGGTAATGATAAGGCACACCAAAATAGAACAAGCTACGGTTCGGGTAATTGATGTAAACCCTGAAACTCCATTTCCCTCCGGTTACATAAATCGGCCGATAGAAATACTCGGCACCGAGAAACCGACGATACTGCGCATCACTCAATACCCAGCGAAGATCGTCGTTACGGATATCCAAAGCTTCATAATAATCATCCAATGCCCATTCGTAACCACGTGCTACGTAATCCATTATATTACGGACAGAATAAATAAAGTCGTAATTAATCTCATACGCATCATTATATTGCTGTGTACTCAAACTCAATTCATACGCCATCTTATCGGTAAGAAAACGTGTCTCCTTACGTACCTTGCTGGTGCTCATTCCAGCCATTACGGTCATATTGGCAGTCAGACCGACCGCAAAGAGTAAAAAAAGTATTCGTTTCATAATTCAATCTCCTATCATTTATTATTCCGATAATATTCCTCAATAAACATGCGTAACATATCTCTATAACCGTACAGTTAATAGTATCAACGCCGACCATACCCTATCACAAAATCATTCATCTTGTCCTTGCTGGAAGTAAATGTCAGGGTATTAATCACTGTAAAGAAAGCTTCTTTATCTACAATGCGGGGATACATTATCTTCATAATTTCCATCCGGTCATCGTCAAATGTATAAAGTTTGGTCAGTTGGAGACATTGGGCAGATGTAAAATCAGAACCGGCCAATGCAGCATTAAGCAACTTTATACGATCATCTTTAAAAGGCTCCTTCTTCATCTCATTATAAAACGTTTTAAAAAGCTGATCGTTCATCACCCTGTTGTAACCATATCCCGGGCGGTGTTCTCCTTGTCCCGGACGATGTCCCCCCTGTCCGGGGCGGTCGGGTCTTTCCGGATGCATGTTATCACGTCCGTCTACCCATATCTCTTTCACTCCCCTACCATCGAAATAAACATAGTCTTTATACAATTTTTCTCCTTTCCATACTCGCTCTCCCGGACGGGTAAAGCGGGTGGCATATACTTCAACAGTATAATGTCCGGGATTCAAATTGGCTATAAAGCAGGTAGTAGTAGGCAAACTGATTTGGTTTCCTCCCAAGTAAACAAGTATCGGAGTGTTCCCACCGTCGATACGGATTCCGTTAACAGACTGCGCTTGTAAGGAAAGGGCAGCGAACAGGATGCAGAAACTTATTATAATCTTACGCATAACTTATCTCGTTTTTATTATTTATATCTTTAATCTGATACCACAAAAATAGGGTGAGGAAACTCCCCACCCCAATGATTCTCTCTATTCGTATGTAGGGAAATCCCTATTCTGTTTAGGAATCCGCCAAAACAATGCCATCCTCGTGCAAGGTAATCAGACGTTTCTTATACAAGTCGCCCACTCCTTTCTTAAAGGTTTTCTTGCTGACACCAAACGTATCGTAGATATCTTCCGCAGGACTTTTATCATTCAAGTTAATTCGTCCCCCGTGCTCTTTGATATAGTCTAGCAGCGTTTTCGAAAAATCGTCAATCTTTTCAAAACCGGGTTTCTGAAGAATCAAATCTACTTTACCATCTTCACGCACCTGTTTCACAAAAGCTTTCATTTCCATCCCTGTCTCCAACGGACAGAATATTTCATTTTCATACAACAAACCGCTATACATATCATCTATAATTGCCTTAAAGCCTAAGTCCGTCTTCTGCCAGATAAGAATATTCACCTCTGCTCCCGGAGCATATTCCGGCTTTTCTTTCGACAGATAACGTTCCACTTTTGCTGAAGCCACAATACGGTAACTCTCTTCATCCACATGTGCATGAACCACGTATTTCCGTCCAACCTGCATTTTCATCTTCTGCTCACGGAACGGCACAAACAGGTCTTTCATCAATCCCCAGTTCAGGAAAGCTCCGTATTGATTTACCCAGGAGACTTCCAGACAAGCAAACTGTCCGACCTGCACTAACGGGGTCAGTGTCGTAGCAATCAGCCTCTCATCCATATCCAGGTAAAGAAACACATTCAAAAAATCTCCTATCTTACAATCCTCGGGCACATAGCGGGTAGGCAACAAAATCTCACCTTCTTCCCCACCATCGAGATATACGCCGAAATCGACTTCCTTCACGACTTCAAGCTGGTTGAACTTTCCTAATTCGATGCTCATATTCTTATCTATTATATTATATAAGCAGCAAAGATAATCTATTTTGAATAGATCCCTCAATCTGTCAGCTATAACTTTTCGTTATCGAGAAAAACTATTTGCAATGAACAATCTGCGTTCTAATATGTTAACTTTGTAGCGACAAAAAGAAAGAGTAAATTATTCACCTTTTTAAACATATAAAATTATGGAATTTCTAACCAACGAGAAACTTACGATTGTGGGAGCTGCCGGAATGATCGGCTCCAACATGGCTCAAACAGCTATGATGATGAAACTCACTCCGAATATTTGTCTCTATGATCCATTCGCACCAGCTTTGGAAGGAGTAGCTGAAGAACTGTATCATTGCGGTTTTGAAGGTGTCAACCTTACCTATACTTCCGACATCAAAGAAGCGCTGACCGGAGCTTCTTATATTGTTTCTTCCGGTGGAGCAGCCCGTAAGGCAGGTATGACCCGCGAAGATCTGTTGAAAGGAAATGCAGAGATTGCCGCTCAATTCGGAAAAGACGTTCGTCAATATTGCCCGAACGTAAAACATATCGTTGTCATCTTTAATCCTGCAGACATCACCGGCTTGATTACTTTGTTGTATTCAGGTTTGAAACCTTCACAAGTTTCTACATTGGCTGCGTTGGATAGCACCCGCCTGCAAAACGAACTGGTGAAATACTTCCATATCCCCGCTTCCGACATTCAGAATTGTCGTACGTATGGCGGTCATGGAGAACAAATGGCTGTATTTGCATCTACCACCAAAATAAAAGGAGAACCCCTGACCGATTTCATCGGTACTACCCGCCTTCCGTTGACGGAATGGGAAGCACTGAAAGTACGTGTCATCCAGGGTGGAAAACATATCATCGACCTGCGCGGCCGTTCTTCTTTCCAAAGCCCGGCTTATCTGTCTATCGAAATGATTGCTGCTGCTATGGGCGGACAGCCATTCCGCTGGCCTGCCGGAACGTATGTTTCCAATGGCAAATTCGACCATATCATGATGGCGATGGAAACTTCAATTACTAAAGACAGCGTTACTTATAAAGAAATAGCCGGAACTCCTGCCGAACAGGAAGAATTAGAAAAGAGCTACGAACACTTATGTAAACTTCGTGACGAAGTGATTGAAATGGGAATCATCCCAGCCATCAAGGACTGGCATGCTTTGAATCCCAATATTGACTAATCAAACAATATTAGCGAAAGCAGAAGGCCGAAACCTGACGATCTTTTTATCGTTCCGGGTTTCGGCCTTTTTTATTTCATTGCCAATGTCATTCCCACGGAAGAACATTCCTGACAAATCCCTTTAAGGACATAATTAATGCTATGCAAAGTAAATCCTTCAGGCAAATCAATCACCGGGATATGGGTACCTTCCAGGCAGAATGTACGATGACATTTCTCACAATAAAAATGCGAATGTAAATCCTGTACCACACAATTGCAAGAGTTGTCGCAAACGGCATACTTCAACGAGCCGCTTCCATCGTCTATGCTATGTATGAGGTGATGAGACAAGAAGAGAGCGATGGTACGGGATATGGTCGATTTATCAACTGTGTCGAGCAATGTTTCGAGGTCAAGCAATGACACTGCACGCTCTGCCTGCATCATCTCTTTTATCACCAAGAGCCTTATTGCAGTTGGCTTAATGTCTCTTCTGACCAGCTTATCCAAATAAATATCTTCTTCCATCTTTCTCCTATTTTATCATTTTCTGTATTCTGACGGCGTTCATAATAGCAAGCAACGCAACGCCTACGTCTGCGAAGACAGCTTCCCAAAGAGTAGCGATTCCACCGGCTCCCAAAATCAATACAAGCAATTTCACTCCAAATGCCAGTGATACATTCTGCCAAATGATTCTTCGTGTCAACTTTCCTACTTTGATAGCTTCGGCTACTTTCGACGGCTGATCTGTCTGTATCACGACATCGGCTGTTTCAATGGCTGCATCACTGCCCAATCCTCCCATAGCAATACCGACATGACTCAAAGCAAGCACCGGTGCGTCATTCATTCCATCGCCGACAAATGCAATCCGGTTTGCCTCATCCTGACGCAATTCTTCTAGGTGTTTCACTTTCCCTTCCGGCAGCAAGTCGCCATAGGCTTTCGATATGCCGAGCTTCTCCGCAAAGTTAGTAACAATACTCTGTTTATCACCGGATAATATCTGTATGTTTTCAATATTTAAAGCTTTTAAGCGATCAATAGCTACCTTTGCGTCTTCTTTCAAGGCATCAGCCAACAACAGATAACCGGCATAACGGTTTCCAACAGCACAGACTACAATGGTATCTGTTATCTTCAACAATTCTTGCGGAAAGGATATATCAAACTTGGACAGTAACCGGCAATTACCAACCAGAACCGGTATTCCGCCTACCGTTGCTTCCAATCCGAAGCCGGCATATTCTTTCGTATCGGTAACGGTTACGCGTTCTATGTTTTGTTCTTTTGCGTAGTTTACAACAGCCTTGGCAATCGGATGTGTGCTATCACTTTCTACCGAAGCAATCAGTTTCACTAATTCTTCTTCCGAAATATCGCCTGCACTTTTACAAGCCTGCACATCAAAGGTTCCTTTTGTCAGGGTTCCTGTTTTATCGAATACCACCGTATTGATTTTGGTGATAGCATCCAGATAATTACCGCCTTTGAATAAAATACCCAATCGGGATGCCGCTCCGATACCACCAAAATAGCCTAATGGAATACTAACCACCAATGCGCATGGACATGAAATCACCAAAAAGACCAAAGCTCTGTATAACCAATCATTAAATGTGAATACAAATGCAGGATTGATAAGTGAATAGACCAATGGAGACAATACAATTAATACGGCCAGTATGATAACAATCGGTGTGTAAACACGGGCAAACTTGCGAATAAACAATTCTGCCGGAGCTTTACGTTCGGCGGCATTCTGAACAAGTTCCAATATTCGGGCGAGTGCGCTCTTGTCAAAAGGTCTCGTCACTTCAAGTCGGATTACCTTGTCGGTTACAATCATTCCGGCAAGCACTTCCTCCCCTTTCCGAATATTACGAGGCGCGCTTTCGCCCGTTAATGCAGCTGTATTAAAAGCGGCAACCTCATTCTGCATGGTTCCATCGAGTGGTACTCGCTCACCTGCCTTTATTTCTATGATTTCACCGACTTTTATCTTTTTAGGACTTTCAAGAACAAGATTACCCTCTCTAAGTACCAGTGCTTTCTCGGGTCTTACATCCAATAAGGCTCCGATATTACGTTTGGCCTTATCTACCGCTTTATCCTGAAACAGTTCTCCTACTGTATAAAATAACATCACGGCCACTCCTTCCGGATATTCGCCAATATAGAAAGCCCCCAGAGTAGCAATAACCATTAGAGTAAACTCACTGAAATAGTCTTTTTCCCTGATACTTTCCCAGGCTTCTTTCATCACCGGAATCCCTACCGGAAGATAGGCTACGATATACCATATCAAAGAAACATATCCTTCACGGAAGAATGCTAAATCGAGAGCATTCATTATTATTCCACCTGCCAGCAGCAGGAGAGAGAATATCACTTTCCCATATTCATGGAATACCGAAACCTTTACATCAACCTTTTTTTCTGCTGCGCATGAGTGAGCGCCACAACTACAATGTCCCATAACATTCATCATTTAGTTGATGCAAAGGTAGCAAATGATTTATGCAACAAAGTTGCATAAATCGGTTTTAGCACCTTTCAATGTCAGCAATATCGCAACAGCCATTTCCAAACCGGCACGACTTCTATATCCAACTCATTCCCTGAAATTGTCCTTTCTTCATCCCAAGTAATGATATCGGTCTTTCAACCAGCTGAATCTTACTAATTTCTTGCTGACGCTCGGCTATAATTGCCTTTATTATTCGTTTTTCCATAAAATATGCTCTTTATATTGCACAAATATAGCAAAAACATGCTTAATATATTAAGCAAGACTTCTTTTTCTTTCCAACTGTAGCTACTATTTTCTTTAGTTGTCAACTGCTACTTATCCTTTACAGGACGAACTTTGACAGGACAGAAGAAGATTACATATAAATTTGATGATTCTTATTGTCAACCAAAGTTTTTCCCGATAGTATAATGATTATCACCGGTTTACATGCTGACAATAAGCCATGACAATAGGCTGACAATAAAAAATTAGAACTTTTATTGTCAGCCTGTTCTTTGATTGCTTTGGGGCAGGATGCACCCGAAGGACATCATCGCCTGCAGTAACCATACCATCCACATAGAAAGCAGCTTTTTAAAATGAATCCCCCTATTAAATGAATGTTATATAGCCGGTATCTTTCACTTAACAAGTAGGTATTGTTCCATTAAAGCATCAGTATTGTTAACTCTCCACGGCTGTGACGAGATCTTTCCACAGCCGTGGTAGGAACTCGTCACGGCTGTGGGAAGAAGTTACCACGGCCGTGACAAAGTAAAGATAGCGGTACTTTAGTAGAACTATACTGGCACTCTAGGGCAACTACATAGGCACGTTAATGGAACTATATAGGTAGATATCACT
>ERZ1504176.832-NODE-832-length-10509-cov-4.889516_pt1 | contig 10509 bp, 6 predicted proteins | sample MGYA00574906_ERZ1504176 | MGnify/ENA primary metagenome ERZ1504176 (study PRJEB39906, sample SAMEA3182081) | gut metagenome | biome: human; feature: gut; material: Stool; isolation source: human stools | place: Canada | collected 2012-12-04 ...
TTTGCCTGATTCGATGATTATTCGGAACTTTGCGGCGATAGATACACAAGGTTTAACGTTTTAGGTAAAAAGCCAGTTTAATATGAATACAACGAAAACAATTGCAGCACTCTTCGACTTTGACGGTGTCATCATGGATACAGAAACGCAGTACACTGTTTTTTGGGACGAGCAAGGACGGAAATATCTGAATGAAGAAGATTTCGGACGCCGTATCAAGGGACAGACGCTATTACAAATCTATGAAAAGTATTTTGCGGACAAACCCGAAGCACAGCTCGAAATAAGCGCTGAACTCAATGTTTACGAGAAAAAGATGTCCTACGAATACATCCCCGGAGTAGAAGCTTTCATAACCGATCTTCGTCGGAACGGTGCAAAGATAGCCGTAGTCACCAGCTCCAACGAAGAGAAGATGGCCAACGTCTACAATGCCCATCCCGAATTTAAAGGAATGGTAGACCGCATCCTGACAGGAGAAATGTTTGCCCGTTCAAAACCCGCTCCCGACTGTTTCCTGCTGGGAATGGAAATCTTTGAAGCCACCCCCGAAAACTCCTACGTCTTTGAGGATTCTTTCCACGGCCTGCAAGCCGGCATGACTTCCGGGGCAACCGTGATCGGACTTGCCACCACCAACTCACGCGAAGCCATCACCGGAAAAGCCCATTATATAATAGACGACTTCACCGGCATGACATACGAAAAAATGATATCTCTCCATAAATAACGGCATTATTTTTAAATAGTTACCTCACTTATATTATATTAATAAATGAAATAAGAAAAATAACCGAGATAAATAAAAATAGTGAGACCCACCCATCCTTTCAAATGCCTTCCAACTATCCAAGCGAAGCATTTGAAAGGATTTTTTGCTTTTCTTTCCCAGTTATGAATTAAATGTTATAACTTTGCCGCAATTTTTGAAAGCGTCCAAATGCGCAGACATCAATGACATAAATCATAATTCATAAATCATAAATTAAAAAGACATGGCTGGTTATATATCAGATGACACAAGAAAGGTGACTACTCATCGCTTGGTTGAAATGAAACAGAGAGGCGAAAAAATATCTATGCTGACTGCGTATGATTACACAATGGCACAGATTGTAGACGGTGCGGGAATGGACGTAATCCTGGTAGGCGACTCCGCTTCTAACGTAATGGCAGGTAACGTGACTACATTACCTATCACGCTCGACCAAATGATTTATCATGCCAAATCCGTAGTACGTGGTGTAAAGCGGGCGATGGTGGTAGTTGATATGCCTTTCGGATCTTACCAGGGCAATGAGATGGAGGGCCTTGCTTCCGCTATCCGCATCATGAAAGAAAGTCACGCTGACGCATTGAAGCTCGAAGGCGGTGAAGAAATCATCGACACGGTGAAACGTATCGTATGCGCCGGTATCCCTGTGATGGGACATTTGGGACTCATGCCTCAATCCATTAACAAATACGGAACCTATACCGTACGTGCCAAAGACGAAGCCGAAGCCGACAAACTGATTCGCGACGCCCATTTATTGGAAGAAGCAGGCTGTTTTGCCATTGTACTCGAAAAAATCCCCGCTACCCTTGCAGAGCGTGTAGCTTCCGAACTCACTATTCCTATCATCGGAATCGGTGCCGGCGGCCACGTAGACGGTCAGGTATTGGTTATTCAGGACATGCTTGGCATGAACAACGGATTCCGTCCGCGTTTCTTACGTCGTTATGCTGACTTGTACACAGTGATGACCGACGCCATCAGCCGTTACGTTTCCGACGTGAAGAATTGCTACTTCCCCAACGAGAAGGAACAATATTAAGATAGTATATGGCAGTTAAATTGTGGACAGTTCATTTTATGCGGATATGTGTAGCTAATTTGCTGTTGTTTATATCCTTGTATGTGTTATTTCCGGTACTTTCCGTAGAGATGGCCGACCGTCTCGGAGTGCCGGCCGCACAGACAGGAGTAATCTTTCTTTTTTTCACCTTGGGGATGTTCCTTATCGGTCCTTTCCATGCCTACCTGGTAGATGCCTACAAACGTAAATACGTATGTATGTTTGCCGCTGCCCTGATGGTAGTGGCGACGATTGGGTACGCCTTTGTGACGAACTTCACAGAACTAATCCTGTTGAGTACCGTGCAAGGACTGGCCTTTGGCATAGGCACTACTGCCGGTATCACCTTGGCTATCGACATCACCAACTCCACACTGCGGAGCGCGGGAAATGTCAGCTTCTCGTGGACGGCACGTCTGGGAATGCTTTTGGGGATTATCCTCGGAGTGTGGCTCTATCAAAGCCACTCATTCCAAAACCTGCTCACTGTATCTGTCATAACCGGAGCTGTAGGAATTCTCATGCTATCGGGGGTATATGTACCTTTCCGTGCGCCGATTGTCACTAAACTCTATTCCTTCGACCGCTTCTTATTGCTTCGTGGATGGGTTCCCGCTATCAACCTGATTCTGATAACATTTGTTCCGGGCTTACTGATTCCAATGGTACACCCTTTCTTAAACGATTTCGTACTCGGAAACGTGGGAATCCCCGTACCGTTCTTTGTCGGCACAACCCTCGGATACATTATCTCCCTGTTCATCGCGCGCCTGTTCTTTTTTAAAGAGAAGACACTGCGCTTGGTCATTATAGGAATCGGGTTGGAAATGGTAGCCATGTCCTTATTGAACACAGACCTTTCGATAGGCATCTCTTCCGTACTCTTGGGATTGGGTTTAGGTTTAACCATGCCGGAATTCCTGATGATATTTGTGAAACTATCCCATCATTGCCAACGCGGAACAGCCAACACTACCCATTTGTTGGCAAGCGAAGTTGGTATCTCCCTGGGTATCGCTACTGCGTGCTACATGGAATTGGATACAGACAAGATGCTCCATACCGGACAGATGGTAGCTTCTATCGCTTTGCTGTTCTTCGTATTGGTCACTTATCCTTATTATATAAAGAAGAAGGTAAGATAAAATAGACAGAAGAACAAAAGAACATATTTCAGGAGTGATGATTGTTTTTTGATTTTCATCATACGTATCCAAAAATATGTTCTTTTGTTCTTCTGTCTTAACTTTAATTCCTGCTCACCTGTTTTACTCCCTTCACCGTCCGTAATTTCTTGATAAGAGCCTCCAAACGCCCCGTATCACCCACCATTACCGTCAGTGTGCCAGAGAATAACCCATCGTTCGAATCAATACCGATAGAACGTAGCGTGATACCATTCTCTTTCGAGATGATCGAAGTAATATTTGTTACGATACCAATATCATCATGTCCTACAACGCGCAGCGTGATCGGATATTGCGTACCTTCCGACTTGCCCGCCCAGCGAGCCTTCACAATCCGGTAGCCGAAACGTTCGCGCATCTGGTTCGCGTTCGGACAATCCGACCGGTGTATCTTGATACCGCCGCTCACCGTTACGAACCCGAACACATCATCGCCATAAATCGGGTTACAACATTTAGCCAGTTTAAACTCCAGTCCTTTCAGATTCTGGTCAATCACCAGTACATCCTCTTTAGATGTCGTTTCCTCCTGCGCGGTTTGCAAATTATACCCTTCGGCACTCCGATAAACAATTTCATCGTGCGTATCGCTGTCCCGTTTTTGCTGCTCAATGTATTTATCCAGAATCTCGTTCACATCCAGTCCGCCATCGGCAATCCGTTGATAAAACTCCGTCACGTTCTTGAATCCCAAACGCTTGATGAGGCGCATCATGGTCGCTTCATCATACTCCAGTTTGCGGTTCTTGAATTTTCGTTCCAGCGTCTCTTTGGCAAACGCATGTTGGCGTGCCACCATCTCTTTGAGCGCCTGGCGTATCTTGGTGCGTGCTTTGGAAGTCGTCACGATGTTCAGCCAGTCCTGTTTCGGAGTCTGGGTATTTGAAGTCATGATCTCCACCTGGTCGCCGCTGTTCAACTTCTGCTTCAACTGCACATTCTTGCCGTTCACTTTCGCGCCGATACACTTGCATCCCAACTTACTATGTATATGGAAAGCAAAATCGAGCACCGTAGCCCCTTTAGCCAGCTTGAACAAATCCCCCTTGGGCGTAAAGACAAACACTTCATCCTCGTAGAGATCCATCTTAAACTGATCCATCACCTTCATCGAGTCGTTGTCCGCGTTCTCCAATGCCTCCCGCACGGAAGTCAGCCACTCGTCCAAGCCCGTTTCTCCTTTGATACCTTTATATCTCCAGTGCGCAGCCAGTCCGCGTTCCGCGATCTCGTCCATCCGTCGGGTACGTATCTGCACTTCCACCCATTTCCCTTCCGGGCCCATCACGGTGATGTGCAACGACTCGTAACCATTACTCTTCGGTATTGAAAGCCAGTCGCGCAGACGCTTCGGGTTCGGCTGGTACATATCCGTCACAATCGAATACACCTGCCAGCACTCCTGCTTCTCCTTCGCCGGATCCGGTTCCGAATCCAGGATGATACGGATGGCGAACAAGTCATAAATCCCCTCAAAAGGAGTCTTTTGCTTCTGAATCTTGTTCCATATCGAATGAATCGACTTCGTGCGTCCCTTGATGTCGAACTTCAGTCCCGCTTCCGCCACCTTCTTTTGGATCGGTTCGATAAAAGCGGCGATATACTTGTCGCGGGAAGCCTTCGTTTCGTTCAGCTTATCCTTGATGAAATAATATGTCTCTTTCTGCGTATATTTGAGAGACAAATCCTCCAGTTCCGATTTTAGCTTATACAATCCCAGCTTGTGGGCCAGCGGAGCATACAGATACGCTGCTTCGTTTGCCACCTTGATCCGGTCCTCCTCGTTGCCTGTATCCTTTATTTTGCGCATCACGTTCACGCGGTCGGCAATCATAATCAGGATTACGCGCATATCCTCCGCAAACGACAGCAGCAGATTACGGAAATTCTCCGACTCGATGGCAGGGCTTTTGGCATACAGCTCGTTCGTCTTCACCAATCCCTTGATGATGCTTGCCACGTCTTCACCATATTCGGCGTTCACCTCGTCGATAGATAGGATATGTGCTTTCACAATTTCATGCAGCATGATTCCGATAAGGCACGAACCTTTCATTCCGATTTCCTCGGCTACGATAACAGCCGTTTGTAAATCTCTGATGACGGGATTCATCCCGAAGTTATTGCGTTGCAGACCGTTACATTGGGCCGCCTTGATAAGATGTTTCTTTAACTTTTGGCAATCTCTCCAGAAAATACTGTCTCCGGCAGACTGCAATAAATGTCGATAGAGTGAAAAAAGCTCCTTTTTTTCCTCCAATGTAAAAAAGTCGTCCATATTCAATCTTGTTAATTCGATGTAAAAGTAGTTTTTTTTCCGGTTATTCGGCAAGAAGTAAATAACATTTTGTATTTTTGGGCATCAATTAATAAAATTAGATATTATGATAACGACACAGGACAAAGAGTTGCTTGCCAAGAAAGGCATCACGGAAGAGCAAATTGCAGAACAATTAGCATGCTTCCAGACGGGATTTCCCTTTTTAAAACTGGATGCGGCAGCTTCCATCGAAAAGGGCATATTAGCTCCCGACGCAGAAGAACAGAAGGCTTATCTGGCCGCCTGGGATGCATATACAAACACAGATAAGACTGTTGTGAAGTTCGTGCCTGCCTCCGGTGCTGCAAGTCGTATGTTTAAGAATCTATTCGAGTTTCTGTCCGCCGATTATGACCAGCCGACTACCAAGTTCGAGCAGGCCTTCTTTGACGGAATCAAGAATTTTGCTTTCTATGACGATCTGAATGTGGCCTGTCAGCGAATCTCCGGAAAAGACATTCCCGGACTGATGGAAGAAGGCAACTATAAAGCAGTGGTGTCCGCCCTGCTGGAGACTGCAGGACTGAACTATGGCGCACTACCGAAAGGTCTGCTCAAATTCCATAAATATCCCGAAGGCTCCCGCACTCCGATGGAGGAACATCTTGCCGAAGGCGCTCTGTATGCAGCCGGCAAGAGCGGCAAAGTGAACGTACACTTCACCGTGTCTACCGAACACCGCGAACTTTTCAAGAAGCTCGTGACGGAAAAAGTGGACGACTTCGCCAAACGTTACGGCGTAGACTATTACATCACCTTCTCCGAGCAGAAGCCAAGTACCGACACCATTGCTGCCGATATGGAGAACCAACTGTTCCGCGACAACGGCAAACTGCTGTTCCGTCCCGGTGGTCATGGTGCGCTGATTGAGAACCTGAACGACTTGGACGCAGACATCATCTTCATCAAGAACATCGACAACGTAGTGCCCGACCGTTTGAAAGCCGACACCGTTACGTATAAGAAACTGATTGCCGGAGTGCTCGTGACCCTGCAAAAACAAGTATTCGAATACCTCACGCTGCTCGACAGCGGCAAGTATACGCACGACCAGATGATGGAAATGCTTCAATTCCTGCAAAAGAAACTCTTCTGCAAGAATCCGGAAACAAAAGACCTCGAAGACTCCGTATTGGCTATCTACCTTAAAAACAAGTTCAACCGTCCGATGCGTGTCTGCGGAATGGTGAAGAACGTAGGCGAACCCGGCGGCGGTCCGTTCCTTGCTTACAATAGCGACGGAACCATCTCCCTGCAAATCCTCGAAAGCTCGCAGATCGACATGGACGATCCGGAGAAGAAAGAAATGTTCGAGAAGGGTACGCACTTCAATCCGGTAGACCTCGTATGCGCTGTGCGTGATTATAAAGGACATAAATTCGACCTGGTGAAATATGTAGATAAAGCCACCGGCTTCATCTCCTACAAATCGAAGAACGGTAAAGACCTGAAAGCCCTCGAACTTCCCGGTTTGTGGAATGGTGCGATGAGCGACTGGAATACCGTCTTTGTAGAAGTTCCTCTTTCTACCTTTAACCCGGTGAAGACAGTGAATGACTTGTTGCGTGAGCAACATCAGTAATTGTATATCTATGTTCACCACAGATTACACGGATTAACACAGATTCTTAATTACCGATAATGGTTGAGATATAAAAAGAAAAAAGGATGCATCCGAATTCAATCTGTGTTAATCCGTGTAATCTGTGGTGAAACTTAAAAAAGAGTGTTTAGAATGAATCAGATAGAGAAGATCATTGATATTGCTACTTGGAACAGAAGAGAACATTACGAACATTTCAGTGCTTTTGACGATCCGTTTTTTGGAGTGACAGTCAATGTAGATTGTACGCGCGCGTATCAGGAAGCCAAAGACAAAGGCGTTTCCTTTTCCCTGCTCGTCCTTCACCGCATCGTGACTGCCGCGGCTGCCGTGGAAGAGTTCCGCTACCGCATCGAAGGCAATCGAGTGGTGTGTTATGACAGTCTTCTGCCCGAAGCCACTGTGGGGCGTGCCGACCACACCTTTTCTTTTGCCGCTTTTGAATACGATCCGGACGAACTCGTCTTTATTCGTCGGGCAAAAGCCGAGATGGAACGCCTGCAAGCCACTACGGGACTCAACAAAGGAGGTACGTTTCATCCCAACGCCATTCATTATTCGGCTGTGCCGTGGCTCTCTTTCACCGATATGAAGCATCCCACCAATATGCGTTCGGGCGACAGCGTTCCCAAAATCTCCACCGGTAAATACTTCCGCGAAGGAGAAAGGCTGATGATGCCCGTTTCCGTCACTTGCCATCATGGATTGATGGATGGCTATCATGTAGCGCAGTTTATCGAGAAGCTCCATTTATAAACTTCGTTCTGAAAAAGACTAACCAGACTATGATATGAGAGTAAAGATACCCAGACGGGAAATCATCCTATTCTGTTCCGCCTTGCTTTTCCCCGTTGCTTCGCTGTGCGCACAAGAAGTGGGGCAGGAGGTGAAAGAGGTCAGGCAAGACGTGGAGCAACTCCAGCAGGACGTCCGCGAACTTCGTGAAGAAGTGCGTCGATTGCAGGACGAACTTCATGGATTCCGGCGCAACAGTTTCCCGCAATGTGGCATGGACACGGTAGCTCCTTACGTTCCCCATCGGTTCATTCACCGGTTGGGGATAGAAGCCCGGCCGCAATATGTGTTCCCCACCAATCCTTTCCTGCAAGGAGAGAACGAACGGTGGAAGCCCATCCAAAGTTCCTTTGCTGCTCATCTGAAATATTCCTTCAAGTTTCGTCCCAACACCTGTGCCGACCGTATCTACGGCGGAGCCTACCAAGGCTTCGGCTTGGCCGTCACCACCTTTGGCGACCGTAAGCAACTCGGTGATCCGGTGACGTTCTACGTCTTTCAGGGCGCACGCATCGCCCGTTTCAATCCCCATCTTTCGCTCAATTACGAGTGGAATTTCGGCCTTTCTGCCGGATGGAAACCATACGATAACGATTACAACTCCTACAACGGAGCGGTAGGCTCACGGGTGAATGCATATCTCAATGCAGGTATCTACCTCAATTGGTCGCTTTCCCGTTATTTCGATTTTATCATCGGCGGAGATTTTACGCATTTCTCCAACGGCAACACTAAATTCCCCAACGCAGGAGTGAACACCACCGGAGCGAAAATCGGTCTGGTGTACAACTTCAACCGTGAAGAATCCGACCTGACCAAGTCCTTGGTCAAGCCGTATATTCCCCGTTTTCCCCGTCATATCAGTTACGACCTTGTGTTGTTCGGCTCGTGGAGACGGAAAGGTGTGTACGTAGAAAGCGGGAAGCAGATAGCTTCGCCGGGCAGTTACCCTGTGGCGGGATTCAACTTTGCCCCGATGTACAACCTCAACTATAAGCTGCGATTCGGCGTCTCGCTGGACGGTGTTTATGACGGTAGTGCCAATGTGTACACCGAAGACCGGATTGTGGAGTACGATTACGATGGAGGCAGCGGCACTTCCGGACGCAGGTTTCTTGTGCCGGGCATTCAGCATCAGCTTGCTCTCGGACTTTCGGGACGGGCGGAGTATGTAATGCCGTTTTTCACCATCGGTGTCGGTTTGGGAACGAATGTGCTGGGACGTGGCGATTTGCGGGGGCTATATCAGGTCTTTGCGTTGAAGATAGACATGACACGTAGCTCTTTCCTTCACATCGGTTACAATCTCCAAAACTTTCAGACACCTAATTATCTGATGCTCGGCTTGGGATTCCGTTTCAATAATAAGTATCCTAAGGTGCGTCATTAGAAATGTCCGTCCGGTGGTCTGTCGAATCAAGTAAGGAATCTCAAAATGGAAAACATTATTCAAAAAATCAGAGAAATCTATCCGGTATCCGATGAAGCGCTTCAGGCGCTTCAGGCGAATATGGAACTGCGATATTATCCTAAAGATACCTATATCGTCCAGTCGGGGGTAACAGACCGCCTGGTTTATTTCATTGAAGAGGGCATTGCCCGTTCCGTATTCCATCACAACGGACAGGACACTACTACGTGGTTCACGCTGGAAGGCGACATTACGTTCGGCATGGATTCGCTCTACTATCAGCAACCGTCGGTGGAGAGCATTGAAACGCTTTCCGATTGCAAAATCTACGTCATCCATATCGACAAGCCGAATATGCTCTACGAAACCTATATCGACATAGCCAACTGGGGGCGCATCTTGCATCAGAATGTCAACAAAGAGCTTAGCCACATGTTTGTGGAACGGCTCCAGCTTTCGCCCAAAGAGCGGTACGAACAGTTCAACCGTCGCTATCCCGGACTGATAAACCGGGTGAAGCTGAAGTATGTGGCTGCCTTTTTGGGCATTTCCATCTACACGCTTAGTCGGGTACGTGCTAAAAAATAGTTTTCGGCAGGGCTTTTTTGCTTTTAAGCAAAAGAACTTCGTTTCGCAAAGCGTATCTTTGCCATCTGAAAATACTAACTAATAGAAAAACAGATGTCGAACATTTCTTCTTCAGCCTTTGCAGACACCAAAGCACATTATGATCTTCTTGACGGACTTCGCGGTGTAGCGGCTCTTATGGTGATATGGTATCATGTATTCGAGGGCTATGCTTTTGCCGGTGGTGGCAATATCGAGACTCTCAACCACGGTTATCTTGCCGTGGATTTCTTCTTTATCCTTTCGGGTTTCGTGATCGGTTACGCTTATGACGACCGTTGGGGCAAGAGTCTCACCATGAAAGATTTCTTTAAACGCCGTTTGATACGTCTTTATCCGATGGTCGTTATGGGTGCCGTATTGGGGGCTATCACATTCTGTATTCAGGGTTGTGTGCAATGGGATGGAACGCATGTAGCCATCTCCATGATTATGTTGTCTCTTCTTTGCACGATATTCTTCATTCCTGCCATGCCGGGGGTGGGATATGAAGTTCGTGGCAATGGTGAGATGTTTCCGTTGAACGGCCCTTGCTGGTCGTTATTTTTCGAGTATATCGGTAATATCCTGTATGCGTTGTTCATCCGCCGCTTGTCCAACAAGGCGCTGACGGTATTTGTGGTGTTGCTGGGGGTAGCATTGGCAGCGTTTGCCGTCTTCAATGTCTCCACTTATGGAAACATAGGAGTGGGCTGGACGCTGGACGGGGTTAACTTCCTGGGCGGCTC
>ERZ1504176.835-NODE-835-length-10503-cov-5.455398_pt1 | contig 10503 bp, 10 predicted proteins | sample MGYA00574906_ERZ1504176 | MGnify/ENA primary metagenome ERZ1504176 (study PRJEB39906, sample SAMEA3182081) | gut metagenome | biome: human; feature: gut; material: Stool; isolation source: human stools | place: Canada | collected 2012-12-04 ...
GTTCCGGCAGCATTGCCGGTTGCGGCAGCGGCATCGTTCCCGGTGGCAACTACCCCACCTTCGCCGGCAGCTGCATCTTCCGCAACGGAGCCGGCAGCGAGCGCCTCGCCGGCGGCCGGCACGGAGGCCTCGACGAACTCCGCTTCGGGCTCATCGAGCGGATTGCGCTCCAGACCGAACTGGTAGACGAGCCCTCCGACGGCCAGCACCGCCGCAACGAGCCCCACCCAGACGCTCCAGTCGAGCCGGCGCGGCGTGTGGACCCGCATGGGCCTGCGGCCCTGGGGGTTAAGCCGGCGGTCGAAGGCTTCGTCGGGGGTGAAGTTCTTGAATTTCAACTCGCCGACCCCCTCCATCACCACTCCGTTCTCGGTCCGCACGCGGGAGAGCCAGCGCGCATAGATATCCTCGGCCGTCGCCTGGTCGCACCGGGCGGCACGGGCAATGGCATCGACGAGCGACTCACCGCTGCGCTGCGAGGAGAAGTTGACCAGCCGCACGGGGGGCTGCACCTCCCGGCGCGAGAGCCGCCGGGCCGCCTGACGTTCGACGCGGAGCGTGCCCACATCGGGAAGCCAGACCACGCTGTTTGCCGCGAGCAGATTGCCAACCAGGCGGTTGACCTGCTCGACCATCGAATTGCCGTTCATCGCTTATGCTTCTTTTCGGGTTTGGCCGCGGCACCCTTAGCGGCGGGGTTCTTCGCCGCAGCGCCCTTTGTGGCGGGCGAAGGCTGCACCGTCACCTCGGGACGCGAATAACCGCGGTAAATCATGTAGATGCCCAGCAGGATGAAGGGGATGCTGAGCCACTGTCCCATATCGAGCGCCCAGCCCACCTCGAAGGACTCCTGCTCGGTCTTGATGAATTCGATGAGAAAGCGCGTGAGGAAGATGCCGAGCAGACCGATGCCGAAGAGCACCCCGGGACGGCGGCGCGCCAAATCACGCCGGTAGTAGAGCCAGGCCAGCAGCGCAAAGGTGGCCACGTAGCAGAGCGCCTCGTAAATCTGGGTGGGATGGACCGCCTGGGGGGCAAACTCGTTCACCCACTTGACCGAACGCACGAACTCGAAGCCCCACGGAAGGGTGGTCGCCGTGCCGAAAATCTCGGAGTTGAAGAGGTTGCCCATGCGGACAATCGCACCGCCGATACCCACGGCAATCATGATGCGGTCGAGCGACCAGATGTAGGGCAGTTTGTTCTTGCGCGAGAAGAGCCACAGGCCGATGAGCAGGCCGATGGCGGCGCCGTGGCTGGCCATGCCGCCGTCGCGGAAGCCGGTGATGATGGTCCACGGACGGCTCAGATACTCCATCGTGTCGTAGAAGAGGCAGTGGCCCAGGCGTGCGCCGATGATGGTGGCCAGCGTGCCGTAGATGAAAATCGACTCCGAGACCTTCGAAGGGAGCCCCTCGCGTTTGCAGAAGTTGTTGAACAGCTTGGCGCCGACCAGAATTGCCAGCGCCCACATCAGTCCGTAATACCGGATATCGAAATCGCCAATCCGGAAGAAGACGGGATTGAAATCCCAAACGATACTCAACACGACAGAAAACGGGGTTTTAGAGTTGCTACATTAGTTTTTTTGCGGGACGCAGGCCCGACTGCGGCCAAGGCCGGCGTCAAGGGCCGCATCCAGAAGGGAGACAGCGTCCCCCGACAGACAGATTGCGGAAACGTGAGCTCGGGAGCGCTCCGCCGCCCGGCTCCCGCACGATTTATTTCACGTCCGAGACATCGACCTTCTTGAGCGTGAAGGAGAAGGTGCTGCCCACGCCCAGCTCGCTGCGCACCGATATCCGCTCGCCGTGCGCCTCGATGATGTGCTTGACGATGGCCAGTCCGAGGCCCGTGCCGCCCTGCTCGCGCGAACGCGCCTTGTCGGTGCGGTAGAAGCGCTCGAAGACGCGCGGAATGTCCTCGCGGGCGATGCCCGTGCCGTTGTCCTCGACCTCGATGAGAATCTTGTCGAGCATGTCGCGGAAGCGGATGCGCGTCAGACCGCCCTCCTTGCCGTAGTGAATCGAGTTGATAATCAGGTTGACGAAGACCTGACCGATGAAGTGCTTGTCGGCCAGCACCCAGAAGGGCGAGGGGAGGTTGTCGGCCCCCTTGACCTGGATGCGGATGTGCTTGCGGTCGGCCTCCATTTCGGCCTGCTCGGCAATCTCCTTGGCCAACGCCACCACGTCGAACTGCTCCATCTTCATGCGCGTCATGTTGCTCTCGAGCTTCGAAATCGTATCGAGGTCGTTGACGATGTTAATCAGCCGGTCGATGCTCTTTTCGGCCCGCTCGAGGTACTTGCGGTTAATCAGCTCGTCCTCCAGCCCGCCGTCGAGCAGCGTCGAGATGTAGCCCTGGATGTTGAAAATCGGGGTCTTCAGCTCGTGGGCCACGTTGCCCAGATACTGCTTGCGGAAGCGCTCGGCCTCCTTCAGACGGGCAATCTCCTTGTCGTTGGTGTCGGCCCAGGCGGTGAGCTCCTCGCCGATGTTCTCCACGTGCTTGTCGCGCAGTTCAGAGAGCACCTCGCGCGTATGGACGTCGCGCGAGAGGACAATCGAGTAAATCGGCTTGAGCTTGTAGGCGACGTATTTGCGGATGATGAAGAGTGCCAGCAGCGCCATCACCACGAAGACAATCAGCGCGGCGCAGAGCGCCATCCACCACACCCCATGCAGCAGAAGCATGCACGCGGCGACGCAGAGGGCCGAAATCAGACCGATAATCAGCGAAGCGCCCTCCTTGGTTTTGATGCAGATTTTCATGACTTCATGTAGTTTTGCATGAGACGGGCAATATACTTGCCGATGATGTCGAACTCGAGGTTGACCACCGAACCGGGCTCGATACGGCAGAAGTTCGTATGTTCGAACGTATAGGGGATAATCGCCACGCGGAACGACGTGGGGGTCGAGTCGCAGACCGTCAGGCTCACGCCGTTGACCGTCACCGAACCCTTCTCGACGGTGCAGAGACCGCCGCCCTGGGGCTTGTATTCGAACTTGAAGTACCAGCTGCCGTCGGCATCGCTCTTTTCGGTGCAGACGGCCGTCTGGTCGACATGTCCCTGAACGATGTGGCCGTCGAGCAGTGCATCGGGCTTCATCGAACGCTCGAGGTTGACCAAATCACCCACACGGAGCAGCCCGAGGTTGCTCCTGTCGAGCGTCTCCTTCATCGCCGTTACGGTATAGGTGTCCTCCTTGATGTCCACAACCGTCAGACATACGCCGTTATGGGCGATGCTCTGGTCGATTTTGAGTTCGCTGCAGAAGTCGGCCCGCAGCGTAAAGTCCTTGTTCTGACGGTCCGTGCGGATGGCAACCACCTCGGCCGTACGCTCCACTATGCCTGAAAACATATCTTGCTCAATAATTGATTATCAACTTGCCGTTCACGCGATAAACGGCATCCAAATCGTTCATGTCGACGAGCATGTCGTCGTAATTCGCGCGGTTGACGGCCACCAGGCGGAGCTTGCCCTCCTGCTCGGCGGCACGTACTATGATGCGCAAAGTTACAATTTTTCGGCTTACAATCGCATATTCTTCGCCGGGAATAATCGCTTCGGGGTCGATGCGCTTGAGCAGAACGACCGTTTCGGGGGGGATGGAGTCTCCCATGGCGCGGCCGCGGTAGACCATCGCGAAGTCGCTCTCGACCGGACGGGCGAACGACAGGCAGAGCCATTCGTCGCTCTTGAGCCGCGCGAGCTGTGCGAGCCCCTGCTCGACATCGACGTCGTAGAAGGGAATCCGGGCGCCCCGCTCGCGCGAGTCGGCAAACATCTGACCCTCACCCGTAAGCAGCCACAGTTTGTCGATTTGGGGGAACTTGGCCACGATGCGGTTGGCCACGTCGAACGAGATGCCGTTGTTGCCCCGCTTGATTTGGTAGAGATTCTCTCCGCGCGCGAGGCCGATGTAGCGGGCGAAATAGTTGGTAGTCATGTTCGCCCACTTGATGACGGCTTCGATACGCTCCCAATTATTTTCTTTTTCTCGCATTTTTTTCGCGTAATTAAAATTTTTTTTGCATCTTTGCAGTCCCGGTCCCGTAGTTCAATGGATAGAATATAAGATTCCGGTTCTTACGATAAAGGTTCGATTCCTTTCGGGACTACACAGCAGGCGCTTTCGAGTGCCTGCTTTTCGTTTATGGCCTCTTTCGTATGTTATAACGACAAAAATAATAACAAAAATCGAACGGGCAATAGAAAATATCAATTTTAATCCGAACCGTAACAGTTTCGGTACGGTTTGCTCGTCTCTTCTTACACATCATAAGCACAAACGGACACCCCGCCTCCTGTGAAGACGGGGTGCGAAGCGTAAGGAATCGCAAGTGTGCTGTTTCAGAATGAAAAACGCAAGCCCAGACGAAGCGTGAGGTCGAGCGGCGAATCGGTCCTCGCGGTCGTAAGGCGCGTCCGGGTCAGGTACCACGCCAGGTCGGGTTCGAAGTAGAGCCCCACGCGGCGGCTCAGGTCGTACTGCGCGCCCAGGGCGCCGCCGACCGACCACTGCAGGCCGGGTTCGTGCACCGCCGTCGAGCCGAAACGGGCGGCGACGCACATCTCGGCCATCACCCCTGCGCCAATATATAAGGAGAAGCCGCCACGCTGAAGGAAGCGCCAGTCGAGGCGCAGCGGAATGCCGATGAAGTGAAGCTGCTGGCCCACATCCTCCGAACTGATGCGCAGCTTCACGTCGGAGCGCAGCAGCGAGTAGTTGACTCCGCTGCCGAGCGAGAGCCCGTAAGGCAGCGCATAGCGGAACGAGAGACCGAAGCTCAGCGTCTGATGGTGGCGGAACGAACATGTGGAGTTATCGGGGTATTCGAAACGGTGGTCCAACACCACGTCGTTGCTCACCGGAGCAACCAGTGCAGCGTAGGTTGCGGGGAGCGGAGCCGCACCGGTGGTCCGGGCAGCCTCGGGCGCACCCGAGGCAAAGGCGCCGAACGACATGCGGCGGGAGCCGCGCTCGGCGGCCGCATCCCGCTCCGTCCACGCCGCCTCCTGCCGGGGCGGATACCCCGACCTGCCGTCCGCCGCAGGCTCCCGATGACGGGACGGTTCCACGCGTCGGGAGGGTTCGGAACGCAGAGGCGTCTGCGTCGGGCGGCCAACCGCAACCGGGACCGCCGCAGGAGAGGCTGCAGGAGAGACTGCAGGGGAAGCGGCACTACCCTGCTTCCGCATGGCCAGCGCCGGCAGCGGCTCCACGACAGGCGCCTCCACGCGGCCCATCACGGCCAAAAGCGGCTCCTTCGAGAGGGGCCGTTCCATGAAATGCTCAGCCCGGGCTGCCCCCGTCCCAAGCGGCTTCTCCGCGTGTGCACCCTCTGCCGGCAAGGACTCCGTCCCGCTCCCTGGCCAGTGCAGAGCCGCACGGAGGCGCTCCGCCGCCCCGGCATTCCGGAATGTTCCGCTCCCTGCGGACTGCCGCGACGGATTGCTCCAACCCGTTGAAGGGCCCAGCTCCGCAGCAGCGGTCACCACGTCCCACTCCGAGACCTCTTGCCCATCCGCGCCGCGCCGCTCAGTCCGGACGTCGGATGCCGAGACCGATACCGGACCCGATGCCGAACCCGATACCGGCTCCGCAACGAGTGCCGCAACCTCGCCGTCGCGAGGTCCGGATGCGGGAGGCAAGCCTCGGGATGCTCCGCTCCGGTCGTAAAGCAGCCAGCCTCCTCCGGCCAGCAGCGCCAGCAGTGCGGCCGCAGCCGCCGGGCGCAGCCACCGCAGAGAGCCTCCGGCGCCGCGGCCGCTCCGCTCCGATGCGTCCCGAAGGTCCGCCGGCGCGAAGGGGCGGGGGGCTGCTCCGAGCTCACGCTCCAACCGTGCCCACACCTCCTCGGAGGGCTGCACCCCCGCTTCGCGCACGCTGCGCCGCAGTTCATCCGTCCAATCCCTGTTCCGTTTCATAGTTCATGCGTATCCAACCACGCGCGGAGTTTCCGCGCCAGAAGCGCCCGGGCCCGGGCCAGCTGCGACGAGGAGCTCTTCTCGTTGATGCCCAGCATGGCGGCAATCTCGCGGTGCGGGTATCCCTCGATGCAGAAGAGGTTGAAGACCGTCCGGTAGCCGTCGGGAAGCTCGCCGACAAGGCGCAGCAGCACCTCGCGCGGTATGCGGGCCACCTCGTCGTCTGAGGGCTCCGCGGCCGCGGGCAGCGCACGGCTCTCCTCGAGCCGCACCTCGCCCAGACGGCGTTCGCGCCGCAGATGCTCGAGCGCCGTATTGACCGCAATGCGCTCCATCCATGCCCGCAACGACCCCTCGCCCCGGTAGCGGAAGCGGCCGATGGCGCCGAAAATCTTCAGAAAGGCGTCGTGGAGCACATCCTCGGCCGTCGCGCGGTCGCCCACATAACGCTGACAGAGCCCCAGCAGCAGAGCGGCGTAACGGTCGTACAGCTCCCTGCGGGCCGCATTGTCTCCCCTGCCGCACCCTTCGGCCAATATCTGCTCCCCGGTCTTCATTCCTTTTTCCAATGGAATAAACGCTTCGGAGGCAAAAATACTGCGCGGTCCCGAAAAAAATTCCTATTTTCGTACATCCGACATGCAGTATTCCGCCCCCAGTCCCGTTATAGGGGTGAAAAAACAATTGAAAGACATGAAACGATTCGCACTTCTGCTCGTCGCCACCCTGACGCTGACGCTTCAGGGCTGCAACGACTCTGACGGCGACTATGCACGCTACTGGGCCGTGGCCACCGTCCATCCGCTCGGCGAGAACAACTACTACTTCACCACCGACAGCAACCGGAGCATCTACGCCGGCGACAAGAGCCGCATCATCGCCTACGAGCCCGTCGAGGGGCAGCGCGCCTTCATCTGGTTCAACTACCTGCCCGTAGCGTTCGAGGGCTACGACTACAACGTGGAGCTCTACAAAATCGAGAACATCCTGACCAAGGAGGTCGAGACCGTAACGACCCCCACCGACCTGGCCCTCATGGGCGATGACCCGATTCAGCTGGTCGGCTGGCAGCTCGGAGGCGGATACCTGACCCTCCAGTTCGCCTTCCGCTCGCAGGGATTCACGACCCACGTGGTCCATCTGGTCAACAACGAGGCCACGACGGGCGAAGAGGCGCCCGAGGGGTATGTCGGGCTGGAGTTCCGCCACAACGCCCGCAAGGACCTCGACGGCCACTACGGATACGGGTACGCCTCGTTCCGGCTCGGCGACTTCGACCCGCAGACGACCGGCCGGAAGGGCATCTACCTGCGTACCCGCACCCCCGAAGGCGACGTGAAGTACATCAGCATCGAGCCCGAAACGACCGGAACGGGACGATAACCGCCCTGACAGGGACCTCTTCGGAGAGGCAGCGCACCATCCCGGGTGCGAAGTTCGGCCGCAGCCGTGCTCCGCGCCCGCTTTTTTATCCGCACCCGTTATCCGCACCTTATCCCCACCGGCAGTGCGGACAAGCCTTCAGACGAAGCCCCCCGCGCGAAAACTTTGCCCGGTGTTTGCCTTTGCGCGCACCTTTTCGTATCTTTGCGACATGTCTATCGTACGCAATACCGAAAGCGACCTCGAATTCGAGAACAAGATACGCCCCCAGGAGCTGGGCGCCTTCTCGGGTCAGGACAAAATCGTCGAGAACCTGCGCATCTTCATCAAGGCGGCGCTCATGCGGGGTGACTCGCTCGACCACGTGCTGCTGCACGGCCCTCCGGGTCTGGGCAAGACGACGCTGGCCAACATCATCGCCAACGAGATGGGGGCGCAGCTGCGCGTTACGTCGGGCCCCGTGCTCGACAAGCCGGGCGACCTGGCCGGGCTGCTCACGAGCCTCAACCCGGGCGACGTGCTCTTCATCGACGAGATTCACCGCCTGAGCCCCATTGTCGAGGAGTACCTCTACTCGGCGATGGAGGACTACAAAATCGACATCGTGCTCGACAAGGGACCCTCGGCACGCTCCATCCAGATTGAGCTGGCCCCCTTCACGCTCATCGGCGCCACGACGCGCAGCGGACTGCTGACCTCGCCCCTCAGGGCGCGCTTCGGCATCCAGTGCCACCTGGAGTATTACGACGCTCCGGTGCTGGCCGGCATCGTGAAACGCTCGGCGCGCATCCTCGACGTGGCCATCGACGACGAGGCCGCCAACGAGGTGGCGTTGCGTTCGCGCGGCACGCCGCGCATCGCCAATGCGCTGCTGCGCCGCGTCCGCGACTTCGCCATGGTCAAGGGCGAGGGACACATCGACCTCCCCATTACGCGGTTCGCCCTCTCGGCGCTGAACATCGACTCGCGCGGGCTGGACCAGATGGACAACCGCATCCTGGGGACCATCATCGAGAAGTTCAACGGCGGTCCGGTCGGGCTGAACACCATCGCCACGGCCGTCGGCGAGGAGGCCGGCACGGTCGAGGAGGTCTACGAACCCTTCCTCATCAAGGAGGGCTTCCTCAAGCGCACGCCCCGCGGACGCGAAGCCACGGCGCTGGCCTACGAACACCTCGGCATCGCCTCGCCACACGGAAGCGACGCCTCGCTCTTCTGAGCGGCGCACGCGGGGACATCGCCTACCGAAGAGTCACGCAATGCAGCGCAAAGCTCCCGGCGGAACGCCCCTACGACGTTGTCCGCCGCATCTTATGACCCGGAAAACCCGCCCGGCCCGCCGAAGGCCGCAAGGGATTCCGGGTCTTTTCCTAATTTATGGAGGGATGTCCGGCCGCGGCTGCGGCGCTTTCCCGCAACGACACGGAGCGCACAATAAATTCGGCTCCGGCACGTTATGTGATATTCAATAAATATAATTCAAAAAACGCACACTACGATGAACGCAAAAGATACGACCCTCGACGCCGAGGCTCTGAGCTACCACAGCGAACCCAGACCCGGCAAAATCGGCATCGTGCCGACCAAGCCCCACACCACGCAGCACGACCTGGCGCTGGCCTACTCGCCCGGCGTGGCGGCCCCGAGCCGCGCCATCGCCGCCGCGCCCGACGACATCTACCGCTATACGGGCCGAGGCAACCTGGTGGCCGTCATATCCAACGGAACGGCCGTTCTGGGGCTGGGCAACATCGGAGCGGCGGCCGCAAAGCCCGTCATGGAGGGCAAGGCGATGCTCTTCAAGACCTTCGCGGGGCTCGACGCCTTCGACATCGAGGTCGACACGACCGACCCCGACGACTTCGTCCGCACGGTACGGAACATCGCCACCACCTTCGGAGGCATCAACCTCGAGGACATCAAGGCTCCGGAGTGCTTCGAAATCGAGGCCCGGCTGCGCCGCGAACTCGACATCCCCGTCATGCACGACGACCAGCACGGCACGGCCATCATCGCCGTCGCCGCGCTGATGAACGCCGCCCGCATCGCCGGCAAGCAGACGACGGCGCTGCGCGTGGTCATCAACGGTGCCGGTGCGGCGGCCATCGCCTCGGCGCGGCTCTTCCTCAAGCTGGGCATTCCGGCCCAGAACCTCATCCTCTGCGACAGCAAGGGTGTAGTCTCGACCTACCGCACGGACCTCAACCCCATGAAGCGCGAGTTCGCCACCTCGCGGCGCATCACCACGCTGGCCGAGGCGCTGCTCGACGCCGACGTCTTCATGGGCGTCTCGGCTCCGGGCGTGCTAACCTCAGCCATGCTCCGCACGATGGCCCAGAACCCGATAGTGCTGGCGCTGGCCAACCCCGTACCCGAAATCTCCTACGAGGAGGCGCTCGCCTCGCGTCCCGACATCATCTTCGCCACGGGGCGCTCGGACTACCCCAACCAGGTGAACAACGTGCTGGGATTCCCCTACATCTTCCGGGCGGCGCTCGACGTGCGCGCCTCGGAAATCAACGACGAGATGAAGCTCGCCGCCTCCCGCGCACTGGCCGAACTGGCCCGCGAGGAGGTTCCCGAACAGGTTCTGAAGGCCTACGGCATCAACCATCTTGAATTCGGCCGCGGATACTTCATCCCCAAACCGCTTGACCCGCGGCTGCTCGTCCGCGTCTCGACGGCCGTGGCCCGTGCCGCCATGGAGTCGGGTGTGGCCCGGAAGCCCGTTACCGACTGGAAGGCCTACGAACGCGAGCTGGCCGACCTGCTCCGGTAGTGTCGGAGCGGAAGAAAAGCCAAGGGGCGCTGCCGCACGTGTGCGGCAGCGCCCCTCGTGTCGTACAGGAGGCCGGAGGCAAGGGGTCGCCCGGTGAAAAAAGAGGCACCGCAGTCCGAAAAAACGGTGTATTTTTTTATCTTTGCCTTTCAAACGACACAATACCCGAAAAACACCTCCACATGAAACGACTGCTGCTTCTTACGGCCGCGCTGCTCTTTGCCGCCGCGGCTTCGGCCCAACCGCTCTGCTGCACCGAGGCCGGAACGGAACTCACCTATGCCCAATACGACGCCTCGGGCACACGCACGGGCCAGACACGCACGCTCGCCCTCTCCTGTGAAGACTTGAGTTCAACTTATAAATGCAACTTTTTGGGTGCGGATAATAAGCAATAAAA
>ERZ1504176.842-NODE-842-length-10430-cov-9.967904_pt1 | contig 10430 bp, 6 predicted proteins | sample MGYA00574906_ERZ1504176 | MGnify/ENA primary metagenome ERZ1504176 (study PRJEB39906, sample SAMEA3182081) | gut metagenome | biome: human; feature: gut; material: Stool; isolation source: human stools | place: Canada | collected 2012-12-04 ...
AGGCACCCTGTTTGAGTCTGGTACAGTTCCAGTTAGATGGCGGTGAACTGGTTCTGTCCGCCTACCAGCGCAGCAGTGACGCAAACCTCGGGCTACCTTCCGATATTTACCACCTGTACCTGATGGCGCGGCAGATAGAACTTCCCTTGAAGTCGATCACTCTCTATCTGGGCAATGTACATATCTACGAGAATAATATCCCGGGCACCCGTGCGCTGATCGCCGGTGACGAGACGGTCCGCTTCGGGTTGAACGTGTAGTTTGCTGTATATGTCTTGCAGCGGGAACAGTTCATGTTTCCCGCTGTTTTTCGTTTATTCTGTGGACCTTTGCGGCCGTTTTAAAGCAGAATGAAATGAGAAAGATGTATTTGTCCGCCCCGCTTCCTTTCGTGGGGCAGAAACGCATGTTTGCGAAGGATTTTATCAGGGTGCTGGGACAGTTCCCGGGCAGCACCGTGTTTGTGGACCTATTTGGCGGCTCGGGCCTGCTGTCACATATTACCAAATGTGTCAGGCTTGATGCCGCCGTTGTGTATAACGACTTCGACAACTACCGCCGGAGGCTTGCGAATATCCCAGCCACCAATGTGCTGTTATCCGATTTGCGCCGGATAGCTGAAGGGGAACCCAGAAATAAACGTATAACCGGGGAGGTTCGCGATAAAATGTTTGCCCGTATTGAGAGGGAAGAAAAAGAGCACGGCTACGTGGATTATATCACGGTTTCCGCATCCTTGTTGTTCGCCATGAAATATGTGACCAGTTTGGAAGGAATGAAGAAAGAAGCCATCTACAATAGGATTCGGCAAACAGATTATCCCGAAGCAAAGGATTATCTGGAAGGACTGACTATAACCAGCGAAGACTACAAGGAAGTATTCAAACGTTACAAGGATGTTCCGGGTGTGGTGTTCCTGGTTGATCCGCCGTACCTTTCCACCGAGGTGGGTACTTACGAGATGTCCTGGCGTCTGGCTGACTACCTGGACGTGCTGACCGTTCTGAAAGGGCATTCGTTTGTGTACTTCACTTCGAACAAGTCCTCCATTTTAGAACTGTGCGACTGGATGGACCGAAACCCATTTGTCGGCAGCCCATTCAAGGAATGCAGGAAAGCGGAGTTTAGTGCAAGCGTAAACTATCAAGCTAAATATACAGACATGATGCTGTACACGAAGCCGGATGAAGTGTCAGGTATAGCAGCCTAACATTGCATAAAGATAGGGAATTATTTTGAATCTGCAATGGCTTTTAAATGATATTTTAAAGCCATTTAAAGAGGGTTCAAGTGAAAGAAAAACGGTGGGCTTTGATCATGCTGAATAGGACCGCGCTCACCTTTTTTCTTGTACGCGTCGTTTTTGTACTTTTTGAAACGCATCGTTTTTGTTAAGCGGCACGTCTGGTTTTTCCGGATTTAGAGGGGATACATGTGGTTCCTCACCCAGGAGGGGATGGACCGTTATGACGGCAAGCGGATCAGGCATTACACTGTTCTTGACGGCAATCTGAAGGTGGCCCCGCAAGTCAATCTGAACTGGCTCTACACCGACACGGAGAACACGCTGTGGGTTGTGGGAAGGAAAGGCCGTATTTTCCATTACGACACCCTCCATGACCGTTTCCGGATGGTATACAGGATACCCGGTCTTCAGGATGACTTCGCCACGGGCATGCTCTGTTACGCCTATATGGACCGTGGGGACCGCATATGGCTCTGTCAGGGTGACCATATCATCCGCTATGACACCCGCACAGGCATTGCGCAGCGGCTGGTCTCCCGTTTAAGAGGTGATATAACCGCTATCAGCGAGACGGACGGTACAAACCTTTTCATCGGTACCGTGAACGGACTTTTTCCGGTACGGGAAAGGGACGGTGTCCTTGAGGCGCTTGCGGACACGGACAGCATCCGGACGCCGGTCAGCGAACTCTACTACCACCCCGGTTCGAAGAAACTGTTCGTGGGAACCTTCAGGAAGGGCATACTTGTATACGGAGTGTCCGCAGGCAGTACGCTGCGGAATGTGGCCGTCAACCGGATCACCCCTCTCAATGACCGGGAGCTGCTGATAGCCACGGGCGGAAGGGGGGTATACAGGATGGATATGGACTCGCTAGTGCCCAAACCCTATATAACCGCCGACTACGCCAGCCACAACGGCATGAACGGAGACAATATCAATGACATTTATGTGGATGGCGGGGACCGTATCTGGCTTGCCAACTACCCCGCCGGAGTCACAATCCGGAATAACCGCTACCAGAGCTATGAATGGTTCCGGCACTCACCGGGCAACAGCCGGTCGCTGGTTAACGATCAAGTGCATGATGTCATCGAAGACAGCGAAGGCGACTTGTGGTTCGCCACCAGCAACGGGATCAGCCTGCTGCAGCCTGCGGTAGGACGGTGGCGCTCCTTTCTCAGCCGGTCCGATGGGATACAGGATGGCGGGAACCATATCTTCCTGACGCTCTGCGAGGTCTCGCCGGGTGTCATCTGCGCCGGCGGGTACGCTTCGGGCCTGTACAGGATCGAAAAGAAAACCGGGAGGGTGGAATACTTTCCCCCCTCCTTTGCAGCAGAGGGGCGTCCAGACCAGTATATCAATGACATCGGAAAAGATTCCGGAGGATGTATATGGACAGGGGGCTGCCACAATCTCAAACGTTTCGATCCCCATGACGGCACAGTACGCCTGTACCCGGTCCCGGGCCCCATCACCGCCATACTGGAGAAGGCTCCGGAATGGATGTGGATCGGTACCGGCATGGGGTTGTACCTGCTTGACGGGCACGGGGGGACCTGCAGACATATCGCCTTTCCAGTCGAGGCGGTTCATGTCTATGCACTGTACCAGGCACCGGACGGGCTCCTGTATATCGGCACCGGCGGGGCGGGACTTCTCGTCTATGACAGCGTGGAGGACAGGTTCGTCCGCCAATACCAGACCGAGAACTGCGCCCTGATATCCAATAACATCCATACCATTGTCCCCCGTGCGGACGGCACCCTGCTACTGGGGACCGAAAACAGCGTGGCCCTGTTCCGGCGTGAGAGCGGCACTTTCAGAAACTGGACGGCAGAACAAGGGCTGGCAAGCGTATGCCTCAATGCCGGGGTATCCACTTTCCGGCACGGGGAAAGCTTCGTGTTCGGGAGTAACACCGGAGCCGTCATGTTCCCCTCCGACATGAGGATACCCGCCCCGCATTTTTCTCGGATGCTCCTGCGGGATTTCATGATCTCCTACCGCCCCGTCTATCCCGGGGACAAGGGATCCCCCTTGAGGGAGGATATTGACAATACCGTCAGGCTGGAACTTGCATATGACCAGAATACCTTCTCCCTGGAAGCTGTCTCCATCAACTACGACTATCCCTCGAACATCCTATATTCATGGAAATTGGAGGGGCTCTACGAGGGCTGGAGCCATCCGGTCCAGAGCGGGCGGATACAGTTCACGAGCCTGCCCCCAGGCAACTACACCCTGCGTATCCGTGCCGTCTCCAATGAGGAGAAATACAAGGTGTATGAGGAAAGAAGCCTCGGTCTGAGTGTCGCCCGGCCGCTGTGGGCGGGTACATGGGCCATTGCCGGATATGCGTCATTGTGTGTGTTGGCTGGGGTGGTGTCTTTTCGCGTTGCCATGTTGCGCAGGCAGAAAAGGATATCAGACGAAAAGACGTGCTTCTTCATACATACTGCCCATGATGTCCGTACTCCGCTTACGCTGATCAAGGCTCCGCTGGAAGAGGTGGTGGAGAAAGACATGGTGAAGGCGGAGGGGATGGACAATGTACGGATGGCCCTGAAAAGCGTGGACGGACTTCTGGGATTGGTCACCAGCCTGATAGATTTCGAGAGTACGGACAACTACACCTTGAGACTTCATGTCTCGGAATATGAGCTCAACAGTTATCTGGAGACGACCTGTGAGGCATTCCGCACATATGCCTCCATCAGGGACATCGATATCACCCGTGAGAGCGGCTTCCCTTACCTGAATGTCCGGTTTGACAAGGACAAAATGGACTCTATATTGAAGAATATACTGTCCAACGCACTGAAGTACACTCCACGGGGCGGGAGTATCCAGGTCCGTGCCTTCGCGGACCGGCATGTATGGGGTGTGGAAGTGGAAGACACGGGGATTGGCATTCCACCTGAGGAACGGAAGAAACTGTTCAGGAACCATTTCAGGGGCAGTAATGCCGTCAATCTGCAAGTGGCGGGAAACGGTGTCGGACTGATGATGGTACATAGGCTGGTAAGGCTGCACGGAGGCAGGGTCCGCGTTACCAGTACCGAGGGGAAGGGGACCATGGTATGTGTTATTTTTCCCCTGAGGAGCAGACGCCTTGACAAGGCATGCCCCGTTGCTTCGCCCAGGAAACAGGATACCGGGGAAACCCGCATGGGACCGGATTGCGGCCCCATGCGTGAGATCCTTCCAACAATGACCGGCGGGGACCGGCAGCGTATTCTTATTGTGGAGGACAATGACGATTTGCGGACCTACCTTGAGGGGCTGCTGAAAGAGGAATACCTGGTCCAAACCTGTTCCAACGGACGGGACGCGCTGCTTGTGGCGAGAGAATACAATCCGGACCTGATACTTTCGGACGTTATGATGCCTGAAATGGGAGGGGACGAACTTTGCGCGTCCGTCAAATCCGATATTGAGACATCCCATATCCCGGTCATGCTGCTGACCGCCTTGGGAGATGAGAAGGACATGCTGGAGGGGCTGGAAAACGGAGCTGACGCCTATATCACCAAACCGTTTAGCATAAACGTGCTCAGGGCGAATATCAGGAACATACTGGCAAACCGGGCACTGCTCAAACGGGCATACGTCGGTCTTGAGGACGGAGTCGGACAGGTTCCGCCGGACTGCCACAATACCCGGGACTGGAAATTCATGGCCTCCGTAAGGGAATGCGTCATGAAGAATATCGACAACCCCGGTTTCTGTGTGGACATGCTCTGTGGCATGCAGAACATGAGCCGCACCGGATTTTTCAACAAGTTGAAGGCGCTCACCGGCCATGCCCCGGCTGACTATATCCGCTCCATGCGGCTGCAATATGCGGCACAACTGCTCAGGGAAAAAGACTGTTCGATAACGGAAATCTCGGATGACTCGGGGTTCTCCGATGTCAGATATTTCAGGGAGGTGTTCAGGAAGTACTATGGAATGAGCCCGAGTGAGTACAGGAATTCGATGAGAGGATAACATCACGGGCAGACAGACTCCAGGATATGGCAGGTCTTATTGTCGGAGATGGTGTATGTTTCGCTCCGCACCGACAAGCCGGGCACGGTTAACTCGTTCACCGTAATGATGAAGGCGAACAGCCGCCCTGCCCCAGTATTGAGGCTCGTGCCTGATAGGGATAGTAGAAATAATAGTGTTCGTCCAACAGCCCGCCTGTGAGCGGTGTCGGACTTTCAGTTTTCCATACGAGACCGCCCGTGTCGGCATCCCTCTCGGCTGTCAGTTTCACGTTGGAATAGACTGTTTGAGTGCCCCGCACCACGTATAGGCCGCAGGCCCCGCCTTCGGAAAACTTGGTTTGGCAGCCATTCTCCACAGTACGGGTGGTTTTGCGAACAGCCGACGTATATCCACCATCGGTAACGGAGAAAGTAAGTTGCTGCGCCTTGTCTTGGTTGCCCGGGAGCTCTTCTTGCGTACAGGCGGCAAGCGATAGGAGCACCGCCGCCGGAATCGAATGTAGAATGCTTTGCTACAGTTTCTTTCTTTAATGTGATTAAAAAGCGCACACGGCCAGAAACCTAACTTTATAAGTACTTATCATTACTTTCCAGAGTGGCATCTGGAAAGTGTATGGCATATGCATTGTTAGGGCTATAATATGCCTCCGTAGACGACCAGTAAGAGGTGGTATAAATTGGCGTCGGACCGCCGGCAGCGACGAGGGATGGGTTGACTATATAATTCCAAATTTCGGCATTCGGAAAATCTTTCATCATAATCTTATCATCAGTAAGTCGGGCTGGGGTTAGTCTGCCTGTGGGGTCAGTGTCTTTCGGTATACAGAAGACGACACCGGCGACCGTCTTGCCCGCTACGGATTGCGGCTTCGGGTCTGCGATGACCTGAGCTTTCCCATTGGGATAGCGTTTGCGCAGTCCGCCGTCCGAAGTGCTCCTGCCCGAATAGATGTAGTCCCCAGCCTTCACTTCATCGGCAGTGTAGTGTATTGTTTTGGCTACCGCCACATTCTCCTCGCCGCCATCAATCCAGGTGTTGCCCGGCACCGTCTGCACCACGTCTATTTCATTCGTTTTTCCTCCGTGACACCTTCGCCCGCCATGAGCGTGAACTCTACTTTTGCCATGCGGTGGTTGAAACGGAGGCTGACGGCTTGGTCATAACCTCCCACTACGGTGACGTATAGAAGGCCGAAGCCGGCATACCCGCCACTTTGGTCGATATCGGCATTCGGAGTCCGTGCCGTGACACATGTCTCGGTAGTGCTCTTCCGGTAAATGGTGTTTTCAGCATCCTTTGGGACAGTATTGCCCGAGGCGTCCATTACGTACCTTTGGAGGCTGAGCATGCCATCCAGCATCACTCCTATCTCCTTGCCGCCGGCACGGGGGTGCGGTTGCGCCACCTCCGCTGTCAGTCGCAATGGGTACTTGCCATCGGGTAAACGTGTAGTAGATTCTCCCGTTTCCATCTTGCCGCAAGAGACGAGTAGCCCGCCCGCGAGCATCAACATCGGCTACCAGCCGCTGATGCGCATCCATCGTCCGGAATATCCTGTTCCTTTCACATCGTTATTTTTCTTTGTTTTATGTGGTTAGAAAGCGCACACGGCACGCACATTGAGTGCGCCGTCCTTTTCGCTGAGCTGTGCGAAGGCATTGTAGAAATACACGCTAAAAGCGCCATTCTTATTACTGGGGCTCTCCGAAGAAGACCAGAAACGTTTATGGTTATTGCGCGGTGACAATGCGTCACCGCCAACGGCGGAGATGGAGACTTCGACTATATCCCTCGTCTCTGTGTTGTCCCGTGTGTACGCAATATTATCGACATCCTTATAACATAGCATGTGCAGTTCCTTTACCGACGGCAAGAACCATCCGGTGCTGTTTGCCGGGGCTGGATTATTTGCGATAAATGTTTTCAGGACCTCAGCAGGATTGACCAAGGCATCGGTTTTGCCGTTTGTCTTGCAATATCCGTTATACGCCCACAGCACTTTCGTGTTCTGGTAACCGAGTATCCTGTTTATGTTGCCGGTCGCATCGAAACCAGTGGCAATGTTTACGTACTCATCCTTATCGACAGGATTGAAATCTGTTCCTCTTTGAAAATCCGCCACCCAGTCGTTAACGTTTTGCCACGAGACGTTGCCCGGAGCATCTTTAATCGACACGGCAAGGCCATGGGTGCAATTGGGATGTTCTTTCACCATAATCTTGTCGAAATCCAGAGACGCCGGCGTGATCCGTCCTTCAGGATTGGTCTCTGCCGGTGTCCAGAAGACGATGGCCGCCACGCTTGCCTTCTGCTCCTCGGTCAGGGTAGTACCCTTAGGCAGCAGGTTGCCGTCGGCGAGCAGGTAATCTCCCCGTTGCATCGTGTAGTCCTTTACAGTTGTCACCGCGCCGTCCACCTTGTATCTCTTGTAACTGCCGGTAGAAAGGCCGGACGGGGTTATGGTGAACTCCTTGCTTCCCTCGTCATAATGTCCTTCGATAGTCGGTGCGGGAGTCGCGTGATTCACCAAGTAGCGGTATGTACCATCGTTCACGCGCAGCGGCTGGGCAATGCCAGAGAATGTAGTGGCGGGTGACACGGCGTAATCAGGAATCCTCTCGTCGGTAAACTTGTATTTAACGGTATTCGGCATCTCGATGACGGCCAATGCCATACGATGGTTCATGGTGAAAGAGAGGTGGAGGGTGTTGTCTTCCCCTGTCGTTGCGGAGCCTTCGGCAGTCATCAAGTCGGAGGCGGTATATGCCGCATGAGTACTTTGGTCGTCCTGAGGCTGCCAAGCGGAAACCAACGGGGCGAAGAATTCCGTGTCGGTCAAGGCTGAGCCTGTGGGAGTGGCAGTCTTTCCGCTCATATCCGTTTAGTAGGGATAGTAGAGGTAGTAGTGCTCATCCGACAATCCCCCCACAAGTGTCGTGTTGTCCTTGGACTTCCACACGAGGTCGCCCGTGGCGGCATCCCTCTCTGCGGTCAGTTTCACGTTGGAATAGAGGGTTTGAGTGCCGTGCGTCACGTATCGCCGTCAGGCATGTTTTTCCTGCCGCTATGAACAACGGCGGGGGTATATGGTTATCCGGATGTTGCCGATGGAAAAAATCGGCTGGAAGAAGAAATAAATTTCTCGCAACGTTTCACAACAGCTTTGACCTGATGCTTTTCAACACACGCCACACCGTCATGCCTGAGAGCTTTATTCTCTTCCTAAGCAGATAGTTGGCAATCCGTTGCGCTCCCCATCTTCTTGTCTCACGCACAGATTAAGGATAATGGTTTCAATTTCAGGTGTTATCTTCATATTGGCAAGTCTTGATGAACGTTTAGACTTATCGGACAATTCCGACTTGCCTTGTTCTTTCTCGCAATTTATCCAACGGTATAACGTGGAACGGGTAATCCCGCACCGAAGGGCAGTTTTTGTCACAGAACCCGTTTCGACGTATAGCTCAAGCCATTTTTGGCGCATCCGTATATCTTCTTTCATGCAACGAAGATACGGATTAAGATTTGCCAACGAAAAGAAAAAGTGTAGCGTATCTATTGATACTTTGCAATTAAATACTACTCCGCTTTTCAGCCATCTCCTTAATACCAGCCTGTCAATCTACACATTGTTGAGAAGCCATTCATGATTAATATGATCAAAACAACCCTTAATGTCACCTTCCAGTATCCATTGTGGTAAACAGTCTCTACTCAACCATCTATGAAGTGCGTCTATTGCATCCGCAGTACTTCTAAACTTTCTGAACCCATATGAGTTCGCATCCGCTTCACTTTCAGTTATAAGTTCTAAAGCCATAAGATATATCCTGCACGGCTCTGTCCTTCATGGTTGGTATTCCCAAAGATCTTGTCTTGCCATTTGCTTTGGCTATGTTGACCTTCCTCAGCGGGAAGGCCTTATATCCTCTCCTTTTCAATAAACATATAGCTTCTATTTTCTTGGCATCAGTGTCCCACTTCATATGGTCAACCCCTGCCGTACGTTTACCTTTATTGGAAGTTACTTTCCTTACCGCCAATGCCTTGGCTTCGTAGGAAGTGGCAAGTAGGTACCGTAAGGCCTTTACCTTGTTGTACCTCTTTTCTTTGTGGGCCTTTGCTATTCGGACCTGCAGTTTTCTCACTTTACGCTCATATTTGGAAGAATCGATATCTTTTCATGTCGTGTTTCGTACGGTTAAAGATGCACACTCGGCTTTTGCCTTGCTCATTTGCAGTTTCTTCATTTTATTAAAGTTCTACAATCGTTTCACAAAGAATTACCCTGCGGAAGTCTGCCTGATTTCGCATGGGGTGATGTTTAAACCTCTATCCTCCGCATTACACAGAATCATTCACTTTCTCCGCAATCCTTTACCCGCACCACATTCGGCTTTTCTTGCAATTGGCTTACCTGCCTGACATAGACAGGAGAAATACGGGTTTACCAAGTTCCGTACAAGTAACTGACGCCCGACTTAGAGCCCGCCCCTCCACCGCCAGTATGATGTCCGTGTAGCCTTACATTCCCCAAAGACTATCCTGACTACCCACCTTTTGGCTATAGCTTATAAATATCCGTAAGCTATTTCTTTATTACGATGGTGTAGCGATTCACATATGTTACTCATATCAGTCAGCCTAACAGCCTATACATTGGATATTTCTGTAAAGGACTGCATTGTCAAGAGGGCTTCGCACTAAACCATGACTTGGTAAAGCACGCCTCTTTAGACTACTATTGACAGAACAATAGGTTCAGGCACAGTGCTGAACAATTACTTGTACGACTTCTTGTCGCACGGAATACCTAAAGATACAAAAAGGCCAACTAATTCGCAATAATTTGGCTATGAATTAGTTGGCTAATTTTATATTATTTAATAAATACCCCTATTCAGTTCGATTAATGGAGCTGAACTATAAATTTGGACGTTTGCCTTCTTATACAAGATTGACATTCATTGTTTCCGCTATTGTTTTGTTTTCAATCAGCATTCAACTGTATCAACATGAACAGTCGTTTGAAAACTTGAAACTCATTTTCCAAAAACATAAATAATCAACAGATTATTAAAGGTAATCAGTTGGACTATACATTATCTCAGAAAATATATCTATTTGACCTTCATTATATCTTTCAACAGTCCCAACGGCTCATCTGTAGTGATAAAGTCGACTT
>ERZ1504176.849-NODE-849-length-10389-cov-3.470583_pt1 | contig 10389 bp, 8 predicted proteins | sample MGYA00574906_ERZ1504176 | MGnify/ENA primary metagenome ERZ1504176 (study PRJEB39906, sample SAMEA3182081) | gut metagenome | biome: human; feature: gut; material: Stool; isolation source: human stools | place: Canada | collected 2012-12-04 ...
TCGACAATCTTGCGTTCGCCTTCCATCGTCTCGGTGAGTACGAAATTGATAAGCGAGTCGAAATCGGCCGTGAAACGCTGATACTTGCTCTTGAACTGGCGCTCGGCGGTACGTATGTCCTTGATACGCTCAATAACTGCCGCTTCCTTCGCTTTCTGTTCGTTGTCGAAACGTATCGGCGTTGAAATCTGTTTGTAAATCACATAGATCAACGCAACGATGATCACTGCGAGTACTACTTGGAGGATTACCTGAATTGTTTTTTTCATTTTGAGTATTTGTTATTAAGTTTGTACAAAATTAGTGATAATACCATGTTGAAATCGGCAATTACGTCCCAAATTTACGCAAAAATCTTATTTGAAGCAACACCGAGCCAAAAAAAAATTATAGAGCGGTTGGGCGACTATTTGGCTGACGACGACCCTTCGCGGATTTTCGTTATAAACGGATATGCGGGAACCGGCAAAACCACATTGATATCGGCCCTTGTATCCGCACTGAAAGAGTCCGGGATCAAGCCCGTATTGCTGGCCCCGACGGGGCGGGCGGCCAAGGTTCTGTCGCAGTATTCGTCGGAAAAGGCACTGACCATACATAAACGTATATACCGACAGCGGACCAACGCATCGTACGAGTCGACATTCTCGCTCGACCTGAATCGCGAGAACGGTGCGGTTTTCATTGTGGACGAGGCCTCGATGCTTTCAGGCGGGACAACGGCCGGCGATACCGTTTTCGGAAGCGGGTCGCTGCTTGACGATTTGATGACCTATGTGCGCAACGGACGCAACTGCCGGTTGATATTGGTCGGGGACAATGCCCAGCTGCCTCCAGTGGGGGCCGATTTCAGCCCGGCGCTCGATCCTGCCGAGCTCTCGGTGTTCGGGCACGTCGAATACGCCTCAATGGACGATGTGGTCCGCCAGCACGGCGATTCGGGTATATTGTTCAATGCCACGATGCTGCGCTGCATGCTTGAAAACGGCATATACGAAATTCCGCATTTCGAGATGGATTTTCCGGATATCGAGACGGTCGAGGGCGGTGAGTTCTCCGAGAAACTGCAGGATTGCTATGACCGGTACGGTCGTGACGAAACCATCGTCATAACACGTTCCAACAAGCGGGCTAACCGATATAATGAAGGCATCCGCCGCCATGTGCTGTGCGCCGAGGAGGAGATCGAGAGCGGTGACATGCTTATGGTCGTAAAGAACAACTACCATTTTACCGAGCGGCTGGAGGATTGCCCGATGAACTTCATCGCCAACGGCGACATTGCCCGGCTGAAACGTATCCGGCGTTTCGAGGAGTTGTACGGGTTCCGGTTTGCCGAGGCGGTGCTGTCATTTCCCGATTACGACGATACCGAGATCGAGTGCAAGATTCTGCTCGACACGATCTCGTCGGAATCGCCGTCGCTGACACGCGACGAGAGCAGCCGCCTGTTCTATGAGGTGGAAAAGGACTACCTCGATATAAAGAGCAAACTCAAGCGTTTCGAGATGATCCGCGAAAACCCGCATTTCAATGCCCTGCAGGTGAAGTTCGCATACGCCGTGACGTGTCACAAGGCTCAGGGCGGACAATGGAAGGCCGTTTTTGTCGACCGTTGCATATTCGGTGACGAACCAATGTCCAGGGATATGCTGAGATGGCTCTACACGGCACTTACCCGTGCTACGGAGAAACTGTATCTCGTGAATTTCGACGAAAGATTTTTTTGACGTGTGAATGTCCGGTTTGATCTTTATTTTGTATTTTTGTCTACGCTAAAATGATGTCAAGTGGCCACTGATAACAAGAAAACGGAGAACAAGAAATATGTCGAGACACCCTTGATGAAGCAGTACTACTCGATCAAGGCTGTTCACCCCGATGCCATACTGCTGTTTCGCGTAGGCGACTTTTACGAGACCTTCGGCGAGGACGCTATCAAGGCGAGCGGGATATTGGGTATCACCCTTACGCGCCGTGCAAACGGCGCTGCATCTTATGTCGAACTTGCCGGATTCCCGTTCCATGCAATCGATACGTATCTGCCCAAACTTGTAAGGGCCGGCGAGCGTGTGGCCATATGCGAGCAGCTCGAAGATCCGAAACTTGTAAAGGGCCTTGTGAAGCGCGGCGTCATAGAGCTGGTTACTCCGGGTGTAGTATTGGGTGACAATACCATTCTGCCGACCAAGGAGAACACATATCTTGCTTCCGTATATTTCGGAAAGGAGAGTACGGGCGTGGCTTTTCTCGATATCTCCACAGGAGAGTTCTATGCGGCCGAGGGCAGTGACCAGTATGTCGACAAACTGATGTCTAATCTCTCTCCCAAGGAGGTCATATATCAACGCGGCTGCGAAGAGCGTTTTGCTTCTGCCTTCGGCAACAAACTCTACACCTACAAGCTCGACGAATGGGTCTTTTCATACGACATCAACCGCGACAAGTTGTGCAAGCAGTTCGGTACGCAGAATCTCAAGGGTTTCGGTGTCGAACATATGCGCAACGGCATTGCCGCGGCCGGTGCCATACTTTATTACCTTGAGTTTACCGAACACCGTGACATAGCCCACATATCATCGATTTCCCGTATCGATCAGGACGACTATGTGTGGATCGACAAGTTCACCATACGCAACCTTGAACTCTTCTCGTCCAACGGCAACAATTCGAAAGGCAGTTTCGCCGATGTCATCGACCGCACACTTACGCCGATGGGCGGACGCCTTCTCAAACGATGGATTGCCATGCCCATCAAGGACGTCAACCGTATAAACGCACGTCTCGATGTGGTGGAGCATTTTGTCGGCGACCGTGACTTTGCCGAAGCCGTTGCCGATTGCGTCTCCTGTATCGGTGACCTCGAACGCATAGCTTCGCGCATCGCTTCGCTCCGTGTTACTCCGCGCGAACTTGTGCAGCTCAAGAACTCACTTGCGTCGGTCGGTACGCTGAAAGCACTTCTCGAATCCACCGACAGTGATGTCATGCACAACCTGGCGTCGCGCATCGATGTTCTGGAGTGTGTGCGCGAAAGGCTCGAACGCGAAATATACCCCGATCCTGCCAACAACCAGATCCAGAAGGGCGGAATCATAGCCGACGGAGTGAACGCCGAACTTGACGACCTGCGTCGCATTGCACGCAACGGCAGGAGCGTGCTCGACAAGATCCTTCAGCGTGAGTCCGAGGTGACGGGTATCCCCTCGTTGAAGATCGGTTACAACAACATATTCGGATATTATATCGAAGTCCGCAATACGCATAAGGAGAAGGTGCCGCCCGAATGGGTGCGCAAGCAGACCCTTACCGGTGCCGAACGTTATATTACCGATGAACTCAAGGAGTATGAGGAGAAGATTCTCGGAGCCGAAGACCGTATACTTGCTCTCGAACAGCAGATATACAATGAGATAATTTCATTCGTGTCGGAATATCTGCGTGAACTGCAGGCCGACGCGCATGCCGTGGCCCATATCGACTGTCTGCATTCGTTTGCCGTCATGGCCGTCGAACGTAATTATGTGCGGCCCGTAATAGATACGTCGAAACGTATCGATATCAAGCAGGGCCGTCACCCGGTTATCGAAACACTTATGCCTGTGGGTGAGGAATACATTCCCAATGACGTGATGCTGGACGACGAACAGCAGCAGATAATGATGATTACCGGTCCCAACATGTCGGGTAAGTCTGCTTTGCTGCGTCAGACGGCACTTATAATACTCATGGCGCAGATCGGGTCGTTTGTGCCTGCCAGGTCGGCCAATATCGGTTACGTCGACAAGATATTCACCAGGGTGGGAGCCTCGGACAACATCTCGCAGGGTGAGTCGACGTTCATGGTCGAGATGCTCGAATCGGCCTCTATTCTCAATAATATATCGGACCGCAGCATCGTGCTGCTTGACGAGATAGGACGCGGAACGAGTACCTATGACGGTATCTCAATCGCGTGGGCCATGGTCGAGTATCTCCATAACCACCCGACGGCGCATGCCAAGACGCTCTTTGCTACCCATTATCATGAACTCAACGAAATGGAGCAGATGTGCCCGCGCGTCAAGAACTATCACGTTTCGGTCAAGGAGGTGAACAACACCATCGTTTTCCTGCGAAAGCTCGAACGCGGCGGGACGGAGCACTCTTTCGGTATCCATGTGGCCCGTATGGCCGGTATGCCGCAGTCGGTTGTGTCCCGTGCAGACGAGATATTGAAGAATCTCGAGCTCGTTTACGGAACCAATGAGATCGTTCCGAGCAAAAGCCCGAAGAACCGCAACAAGCGTCCGTCGATCAAGGAGACGGTCGAAAGCGCTTCACCTGCCTCGGTACAATTGTCGATGTTCCAGCTTGACGATCCCGTTCTCGTCCAGATACGTGACCAGATACGCGACATTGACGTCAACTCGCTGACCCCGCTTGAGGCCCTGAACAAGTTGAACGAGATCAAGAAGATCACGGGATTGTAGTGGCGTGTCATGTATGTGCAAATAAAAGCGCCCTGTTCCGTTGGAGCAGGGCGCTTTTTGATTCAAGCGATGTTTATTTGTCCTCTATGAGTGAGCGTATGTTCTGGATAAGCATCGCTACGGCTACCGAATTGAATCCGCCTTCGGGTATGATTACGTCGGCGTATTTCTTCGAAGGCTCGACAAACTCCTCGTGCATCGGCTTCACGGTTGTCGTATACTGGGTTATGACCGATTCCATCGAACGGCCGCGGTCGCGCACGTCACGCATTATTCGCCGTGCAAGACGTATGTCGGCATCGGTGTCGACGAAAACCTTGATATCCATAAGGTCGCGCAACTCCTTGTTCTCGAATATCAGTATGCCGTCGATGATGATCACTTTCGAAGGCTTCACCAGAACGGTTTCAGGCATACGGTCGTGCTCGACGAACGAATATACCGGGTGCTCGATCGGGACGTTGTTCTTGAGCGTACGTATATGCTCGACCATCATGTCCGTATCGAAAGCCTGCGGGTGGTCGTAATTGAGTTTGGTGCGTTCTTCGTAGGTCAGTTCGGGGTGGGCCTTGTAGTAAAAGTCATGGCATATCGTTGCCACGTCATCTCCCTTGAAAGCCTCCTGCAAGCGTTTGACCAAAGTGCTTTTTCCGGAGCCGGTGCCTCCTGCGACACCTATGACAGTTACGTCCATATCAGTGAATTTTAGGGTGTTTTGCCGATTATATGAAAAAGGGGATCATATCCGAAGATACAATCCCCATTCAGTCTCTCTTATGCGTCGATGTTTGCGTAGTGGGCGTTCTTCTCGATGAATTCGCGTCGGGGCGGAACATCATCGCCCATGAGCATCGAGAATATGCGGTCTGCTTCGGCTGCATTTTCGATGGTTACCTGGCGCAGGATACGCGTGTCGGGGTTCATCGTGGTCTCCCACAACTGGTGTGCGTTCATCTCACCGAGACCTTTGTAGCGCTGTACATGGGTGCCCTTACCGAACTCCTCGGTGATCTGGTCACGTTCCTTTTCGGTCCAGCAGTAGCGCTCCTGTTTGCCCTTCTTGACGAGGAAAAGCGGCGGGGTAGCGATATAGACATGCCCGTTTTCGATGAGTTCCTTCATCTTGCGGAAGAAGAATGTCAGCATCAGCGTTGCAATGTGGCTGCCGTCGACATCGGCATCGGTCATGATTATGATCTTGTCGTAACGCAGCTTTTCAAGATTCAGCGCCTTGCTGTCCTCCTCGGTGCCGATTGTCACACCAAGGGCGATGAACATGTTCTTGATCTCCTCGTTCTCCCAGATGCGGTGCTCCTGCGCCTTTTCAATGTTCAGGATCTTACCGCGGAGCGGCATTATGGCCTGGAAGTTACGGTCGCGGCCCTGTTTGGCCGTACCGCCTGCGGAGTCTCCCTCGACGAAGAATATCTCGGCAATGGAACGGTCGCGGCTCGAGCAGTCCGCCAGCTTGCCCGGAAGACCTGCACCCGAAAGCACCGTCTTGCGCTGTACGGCCTCACGAGCGTGGCGTGCGGCGTGACGTGCCGTGGCGGCAAGTATCACCTTCTGCACAATGGCGCGTGCGTCCTTGGGGTTCTCTTCGAGGTAGTGTCCGAGAGCCTGGGAAACAGCCTGATCCACGGCCAGGGCCACTTCGTCGTTGCCGAGTTTGGTCTTGGTCTGACCCTCGAACTGTGGCTCTGCAACCTTCACCGAAATTACGGCCGTAAGACCCTCGCGGAAGTCGTCGCCGTTGATGTCGAACTTCAGTTTGGTGAGCATGCCCGAGTCGTCGGCGTATTTCTTCAGTGTTCTGGTCAGTGCGCGGCGGAAACCCGTAAGGTGCGTACCTCCCTCTATAGTATTGATGTTGTTGACATACGAATGTACGTTTTCGGAGAACGAGTCGTTGTACTGCATGGCAACCTCTACGGGAACACCGTTCTTCTCCGTGTCGAGATATATGATCGACTCGATGATCGGTGTACCGCGTGTCTCGTCGAGATATTTGACAAACTCCTTTAGGCCGTCCTGTGAATAGAACTGCTCGCCCATCGGATTGCCGTTCTCGTCCTTCTGGCGGTAATCCGTCAGCGAGAGATGTATGCCCTTGTTCAGGAATGCCAGCTCACGCAGACGGTTGGCAAGTATGTCGTACTTGTATTCGGTCGTATGGGTGAATATCGATGCGTCGGGCTTGAACGTTATGATCGTTCCGCGGTCATTGCATTCGCCCTCGATTTTCATCTCGGAGGTGGGAACGCCTTTGCTGTATGTCTGCTTGAAGATCTTGCCTCCGCGGTGGATCTCGGCGACGAGCAGCGTAGACAGTGCGTTTACGCACGATACACCTACGCCGTGCAGACCTCCCGATACCTTGTAGCTGCCCTTGTCGAACTTACCTCCGGCATGCAGCACCGTCAGTACGACCTCGAGAGCCGATTTGCCTTCCTTTTCGTGGAAGTCGGTCGGTATGCCTCGGCCGTTGTCCTTGACCGTTATCGAGTTGTCTTCATTGATGAATACTTCGATATGCGTGCAGTATCCTGCCAATGCCTCGTCGATCGAGTTGTCCACCACCTCGTACACAAGGTGGTGCAGACCCTTTTCGCCGATGTCTCCGATGTACATGGCAGGACGCTTGCGGACTGCTTCGAGTCCCTCCAGGACTTGGATATTCGACGCCGAATACTCCTCTTCCTGTCTCTTTATGTTCTCTTGTTCGGTACTCATTTATATAATATCTCTATGCGCTTCGATTAAACGTACAAATATACGCAAATTCTGCGAAAACTGCAAGCGTGCGAACGCCTAACAACCCAATTTTTCGCTGAGGTTTATCTCCTTGATTTTGCCGTGCGAGAAAAGTATCGTACGCGAGGGGTAGTCCTCTATCAAGGCCGTATTGTGTGTCGACATTATCACGGCGCAGCCGCTTTGTGCTATGTTGTGGAAAAGTTTCATGATGCCGTCGGCCGTGACAGGGTCAAGGTTGCCGGTAGGCTCGTCGGCAAGTATGAGGGCCGGCCTGTTAAGCAGGGCGCGGGCGATGACAAGACGCTGCTGCTCGCCGCCGGAGAGCTCGAACGGCATCTTGTAGCCTTTGGTTTCAAGTCCCGTGAGGGTCAGGACCTCGTCTATGCGCTGCCTTATGGCGCTCTCCTGTTTCCAGCCGGTGGCCTTCATCACGTAGTGCAGGTTCATGAAGACGTTGCGGTCTGTCAGAAGCTGGTAGTCCTGGAAGACGATGCCTATGTTGCGTCGCAGGTAGGGTATGTCCTTGCGTTTGAGCCGGTAAAGGTCGAATCCGGCAACCTTGCCCTCGCCCTCAACGAGCTGAAGCTCGGCGTACAAGGTCTTGAGCAATGAACTTTTGCCGCTTCCGACGCGGCCGATCAGATAGACGAATTCACCCTCGCATACTCGGAGGTTGACTTCTGAAAGTATCAATTGCCCTTTCTGTCTGAGGGCTTTGGCCGAATTGTCCGCAAACGGGTCGTCGGCGTGATATATGGCTACATTCTTGAGTTCTACGACGCTTTTACCTGTCATGGCGTGATGGTTTTAACAAAGGACAAATATAAACAAAAAATCGGAGAAACCCCCGATTTTACATATGCTTTGTTGCGAAAAGCGAACCATGTCATAAAACGGGAAGCGGAGCGGTCGAACCGCCCCGCTCCGTATCAGATGATCTCGAATGCTATATGCATCATGTTGGTGAAACTCGTTTGGCGAGCTTCGCTCGAAAGTTCTTCGCCCGTTATCAGCGAATCGGAGATCGAACAAATGGTCAGGGCCTTGTTGCCGCTGCGTGCCGCATTGAGATACAGGGCCGTAGCCTCCATCTCAACGGCCAGGACGCCCATCTTCTGCCATTGCTTCCATGTCTCGGGCGAGTCGCTGTAGAAAGTGTCGCTTGCAAGCAGGTTGCCCACCTTGTAGTTTATGCCGAGCTTCTCGGCCTCTTCGGCTGCGGCGCGTACGAGCCCGAAGTCGGCTATCGCCGCAAACGTGCCGGGAAGGTTGAACTGGTCGGCATAATTCGAGTTGGTGCACGAACCCATACCTATCGCTATGTCGCCGAGCTTGAGGTCGGGATCGTATGCTCCGGCTGAACCCGTGCGTATGATCGTTTTTACACCGTAGAAGTTGAACAGTTCATACGAGTATATGCCAATCGACGGAATACCCATTCCGTGGCCCTGAACAGATACGCGCTTGCCCTTGTATGTGCCGGTATATCCGTACATTCCGCGTACCTCATTGTAAAGAACCGGATTCTCGAGATATTTTTCGGCCATAAATTTCGCGCGCAGCGGGTCGCCTGCCATGATTACCTTGTCGGCTATTTCGCCGAATTTCGCACCTATATGCGGTGTCGGAGTTTTCTGTGCCATAGTCTTTCCATTTATATGAATGTAAAGATAACAAAAAATATTTGAATTCCAAAAACAGATTGCTCTGTATATGTGGTGAATACGACTCTTTATTGTGCAAATGCGACGCAACGGCCTCCTGACAGGCGGCAAAACGCCGTGCTTGATATGCCGGCCGTCCCGGAATATCCAAACGCTGAAAAATTTGCGTTACAGTTTGCCGCTGTGTTGCTCTTTGCGTATCTTTGCGTGTCATGCAACTGCGTAAATCAACATATGACGATGTCGAATCCGTATGCCGCATAATAGCGCAGGCACAAAGCCAGATGCGCCGGCTCGGCATAGACCAGTGGCAGAACGGATACCCCGACAGGAACTCGGTCCTCGCCGATGTAGAAGCCGGGGTGGGTTATGTCATGTGCGAAGCCGATACGGTCATTGCCTGCGGGGCCGTTATTTTCGGCGCCGACCCGAACTATGCCCGTATCGAGGAAGGGGAGTGGATTACGGAGGGGAGCGATTACGTGGTCGTACACCGTCTGGCCGTTGCCGACGGTTTCAAGCACCGCGGTATGGCGACGCGCTTCATGTGTCAGGTCGAAGAGATGGCGCGCATGCGCGGTACCGGCTCTTTCCGTATTGACACACACCGCGACAACCTTTATATGCAGTCCATGCTCGACACTCTCGGGTTCACATGTTGCGGCGTGATTTACGTAAGCGACGGAACGCCGCGCCGCGCATACGAAAAAGTGCTGCGTTGAGAAATAATATTTCCGACATAACGTTTATTTGCGTATATTTGCACCGGGTTACGATTGTATCCGGCCTGATATGATGCAGGGTTTTTCCATGTAATGACATTTGGGGGTGCCCGGTTTTGACAGCAGGTAGAGTTCGATTGTAAGCACGTCGAGCATTGTGTGGTGGCTCGTAAATCTCAACACTCAAACTACAAATGGCAATAACAGCTATGCACTCGCTGCCTAATTTTCAAGGAAAATTGGCTTAATCGCCGGGCTCAAGGCAGTCCGGTGACGAGTATCCCGAAGCGCTGTTCCGCCCTTTAACGGCGTTTCATACGGGGTATCAACAATTCAGGGATAGCGTCGCGTGAGTCCCGAACGCGATGCGAAATCAAGGGACTGGGACCCGTGTTAGGCTGCCGCCTGCCGGATACGGGTAGAAGGACGAAACGGTCGGCTAAACGTGTAGAAAGCTTTTGGGTTCCTTGTTTGGACGCGGGTTCGACTCCCGCCACCTCCACAACTATTGCTGAATATCAGTGAATTATGCGGGCAGTAGTACTATAAATGGTGCTGCCAGCTTTTTTATGCTCTGCGGCGAATGCAAAAATCCGTAATATCTATAAGCAAACCGATGATTCGTATAATCATGTTATGAACAGCCGGTTGTACATTTGCAGATGTAAAACCCTCAACATTTCGGCTTATGAGAAGATTATTGTTTGCCATGTTTTTGTCGATGGCATTTTGCCTTTTACAGTCCTGCTCTCCTTCCGATGACATGGACAATGG
>ERZ1504176.874-NODE-874-length-10205-cov-6.776256_pt1 | contig 10205 bp, 8 predicted proteins | sample MGYA00574906_ERZ1504176 | MGnify/ENA primary metagenome ERZ1504176 (study PRJEB39906, sample SAMEA3182081) | gut metagenome | biome: human; feature: gut; material: Stool; isolation source: human stools | place: Canada | collected 2012-12-04 ...
AGTGCCGACGGGGTACTGATGTTGTATCCTACTACCGAGTGGTGGTCTGATGGTCTGATAAACGAGAAAGGTAAGAAACTATTTAGCATCTACGGTGCTAAAATTTATAAGGGGCGTTGGGTAATGAATAATACCTTCAGCTACCCCAAGGAGCATCAACCCAAGTTTGAGTAATATATAATGAAAGTATGGATATTAGGAGCAGTGGGTCTTTGGACGATATGTAGTTTTGCACAGCAGCAAGAGGTTCCCATTTATTTGGATAATAATCAACCTATAGAGAAGCGTGTGGAAGATGCTTTGGCACGCATGATTTTGGAAGAAAAAGCGGTAATGACCCATGCTCAATCTAAGTTCAGTTCTCCCGGTGTTCTTCGTTTAGGGATTCCTGAAAACTGGATGTCTGATGGTTCCACGATGTACGTGAAGAACTGCTTTGGGATCAATGGAATATAGCTAAGTGGACGAATGATTCTTGTATTGCCTTTCCGGCATTAACCTGTTTGGCGGCTACGTGGAATCCCGAATTATCTTATATATATGGAAGCAATATTGGAGAAGAAGCACGCTACCGCAATAAGAATGTCCTATTGGGGCCGGGAGTTAATATCTATCGTAGCCCGCTGAACGGCCGGAATTTCGAATATATGGGAGAAGACCCATTTGGGGCATCCCGTATGGTAGTACCTTACATAAAAGGTGTACAGAAAAACGGAGTAGCTGTATGTGTGAAACATTATGCACTGAATATTATGACGATGAGAAACACGAATGGGTGGTGGAACCGGGAGAATTTCGAGCTTTAATAGGAGCCTCCTCAGCCGATATTCGTAGTAGTGTAAAGTTTAAACTTAGATAAATAGATTAACCAAAATAAGAGAATATGAAGAAATATATAGGCCTCGTACTAGTGGCGATGTCGGGCTGTATACTTACAGTTAACGCACAGCAATCATTTTCTTATAAGAATCCACTTCTTCCTACAGAACTAAGAGTGAATGACTTGCTGGGCCGGATGACACTGGAAGAAAAGATAGCTCAGATTCGTCATTTGCATTCGTGGGATGTGTTCGATGGACAGATCCTGAATCAAGAGAAGTTGGATAAGATGTGCGGTGGAATAGGATATGGGTTCTTTGAAGGTTTTCCATTGACGGCTGCAAGCTGTCGTAAGACTTTCCGTGAGATACAAACCTATATGGTAGAAAAAACACGTCTGGGTATTCCCGGATTTCCGGTTGCCGAATCTTTGCATGGAGTGGTGCATGAGGGAACAACTATCTACCCTCAGAATATCGCGATGGGGAGTACTTTCAATCCGGAACTGGCTTACGAAAAGACTAAACATATTGCAGGCGAACTGAATACGATGGGAGTGAAGCAAGTGTTGGCACCTTGTATTGATGTTGTACGTGATTTACGTTGGGGACGTGTAGAAGAGTCTTTTGGTGAAGATCCTTTCCTTTGTTCAAAGATGGCGGTTGCTGAGGTAAAAGGATATATGGAACATGGAATTTCTCCGATGTTGAAGCATTACGGTCCGCATGGTAATCCTTTGGGTGGATTGAATCTGGCTTCGGTGGAGTGTGGTGTACGTGATTTATTTGATATTTATTTGAAACCATTTGAGGCTGTGCTTGCTGAAACTGAAATTATGGCTGTCATGTCCAGTTATAATTCTTGGAATAGAATTCCTAATTCTGCTTCTCGTTTTATGCTGACGGATATTTTGCGCAATAGATTTGGTTTCCGGGGATATGTTTATTCGGATTGGGGAGTTGTCAGTATGCTGAAGACTTTCCATAAGACGGCGGTGGATGATTTCGAAGCGGCCCGGCAGGTTTTGACCGCCGGAATGGACGTGGAGGCTTCCAGCTCTTGCTATGCAGTGCTGGCTGATAAAATACGGAATGGAGAGTTTGATATCAGCTATATCGATCAGGCCGTGAGACGAGTGCTTCGTGCTAAATTTGAATTGGGGTTATTTGAAGATCCCTATCAGGAACAAGCAGTCTATCGGCTTCCTCTCCGTTCGAAAGAAAGTGTGAAACTTTCACGTAGGATTGCAGACGAATCGACCGTATTGCTGAAGAACGATGGACAGTTGTTGCCGCTGAATGTTCGGAATTTGAAGTCAGTAGCGGTGATTGGTCCTAATGCGGATAATGTACAATTTGGAGATTATACCTGGAGTAAAAAGAAAGAAGATGGAGTGACACCGCTTCAAGGAATCAAAAACTTGTTGGGTGATAGGGTGAAAATCAACTATGCTAAAGGATGTTCTTTGGCTTCTTTGGATACTTCGGGGATAGCGGAGGCTGTGGATGCTGCCCGTCATAGTGATGTTGCTTTGATATTTGTGGGGAGTTCGAGTACAGCGTTCGTACGTCATACTCAAGAGCCGTCTACTAGCGGAGAAGGAATCGATTTGAGTGATATCTCTTTGACCGGTGCACAAGAACAATTAATACGTGAGGTTTTTGCTGTGGGAAAGCCGGTGGTTGTTATATTGGTGGCAGGAAAGCCTTTTGCCATACCTTGGGTGAAAGAGAATATTCCGGCGATATTGGCGCAATGGTATGCTGGCGAACAGGAAGGAAACTCTATTGCGGATATTTTGTTTGGCAATGTGAACCCTTCCGGAAAACTGACTTTTTCATTTCCGCAAAGTACGGGGCATCTCCCTGTCTATTATAACTATTTGCCTACGGATAAAGGATATTATAAAGAGCCGGGAACTTATGAAAAGCCGGGAAGAGATTATGTTTTCTCAAATAGTTCCCCGCTATGGGCATTTGGATATGGATTGAGCTATACTCAATTTGAATATCTGAAAGCTGTTACAGATAAGGAACTCTATCAGGCTAATGATACCGTTTGTGTGACTGTTCAATTGAAAAATACGGGGAAAAGAACCGGGAAAGAGGTGATACAGGTATATATGCGAGATGTGGTCAGCTCGGTGATGACACCGGTGAAGCAGTTGAAAGGTTTCAGAAAAGTAGATTTACTTCCCGGACAGACACGGGAAACGACTATAATGATTCCTGTTCATGAATTTTATCTGACAGATGATTTGGGCAATCGTTATCTCGAATCGGGCAAATTTGAATTACAGGTAGGTACTTCTTCCGACCGGATTTATTTCAACCTTCCGGTGTATATCGGTTCTTCCGGAAAGGGAGGACAGACGGTGTCCGGTACTTCTTTCAAATCACGGACAGATGGAAAAGTGATTCAAGTAAAAGGAACTGTCCGTGATATACAGGCAACTCCGCTTGCCAGAGTGAAAGTCCAGTCCGAAGAATCCGGTGAAAGTGCGTTGACTGACTATCGGGGCACATATACTATCAAGGTGAAAGATAATGGCAGACTTATTTTCTCGAAAAAAGGATTTGCCGATAAAACAATAGAAGTAGAGGGGCAGACTGATGTCAGTATTCAAATGGCTAAAGGTGAGTAGATACATGAAATACTGTATGGCTATTGGTTTGCTGGGTAGTATGACTTTACAAGCTATGGCTCAATATACAGGAAAGGTTTTCGTTGATGAGAACAGAAATGGTCTCCTCGATGAAGGTGAAAAACGATTGCATCGGGTCTCTGTTTCCGATGGGTTAAATGTGGTACAGACAGATTCAAATGGCGCATATCAATTGCCCGGACATTCCCGTATGCATTTTCTGTTTATTACTACTCCTTCCGGATATAAGACTGATAATGCCTACTATTACCGGATAGAGAACGGTCGTACGGAATACGATTTTCCGGTATATCCTTGTTATGGAGGAATTCAAGCTGACGGTAGTCACCGGTTTATACATATCTCTGATACAGAAATACGTGGAAAAGAAGGGAATCAAGCGTGGGTGGATAATCTCCGTGACTATTCGGCCAATGAGAAAATAGCTTTTATCGTGCATACAGGGGATATTTGTTATGAATCGGGACTGAACAGTCATATAGGCTTGCTGAATACCGCTTTGATGGAAGACACGCAAATCTTTTATGGAATAGGCAATCATGACTTGGTGAAAGGTGCTTATGGGGAAGAACTTTTCGAGAAACTCTACGGACCGGTATTCTATTCATTTGATGTGGGGAATACACATTACATAATGACACCTATGCTTCATGGAGATTATTTACCGGAGTATACTAAGGAAGATGTATATCGCTGGATGAAAAATGATCTTGCTTATGTAGGCAAGGAGAAGTCGATCATTGTTTTCAATCATAGCCTGCCGGAAGATACGGTAGCTTTTAAATATGGTATGAGTGATACGGAGTATATAGATTTACCGGCTATGGGATTGAAAGCTTGGTTGTACGGTCACTGGCACGTAAATCATGTGCATAAGCATAAAGTGACAGGGGTGTATACTATCTGTACCTCTACGCCTGCTTGTGGTGGTATTGACCATGCACCTTCTGCTTTTCGTGTACTGACTGTTGATACAGAGGGAAACGTGGCGTCCGAGTTCCGATACAGTTATCTGTCTCCTTCATTACATATTGTTTCGTTGGAGAATGGACAGCTGCCAACACTTCCTTCCGGAAAGATTCCTTTGTCCGTCAATGCCTACTCTACGGTTTCCCCAATACGAACCATGCGTTATTGGTGTGAATCGGAAGGTAAAAAAGTTCTTTCCTCCAATCTTTTGAAACGTCAGAGTGATTTCAATTGGTATGCGGAAATTCCTTTGCTTTCTCAATGGGAACATCGGCAGCTTACTGTAATAGTGGAGGCATTTTTCAATAATGGAGAGGTAAGGCGATGCAGGCGTTCGTTTTTTTATGAAAAGCCTGAAAGGAAACAATTGCCTTTGCGGTTGTCATGGATTAAAAATGTAGGCGCTTCTATTTTTATGTCTGCTCCTTTGGTATATCGGAAACGTCTATTTACGGCATCGGTCGATGATAATGAATCGGGGAAAGCGGCTGTAGTGTGTATGGATGCGCAAAATGGAACAGTCTGTTGGCGGTATTCACTTCGTGGCTCTGTACGCAGTAGTATTGCGATTGCTGATGGACTGGTCTTTGCCCAAGATGTACATGGTTACCTATATGCGATTCAAGCAGAAACTGGGACATTGGTTTGGGAAAAAGATTTAAATATCGGTGTACTTCCTCCTTTGAATGACGGTTTGGTTGCTGTTTCGGATATAGTATATGCCGGTACAGGAAAATCATTATGTGCCTTGAAAGCAGCTACGGGGGAACTTATTTGGAAGAATGGAGCTTGGAGCAGGGGGGAAGGATGCGTGGCAACACTTTCTCTTGGACATAGTATTCTGATTGGGCATGCAAACTGGAAGGGGTTGTATGCCAATAATGCTGTTAATGGTGAGTTGTTGTGGGAGAATAAAGATGCGGAATTAAAATATCGTTCGGCCTCTGTTGCTTGGGAAGGAGAGAATCTCTATCTTCTTTCTTCCCGTTCCTTTTTTATCTTGAATTCAAAGAACGGTGAGATTATAGTACGTAAAAAATTGAATTGTTCGGTCAATGTGAATTCAACTCCTTTAGTCACTGGATCCGAGATAATATTTGGAACAGCTACTAATGGAGTCATAGCTTTAGACAAGCAGACCTTAGAAGAGAAATGGAATTTTAAAACAAACCCCGCTTTGATTTATACATCTCCTTATTCTAAACCATCATCTTCAACTGTAGAGACTAGTCCAGTGTTGGTTGGAGATACTATTTTCTTTGGGGCTTCTGACGGAATACTGTATGCATTGAACCGTATAAATGGCAAACTGCTGTGGAAATACCAAACCGGTGTACCCATATTTTCTACAGTATCTATTGCGGGAAACGCTTTGTATGTAACAGATTTTGCCGGTAATGTGTATGGGTTTATAATGAATAATAAAACACAAGATTAACGCGAATTATCGTAGATTATCACAGAAATGACTTTATAAGTTGTTGATTATTATATCAATATAGGGATATTCAATAAATGTCTTAAAAAAATACGATGGCATATGAAGATGATGTCCTAATATCGGGATGGGACTATCCATCTGATTGTGTAAATAGAAGGAGGCTGTCTCAAAATAGAATTTCAAGAACGAAAAACTTATAGATTGAAATCTCTTTAGAAAAAATCTCCTTATTTTGCCCTTTCTTATAAGGAAATAAGGCTAAAATAAGGGGATTCTTATACTTCAACTTACAGATTATAAGTAAGGCTGCCTCATTTTTCTATTTTGAGACAGCCTCATTTCTATCAAGAAAAGGTCTGCATGTATATGCGCCACCTTTTTTCAAAGGCTGTCTCTTATAACCGCTTTGTGGAATTGGAAAAGAGGTGGCCATCCCGTTGGCTTTGTTTATCAAAAAGATACTTTTAGGCAAATGTACAGGCATCAGTTTCGTTGACAGTACTCCTTTACGGGTATGCAAGAACCTCTTTCAAAGATTGTTTGTCAATGGCATACAGCTTATAACCAAGTTAAAAAGCAATATGAAAGGAACGTTGATGTCACTTTCAGACAAACTCCTTCTTAGGAAACGAACCATTATAGAAACCGTTAATGACGAACTCAGGAATATATCACAAGTGGAACATTCAAGACATAGAACCTTTGATAATTTCATTGTCAACCTCTTGGGTGCAATCGCAGCATACTGCTGTTTTCCAAAGAAGCCGTGTATCAATGTTACGAGAACAATTGATATACAGCTTGCCTTATTTTGAATTTGTCGAACTCACGTTAATTTATTGTGTCAATTGCTCCTTAACATGAATCATGGATTTCTTTAGGCTTGCATTCATTACTCGTGCGTAATGTTGCGTCATTCGTGTGGAAGCATGCCCAAGCATAACCGATACATCTTGTAGGGGTACATTGTTAGCGAGCGTAATGGTAGTCCCGAATGTATGCCGGGCGACATGAGTGGTGATATTTTTTTTAATCCCGCAGAAATCTGCTATTTCTTTGAGATAGCTGTTCATTTTCTGATTGCAGGGAACTGGGAGACAATATCCTTTTTTGATACAGACAGGATTATTTTCATACTTTTTTAGTATGGCAAGCGGAACGGGAAGTAGAGGTATGTTACAGATTGAAGATGCTTTACGCCGATGCATCAGTTTGATTCTTCCTTTTCTGATCCACCAGTCTCCATTATTATCTTGCACCATATCTTCTTTTTTGAGCGTGGACACATCGACAAATGCCAGACCGGTGAAACAGGCGAAAATGAAAATATCCCGTACCAGTGCCAGTCGGGGTATAGTGAATTCCTTATTCATAACGGTCTGTAATTCGTCATATGTGAGGAATACAGGAGCTGTTTCATCCTGTTCCATTTTGTATCCATAAAACGCATCTTTCTTCATCCAACCTTTTGCCAGTGCCATATTTGTGATTTTCTTGAAACATTTCATATATCGTACAATAGTGTTGCGGCATAAACCGACTTCTGTTTTTAAATGAAGGTCAAAGGCTTTTATGAATTCCGGAGTGAGTTCATGGAAAGTAATATCTTCTTTGTCATAAAATGTAGGAATGGAATTTTCGAGTTTTTTCAGTACATTTTTGTAACGGTTGATGGTCACTGGTGCATAGTCAATATTCACAACTTTCTCCATCTCCTTGATTTCTTGTCGTATTGCTCCAAGCAGGGTACGCATTTCCGTATCCTTACCGAATACACGTTTTAATATTAAGGAGGGAGTGGATATTGCCTGCTCCAGTATAAGTTCCTTATACTTTTCCAATGCTCGCGTGGCTAATTCAGATAAATAACTGTTGAGTTCATTGGAAGCCCGGTCTTTTCCTTTACTACATCCTTTGGCTGCGTTCCACAGTTTGAGAGGAACGCTTCTTTGGATTCGTGTTTCTTCGTATTGACCGTTAATTGTGATCCTCATTAGAATAGGTGCTTCACCATTTTTTAATAATTTCGTTTTGAGAACGAAAAACAGAATCTTCATTGTTCCTTGTTTCATAACCTTTTTTCTTTAAGTTGGTAAATACAATTAGTTATTCTGTCAACTTGAAAGATGAGTTGGAAGTCGGTAAAAAAGTTAAAATCGGTGGCTTTTTGGTAGACATGGTCTGAAAAACCACCGTTTTTTTTAGTTTTAAGATTCTCTTTGTTTTCCTTCATCTTATATTTGTCAGTAAAGGAAGAATCTTTTTTGCTTTTCTTTTTTCGCTGTTTCCATTACATTCAAGCAGGTATGCAAAAGTATGTTTTTGCTCCTAAAAATGATTGGCGCAAATTATTGTAAATGAGTGAAATATAGTGCAATCGGTGGTTTTTTAAAGGGACTCTGAAAAAGCCACCGAATGGGACATTTCCAGATACTCGAATCGGCTAGAATTTGCGTATTGGAGTATAAAAGAAAACCCATTGAAATGACTGAATTTCAATGGGTTCCGAGAAATTACCGAATCGATTGTGGTGCCACCAGGAATCGAACCGGGGACACAAGGATTTTCAGTCCTTTGCTCTACCAACTGAGCTATGGCACCATGTTTATCTCTTTTGCGGTTGCAAAGGTAGTGAAACTTTTGGATTCTGCAAGCCTTATGGAAATAAAAAACACTGATAAAAAGTTAGTCGGCTAATTATCAGTGTTGTATAAGATGAAAATATTTCAGGTATGTGATGAAATCTATTGCTTATCTTCTTTTAATGGATTCCATCCCTGTGCTTTTAGTTCGAATTCTTGTCCATCACGGGTAATCAATGCACAGCCAAGTTCGGGTTTGGTAATATGTCCGATGAGACGAACTCCTTCCATTTGTGAAATTTTCTCATGATCGGCGATGGAAACAGTAAAGAGTAGTTCATAATCTTCTCCACCATTCAAGGCACAAGTCGTAAGATTCATGTTAAACTCTTCAGCCATAACAGCTGTCTGATAATCGATTGGGATGTGCTCCTCGTAAACGCGGCAACCAGCATTGCTTTGTTTGCAGATATGCATCAGTTCTGATGACAGGCCGTCGGAAATGTCCATCATAGAAGTAGGGACAATATTGGCGGCTGCCAATTTCTCAATGATATCTTTGCGCGCTTCCGGTTTCAATTGGCGTTCTAATAAATACTCTTTGCCGGAGAAATCCGGTTGGACATCTTTATCACCTTGCAATACGACTTTTTCACGTTCCAAAAGTTGTAAACCCATATAGGCTGCTCCCAAGTCGCCGCTGACGCAGATCAGGTCAGTGTCTTTGGCTCCATTACGGTAAACTACTTTATCCTTATCGGCATCGCCGATACAAGTAATGCTGATAGCAAGACCTGTCAGAGAAGAAGTGGTATCGCCTCCCACAATGTCGACATTGTATTGCTGGCAAGCCAGACGGATACCGGAATAAAGTTCGTCCATATCTTCCACGCTGAAACGCTTGGAAAGACCAAGAGATACCGTAATCTGCCGGGGAGTACCGTTCATGGCATAAATATCGGAGAAATTAACTACTGCTGATTTATATCCCAAATGCTTCAAGGGAACATAAGTCAGGTCAAAATGCACACCTTCCATAAGCAGGTCGGTTGTTACCAGTACTTGCTTTTCTGAAGGGTAGGAGAGAACGGCGGCATCGTCGCCCACTCCATATTTACTGGATTCATTTTCTAGTTTGATTCCCTCGGTGAGGCGGTCAATCAGACCAAACTCACCGAGAGATGCTATTTCAGTTCTCATAAATCGGGATGATTGTTTAGGCACGGTTGATAAGTTCACGCATGATCGTGGTCATTTTCGGTTGAGCAGCGTCAGCGGCTTTCTGAACTTCTTCGTGTGTTACTTCTACGATTTTTCCTTCTACTCCTAAGTCGGTAATGACGGAAATACCAAAAACTTTGATACCACAATGGTTGGCTACGATAACTTCCGGAACGGTAGACATACCAACTGCATCAGCACCAAGGATATGGAATAGTTTATATTCGGCAGGAGTTTCGAAAGTAGGACCTTGCGTACCAATATACACTCCGTGTTGTACTTTAATTCCTTTTTCTTTGGCAATCTCGTCAGCCTTACTAATCAGTTCCTTGCAGTATGCTTCGCTCATGTCCGGGAAGCGAGGTCCGTAAGGGATATTTTTTCCGCGAAGCGGGTGTTCGGGGAAATAGTTGATATGGTCAGTGATAATCATCAGGTCACCGATTTCGAAATCTGCATTTGTACCGCCACTGGCATTGGATACAAACAAGGTTTTGATACCTAATTC
>ERZ1504176.875-NODE-875-length-10198-cov-19.993493_pt1 | contig 10198 bp, 10 predicted proteins | sample MGYA00574906_ERZ1504176 | MGnify/ENA primary metagenome ERZ1504176 (study PRJEB39906, sample SAMEA3182081) | gut metagenome | biome: human; feature: gut; material: Stool; isolation source: human stools | place: Canada | collected 2012-12-04 ...
TTCCATTTCCAATACCGGTGATTCCGAAACAAGCACGGAGCGTTTCACCCGGTTTAGCAGTTCACGCACATTGCCCGGCCACGGATAGTTAAGCATCCTGCGCCTGGCATCATCGGAAAAACCGTTTGTTTCGCGTTTCAACTCCTTTGAATAGCGTTCACGGAAAAACTCGGCCAAGGGGAGAATGTCCTCCGGGCATTCACTCAACGAGGGCTGGCGAATCTCAAACTCGTTCAAACGGTGATAGAGATCTTCTCTGAACCGCCCCTGTTTGATAGCCTGCTGCAAATCCTCGTTTGTGGCAGAGACTATCCGCACATCCGCTACCCGTTCCTTGCTGCTGCCGATTGGCATATAGGTACTTTCCTGCAACACACGGAGAAGCATGGATTGAATTTCATAGGACATTGTTCCGATCTCATCCAAAAACAATGTCCCGCCTTTCGCCATGTCGAAGTAACCAACCTTGGCGGTATCGGCACCGGTAAATGCCCCTTTCTCATGTCCGAAGAGAAGCGAAGCCGCCAGTTCACGGGGCAATGCTCCGCAATTCACCGCCACGAACGGCATATGCCGGCGTTCACTGCCCTGATGAATATACTGTGCCACCGATTCCTTGCCGGTTCCGTTGGCACCGAGTATCATTACAGCCATTTCTGACGGAGCCACCAGTCTTGAGTACTTCTCTACCTTCAGAATTTTCGGGCTTGTCCGATGAAACAGAACCTTCTCCTTCTCCCGTACAGTGACCATAGGCTGGAACACATCTTCTGCCAATTCCAGCAGATGTTCCCTGTGTACCGGTTTGGGCAGATAGTCTATCGCACCCATTTTGATGGTACGTACCACATCCGGAACCGATACATATTCGGTTGTGATGATGAATGGGATTTTCTTCTTTTCCTTGCGGAGCCATTCCAGCAGGGAGATACCGTCCCCTTCCGGCAGACGCACATCCGAAAGAATCAAATCAAATGCAGTCTTACGTATCAACGAGCGTGCTATCGGTTCGTTCATGGCTGTTACCACATCATAACCTGCTTGTGCAAACCAGTCTTTCTGCATCTGCGACAAACTTATGTTATCTTCAACTATCAGTATTTTCCGTTTCATTTGTCAGTCTTTTTATTTCGTTTTCAGCCTCTATTATCAATACGCCGGTGCACTCAATGATTTGCTGTGTATATTTCTGTATAGCATCATCATTTGTAGTAGAGTCTCTCAGCAGGACCCGATAGGCAGACAAGAGCTCCTTCATCCGTAACAGTTCCCACATCGGCTGCATACGATGAGTGATTTCCCGTAATTTTTTTCGGTCTTTGAGTTTCAATGCCATATCAAGTTCCCTTTTATCCTTCTCTGACTGGCTAATGAAAGAGTCAAGCAGCCTTTTCTTATCGCTGACCTCGGATAACATCGCACTGAAATCTATCCTCTTTCTTTCAACAGGAAGAGATGTTGTTATGGTTGAAAGCAGGCTGATTAACTCCGAAGATGAGAACGGTTTGTAGATACAGGCTGCGAATCCGGCTTTTAGAAAAACTTCATTTCCCCGGTCACCACGCGCAGTCATGGCTACAACGGGTATTGTACGAGAGTTTCCGACAGTCGAGTTGCGTAAAAGATCAAGCAGTTCAAAACCACTGGTGCCTATCATCTGAATGTCAGAAAGCAGCAAATCATAATCTTTCTCCCGCATAGCCTTGACCACATCTTTTGCTGTAGAGCATGTGATACAATCCACCCCGTTGCGTTCAAGCATTTCCTTCATCACTGCAAGCTGTAGCGGATCATCATCTATGGCAATTACTCTTTTCGGGAGTATTCCTGAAAACGTCCTAACGGGAGAAGGAATTTCCTCGTTTAAATTCGTTTCCGACATAGGGATGGACACTTCGAAGCAACTTCCTATCCCTTCCGTACTCGAAACAGATATTTTTCCTCCGAGTAAATTGACAATCCCTTTGACAATGGAAAGACCCAGTCCGAATCCTTCAGCCGATATATGTGGAGCCGCCTTCTCAAAAGGATTAAACACCCGTCTTATTGTAAGCTGATTCATGCCTATACCGGTATCCTGCACACGTAGCAACAATATTCCTTGATGGTATGAAGCCTGTAAGCAAACGGTTCCGTCTGGAGTGAATTTGATGGCGTTCGATATCAGATTGTCAAGTATCTGTTCAATCCTGTCCGGATCATTCAGGACAGCTGTCGGCAAGTTATCAAAAGAATACCTGAAAAGAAGTCCCTTTTTATTCGTTTCCTGTGAATAAAGCGAAACAATGCGTTGCAACAATTCCTCCAGATGGAATGGAACCAGGTTGGGTGTTTCTTTTGATTGGTTAAGTCTTGACAAATCAAGAAGATTGTTTACCAGCTTGAGTATGTGTCGTGACGTGTCAAGAATATTAGTGATGTAACAGTTTCGTTTCTTCCTGTTTCGTGTATTTTGAGCCAATTCAGCACTCCCCGTAATTGTATTGAGCGGACCTCTTATATCATGGGATACGGTAAGCAGCACTTTCTCTCTCATACTTAGCAACATCCGGTTTTGCTTAAGACTCTCTTCGAGACGCTTCTGGATTTCTATCCGTTGTCTGACATCACGTTGAATCAAAACATATGCAAGAACCAGCAACAGGCAGGTTGTTACAATTATTATGGAAATCAAGTTCATGGAGGTCTGTCTCATTTCATCAAGATTACGTTCTTTATTCCGGAATTCTTTTCGTACTTGCGAATCAAGGGTAGCAATAAGATTCAAGAGTCGGGCATTTATATTGGTATTATCCTGACTTATGCGTCTGGAACCGTCCTCAAAATCAAACATCCTTTTCTCCTGAGTCCTAATAAGATCCTCGTTCAGAAATTTAAGTTCCATAATCTGCGGCATTGGAAACAAACCGGATTTCCCGTTTTGTACCAAGCCGTCAATTGCATGGCTATTGATTGTCTGTAGTCCGGTTATCAAAAGGCTGTCTGATTTAGACAGTCTATGGAAGGCTCTCATAAGCAAGTACATATGCAACTCTTTGGTGTGAAGCAAGGTTCGTAACGAATCTATCTGCTCTGAAGGAACACAGGAAGGATTTCCCTTGCTAATTTCATGAAGAATACTGTCAACCAGAAGAGTTGTCTTGTGATAGTCGTCATAATCCGAACAGTTCCATCCGGCTACTGTTTCACCTAACATGGCAAGGCGCGTAATATATTGATGTGCATAATAAATATCCCAATGGGTCTTGCGTGCAGCTGATGTGTTTTCTTCTATTTCCATCAGACGCTTTCGCTCAATGAACACTATCCCTGCCATACAGACTATTACCAATACAAAAAAAGCAAAGGAAAACGCTATCTTTCTATGCAAGGCTTTGTTTGTCATTTCAGGTTTCATTTTCGACATATCCGTTTTATTTTTTGCTGATATTCACAAATTTAGCAAGTGTAGAACAGATATCTTTTACGATTCCTGATAATATTTACGGATTTCTGTTCATGAAAGGTAAGCCACAACCCAATCACGCCCAAAAAGGAATGTTTTATTTGACCAGAGTGGTAAAAACGCACACCTTTATGCAATATACAACTCAACACGAAGTATTATCTCTCTGCACAAGTTTGAACTGTAGAAACTGCCCAGAAAGGATTATCTGTCAAAAAATCGGGCTGTCAGCGTTGAGAATGGGACAAAAATGAACGGAGAGATCAAGGTTATCAGAGAATCTATCTGCGAAAAGTGACAGATGAAAAGGGAAACAGTGGAGGAATGAGCTGTTACATTCATCAGGTAAGCCACGCAGCATTGGGCATATAATTCTTCCTGTGTTATTACTTGGACTTGAATCCACGATTTTTCTATTGCTGCCCGATAGCCCTGCAACAGTCAGCAATATGCATACTTTAATTTTTTGCTACATTCGTTCTTCAGATAAACTGTTACACCTATATAAATCTTTTATCCATTCAATTCCGCCAGCTAAAGTTACAGGTAGTACTTATTAAGTATACACATAAAACTTTCTGTTTTTGTAAAATCCGTAGACATCAAAATAGTATAGTAAAACATATAACGATCCTCTTTCTTGAAATTTTTAAGTTTTGTATAATCGTAAGAATGCAAAACCCTATGTTCTACTATCCGATCTCCTCTATGCCGTTGAAAAAAAATGAGTTCATTTTCTTCCATAAAATCCTTCTTTACATTTGTCATCCTTCCCAATGGCACGCCACCAACTAGAATATTGCCTTTAAAATAAGTCTTGGGATTGTCTTCCTTCATACTTTTTACTAAATCTCGCAAGTTATCACTATTTGCAAGTTCCAGTGCTTTGCCAACTGTCAAATTCCAGCGAATATCCACCATCATCACTGTTTGAATACTATCTCTCAATTGAGTACTGACCATTACTCCCCAGTCATCCCAGAAGTAAGTTATATACTCATGAAAGAAAGCCTTTCCTTTATACGTACGTGTATAAGGTTCACCGAAGATCTCCGTCACCTCTTCAATACTCATTCCCGGCCAGAACTCTTTGCCGTTATAAGTTATTTTATCACCGTCGAAAATAAACAGATGCTCGGTGTTTACCCCCATTTCTTCCAGTTCCGAGCGGCTGTAGCGTGTGCCATACAGACCGTCCGTTCTTTCACCACAGGCTGTTAGCGTGAAGAACAATACTATAAGATAGACTGAGAGGTTGATTCGTGTTTTCATGATAACTATGTTTTAATCAGGGTGGTTTATGTACTTTTCATATTCAGGACCTTCGTACGGTGGGTCACCAAAACCTCGTGAGTTAATGTCAATATCAAAATGTGAGATATCATTACCGTCATCAGACTTCTTGATACAATAGGTATAATATTCTTCTCTGCGGTGTATAGGCGCTTTGGTGTAGTCCCAGTCATACAAGTCACAGTAATAAAGCAGAGGGAACGGATTGTTATCGAATTTCAGATTTGTTTTTTTCAGAAAATCATCCATGTGCATACCTCTGCCCAAAACTGCTCCACCGACAACTATTTTACCCGTAAAATACTGATGTGGGCAGCGGTTCTTTAGCCATTTTAGGTTTTCTTCGGATAGAAAATCATCTAATTCTATATTCCAGTTAATCATTATTCCGCTTACAGGGGCACTGTCTTTTCCACTTTTATCTTGTGATACCATAATGATTCCCATCGAATCCCATATAAATATTCCGGGTTCCGCAAGACGCTCGTAATTTCCGAATATCTCACACAGTTCTCCTATTGACATTCCCGGCATGAACGGCTTGCCGTTGTAGGTCATTGTCGTATCTGTAAATACAAACAAGTGCTTCATATTCACCCCCTCTTTTTCGTAGTCTATAGGCGGTTCTTCCGGCAGATGTTCTTCCAAAAATCGGTCTGTTTTTTTCATCAGTGTATCTACTTTTCCCAAAATGTTACCTATGCTTCCCATTGCCTTTTCGTGGTTGTAGCTGCACCCTGTACACGAGCTGAGTGCGGACAGGCAAAGCAGTCCGAAGCATAGGGCAACGGCTGCCGGAGCGGGTATGAATGGATGTTTGTTCATATTACGTTACTTTTTAAGACGTTATTACTCTGACTGTTCTTTCCCCTCATTTTGTCTTTTCAGGGAATCTGTCCTTTCCTTCATATATTCATCACACAGCGGCAGCAGGATATTTGCCTGTACACATCCCAATTCGCTACTTTTCATCCAGTCCTCGCAGGCTCCACGTTTGTCTCTTGTTCTTTTACGTGCCAGCCCACACCCATAAGTTGCATGGGTCATCAATTGAAAGAAACTCTCAAAGGAACATCAATCCATCTTTTATGATCATGAAAATGCAGATAGATAGAATCTCCCTCGAAGAAATTATCAATAATATATTTAAAATGGTTATTGAATTCTTTTAAAGAAACATGAATAGTATCTTTATTTTCATTAATCATTTTTTTGTAATATACGGACATAAATTCTTTTATTGTATCATTTTTGTCAATAACATATTTTATTTTTCCGTCAAACTTTCTATAAGAATAAGTCAGATATCTATCATTATCATCCACCCGTAGATAGCATCCCGCTGTTCCCGGACATATATTTTCATTCTTGGCAAAATAAGAATTTTCACCATAAGAAATTTCTCTATTACCATTTTTCTTAAATTCAAATGCTATAGGATATAATAAGCTATGAATAGCCGTTCTGTCTTTTCTTATCCTCAATATCACAGGACTATCGTTTTGTACTTGTCTTACAGAAACGAGATTTTCATGGGAGTTGCATCCCACCACAAAAACAATAAAAAAAATAAATATAATAGACTTCATATTAAATACTTTTTAGTAATATATCAAATAAAATTTGTATCATTGATGCTTCAATAATCACAAGTAGTATGTATCAAGTACACACATAAAACTCTCTGTTTTTGTATAATCCATAGACATCAAGACAAGATAATAAAAAATATACCGATCCTCTATATTAAAATTTTTAAGCTTGGTATAATCATAAGAATCTGTAACCATATATTCTGCAATCCGGTCTCCTCTATGTCGGTGAAAAAAGAGAAGTTCATTCTCTTTCATAAAATCCTTCTTTACATTTGTCATCCTTCCCAATGGCATGCCACCCACCAGAATATTGCCCTTAAAGTAAGTCTTGGGATTGTCTTCTTTCATACTTTGTGCTAAATTCCGTAAATTTTCACTACTCGCAAATTCAAGACCTTCGTCTATTGTCAAATTCCAGCGAATATCCACCATCATCACTGTTTGAATACTATCTCTCAATTGAGTACTGACCATTACTCCCCAGTCATCCCAGAAGTAAGTTATATACTCATGAAAGAAAGCCTTTCCTTTATACGTACGTGTATAAGGTTCACCGAAGATCTCCGTCACCTCTTCAATACTCATTCCCGGCCAGAACTCTTTGCCGTTATAAGTTATTTTATCACCGTCGAAAATAAACAGATGCTCGGTGTTTACCCCCATTTCTTCCAGTTCCGAGCGGCTGTAGCGTGTGCCATACAGACCGTCCGTTCTTTCACCACAGGCTGTTAGCGTGAAGAACAATACTATAAGATAGACTGAGAGGTTGATTCGTGTTTTCATGATAACTATGTTTTAATCAGGGTGGTTTATGTACTTTTCATATTCAGGACCTTCGTACGGTGGGTCACCAAAACCTCGTGAGTTAATGTCAATATCAAAATGTGAGATATCATTACCGTCATCAGACTTCTTGATACAATAGGTATAATATTCTTCTCTGCGGTGTATAGGCGCTTTAGTGTAGTCCCAGTCATGCAGATGACAATAGTAAAGTAGAGGGAACGGATTGTTATTAAATTTCAGATTTGTTTTTTTCAGAAAATCATCCATGTGCATACCTCCGCCCAAAACCGCTCCACCAACAATCATTTTACCCGTAAAATACTGGCGTGGACAACGGTTCTTTAGCCATTTTAGGTCTTCATCGGTTATAAACCCGCTTAATTCGATATTCCAGTTAATCATTATTCCGCTTACAGGGGCACTGTCTCTTCCACTTTTATCGTGTGATACCATAATGATTCCCATAGAATCCCATATAAATATTCCGGGTTCCGCAAGACGCTCGTAATTTCCGAATATCTCACACAGTTCTCCTATTGACATTCCCGGCATGAACGGCTTGCCGTTGTAGGTCATTGTCGTATCTGTAAATACAAACAAGTGCTTCATATTCACCCCCTCTTTTTCGTAGTCTATAGGCGGTTCTTCCGGCAGATGTTCTTCCAAAAACCGGTCTGTCTTGGCCATCAGGGTATCTACTTTGCCCAAAATGTTATCTATGCTTCCCATCGCCTTTTCGTGGTTGTAGCTGCACCCTGTACAGGAGCTGAGTGCGGACAGGCAAAGCAGTCCGAAGCATAGGGCAACGGCTGCCGAAGCGGGGAGGAATGGATGCTTGCGGATATAGAGTCCCGAACCGGTCATTGTTTGTTGTTCCATAGGCGTGCGTTTTGTTTGTAAAGGTACGAAATAGTATGAAAAAACAAGTTTATGAGCAGATAAAACACAATGGAAATTGCTGTAAACCACAAAAGTTTTTGGGGCTCTGCATCCTGATAGCAGCCTGCATCATAGATGAAATTCCACATCTCCGTATCTCTCAATTCTATCTCCATACGATACAGAAAATAAGTAACGGTTAAGGCTGAGACTGATAGTATGATTGTCGGCAACAGAGCTGATATCAGATATTTTGCGGTGCCTGTGATGTTGTATTCATGCAAGCACCAGTAAAGCAACATTCCAGCTACGAATGGAAATGACACCCATGCAATCACTCCTGAATCATCATAGCCGGGAGTTGCTGAGCACGGGGCAATCACACCGGACTCAATCCAGAACAGATATAACAATGCCAAAGGTAAAAACAAGCGTCTTTTATTTTGTTCTATTCTATCTTTATTCATTTTCCTGTTGCGCAATATAGTCGAGTCATACAGCTTTTTGTCATTCTTACATTCATTTCTCTCTAATATAGCTCCACTAATTCATCACTGCCTTGTGGCATATAAAGGAGGATGAACTTATATGCTGTAACAGTACGCTCTTCAGGTGATAGTCTTTTCTCCTCCTCTGTGTCATAGAAACCAACCCGTAAAACATCATCGAGCTCAAGTTTTCTTCTTAGATAAACCAATTTTCCATTTCCACAAACGACCATCTCATAATTTTGTATTGGTTCTGCAATCCAATCTATAGGATTGCATAAAAAACGGAATAAATCGTCTGAATCAATATATGTTTTCTCCAAAGCCTCTTTTCCCAAATAATTCATTTCCGTCAAAACCCATGTACTGGCAAGGCGCATTTTACGATATTCATAACAATTTCCATCAATCATCATTTGACGCACCCTATTGTAATGGGCAAGAACCTTCTCTTCCAAATCGGGTATTGTCTGCAAATCCGTTGCTTCTGCAAGTATTCTTTTATGGTTAAAGGGGAGTGTAGCATTGAAACTTATGGAATCAGTGTAGAACGGGATTTTTTTCAACCCAATATCTGTCGGAGTGTCTAATTCCACCAATGTTTCAGGCATACCAACCAGTTTTTCTTTATAATACACAACCTTAATATTTACACCGGCATCTTTGGTGACTTCCGTTTCTCCCGTTCGAGGATAGACCTGTATACTTACGGTATGTTTACCGCTTCCTAATAGCAAATCATTGATAGGATATAGCATAGATTGACCTTCATTTTTTACAAAATGATACCCCACCGGAATGTCATTTACCCTGACAAGCAGTCTGCATCCTGTCTTGTTTACCTGCAGATAGTAGGCAGGTTTCTCCGGGTAGGTCTTTACCATTCCTAAATACTCCTGTATCAGTTCTTCCATTTTCTTTATTTCCTGTTTCATGTCTTTTTCTGTTTTTACTTGTGCATAGCCGTTGAAACCTAACATTGCAACGAGCAGGGCAAGAATCATTGATTTCATATTATGTGTATTATTGGTTTTCTATATTTATGTACTTTTCATATTCAGGACCTTCGTACGGTGGGTCACCAGAACCTCGTGAGTTAATGGCGGCCATCAGTGTATCTACTTTGCCCAAAATGTTATCAGCGGCAGCAGGACATTTGCCTGTATACACCCTAACTCGCTACTTTTTATCCAGCCCTCGCAGGCTCCACGTTTGTCTCCTGTTCTTTTACGTGCCAGCCCACATCCATAAGTTGCATGGGCTATCAATTGAAAGAAACTCTTAAAGGAACATCAATCCATCTTTTGTGATCATGAAAATGCAAATAGATAGAATCTCCCTCAAAGAAATTATCAATAATATATTTAAAATGGTTATTGAATTCTTTTAAAGAAACATGAATGGTATCTTTATTTTCTTTAATCATCTTTTTATAATACTTATATAAATGTGTTTGGATTGTATCATTGTTTTCAATGGTAAATAATACCCCTCCATAAAACTTCTTATAAGAATAAGCTAAATTATCATTTTGATTCTCTGAATTTAACCAACATTCGCCAGTTCCAGGACATAATTCATCATGTTTAGCAAAGTAAGAGGATTCAAAATAATATATCTCTCTTTTATCATTCTTTTTAAACTCAAAAGATAAAGGGTGTAGATACTAATTGAAAAGTGCGCCAATATTCCAGTTGAAAATTGCGCCACCA